>Ga0068855_100001645_pt1 | contig 28003 bp, 29 predicted proteins | sample KBSCornC52_FD_66592 | JGI IMG/M metagenome (GOLD analysis project Ga0068855, IMG submission 66592) | Corn rhizosphere microbial communities from Kellogg Biological Station, Michigan, USA - KBS Corn C5-2 | ecosystem: Host-associated > Plants > Roots > Rhizosphere > Soil ... | reverse complement strand
TTGAACGACACGACGGCGAGCGGCTCGTAGCCGGCGTTGAGTACCAGGGTTCGCACTGAGCTGTTCCTCTCGAAGGCGCCCGCACGGCTTGCGGGCATTCGACACCCCGGCACCGGGCCGGATTGCGAGGAGGGGCAGACGAAAAAAGCGCCGTCGCGAACGACAGCGCCTAGTTGCTCCGGGCGTGACAGTGCACGACCGGCCGAATGCTGCGCCGTATGAGGAAGACGGCGCGCGCATCCATGGTGAGGATGCTGCCCGAGTTCCGCATGATGGCTCTCCCGAAATCCGTGATACCGAGGGTTCCAGGCTACCCCGGCTCCGGCGCGAGGCCGGTCACTCTCGGATTACGACACGTCTCAGATGCCGTAGCGGACGAACCAGTGATCGGCCGTGTAGATCTCGTGGATGCCCACTGTTCGTCCGGGCATCGGAGCGTCGATCATCAAGTTTCCGCCGAGGTAGATGCCATCGTGGCCGCCACCGTCCATGATGACCAGGTCACCGGGGAGCGCCGCGGATGCCGCAATGGCCGTACCGCCGGAGCCCTGACGCGAGGCCGAATGCGGCAGCGCCACGCCGAACTGGGCGTACACGTACTGGACGAAGCCCGAGCAGTCGAAGCCGGCCGGGGATGCCCCGCCATAGACATAAGGAACGCCGATGTACTGCTTGGCCACCGCGACCACCTGGTCGAGGCTGAAGTTCGGATACGGCGGGTTGGCAAGCAGCGCACGCACGCTCGGCCCGCGGTAGGCGAGCATGGCGGCGCGCAACTGGGCGCGCTTCAGCTCGGCCTCGGACGTGGCCGAGAACGCGTCGCGGCCGGTGGCTGCGACGGTGGCGTCGGTCGAGACGGCGACGGTCTGAGCATCCGAATTCTTCAGGTGCTCGAGCTGTGCTGTTGCGTCGCCCGCTGCCGCGGTCGAGGCCGAGGCGTCGGAGGAGGCGTTGTGCGCCGCATACGCCGGAAGGGCGATGGTGCAGAAGATGGCCGGAACCGCCAATGCCATGACGGTGAGATTCAAGCCGATGCGAGACGAAGCAGTGGAACGGGTTGTACCTGAGAACAAGAGGTGAGCTCCTGCGCCTCGGCCGGCTAGGTGTGCCGCCCCATCCCTGTCGTATGTCACGTCGTGCCGCAGAGGATGGGTGAACGAGACGCCCTGCGGTACGGCCACCGACCGGCTTGCGTGGTCGAGAGGACCTGTCGACCTTACGTGACCATCCCGTGATGCGCCAATCGAGCGCGCCGCCCGGCGCGGAATCAGGCCGCGACGTACACGTGCACGGCGACCTCATTGGGCAGCTCGAGCCCGTCGCCGTGTCCGTCGACCTGCAGCAGCACGTACGAGCCGACGGCCGAGATGGTGACCTTGGCGCCGGGCACCACGCCGGCTGCGAGCAGCTGGGTGAGCAGTTCGGGCGCGAACTGCACGGGCTCTCCGAGGCGCCGGATCGTGCCTTCGACCGGGCCATTCTCGTCGGCGACCCTGGCCACGAGATTGATGACGCCCTGCAGGAACGGCGCGGCGAGCGGGTCGCCCAGCTCATCCAGGGCCGGGATCGGGTTGCCGTACGGTGACTCGGTCGGGTGGTCGAGCAGCACGAGCAGTCGGCGCTCGACCTGCTCGCTCATGACGTGCTCCCAGCGGCAGGCCTCGTCGTGCACGTACGCCCAGTCGAGGCCGATCACGTCGGCGAGCAGCCGCTCGGCGAGCCGGTGCTTGCGCATCACGTGCATGGCGCGGCTGCGGCCCTCGGCGCTGAGCGACAGGTGGCGGTCGCCTTCGACGTGCACGAGGCCGTCGCGCTCCATGCGGCCGATGGTCTGACTCACGGTCGGTCCCGAGTGGCCGAGACGCTCGGAGATGCGCGCGCGCAGGGGGACGATCCCCTCTTCCTCGAGGTCGAGAATCGTCCGCAGGTACATCTCGGTCGTGTCGACGAGATCGGTCATCGTTGCTCCCAGGGTGGCCACCGGACTCGGTCAGCCTACCGGCGGGGGCGCGGCTTCGCCGTTGGGACGATGTCGTCCCCGGCATCCTCTGGATCTCAAGGACTGTCATTGAGATCCAGAGGATGCCCGCGGAAAGTGCCGGGCCCCGGGCTCGGTACGATTGACCGGTGACGCTCGAGATCCCCGCTGACCTCCTTCCCGTCGACGGCCGATTCGGATGCGGCCCCTCCAAGGTTCGGCCCGAGCAGCTCGCGCATCTGACCGCGCACGCCGAGCTGCTGGGCACCTCGCACCGCCAAGCCCCCGTCAAAGACCTGGTCGGTCGCGTGCGGGCCGGGCTCGCCGAGCTCTTCCGCCTGCCGGACGGCTACGAGGTGCTGCTCGGCAACGGCGGATCGACCGCATTCTGGGATGCCGCGGCCTTCAGCCTCATCGAGCGCCGCAGCGAGCACCTGACCTTCGGCGAGTTCGGGGCCAAGTTCGGTCAGGCCGCAGCGACCCCCTTCCTCGAGGCGCCGCACATCATCGCGGCTCCCGCCGGCTCGCGCAGCGAGATCGAGGTGCTGCCCGGCATCGACGTCTATGCCTGGCCGCACAATGAGACATCCACCGGCGTGATGGCCCCGGTCAAGCGGGTGCGGGGCGACGACGGGGCGCTCACGGTGATCGACGCGACCAGCGCCGCGGGCGGAGTGGACTTCGATGTCGCCGAGACCGACCTCTATTACTTCGCCCCGCAGAAGAACTTCGCCAGCGACGGCGGCCTGTGGTTCGCACTCGCCTCGACCGCGGCGATCGAGCGGATCGAGCGCGTCGCCGCCTCCGACCGCTACATCCCCGAGTTCCTCAGCCTCAAGAACGCGGTCGACAACTCACGGCTCGAGCAGACACTCAACACGCCCGCGATCTCGACGCTGCTGCTGATGGAGAGCCAGATCGACTGGATCAACACCAACGGCGGTCTCGCCTGGGCCGACGCGCGCACACGCGAGAGCAGCGGCATCCTGTACGACTGGGCATCGGCGAGCGCGGTCGCGACCCCGTTCGTCGAACAGCAGGACCACCGCTCGCAAGTAGTCGTCACGATCGACTTCGACGAGAGCGTGGATGCCGCATCCCTCGCCAAGACCCTGCGGGCGAACGGGATCGTCGACACCGAGCCCTACCGCAAGCTCGGCCGCAACCAGCTGCGGGTCGCCACGTTCGTCGCGATCGAGCCGGATGACGTGCGCGCCCTGACCCGGGCGATCGACTTCGTGCTCGACGCCTAGCCAGGTAGGCCTAGCCGGCGCTCGGCTGCGGGGCGTAGGCGAATGTGAAGCTCTTGCGGCCCACGGTGACGCGAGCCCCGGAGTCGGAGCGGGTGAAATCGCGCGCGGCGAGTTTCGCGATCAGGATCGGAAGCGTGCCTCCCCCGATGCGGCGGCTGCGCCCCAGCGGCAGCGCCAGCTCACCCTCGGGAGTGCGGGAGCTGATCCAGTAGCCCAGCCGCTGTTCGTGGATGCGGACAGCGATACCCGACGAGCTGTTCAGCAGTTCGAAGAAGGGCATCTCGGCGCCATATGCCCGCTCGCGCCCGGTCGTGATCTCCCACTCCTCCGGGCGGTACATGCGCAGTCTCGCCTCGCGCAGCACCGCGGTCAGCCCGGACGCCGACGCCGGGGCTTCGACGACGTCGTCGCGCAACTCCCACGGGAGTTCGCCGACCAGCTCGATCGCGGCAGGGGGAGGAGAGCCGAAGGGAATGGGCTCGGCGTAGATGCTCAACGGGTCGAACTCGAACGGCGGTCGATCGACCCGGTCGGGACCGGCGTCGTCATCGGGCCAGGGCATCACGGACACATGCAATCAGATTCCGGCGGTCGGCGCTCTAGGCTAAGCGCATGCGGCTGTGGCTGAAGGACTCGGAGCGTCGCCCCGATCCTGCGCCGATCAAGACCGATGACCGCAAGGCCGTGCTGGTCGGGCTGGTGCTGTGGCTGGTCGCGCTCGGCGGGCTACTGCTGTTTCTTCGCCCGCTGCTTGCGGACGGGCGCGGCTGGTGGCTCTGGACCGTCCTGGTCGGGCTCGGAATCGGCCTGATCCTGCTCGTCTACACCCACCGCAGGCGGCATCAGCGCTAGCTCGTCCGACTCGACATCCGACTCGAAGTCGATGCCGTCATCGGGATCGTCGCCCAGGTCGTCGTCGCCGTGCTCGTCATCCAGGTCGTCGTCGTCATCGTCATCGTCGTCGTCAGTCTCGGCGTCCTCGTCGGAGTCCTCATCGTCATCCGCCGAGTCGTCACCGCCCGCGGCGAGTTCTCCGGCCGCGATCGCCGCCTGCGCCGCCTTGTAGTCCTCGAGGCGGTCGGCCCACGGCACCCAGTCGGGCGCGATCAGCGCGCCATCGCCGGGAAGCAGCTCGACCTCGAGCACGGTCGGCTGCTCGAGCTGCCCATCGACAGCGGGCAGCTGGGCGACGCTCACCGTCCAGAACCAGTCGGGGTAGCCGAGCATCGTCGAGGCGAACTGGATGGTGCTGACGCCGTCGTCGCTGATCTGCTCAGAGACCAGCCCGCCGACGGTGGACTCCGGCGTGATCTCGAGCAGGGCCGCGCGTGCGACGTCGACCGTGGTGCTCACGGCGTCACGCCCAGAGTGCTCAGGCATCGAGGTCGTCGGCGACCTTGCGAAGAACGGCCGCGATCTTCGAGCCGTGCGTCTTGTCCGGATACCGGCCGCGGCGCAGTCCGGCGCCGATGCCGTCGAGCAGCTTGACCAGGTCTTCGACCACGATCGCCATGTCGTCTGCCGAGCGCCTGGTGAGCTTGCTCAGGCTGGGCGCCGGGTCGAGGACGCGCACCGAGAGCGCCTGGGCGCCCTTCTTGCCGTCGGCGATGCCGAACTCGAGGCGGCTGCCCGCGCGCACGATCGTGCCCGCCGGCAGAGCCGAGGCGTGCAGGAAGACCTCCTGGCCGTCATCAGCTGCGATGAAGCCGAAGCCTTTGTCTTCGTCGTAGAACTTGACCTTGCCGGTGGGCATGGGGACCTCTCCTCGTGGTGCTGGATGTCGGGCCGGGGCGCTGGCCCTATCCTGGTGCTGTGGCAGAGAACACCCGTGTACCCCTCAATCGTATCGAACGCATCCTGGCGTTCGTGATCGGTTCTCTGGTGGGCGTCTCGATCATCTCCATCGTGGCCATCCTCATCGGTCGCGCGTCGCACGCCGACCTCAGCGGAGGGGCATGGCCTGCGGCCGCCGTGCTGCCGCTGATCGCCCTCCCGCTCGTCCTGATCCTGCTCATCGTCTTCCTCGTCATCAGCGTGACGCGCCGCAGCCGTCTCGCGCGCGATGCCGGCTAGCAGCGGATCCGCACTCGCGCTGGCCGCTCGGCTGCGCGCCCTCGACGATGACGCGCTCGCGCGCCTGGTGACCGAACGCGGCGTGCGGCAACAGGGCATCCGCGACTTCTTCGACCTGGCAGAGGCGCTGCTCGACCGCGCCTCGGTGCAGACCGCGCTGCAGCGGCTCGAGCGGCCCACCCTGGCCCTGTTGGCGGTCGCCGGCGAACTCGCCGCCACCACGGGAGCGCCGACCGCCGCGCAGCTCGCCGCCGCCCTGCACCTGCCTGCCTACGAGATCTCGGAACGCATCGCGACCGCCGAGATGGCCGGACTGCTCGGGGTCGAGGCGAACCGGGTCGCCCCCTGGGATGCCGTCGTCGACCAGCTGAACGCCTGGCCCGCCTTCGGTCTGCCGTCGCGTTCCGAGCTCGTGAGCAGCACCCCGCCCGCCGCTCTGGAACCGGTCAGCGAAGCCGATGCGCGCTTCGTCGACCGGGGCGCAGGCGACCGCGCGTTCGGCACGCTCACCGCGGTCACCGAGCTGGTGCTCGCCCTGCGCGACGAACCGGCGCGGCAGCTCGCACGCGGCGGAGTCGCCCTGCCAGACGCCCGGCGCCTCGCCGCGGCGACCGGCGTCGAGAGCGACCAGGTCGATCTGCTGATCGACATCGCATCGCGCGCCGGCCTCGTCCAGCTCGAGGGCGGCAGTTGGACCGTGAGCGACACCGCCGTCGACTGGCTCGACGGCTCGCGCCTGCAGCGCTGGGCGGGGCTCGCCGACGCCTGGCTGGAGCGCCTGCCCGACGAGCTGCGCGCCGTGCTGCGTCAGCGCGCTCACGCGGTGTGGGGCGACGGGCTCACCGAGTTCGTGCAGTGGCTGTTCCCGGCCGGCGGCGAGTGGATCCGCGAGCGCCTCACCTCGGTCGCCCGCGAAGCGGAGCTGCTCGGCCTCACCGGCGGATCGACCCCGTCGACGCCGGGGGCGGCGCTGCTCGTGCAGGGGGTGGACGCGGCATCCACCGCGATGGCCGCCCTGTTCCCGCCCGAGGTCGAGCAGGTCTATGTGCAGCACGACCTGTCGATCATCGCGCCCGGCCCCCTGGTGACCGGCGTCGACACCCGGCTCCGCGGATTCGCCGAGGTGGAGGCGCGCGGGCTGGCCTCCAGCTACCGGGTCACCGCGGCCAGTCTGACCAGGGCCCTCATCGCCGGAGAGACGGCGGACGGCATCCGGGCGTTCCTCGGCGCCATCTCGCTGACCGGCATCCCGCAGCCGCTCGACTACCTGCTCACCGACACGGCCGCCCGGTTCGGGTCGCTGCGGGTCGGATCCCTCGACCCGGGCTCCGCCGACCCGGGCTCTCGCGAGTTCGGGATGTCGAGCTATGTGCGCTCGGACGACCCCGCCATCCTGCGCCAGGCCGCGGTCGACCAGAGCCTCGCGCTGCTCGGGCTCATCCCGGACGGCGACCGCCGGCTGCTCGCCCGCTTCGAGCTGCCGGTCGTCTACTGGGCGCTTGCGGACGCGCGCTACCCCGTCGTCGCCGAAGACGCCGCAGGCAGGATCATCGAGCTGCGGCGCGAGCGGCGGGCCGGAGCGGGCGGCGCACTGGCCGACGACACGGCGGCGCTCATCGTGAGCCGGGTGCGGGCGGTGTCGACGTCGACGCCCGAAGACACCGGGGCTGCGTGGTTGGCGCGGCAACTGGAGTCGGCGGTCAAGAACAAGGCGGCGGTCATCGTCGATGTGCAACTGCCCGATGGCACGCAGGTGGAATACCACCTCGAGCCCGCCGCGCTGGCGAACGGACGGTTGCGGGCCCGCGACCGCCGCGCCGACATCGAGCGCACGCTGCCGCTGGCGAGCATCACGGCGGTCAAGCCCGCCTAGTTCGCTTTGCCTAACCCATAGGTGTAGCTACCGGAATCCCAGTTCATCGTGGCGTTGAAATAGTAGCCCGTCGAAGTCCCGTCACCGTTGTCCTTGGTCGCGACAAAGCAGTTGAACGTAGTGGTCAGGTCCGTCAGATCGTCTGTTGAGCCACTCACTGGATCGCAAGTTGCGCGGAGAACAGGTCCGTCGATGAGCTGTTTGTCCACATCATCTTGGGCCAGCTTCTTGACTGACGCCTCAATAGCCGTCACCTCCACTTTCCGCTGAGCACGTTCCGCGGTCTCAGCGGCTTTCTTCGCAGCAGCCTTTTCTTCTGCGCGCTTTTCGGCGGCGGCCTTGGCCGCCGCAACAGCAACCTGATGATCGTGGTTCGCCTTGACCGAGACGCCAATCGTGATGCCACCGGCGATCAGTAGCGCGGCGACGACGATCCCCGCGATTAAGTAGGCACGCTTCCGGTACCACGGTCCCTTCCCGCTGGATGGAGCCTTTGGCTCCGCAGGGGCACCCGCCGCTACGAGTGGGGATGCCTCATCGTCCGGTGAGTTCGCGTCGGATGACGCGGAAGCGATTGAACGAATGCGCGTCTCACCCGTCCAAGCTTGACCATCCCACCGCATCTCACGCGCGTGATCCGACGGGTCTGGAAACCATCCTTCGGGCAGGCTCATGGCCAATACCTTGGCAGAGAACGCAGTCGGCCACCCGCGATTTTCTTGGAGTGCGCGACGCATCCCCGTTGCCCTCTTGATGACCGCGTAGGCTCGAAGGTTGTGAACGGACCCCTGATCGTGCAGAGCGACCGCACGGTGCTGCTCGAAGTCGCGCATCCGCAAGCGGAAGAGGCGCGGCACGAACTGGCGGTCTTCGCCGAGCTCGAACGGGCCCCCGAGTTCGTGCACACCTACCGCATCACGCGACTGGGGCTCTGGAACGCGCGCGCCGCGGGCCACACCGCCGAGGCGATGCTGAAGACGCTCGACGACTACGCCAAGTTCCCGGTTCCGCAGTCGGTGTCGATCGACGTCACCGAGACCGTCGGCCGCTACGGCCGGCTGATCATCGAGCGCGACGCGGAGGGCGAGTTGATCATCACCGGCGCGGACCCCGCCGTGCTCGCCGAGATCACCCGCAGCCCCAAGGTCGGCCAGTTCCTCGGGGTGCGGCGCACCTCCACGGAGTGGACGCTGCTGCCCTGGGCTCGCGGCCAGGTCAAGCAGGAACTGCTCAAGCTCGGCTGGCCCGCCGAGGATCACGCCGGCTACACGCCGGGAACGCCGCACCAGATCGACCTGAACGCGGCAGACGGCTGGCACCTGCGCCCGTACCAGGAGCAGGCGATCGACAACTTCTTCGCAGGCGGATCCGGAGTCGTGGTGCTTCCCTGCGGCGCCGGCAAGACGCTGGTCGGCGCCGGCGCGATGGCGCGGGCCGATACCACCACGCTCATCCTGGTCACCAACACGGTGAGCGCCCGCCAGTGGCGGTCCGAGCTGCTCAAGCGCACCTCGCTGACCGAGGACGAGATCGGCGAGTACTCGGGCCAGGTCAAAGAGATCAAGCCGGTCACCATCGCGACGTACCAGATCCTGACGGCGAAGCGGAAGGGCGAATACGCCCACCTCGCCCTGCTCGACGCGCTCGACTGGGGGCTCATCGTCTACGACGAGGTGCACCTGCTGCCCGCCCCGGTGTTCAAACTGACCGCCGAGCTGCAGGCGCGGCGACGACTCGGCCTCACCGCGACGCTGGTGCGCGAAGACGGCCGCGAGTCCGACGTATTCTCGCTCATCGGCCCGAAGCGCTTCGACGCCCCGTGGAAGGAGATCGAGGCGCAGGGCTTCATCTCGCCGGCATCCTGCTACGAGGTGCGGATCGACCTGCCGCAGCAGGAGCGGCTCGAGTACGCGGCATCCGCCGATGACGAGCGCTACCGCCTGGCGGCCACCGCGCCGGCCAAGCTCGGCGTCGTGCGCGAGCTGGTGGCGAAGCACGAGGGCGAGCGCATCCTGGTCATAGGTCAGTATCTGGATCAGATCGATGAACTGGCGCTCGCGCTCAACGCGCCCAAGCTGACCGGCGCCACGCCCATCGACGAGCGCGAGCGGCTGTATCAGGAGTTCCGGGAGGGCACGACCAAGGTGCTCGTGGTCTCGAAGGTGGCGAACTTCTCGGTCGACCTGCCGGAGGCGACGGTCGCGATCCAGGTCTCGGGATCGTTCGGCTCGCGGCAGGAGGAGGCCCAGCGCCTCGGCCGGCTGCTGCGCCCGAAGGAGAGCGGCCTGCCCGCGAACTTCTACACGCTCGTCGCGCGCGACACGGTCGACCAGGATTTCGCCCAGAACCGCCAGCGCTTCCTCGCCGAGCAGGGCTACAGCTACACGATCCTCGACGCGGATTCGCTCGACGCCGCGGCCTGAGCCGCCAACCCGCCCTGGAGGAAGTAATCCCGCGGGATGAGAGCGATCGAGCGGGAGCCGCCTAGCGTGGGAGGCATGAGGGCGGCATCGTGATCCAGGCAGTCGGGCTGACCAAGCGGTACGGAACCAAGACTGCGGTCGATGACGTCACGTTCGAGGTCAAGCCGGGCATGGTCACCGGGTTCCTCGGGCCGAATGGCGCGGGCAAGTCGACCACGATGCGCCTGATCGTCGCCCTCGACCGGCCGACCAGTGGCAGCGTCACGGTCAACGGGAAACGCTACGCCGACCTGAAGGCGCCCCTGCGCGAGGTGGGCGTGCTGCTCGACGCGAAAGCCGTGCACACCGGCCGCACCGCCGAGAACCATCTGCTCGCACTCGCGGCGACCCACGGCATCCCGCGCACGCGCGTCGACGAGGTGATCGCGCTCACCGGACTCGAGTCGGTCGCACGGCGGCGGGTCGGCGGATTCTCGCTCGGGATGGGACAGCGGCTCGGCATCGCGGCGGCCCTGCTGGGCGATCCGTCCATCCTGATCCTCGATGAGCCGGTCAACGGGCTCGACCCGGAAGGCGTCATCTGGGTGCGCGAACTCACCCGCCAGCTCGCGGGCGAAGGCCGCACGATCTTCCTCTCGTCCCACCTGATGACCGAGATGGCTCAGACTGCCGATCACATCATCGTGCTCGGTCGCGGCCGCGTGATCGCCGACGCCCCGGTCGCGACCATCGAAGCGATGGCGACCGGAACGGCTGTGCACGTGCGCACCCCAGATGCCGAGCGCTTCGGCCCCCTGCTCACCGGCGCCGGGGCGACCGTCGCCCGCCCTGAGGCCGAGTTGCTCGAGGTCACCGGGCTCGCGGCGCCCCAGATCGGCGAACTCGCCGCCCACGAGCGCATCGTGCTGCACGAACTGTCGCCGGTCGGCGGATCACTCGAAGACGCCTACCTCGCGCTCACTCAGGACGAAGTCGAATACCACGCGGGCGGGACGGTGGGAGCATGAAGACCGTCACCCTCTCCTTCGGCGGCGAACTCCGCTCCGAGTGGATCAAACTCCGCACCCTGCGCTCCACGCTCTGGTGCTACCTCATCATGGTCGTCCTGACGATCGCGCTCGGGTTGCTGATCGCCAGCGCCCACCCGGCCCCGGCCGCCGGTGCTCCCACCCCGTCGCACGACGTGCAGCAGAGCACCTGGGTGACCGTCGCCACTCTCGGCGTCGGGTTCGCCCAACTGGTCAGCGCCGTCCTCGGCGCCCTGGTGATCACCGGCGAGTACAGCACAGGGATGATCCGCTCGACGTTCGCCGCGGTGCCGAAGCGCCTGCCCACGATCGTGGCCAAGGCGCTCGTCTTCGGCGTCACCACCTTCGTCGTGGCGCTGGTCGGACTCGTGGCCGCCGCCCTCGTCAGCGCGCCTGTGCTTCCCACGAACGACATCACAGCCGACTTCGGTGACGGCAACGTCTGGCTCGCCCTGGTCGGCGGCGCCGGCTACGTCGCCCTGATCGGGCTGCTCGCCTTCGGCATCGGACTCATTGTCCGCAGCAGCGCCGGCGGCATCGCGGCGGCTCTCGGGCTCGTGCTGGTCGTCCCCACCATCCTGCAGGTGCTCGCCCGGGTCACCCTCGCCGACTGGCCCGCCAACATCGCGGCCTTCCTGCCGGCCAGTGCGGGCAGCAAGCTGTACGCGTACCCGGGTGCGGCCGCCGAGTCGTTCACGCCGAGCCGGCCGGGCGCGTCGGGTGTGATCACGCTCGACACGTGGCAGGGCCTGCTCGTGCTGGTCGGCTGGGTCGTTGTCGCGTTCGTGGTCGGAGCGGTCCTGGTGAAGCGCCGCGACGCCTGAGCATCGCCGGTCGTTCAGCAGCTCAGCCGAGCGGTTCAGCCGCGGCGGTAGCGCAGCAGAAGGTCGCTTCCCGAGCCGAGCACCTCGATCAGTCGCATGGCACGCGGTGACTCGTGCGCACCATCCACGATCCGCCGGGCGTCGCCCGAATTCAGCTGCGGAGCGATGGTGAGACAGAGTTCGTCGACCAGATCGGCCGCGAGCAGCGAGCCGAACAACGACGGGCCGCCTTCGCAGAGCAACCGCGTGAGTCCTCGTGCTCGCAGGGCATCCACCGCCGCGACCAGGTCGACGACGTCGCCGCCCACGGCGATCAGGTCGGCGGCCTGCTCGAACCGGGCACGCGCCGCCGCGTCTGCGGTACCGGCCGAGGTCACGATGATCGGCCGCACCCGTGCCTCGGTGAAGATCCGCGAGTGCGGATCGAGCCCGAGCTTGCCCGACACGATGACCAGCACCGGATGCTCGGTCATCCCGTGAGCAGCGCGCCAGTGGGCCGAGGCATCCGAGACGCGGAGCGGTCCGTAGCCCTCGATCCGCACTGTGCCGGCGCCGACGATCACGGCATCAGCCACGCGGCGCAGCAACTCGAAGCGGCGCTTGTCGGCGTCAGCAGACATCCCGCCCGAACGCCCGTCGACGGTGGCCGCGCCGTCGATGCTCTCCACGAAGTTGACGCGCAGCCCGGGGCCGAGCGGCGCGATGAGCTCGTCGTCGCTCAGGTCGTCGACCGGCTCCGGCCAGAGCCGGTCGATGCGCGCGGTCACAGGTTGTGCTTCTCCCAGGCCGGCTCCCGCAGCCCCAGGATCGCCTCGGTCATGCGCACCGCGGCCACCGTCGCGGGCACGTCGTGCATGCGCACGATGCGGGCGCCCTTCACGATGCAGACCACGGCCGCGGCCAGAGAGCCCTCCAACCGCTCGCCCCGCTCGCGGTCGATGCTCTCGCCGATGAAGTCCTTGTTCGAGACGGCGGCAAGCGTCGGCAGCCCGATGGCGACGATCTCGTCGAGCCGCCTGGTCAACTCGAGCGAGTGCCGGGTGTTCTTGTTCAAGTCGTGCCCGGGGTCGACGATCAGCCGTTCCACCGGGACTCCGCCCGCCACCGCGACCGCGACCCGGCCGCGCAGGAAGTCGGCCACCTCGGTCACCACGTCACCGTACCGGGGGCTCGGATGCGCCGACCGCGGCGGCTGCAGGCTGTGCGTGAGCACCAGCGTCGCTCCGCTGTCGGCGATGACGCCCACCATGTCGGGATCCCACAGTCCGCTGGTGTCGTTGATCACCCCGGCGCCGGCCGCGATCGACTGACGGGCCACCTCGGCGTTGTGGGTGTCGACCGAGATCACCACATCGGATGCTGCGGCCACCGCCTCCACGACCGGAACCACCCGCGCCAGCTCCTCCCCGACCGTCACCACCGGACCGCGCCCGAACGGCACGCCCCCGATGTCGACCCAGTCGGCGCCATCCCGTGCGGCCTGCAGGCAGGCGGCCACCGCCCGGTCGAGGGCGAAGGTGGCGCCCCGATCGAAGAACGAGTCCGGCGTGCGGTTGACGATCGCCATCACCGCCACACGGCGGTCGAAATCGAAGACCTGCCGACCGATCCTTCTGAGTTGCGCGAGCTCGGGCTGCATCAGACCTCGGTGAGCGCGATGGCGGGATCGGCGAGGCGTTCGAGGTCCACCTCGCGTCGCGAGCGGATCAGCTCCTGCACCTGGTCATTGACGTCCCACACATTGACGTTCATGCCGGCGACCACCCGGCCGTCAGCGATCCAGAACGCGATGAACTCGAGCGAGGCCGGGTCGCCGCGGTAGACGATGCGGGCCCCGCGAGTCAACGGCCCGTAGCCCGAGTACTCCATGCCCAGCTCGAACTGGTCGGTGTAGAAGTAGGGAATCGCGTCGAGCTCGGCGGGCTCGCCCATCAGCGACGCGGCAGCCACCTTGCCCGTCGACTTCGCGGTCGCCCAGTGCTCGTTGCGCAGGTGGGCCCCGAGCAGCGGGCTCCACACGCTGGCGACGTCTCCCGCGGCGAAGATGCGCTCGTCATTGGTGTGCAGCGAGGCATCCACCAGGATGCCGTTGCCGACCGTGAGTCCGGCCGCGGCTGCCAACTCGACCGACGGGGTCGCGCCGACGCCGACGACGACCAAGTCGGCATCCACCGTGCGCGGTTCTGACCCGTCGTCGATGGTGACGCCGGTCACCCTGCCGTCGGCGACCCGGAACCCGGTCGTCGCCGTGTCGAGCTCGAAGCGCACGCCGTGCGACTCGTGCAGCTTCTGGAACACCGCGCCCAGTTCGCCGCCGAGAGCTGCCGCGAGCGGGGTCTTCTCCATCCCGATGACCACGACATCGTTGCCGTACCCGCGCGCCGCGGCGGCGATCTCGAGGCCGATCCAGCCGGCGCCGACGATCGCGACGCGCTTCGATCCGCCCGCCAGGGCATCCCGCAGCTCCTCGCTGTTCTCGAGCGTGCGCAGATAGTGGATGCCGCGCGCATCCGACCCGGGAATGGTCAGCCGCCGCGGCTCGGCCCCGGTCGCCAGCAGCAGCCGGTCGTACGAAACAACCTCCCCGTCGGCCAGCGTCACCGTGCGCGCCGCCCGGTCGATGCTGTCGACGCGCGCCGAGGTGCTCAGCTGCACGTCATGCTCGGCGTACCACTCGTCGGGGTGCACGAACGCCGCGCTGCGCTCCTCGGTACCCTGCAGGTACCCCTTCGACAGCGGGGGCCTGATGTAGGGCGAATGAGGCTCACCGGCCAGCACACGGATGCTTCCCTCGAAGCCGCGCTTGCGCAGTTCGGTCGCGGCCGTCGCCGCAGCGAGGCCTCCGCCCACGATGACGATGCGATCAGTCATTGATGCCTCCCGGGGATGCGCTGCCGAAGAATGCCGATCGGGCCGCAGGGTCGTCGGCCATTTCGCCGCTGAACAACGAGGTGATCAGGTGAGTCTCAGACGTGCCGACCCCTCGGAACGACATGCACAGGTGCTCCGCCTCGACCACGACGCCCGCGCCGCGCGGGTTCAACTCGAGCTGCACCCAGTCCAGCAGCTGCTGAGTGAGCCGCTCCTGCAGCTGCAACCCGTGGGCGAAATGCTCGACCGCGCGGGCGAGGGTCGAGAGCCCCACCAGGTGCTCGTCCGGCAGGAATCCGACATGCACCCGGCCGCGGAAGGGCAGCAGGTGGTGCTCGCACAGCGAGTGGAACGGGATGTCGCGCACGAGAACGAGACCGTGGTACCCCTCGGTCGGCATGAGCTTCACCACCGGCGCTCCCGGCGAGACGACGAGTGCGAGCAGGGCGGAGGCGGCGCGGGCCGGCGTCGCTCGCAGACGGTCGGACGCGGCATCCTGGCCGAGCGCCGTGAGCAGTCGTGCGATGGCATCCTCGGCGGCGACCGGATCGACCGCCGCGACCGGGGCCGTCAACTCGCGCACGCCGCTCATGATGCGCTCGCGGCATCGGCGCCCATATGGCCCCCTTCGTCCCCTTCGACAGTACGTGCGCGGTTTTTCTTTTGTCAAGAAACCCGGTTATAGAAGTATGCTCCTCGCATGCATCGTTCGACGCACGCCGAGCAGACGGCCGCAGTGGCCGCGCTGCGAGACCCGACGCGGCGAGCCCTGTTCGACGCGGTCTCGCACAGCAGGACGGCCATGAGCGTGGATGAGGCGGTCCGCGCCACGGGGACTCCGAAGTCGACGGCGGCCCTGCACCTCGATCGCCTGGTCGACGCGGGTGTGCTCGTGGTGGCGTTCGAGCGCCGCACCGGCAGGACCGGCCCCGGGGCGGGCAGGCCGGCCAAGGTCTACCGTCCGGCCACCGACGAGATCGTGGCGAGCGTCCCGGCGCGCGACTACGAGTTGATGGGCGAGGTGCTGGCCGGCGCACTCGAGGTGGCCGAGGCGACCGGCGCGCCGATCGGCGACGCGGTGCGCAGCGCCGCCACCGCACGGGGCGCGGCGATCATCGGGCAGCACGGCGAACTGGGCAGCGCCCTCGCGGCGGTCGGCTACCAGCCCGCAGTGGGAGACGACGGGGTCGTGCGCCTCGGCAACTGCCCGTTCCACCGGCTGGCGGCCGCGCATCCGGACCTGGTGTGCCGCGCCAATCTGGCGCTGGTGAGCGCCATGGCCGCCGACGACGACGGGCGCGACGCCGTGCTCGATCCCGCCCCGGGACGGTGCTGCGTGCTGCTGGTACCCCCGGCGGCGTCAGCGCCGCAGTAGCCGCCCGGGCTACAGGTCGTTGCCCGCGTACGAGAGATTGAAGCTCTTGTTCGTCACCGGGAAGTCGGGAACGATCGTGTCGGCCAGCGCGATCGGCAGCGCCGGCCAGGTGAGGAACGACGGATCGACGATCTTGACCCTGCTGAGCGTGCCGTCGTCCGAGAGCTCGACCCGGTGCACGAGCGTTCCGCGCCATGCCTCGACGAATGCGTTGCCTGCGCCGGCCCCGGATGCCCGGCCCGCCCGCCCGCGTCCACCCCGGCCACCCAGCCGCTCGATGATGTCGACGCACACCCGGGCCGAGATCTCGAACTCGCGCGCGCGGACGAGATAGCGGGCGAGCACATCCCCTCCGCTCTCCACGGCGATCTCCCACGAGTCGCCGAGGTCGACGAACGGAAGGTCGCGGCGCGCGTCGATCTGCACGCCCGAGGCGCGCGCAACGGGGCCGAGCGCGCCGACCTCGAGCGCCTGCTCGGTGCGCAGCACGGAGGTGCCGGTGAAACGGTCGAGCACGATCGGATGCGTGAGGGTGATGTCGACCAGACCCGCGACCTCGCGGGCGATCTCGCGCAGCTCGTCCGGCTCCGGACGCGATCGCAGCCGCGCGCCCCCGATGGTGAGGCATCCGCGCAGCAGGCGGTGGCCGGCGACATCCCGGTTGAGGCGCATGAGCCGCTCGCGCAGCCGCTGGGCGTGGATGTTGGCGATGCCGAAGGCGGCGTCGTTCGCCAGCGCGCCCAAATCGGTGACGTGGTTGTACAGCCGCTCGAGCTCGAGCAGCAGGGCGCGCACCAGCCGGTCCTCCTCGGGCACCGGGATGCCGGCCGCGGCCTCGACGGCCATGGCGAAGGCGAGCGAGTGCCCGATCGAGGTGTCGCCGGTGATCTGCTCCGCGAGGGCGAGTGCCTCGGCAGGGCGCCGGCCCTCGAACAGCTTCTCGACGCCGCGATGCAGGAACCACAGCCGCGACTCCATGCGCACGATCGTCTCTCCGACGACCGAGAAGCGGAAATGCCCGGGCTCGATGATGCCCGCGTGGATGGGTCCGACGGCGATCTCGTACACGCCGGCGCCCTCGACCTCGACGAAGGGGAAGGCCGCGGTGTCCGGGGCGAACGGCGGGATCTCCCGGGAGTCGCGGCGCATCGGGTGCCAGGAATGCGGCCAATGCGCGTGGCGGAGCAGCCGGTGCGGCAGCGGGTGGCCGTGCGGCACCACCCCGTACAGGTCGAACATCTCCCGCTCGAACTGCCCCGCCGCGAAGCTCTCGGCGGCGAGGCTGGGCACCCAGGCATCCTGAACCGGGACCGTGACGACGAGTTCGACCGGCCGCACGACCGGCCGCGCGCCCGAGCTCTCGCCCTGCCGCTCGCCCGCTCCCTGGGCCGCGGCGGCCGTGAACAGGTAGACGATGCGGAAGACGTCGGTGTGCTCGTGGCACGCGATCATGGCGAGCCGATGCCCGTCGGCCAGCAGCGCGGATGCCGCGCCCACCAGATCCGCCCTGTCCACCGAGCGGGTGGTCGCCGCCTGCCGTCTCACGCTCATCGGACGCCCGCCAACGCCGCGGCCGCGGCCGCGAGCGCCGAGCCCATGGGAGCCGCGAGGAACGGGATGACCGCAGCCGCCGCGAGCGCGAGGGCGAGCGGGACGGCGGGGCCGTGCGGTGATCGATCGGGCACCGTCGCGGCCGGGCTGCCGCCCGTCACCGGAGCGGCGCCGAACAGCATCCCCACGGTCAGGCGCACCAGCGCGGCGAACGCCACCAGCAGGAGGGCGAGCGCGGCGGCGACCGCGAGCCCCATTCCCCTGCCCCATCCGGCCATCAGGATGCCGAGCTCGGCGAAGAAGATGCCGAACGGCGGAAAGCCGAGCAGGCCGACGATCCCGATGAGCCAGGGAACCGCGATCCCCGGTCGGCGCGCAAGCAGCGCGCGCACCTCCGCGATGGTCGACGTGCCCTCGACGGCCAGGATCCGGCCCGCCAGCACGAAGAGGCTCGCCTTGATGAGCCCGTGGCTCAGGATGTACAGCAGCACCGCGGGGATGGCCGGGGGGCCGATGGCCGCCCCGAGCGCCATGACGCCCATGTGCTCGATGCTCGAGTATGCGAGCATCCGCTTGACGTCGCGCTGGCGGATCAGCAGGGCGGCCGCGACCGCGAGCGACAGCAGCGCGCCGGCGATGAGCAGGGCGCTGAGGAACTCGGGGCCGATGACCGCGTCGGCGACGGCCTGCACCCGCAGGATCGCGTACAGCGCCACCGAGAGCAGCACTCCCGACATGAGCGCCGAGACGGGCGATGGCGCCTGGCTGTGCGCATCCGGCAGCCAGCTGTGCATCGGTGCCAGTCCGGCCTTGGTGGCGAACCCGAGCACCGCCAGCGCAGAGCCGACCCGCACGAGGCCGGGGTCGAGGTGGATCGGGTGCGCGGTGAGGTCGACCCACGACAGGGTGGCGGTGGCCGTGCCGGTCGAGGCGGCGTAGATCAGCACGATCCCGAGGAACGCGATCGCGACGCCTGCCGGGGCGAGCACGACGTACTTCCAGGCGGCCTCGAGGGAGCGCCTCGTGCGGTTGTGGCCGACCAGGAACGCGGTGGCGATGGTCGTGGCCTCGACCGCGACCCACATCACGCCCAGGTTGTCGGCCAGCACGGCGAGCGACATCGCCGAGAGGAAGACGCAGATCAGCGCCGCGTAGACCCAGGGCGGCCGGGCGTCTGCTGCCTGCGGTTCGCGCGTCTCCTTCGGACGCAGCCCGCCCCAGGTCGCGATGAGTGCGACCGCGCCGACGACCGCGAGCATGTACGACGACAGCGCGTCCGCGCGCAGGATGCCGCCGAGCACGAGCGGCGACGCTCCCGCGCGCTCGAGCGCGATCGCCGCGACCCCCGCCCCGAGAATCACCGCGCTCGAGATCACCCCGGACCAGCGCCGCAGCCGGCGCAGCGGCGGCGCGAGCACGAGTCCGCCGAGCAGCAGCGGCAGCGCGATGGGCAGCAGGAGCAGGAAGGCCATCAGTCGTGCAGCTCCCTCATCCGGTCGACGTCGGTGTCTCCGTACACGGTGCGCATCTGGCGGGAGAAGACCACCAGGATGAGCGTGACGAGCAGGACGTCGAGCGACGCGCCGAACTCGAGCAGCAGCGGAACCCCGCCCGAGACCAGGAACGCCACGGTGGCGATGCCGTTGTCGAGGGCGAGAAAGCCGACCAGCTGGGAGATCGCGCGACGACGCGTCACGAGCCCCAGGAAGCCGATGAGCACCATCGCGACGCCGACCGGGGCGGCGTGAGCCGCCGGATTCCGGCTCTCGGCGACGAGCGGCCAGGTCACCGCGTATGCGACGACGGCGAGCAGCGCGGCGGCCACCAGGATCGCAACCGGGTTGAGCAGGATCGTCTCCTCGCCCTGATCGGCGGCGGCTCGGGCGCCCACGGCCGGAGTCCGTCTGCGCGACAGCACCCAGGGCAGAACCAGGCCCTTGAGCACGAGCACGAGCGCGACGACCGGGATGAGCCCGACCTCCGCGCGGTCGATGGCCACCACGGCGACGAGGGCGGCGAGGGCGACCCCTTGCACCCCGAGCGCCCGCACCGAGGCGCGCTGCGAGCGGTACCAGACGGTCAGCACCGAGGTGAGCAGCAGGGCTCCCGCGCACACGCCGATCAATTCCGCGTAGCTGGTCTGCGTCATCGGCTCACCTCACGACACCATGGCCGACACGGCCACCGCGAGGAAGGCGAGCACGAACGAGCCCGCGAGCAGTTCGGGCACGCGGAAGAGCCGCACCTTGGCCATGAGCACCTCGGCGACCGCGAGGATCACCCCGAGCGCGACCACCTTCGCCACCGCGGCGGCCATCCCGATGACCACGGCGAGCGGAGCGGCCGACGTCGCGATGCCCCACGGCGCGAGAAGATTGCCGACCAGCCCGAGCAAGACGGTGAGCTTCAGCCACGAGCCGAACTCGAGCCAGGCGAGGTCGCGCGCCGAGCTCTCGAGCACCATCGCCTCGTGGATCATCGTGAGCTCGAGGTGGGTCGTCGGATTGTCGACGGGCAGGCGCCCGGTCTCGGCCATCACGGCGATGATCATCGCCGCCATGGCCAGCAGCCCGACGGGCGAGATGATGATCGCGGGAGTCGCGAGGCGGGCAACCACGATCGTCGCGATGTTGGAGCTGCCGGTCGGGATCGAGAGCGCGTAGATCGCGAGCAGCAGCGTCGGCTCCACGAGGGCGAGCACCGTCATGTGCCTGCTCGATCCCATCCCGCCGAACGCGGTGCCGCCGTCCAGGCCGACCAGGGCCAGGGCCACGGCGCCGATCAGCAGCACAGACACGACGACGAAGAGGTCGCCAGGCGCGAGCCGCCCGCCGACCGTGGTCACGAGCGGCAGGAGAGCGGCAAGCACCAGGCTCGAGACGGCGACCACGATCGGGCCGGCCCGGAGGATCCAGCTGCTGCCGCGCGCCCGCACCGGCTGCTTCATGAAGAGCTTGCGCAGATCGCGCCACGGCTGGAGGACGCCGGCTCCCACCCGGCCTTCGACCCGGGCGCGCAGCTGGCGCGTGACACCGACCAGCAGCGGGGCGAGGGCGGCGAACAAGGCGACCTGCACCAGGGCGAGGATCACGGCGGCGGCGCTCACAGGGTCGCCACCACGAGCACCACGATGATCGCCGCGAAAGAGTAGAGCAGGTACAGGTGGATGCTGCCGTTCTGGATGCGGCGGGCGACCACCCCGAATCGGTCGACGACGGTCAGCACGGGCCGGTAGAGCCTGCTCTCGACGAGGTCCGAGACCGACTGGCTGAACCGGACGCGGTTGACCAGGTACCGCGACTCGCCCGCGTGGGTGACTTCGACATCCCGGGCCGGCTGCAGCACATCGTCGAAGACCCGAACGACGGGTTCCGCGAAGGAGGTGGCGGTGTACTGCATGCGCGGCTGGGCGCGCTCCCCGCCTCCGCCCCATGCGAAGGCGTCGATGCGCTGCGGATTCCGCCAGGCCGACCGCAGCGTCGCGGCGATCACGAACGTCGTGAGCGCCGCGGTGAGGAGGACGAGCACGAGCGGATCGAGGATCGCCCCCAGACCCGGGAGGTTCACGCCGAGCAGTCCGATCGACTCGACGACCGGGATGCCGGACGCCGGCAGCACCGACACGAGCGCGGTCGCGAGCGGGCCGGGCACCAGTCCGAGGAGCACGACGCCTGCCGCCCCCGCGATGAGGACGGCCCGGACGACCCCCGACGACTCGTGCGCGCCGGCCGCGGCATCGGAGCGCGGCCGCGCCAAGAACCCGATGCCGTACGCCTTGACGAAGGTGAGCACGGCGAGGCCGGCGGTCAGCGCAACGACCGCGACGACGATCGGCATCGCGATCGACACGATGACCGAGACGGCGGCGCCTCCCACGCGGGTTCCGTGCACCAGGGACTGCAGCAGCACCCACTCCGAGACGAACCCCGAACTGATCGGCAGCGCGGCGGCGCCGAGCGCGGCGATGCCGAATGCGGCGGCCGTCCAGGGCATCCGCCGCCCGAGTCCGCCGAGGTGGTCGAGGTTGCGCTCCCCCGTTGCGTGCAGCACCGATCCGGCGGCGAGGAACAGCGTCACCTTGAACACCGCATGGCTCACGATCAGAAGCAGCGCGGCGAGCATGGCCGCTCCGGCCGCCGCCGTGACCCCGTGCGCGGTCAGCAGCACGGAGGCACCGATCGCGAGCACGATGAGTCCGACGTTCTCGGTGGTCGAGTAGGCGAGCAGCACCTTGACGTCGCTCGAGACCGACGCCTGCAGGATGCCGTACACAGCCGAGATCCCGCCCAGCGCCAGCAGGACGATGCCCCACCAGTCCGGCCCGTGTGGAAAGAGCCGCACGACGACGAGCAGGATGCCGTAGATCCCCATCTTGACCATCGCCGCGCTCATCGCGGCCGAGACGTGGCTCGGCGCCTCGGGGTGCGCGCGCGGCAGCCAGACATGGAGCGGAACGAGCCCGGCCTTGCTCCCGAAGCCGAGCACCAGCAGGACGAAGGCGAGCAGCACAGGCGGCGAGTTCGGAGCGAGCCTCGCGAGCACAGAGAAGCCGGTGCCGCCCGCGGCGGCCGAGAGCACGCCGAACCCGGCCAGCAGGAACAGGAAGCTCAGCTGGGACATCACCGCGTACCAGACGGTCGCCGAGCTCACCCGGATGCTGCCCGCGTGCTCGGCCAGCAGCAGCACGGTCGAGCCGAGGGCCATCGCCTCCCAGGCGAGGAGGAACGACACCGCATCCGCTGCCGCGGGGACCAGTTGCATGCCCAGCAGGAACAGCGGCAGCGCGAACCACGCCGTGCGCGATGCCGATGCGCCGCGCACGGATGCCGCCCCGTAGACGGAGACGAGAAGGCCGATCACCGAGGCGAGCGCGATGAACAGCCCGCCCAGGCGATCGGGCACGAAGATGAGCGGAACGTCGGGAACGGCGACCGCGAGCTGCAGCCCTCCGGCGACCCCGTTCATCGCCAGCACCCCGGTGACGATCCCCGCGACGCTCATCGCGGCGCTCGCGATGCCGCTCAGGGCGGAGCGGATTCGTGCGGCGGGCAGGAGCGCGAGCGATGCGGCCAGGCCCGCGAGCGCGAACTGGAGCAGGATCACCCAGGAGACGGCGGTCATCGGCCCGAGAGCATCCGGAGGGCTGCCACGATCTCGGCCGGTTCGGGCGGGTTGCCGGGGATCTCCAGGTCCACGGGGGCGAAGTCGGAGACGACCCCGGCCACCCCGTACCCTCCCGCGAACGGGCCGCCGGTGATCGCGGCGTCGCCGACGGCGACGATCAGGCGCGGGCGCGGCGTCGCCTCGATCGTCAGGCGCAGCGGCTCGACCATGTTGCGGGCCACCACCCCCGTGATGAGCAGCACGTCGGCATGGCGGGGAGATGCCACGAGCCGGATGCCGTACCGCTCGAGGTCGTAGACCGGGCCGAATGCCGCGGCGATCTCCATCGCGCAGTCGGTGGCTCCGCCGACGTCCAGGTAGCGCACGTGGATGCTGCCGTGCAGCGGGCGCGCGCGCTCGATGCGGTCGGTCGGCGCGTGCGGGGCGGGCTCCGCGATCCGACCGGTGCGCGCGATCAGCCGGATCAGCCGGGACGTGGTCACCGCGCCGACGGCGTTCCGGCGCCAGGAACCGCGTAGCTCCGCGCCCTCATAGCTGGGGCAATTCCGTCGTCGAGTCGAGCTGGCGGCGGGTCTGCTCCAGGATGTCGAGCAGCAGCGAGCGCGCCGCTCTCAGCAGTTCGGCGACCTGCGGATACGCCAGCCGGTAGTAGACCTGACTGGCGCGACGATCGGCCACGACCAGGTTGTGGCGGCGCAGCACCGCGAGGTGCTGCGAGAGGTGCGACGGCTCGAGGCCGGTGTCGGCAAGCAGCTCGGCGACCGAGACCTCGTCTGCGGCCGACAGCACCTCGAGCACGCGCACCCGCACCGGATGCGCGAGGCCCTTGAAGAGGTTGGCCTTGACCTCGTACAGGGGCCGATGAGAACCGAGTGATTCCATGAATTCATCATATCCACACATCGGCGCTCCCAGCATTCATCCAGCGAACGCGCAGACACTAGTGCCATGACCGACGGCCCCAAGATCCTCATCGTCGATGACGAGCCCAACATCCGCGACCTGCTCACGACCAGCCTGCGCTTCGCGGGCTTCGCCGTGCGCGCGGTCGGCAACGGCGCCCAGGCGATCTCGGCGGTGCTCGAAGAGGAACCCGACCTGATCATCCTCGACGTGATGCTGCCCGACATGAACGGATTCGGCGTGACGAAGCGGCTGCGGGCATCCGGTTACACGGCGCCGATCCTGTTCCTCACGGCGAAGGACGACACCGAGGACAAGATCACCGGCCTCACGGTGGGCGGCGACGACTACGTCACGAAGCCATTCAGCCTCGACGAGATCGTCGCGCGCATCAAGGCGATCCTGCGCCGCACCATGCACGACGAGGAGGACGCGGTGATCAGGGCGGGCGAGCTCACCATGGACCAGGACACCCACGAGGTCACGGTCGGCCCCGAGTCGGTCGAACTCAGTCCGACCGAGTTCAAGCTGCTGCGCTACCTGATGCTCAACCCGAACCGGGTGCTCAGCAAGGCGCAGATCCTCGACCACGTCTGGGAATACGACTTCAATGGCGACGCGGGTATCGTCGAGAGCTACATCTCCTACCTGCGTCGCAAGCTCGACCAGCACTCGACCGAGCCGATGATCCAGACCAAGCGCGGATTCGGCTACATGCTCAAGGCCGCCAAGGTCTGAACGCTCAGGGCGTGATCGGCACCGCTCGACGCGACCCGTGACATCCGGAAGGCATCCTGTGGCGAGAGGCCGCGCAACGGCAGTGCGCGCGACGACCGTGCAGGCCTCGTTCGACCGCTGGTGGAACGGGATCTCGCTGCGCACCAAGATCACCGGCGTCACGGTGCTGCTGCTCACCTTCGGTCTCGCCGTGGCCGGCGCGGGCACCGTCAGCGTGCTGCGCGGGTACCTCATGGATCAGACGGATGCCAAGGTCAACAGCCTGTACACGAGCGCCGGCAGCCTTCCGATCTCGAACGTCGCCAGCTGCGCGGTCGTCTATTCACCGAACGGCACGCTCTTCGCGGTGCTCAGGTCGAACGGCTCGATCAAGTGCACCAACGTGCCCGACAGCAAGTCGGCGCCCGACACCTCAGGGCTGACGGTGGCCTGGGCGAACGCGCTCGACTCCCAGGCTCAAGGCGCGATCCTGCCGAAGACCACCATCGGCAACCACGAGGGCACCTCGCACTGGCGCGTCGTGGCCTTCCCGTTCCAGCTCGACGACTCCGACTTCGTGGTGATCATCGTCGGCCAGAGCATCGACGATGTCGATTCAACGGTGTCCCGATTCATGCTGATCTTCTTCGGGTTCGCGCTGGCGGTTGTGGTGTTCGGCGCGGCGACCACCCAGCTGCTGGTGACCAGCACCTTCGCTCCCCTGCGCGATGTCGAGGCGACCGCCGCGCGCTTCGCCGCGGGCGACTACAGCCAGCGACTCGGGGGCGCGACGCCCAACACAGAGGTCGGCCGCCTCAACCGATCCCTCAACACCATGCTGGCCCGCATCGACCGCGCCTTCGCCGACCGCCAGAGAACCGTCGAGCAGATGCGCCGCTTCGTCGGCGACGCCAGCCACGAGCTGCGCACCCCGCTGGTCTCGCTGCGCGGCTACGCCGAGCTCTACCGGATGGGCGCGATCACCAGCCCCGACGACGTCGCGCAGGCGATGGACCGCATCGAGCGCGAGGCGATCCGCATGGGCGGGCTGGTCGAAGACCTGCTCGAGCTCGCCCGCCTCGACGAGGCCAAGCCGCTGCGGCTGGAGCCGGTCGACCTGCTGCCGATCGCGCAGGATGCCGCCCTCGACGCGACCGCATCGAACCCGCTGCGCCTGATCACGGTCGTCGTGCCCGAACGGCTCGACGCGCCCGAGGCTGACGAGGTGGCCGGGGTGGCCGGAGTGGCCGGGGTGGCCGCGGTGGCGGGCGGCGGTGCCGCGACCTCGACCGCCGCGCCGACGGCCCCACCCGCGGCCGTCACGATCACCGGGCCGATCTCGTTCGCCGGAGCGACCCTGGCGCGCCTGCGCCGCCGCCGCCCGAGCGGGGCGGCCGTGCCGCCGCCCGTGTCGCTGCCCATCCCGGACGTCGGCCCGATCGTGCTCGCCGAGGGCGACAAGATCCGACAGGTGATCACCAACCTGATCGGCAATGCGACGCGCTTCACGCCGCCGGACAGTCCGGTCGAACTCGCGGTCGAGGTCGACCGCGCCGGCGGCTTCGGGCAGATCTCGGTCGTCGATCACGGCGAGGGCATCCCTCCGCAGCTGCGCGAGAAGATCTTCCAGCGCTTCTGGCGCGCCGACACCTCGCGCACGCGCGACACCGGGGGCAGCGGGCTCGGGCTGGCCATCGTGGCGGGGATCGTCGCGAACCACCACGGGCACGTGGAGGTCGTCGAGACGCCGGGGGGAGGCGCGACCTTCCGGGTCAGCCTGCCTCTCTTCCACCCCGACGCGGCTTCGGGCGATTCCTCCACGGATGCCGCCCCTTCCCCGGTCGAGGGCGCTGCCCGCTCCTAACCTCGCCCCATGACGCGATACCAGGTAGACAGTGAGGCGGTCGCCGCGGCGACCGGAAATGTGCGCGCGGCCGTGAGCCGCATCCAGGCGGAGGTGAGCGGCCTGCACGGGCAGCTGGCGAACCTCCAGTCCTCATGGACGGGCCAGGCCGCCACGGCCTTCCAGGGCGTGGTCTCCGATTGGAAGGCCACCCAGCAGCGGGTCGAGCAGAGTCTCGCCGAGATCAATGCCGCCCTCAGCCAGGCAGGCCGGCTCTACGCCGAGGCCGAGCAGCAGAACGCGCGGTTGTTCACGCGCTGACCGGCAACCTCGCTACGGTGAGGGCGTGACATCTCGACGAGGGTTCCGCATCGTGGCCACCCTCATCGACGTGGCGTGCATGCTCCCGTGGATCGGCGTGGTCGCCGCCGCGGGAGCCGTGCTCTGGGTCACCGGGGTGACGCACTCGGCCGACCCGCTCGTCGGCAATGCGGTCGGTTTCATCACCCTGATCGTGCCGATCACGGTGACGGCGTCCGGATTCGAGGGATCGAGCCGCCATGCAACGCCGGGCAAGCGCGCCCTGCGTCTGACCGTCCAGCGCTCGCTCGGAGGCGGAGCCGGATTCGCGCGCTCCCTCGTGCGCAACGGGATCAAGTACGCGCTGCCCTGGGAGCTCGGGCACACCGCGGTGTTCGCCCTGTTCGGGACGACGGCCGCGCCCCCGCTGTGGGTGACGATCGTGCTCGTGCTGGCCTACGCGATCCCGATCGGGTCGCTGGTGCTGCTGCTCGTCACCGGACGTGCGCTGCATGACCGGGTGGCGCGGACGACGGTCGCGACGGCATCCGCGGCGCCCGTCGGCTGATCCGGGCGAGCCACGACAATCCGGGCGTGTTGACTCGCCCGGATCCGCGTAAGTCGCCCGGTTTCGCGGTGCCCGCGCTCATGACGAAGCGGGCGGCCCCTCCGAAGAGGAACCGCCCGCTGTCGTTGTCGGCGCTCAGTGTTCGCAGAACACCGCAGTGCTCACGCCGGCATGAGACTTCGAATCGCCATGGGCGATTAGAAGTCCATTCCGCCGGTCGGGTCGCCGGCCGGGGCGGGAGTGCGCTCCGGCTTGTCGGCGACGACGGCCTCGGTGGTGAGGAACAGCCCGGCGATCGACGCGGCGTTGAGCAGCGCGGAGCGGGTGACCTTCACCGGGTCGTTGATGCCGGCGGCCAGCATGTCGACGTACTCGCCGGTCGCGGCGTTGAGGCCCTGACCGACGGGGAGGTGGCGCACCTTGTCGACCACGACGCCCGGCTCGAGACCGGCGTTGAGGGCGATCTGCTTGAGCGGCGCGTCGATCGCGACGCGAACGATGTTCGCACCGGTCGCCTCGTCACCCGTCAGGGCCTTGATGACCTTGCCGTCGAAGGCGTTCTTGCCGGCCTGGATGAGGGCGACGCCACCACCGGCGACGATGCCCTCTTCGACGGCGGCCTTCGCGTTGCGTACGGCGTCTTCGATGCGGTGCTTGCGCTCCTTGAGCTCGACCTCGGTCGCGGCTCCCGCCTTGATGACCGCCACGCCGCCTGCGAGCTTCGCGAGGCGCTCCTGGAGCTTCTCGCGGTCGTAGTCGCTGTCGGTGTTCTCGATCTCGGCACGGATCTGCTTGACGCGGCCTGCGATGGCCGAGGCCTCGCCCGCGCCCTCGATGATCGTGGTCTCGTCCTTGGTGACGATGACCTTGCGCGCCTGGCCGAGCAGGTCGAGGGTGGCGTTCTCGAGCTTGAGTCCGACCTCCTCGCTGATGACCTGGCCGCCGGTGAGGATCGCGATGTCCTGCAGCTGGGCCTTGCGGCGGTCGCCGAATCCGGGGGCCTTGACGGCCACGGACTTGAAGATGCCGCGGATCTTGTTGACCACCAGGGTCGCGAGAGCCTCGCCATCCACGTCCTCGGCGATGATCAGCAGCTGCTTGCCGGCCTGGATCACCTTGTCGACGATCGGCAGCAGGTCCTTGATGTTCGAGATCTTGGAGTTGACGATCAGGATGTAGGGGTCTTCGAAGACCGCCTCCTGGCGCTCCGGGTCGGTGACGAAGTACTGCGACAGGAAGCCCTTGTCGAAGCGCATGCCCTCGGTGAGCTCGAGCGTGGTGCCGAAGGTGTTCGACTCC
>Ga0068855_100001644_pt1 | contig 28013 bp, 24 predicted proteins | sample KBSCornC52_FD_66592 | JGI IMG/M metagenome (GOLD analysis project Ga0068855, IMG submission 66592) | Corn rhizosphere microbial communities from Kellogg Biological Station, Michigan, USA - KBS Corn C5-2 | ecosystem: Host-associated > Plants > Roots > Rhizosphere > Soil ... | reverse complement strand
TTGTCGGATGTCAAGGCGCCGCTCGTATATTCGCGCCTGGTGCGAAGGTTGAGGGCTCTGGGAGTGGAGAGCTTTCATCAATATTGCACGCTGGTTGCGCGGAATGAGGAGGGCGAGCGCGAGGAGATGATCGCGGCCCTCACCACCAACGTCACCCGGTTTTTCCGGGAAAATCATCATTTCGAGCATTTCCGCAATCGGGTCCTGCCGGACCTCATTCCCAGGGCGCGCAAAGGCGCACGCCTGCGGTTTTGGTCCGCCGGCTGTTCCAGCGGCGAGGAGCCTTATTCCCTGGCCTTGAGCATACTTGCGTTGCTACCGGAAGCGGCCAGTTTCGACATCAGGATCCTGGCCACCGACATAAACCGGAACGTCCTTGAGGCGGCGAAAATTGGCCTGTACGGAGCTACCGCGCTTGCGCCGGTGGAGCCGGACGTTCGCGACCGGTTCTTCATCCCCTCGGGACAGGAAGGCGGCACGACCATGTGGCGGGCGGGCCCGGAGCTGCGCGCTATGGTTGCTTTCCGGGAATTGAATCTGATCGCCGACTGGCCGATGCACCAGCGCTATCAAGCGATCTTCTGCCGCAATGTCGCGATCTATTTCGAAAGCAGCATTCGCGCAGCCTTCTGGGATCGCTTCGCGTCGCTCCTCGCTCCCAATGGCGTGCTTTACATCGGCCATTCGGAACGCATCACCACCTCCAAGCATCGGTTCAAGGCGGAAGGAAATACCACCTACCGATTGGTTCAGGCAGGCTGATGCTCATCAACGGACTTTTGCACAACGGCATCTAAACACGGGAACAGCGACAGTGCCCAAGGAAGCCAAGAATCTGCGAATTCTCGTGGTCGATGATCAGAAATCGATGCGGCTGCTGATCCGCAGCACGCTGACGGCGCTTGGCTGCGTTCATATCGCCGAGTGCGGCGATGGCAGGGATGCGATCGCCCATATCGCCAATCATCAGGTCGATCTGATCATATCCGACCTGACGATGCCGAACACCGACGGTTTCGGTCTTTTGCGGGCCGTGCGGGCAAGGGAATGCACCGCGAAAACCCCGTTCATCATGCTCACCAGCCACAGCGATCTGGCGATGGTGAAGGACGCCGTCGCGCTGGGCGTCAATAATTACATTCTCAAGCCCTTCAATCTGGGGACCGTGAAGTCCAAGATCGAAGCTCTTTTGGGACCTCTGGCATGAACCTCGGCCTTGGTCCCGATCCCGGCCATCGCGTGAACCTGATTCAAGGGGAATGCCGGGTGTCCTCGGAAGGTTCTCTCATATTCACCACGGTCCTGGGTTCCTGCGTTTCGGCGTGCATCCATGATCCGACGATCGGAGCCGGCGGAATGAACCATTTCTTGCTGCCCGATGGCGGCTCGAGCGAGGTGGCGTCGCTGCGCTATGGCGCATATGCGATGGAATTGCTGATCAATGGATTGCTCGGCCTGGGCGCCAGGCGCGAAACGCTGCGGGCCAAGCTTTTTGGCGGCGCGCGCCTTAGTCCGGGCCTGATCGATATCGGAGCAAACAACACGGCATTCGCGCGCGACTATCTGCGGCGGGAAGGAATACGTTATTCCGGCGGCAGCACCGGCGGCATCTATGCCCGCAAGATTCAGTTCTGGCCCGGGTCCGGGCGGGTTCGCCAAGCTTTCCTGCCGCGCGCCGCCGAGCCCGACCGGCCGCCTGTCAGGATTGATTACGGCGGCGACCTCGAACTTTTCTGACGGTGGTCGGAAAAGACCGCGAGTCTGCTAATCCGCCGCGGCGGCACGTTGCGGAGCGGGCTCCTCCGGCCGCTGGAATGTGCTCAAGGGCAGCTTGTTCACATCGTCGATGATCTTCGCAAACGCGCGCGTGGCTGCTTCCAGCCCCGTCCAGGGCACCATTTCAGGCGTTTCCCAATCGGTGTGGAAATAGCTGTGATATTCGCTGGCGCTGACCGCGGGCAGAAAGCGGAAAAAGACGCCGGCGTCACCGGCGGGCGGGGTCGGACTGGGATCGAATTCCGCCGCAACGCCGAATTTGCGGAAAGCATCCCATGTGATCTTCCGCAATTCGGGGCGGCTTTTGCCGCCGGCATACCATTCGAGCGGCATATAGGTGTTGGCCCATGCCAGCTCGTCGCCGGGATAGTAGCGGGGCCTGGGTTGCGTGACGATGGTTGCCGGGTGCTCCACATTGATGAACAGCGCGGTTTTCGCGAAAAGCGTGGTTTTGTTCGCCACCATCCAGCGCCGCCCCACGCCTCCGTCCGGGCCATTGTGATGGCCGTCCAGTCCGACAAAGACGATGGTCCGGCGGCGCTCGGCTTTGGGGATTTTGGCGTAATATTCCGCCAGGCCCAGCATGGAGGCGACGCCGCCGGCATTGTCGCTGGCGCTGTCGAACCAGCCATCCTTGTGCGCGGCGATGTAGATGGTTTCATCCGTCGCGCCGGGCAGAGTGCCCCAGACCAAAGCGGTTTTCAGGTTTGGCACTTTTTCCACATCCAAGGTCACTTTGACTTTGGGGGCTGATCCGTCCTTGGCCGCTTCGATCATCTGGCGGGCGGCAACGCCATCGTCATTTCCAAAGGTGAAAGCGGGCGCCTTTGTGCCTGGCGGATAGGCCTGATAGCGCATGTTGCCCGGAAGCATGGACACTTCAAAGATCGCGGCCGCGCCTTTTTCGTCCGCCCGCTTGACCGCGTTCTGCTCCGCCAGTCCCAGCATGCTGTAGATGAAGACGGCTTTTCCCCGCACGTCCTTGCCCGCGAAATCCGCCTCGGTCCCGAGCCCGGCATAGACCGCGTCCAGCTCCAGGCCACCAGGCGGCAATCCATTGGCGTAGTAATCCGGCTGTGCGGACTCCAGATGGATGGTCCGGCCTCCGCTGGTCATCGTCACGTCCCAGCTTTTCGGCATCCATTGGGGCGGAAGGTCGAGCGGTTGGGCATGCACATCGCTGAGGCCCAGCGATTTGAATTTCGCCAAAAGCCATTCATTGGTTTCGACATCGCCGGAGGTGCCCATGATCCGGCCCCAGAATTTGGGATGGCCGGCATCGCGATAGCGGCGCGAGATCTCTGCCAGCTCGACCACGGCACGGTGCATTTTCTTGCCGTCGATTGAGGCATAGGCTCGCGAGTCCTTGGGTAGCGGAAAAGGAATCAGGCCCGCTTCGACCCGCGAAAGAGGCAGCGCGGGCGGGGTCAGCGACTGGGCGATGGTGGAGCGTGGCGCCGGTTGTGCCAGAGCAGACTGATCGGCCGCGGCTAGTCCCGTCAGCAGCGTCGCGGCGGCAAACCCATGGGCAATGTTCTTTTTCACGAAAATTTCCTCCATCCAGTCCCATAGGGACCAGGCAGGAATGCCCGGTCCCGGCCTCAGCCTATCACTCGTCGAAATCGGGATGATTGCCGGTATCCTCCAGCCGCTTGAAGGTGCTGAGCGGCAGCTTGTTCACTTCGTCGATCACCTTGGCATAGGCGCGCGTCGCTGCCTGAAGGCCGGTCCACGGAACGGTCTCCGGTGTTTCCCAGTCGGTATGGAAATAATTGTGATATTCGCTGGCGTCGATCGCTGGCGTGAAGCGATAGAAATAGGACGCGTCGCTGGCCGGCGGCGTGGGGCTGGGGTCGAATTCCAGCGGAACGCCGAATTTGCGGAACGAATCCCACACGATCTTGCGAAGCTCGGGGCGGTCCTTGCCGCCGGCGTACCATTGCATGGGCATATAGGTGTTGCCCCAGGCCAGCTCGTCGCCCGGATAATAGCGCGGGCGCGATTGCGTGGTGATGGTCGAAGGATGTTCGTCATTGATGAGAATGGCGGTCTTGGCGAACAGCCTGTCCTTGTTCTGCGTCAGCCAGGTCTTTCCGGCGGCGCCGTCCGGGCCGTTATGATGCCCGTCCAGGCCGATGAAGATGATGGTGCGGCGGCGTTTTTCCTTGGGAATTTTCGCGAAATATTCGGCAAGGCCCAGCATGGACGCGACGCCGCCGCCATTGTCTCCTGCCCCTTCGAACCATCCGTCCTTGTGGGCGGTGATATAGATGGTCTCGTCCGTGGCGCCGGGCAGTGTTCCCCACACCAGGGCGGTTTTGAGGTTCGGCACCTTTTCCACCTCCAGGGTCACTTTGACTTTGGGCGCGGGGCCGTTCTTCGCCGCCTCGATCATTTCCCGCGCGGTCACGCCATCGTCATTGCCCAGCACGAGGCTGGGCGCCTTGGTGTCCGACGGATAGGCGATGTAATGCATGTTGCCGGGAAGCATGGATACGTCGAAGACGATAGCCGCGCCCAGATCGTCGGCGCGCTTGACGGCGCGTTCGTTCTTCAGTCCCTGCATGCTGTAGACGAAGACCGCCTTGCCGCGGACATCCTTGCCCTTGAAGTCCGCTTCGGTGCCAAGGCCCGCATAGACGGCATCCAGCTCGAGGCCGCCTGCCGGCAATCCGTTGGCGAGATAGGCGGGTTGGGCCGAATTCAAGCTGATGGTTTTACCGCCGCCGGTCATCGTCACGTTCCAGTCTTTCGGCATCCATTGCGGCGCGAGATCCAGCGGCTGGATGCGCACATCCGTCAGCCCCAACGTCTTGAATTTGCCTGCCAGCCATTCGTTGGTTTCGTGGTCACTGGATGTGCCGATGATCCGGCCCCAGAATTTGGGATGGCCATTGTCGCGATAGCGGCGCGAAATCTGCGCGAGTTCTTCGACATAGCGATGCATCTTCCTGCCGTCGATCGAGCCATAGGCTTCCTCGCCCTTGGGCAGGGGAAATTCGATCAGATTGTCCTGAATCCGGGACGCGGAAAGAGCGGGAGGCGTCAGCGATTGCGCGATGGTGGAGCGGGGTTTTGGCGCCGACTGGGCAAGCGCATGCCGGTCGAGAGCCGCAGATACGGACAGAAGCGCCGCCGCTGCACAGGTGCAGAAGAGTATTTTATTCACTTGCGTCCCTCCAATTTTCTTTTGTTTTTCGAATGAACAAGTCCGCGCGCTGTGCTTGGCGGCATCATTCGGCGCCGGTGATCACGGCTGTGAACATATTGACGGGAGACAATTCGATCACAAGGGCGGGCCGAAGCCATTGATTGTGCTATTATGCACATCAAAGGTGCAACTTTTCTCATTGCGGGGCCGGGGTTATCGAACGTCCATATCCTTCGGGATGGGGCGGCCCGCCGTTGCGCATGTTTCAGGCCGGCACGGCGATAGCTCCATCAAGCACGTTCCGGCTGAAGCTTCCCCCTCAGTCGTCCTGCGCCTCCCGGCAACGGGAGGCGCTTTTTTACCCGCTCGGCAGCTTTGGGACATCGCGACGCCAGGGTTGAATTGCCCAGCCGCGCCCGACAAAATTCCTTATGGAATCTGTCACGCGCGAAGAATTGCTCGACTTCCTGAACCTGATGCTGGAGGCGGAGCGGGCTGGTGCGAAGGCGCTTTTGCATGTTTCCAAGGATGCGGATCGCAGGGATGCTTCGGACCTGGCGAAAGCCATTCATCTGGACGAAGCAAAATGGTGCGCCTTGCTGACAAAGGCGATCCGGGCTCTGGACGGCAAGCCCAGCGACGAGACCGGACAATTCTATGAGAAAGTGATGGCGGTTCCCGATCTGGGCGGGCGCCTCGCCCTGGTCAATCGCGGCCAGGAATGGGTGGTTCGGAAATTGCGCGATGCAATTCCCAGGATCGCCGATGCGCGGCTAGCCGGCGACCTCACCATCATGCTGACTTCGCATGAGGAAAATATCGCGACCGTGGCCCGGTCAGGCCTGATCGGCTAGCTCCAGCGCCGGATCCGAGTTGTTCCCCCAGGGACAGAAGCGCTCCTTGGAGGCGTTGACGGCTTCGGCAATATGGCGCCGCACCTCCGTCACCCGGTGCGAGCGGTGCGTATCGGGATGAGAAATGAGCCAGTAGCTGCGAACGAACTGAAGATGGGGCAGGACGCGCCGGAAGTTCGGCACATATTTGGCCGCATAGTCGTGCAGAATCGCGACGCCGTTGCCGGTGCGGACGGCTTCCATCTGGCCCACCACGCTGCCGCATTCGAAACGGCGCGGCATGCTTGCGGCAAGCTCGCGCCCGTAATCCAGCGACGGCGTGTGGATCAGGTCGTCGACATAGGTCACGAACAGATGCTGCTTCAGGTCTTCCTCGCTGCGGATCGGCGGCTTGTTCCGCAGATATTCTTCCGAGGCATAAAGGCTGAGCGTATAATCCGTGAGTTTCTGGATGATCAGGTTGCCCTGCACCGGCCGGTCCAGGGTGATGACAATGTCCGCTTCGCGCCGCGACAGTGAAAAGGTGCGGGGCAGGGGAACCAGCTGGATCAAAAGATCGGAATGCCGGGCGGACAGTTCCGCCAGTTTGGACGCCAGAAAATAATTGCCCAGGCCGTCCGGCGCGCCCACCCGGACCGTGCCGCGGATCGCGCCGATGGTTCCAGAGAGCGCCGATTCCAGCTGAAGAAATTCAGATTCGACCTTTTCGGCGGACGCCATCAGCGCTTCGCCTGCCGAGGTCAGGGTGCAGCCATTCACATGGCGCTCCAGGAGCTTGGTCTGCAATTCCTCTTCCAGGGCGGTCAGTTGGCGGCCCACGGTGGCGTGATTGAGGCCCAGAATGCGGGCGGCGGCCAGCATCTGGCCGCTCCGCGCCACGGCTAGGAAAATTCGCGCCCGGTCCCACTCCATGGCCCAATGTTAGCTTTTGCACATCAGACTGGCAATATTGCCCCGAAATATGTGAAAATTTGCACATCGGAAGCGCAACTTTGTCGATTGCCTGCCTGGCGGCTTGTGAAAATATGCCTTGCCGGCGGCAGGATCGAAGCATTCAACCTCGACAGGGCTGCCCGTCCGGCAGCGGCCGCAACAATTGGCGGCAGTGACGCAAAATCCGCAATCGAAAGAGGCGCTATGAACACCGTCGAAATTGGGACCTCCACGGTCAACAACTTTATTGATGGTCATGTCGTGCCCGGCAGCACCGGCCGGACCCAGGATATCTTCAATCCGGCGACGGGGCGAAAAGCACGAAGCGTCTGCCTGTCATCGGCCGCGGATGTCGATGCGGCCGTGCAGGCGGCCAAAGCTGCCTTTCCCGCCTGGGCGAATCTGCCGCCGCTGCGACGCGCCAGGTTGATGAACAAATTTCTCGCGCTGGTGAACACGCATAAGGACGATCTGGCGCGCGCGATCACGGCCGAGCATGGCAAGGTGTTCTCCGACGCCAGGGGCGAGGTAGAGCGCGGCATCGATATCATCGAATTCGCCTGCGGCATTCCCCAGCTCCTGAAAGGCGATTTCACCGATCAGGTTTCCACCAATATCGACAATTGGACATTGCGCCAGCCGCTCGGCGTGGTCGCCGGCATCACGCCGTTCAACTTTCCGGTGATGGTGCCGGCCTGGATGTATCCGATCGCGATCGCGGCCGGTAACACCTTTGTGCTGAAGCCCAGCCCCATCGATCCGTCGCCGTCGCTGATGGTGGCCGAACTGATGCGCGAGGCGGGCTTCCCCAAGGGCGTGTTCAACGTGGTTCAGGGCGACAAGGACGCGGTTGACGCTTTGCTGGCGCACAAGGATGTCCAGGCGGTTTCCTTCGTCGGCTCAACCCCGATCGCCAACTATATCTACGAAACCGGCGCACGCGCCGGAAAGCGGGTGCAGGCGCTGGGCGGCGCGAAGAACCATCTGGTGGCGATGCCCGATGCGGATCCCGAGAAGGTGGTCGATGCGCTGATGGGCGCGGCATACGGTTCCGCCGGCGAGCGCTGCATGGCGATCTCGGTGGCGGTCCTGGTGGGATCGGCGGCGGATGCGGTCATTCCCCTGTTGGTGAAGCGGGCCAAGGAATTGAAAATCGGCAACGGCATGAATGATGCCACCGAAATGGGCCCGATCGTCACCAATATCGCCCGCCAGCGGATCGTCGGCTACATCGACAAGGGCGTGGCGGAAGGCGCATCCCTGGTGATGGATGGCCGCGGCTATGTCGCGCCCGGCCATGAGGAAGGCTTCTTCCTCGGTCCTACGCTGTTCGATCATGTCAAACCGGGCATGACGATCCATCGGGAAGAGATATTCGGGCCGGTTCTGTGCTGCGTGCGGGTCGCGACCATGGAAGAGGCCATGGACCTGATCAACAACCATGAATTCGCCAACGGCGTGAGCTGCTTCACCAGCGACGGCCACGCCGCCCGGGAATTCGGGCGTCATATCCAGTGCGGCATGGTCGGCATCAATGTTCCGATTCCGGTGCCCATGGCGTGGCACGGTTTTGGCGGCTGGAAGCGCAGCCTGTTCGGCGACATGCATATCTATGGCGAGGAAGGGGTGCGCTTTTACACCCGCCAGAAATCGATCATGCAGCGCTGGCCGGACAGCATCGGCAAGGGCGCCGAATTCCAGATGCCGGTCTCGCGCTAAAAAATAAAACAGTTCCTGGGAGGGAGCGATGCAGACGGAAGAGCTCCGCAAGGGGCCCTTGGAAGGTATTACGGTCCTGGATTTCTCGCGGGTGTTGGCGGGGCCTTATTGCACCATGATCCTGGCCGATCTGGGCGCCCGGGTGATCAAGATCGAGAAGTTCGGAACCGGCGATGACACGCGGGCCTTCGGGCCGTTCGTGGATGGCGAGTCCGCCTATTTCATGTGCTTCAACCGGGGCAAGGAAAGCATTGTCCTGGACATCAAGTCGCCGCGCGACCGCGAATTGCTCGAGCGCCTGTTGGACGAAGCCGATGTGGTGGTGGAGAATTTCCGCCCCGGCGTGATGGACCGGCTGGGCTATGGCGCCGAACGGCTGGCGAAGACCCATCCGCACATCATCTATGCCTCGGTCTCCGGCTTCGGCCATAGCGGCCCCTTCAGCGATCTTCCAGGCTACGACATGGTGGTGCAGGCGATGGGCGGCATCATGAGCCTGACGGGCTGGCCGGACGGCCCGCCATCGCGGGTCGGGACCAGCTTCGGCGATCTGGGCGCGGCGCTTTTCGCCACGGTCGGCATCCTGGCGTCGCTTCATAAGCGGAACCAGAACGCGCAGGGCACGCGCGTGGATATCGGCATGCTGGATTGCCAGGCGGCGCTGATGGAGACGGCGCTGGCGCGCTATGACGCGGAAGGAAAAGTCCCCAACCGCACCGGCGACAGTCATCCGTCATTGGCGCCATTCGAAAGTTTCGCGGCCAAAGACGGACGGATCGTGATCGCCGCGGGCAATGATACGCTGTTCGTCCTGATGGCCGACGCTTTGGGCGCGCCGGAATTGGCGCTGCAGCCGCCTTTCGCCACCAACGATCTGCGCTGCCAGAACCGCCCCGCCATGGTCAAGGCGATCGAAGCAGTGACCAAAACCCAGAATGTGCAGCATTGGGTGGAAAAGTTGAACGAGGCGGGCGTGCCCTGTTCGCCCATCAACACCATCGACAAGCTGTTCGACCATCCCCAGCTTCTGGCGCGGGACATGTTCATCAAAGTGAAAAGCGGCGACACCGGCCGCGCCGTCCGCACCGCCGGAAATCCGATCCGCATGAGCGGATATAAGGGAAACAATATCGCGGACCCCATCGTGGCGCCGAAGCTGAACCAGCACCGCGAACAGATTCTGCATGAATTCATGGCCTCGCGGGATGCATATGTGTCATCCCATGGCGACGAGGAATAGCGGACCGTTCCAATCAGGCGGAAAGGATGATTTTCCGCAGTGTCAGGAGAATTTCATGAGCGATAAGGCCATCGACAATAAGCCGGACAGCCAGGCCCAGGCCGGCGCGAAAGCGGGAAAATGGGAAACCATTCTGGTGGAGCGGCGCGAGCGTGTCGGCCTCATCACCTTGAACCGCCCAAAATCCCTCAATGCGCTGAACCGGCAGCTGGCGCAGGAAATGCTGAAGGCGTTGCAGGAATTCGATGCCGATGACCGGGTGGGCGCGATCGTGATCGCGGGAAGTCCGCGCGCGTTCGCTGCTGGCGCCGACATCGCCGAAATGGCGGAAAAGTCCTTCACCCATTTCTATATGGATGACTTCCTGGCGTCCTGGGACCAGGTTCGTTTGATCGCAAAGCCCATCATCGCGGCGGTCAGCGGCTTTGCCCTGGGCGGCGGTTGCGAACTGGCATTGCTGTGCGACTTCATCATTGCCTCGGAAGATGCCCAGTTCGGCCAGCCGGAAATCAAGCTGGGAGTCTTGCCCGGCATCGGCGGGTCGCAGCGCCTAACCCGCGCGGTGGGCAAGTCCCTGGCGATGGACATGGTCCTCACCGGACGCTCCATCACCGCGGCCGAAGCCAAAGCCGCCGGCATGGTGGCGCGTGTGGTCGCGCCGGCGGACTTGCTGCAGACCGCGCTGGAAGCCGCCCATACCATTGCGGCCTATAACGCGCCCGCCGTGAAGATGGCGAAACAGGCCGTCAACCAGGCGTTCGAAAGCTCGCTGGCGGAAGGGCTGCGTCACGAGCGCCTGCTGTTCCAGGCCGCTTTCGCGACCGAAGGGCAGAAGGAAGGCATGAACGCCTTCGTCGCCAAGCGCGCGCCCGTGTTCCGGAACCGCTGATCGGGGCTTGTTCGTGGATCCGATTCAATTGCTCGACGGCGAGTATGATTACATCATCGCCGGCGCCGGCTCGGCCGGCTGCGTGGTCGCCAACCGTTTGTCGGCCGATCCCAAAACCCGCGTCCTGCTGCTGGAGGCGGGCGGTCAGGACAATTGGATCTGGTTTCATATTCCGGTGGGATATCTTTTCGCCATCGGCAATCCCCGAAGCGATTGGATGTTTCAGACCGAGCCGGAGCCCGGCCTGAACGGGCGCTCGCTCAAGTATCCCCGCGGCAAGGTGATCGGGGGATCGTCCGCGATCAATGCGATGATCTCCATGCGGGGCCAGCGCCAGGATTATGACAATTGGCGGCAGCTGGGGTTGACCGGCTGGAGCGCGGACGAGGTCTTTTCCGCCTTCAAGTGTTTGGACAATCATTTTCTGGGCGAAACCGAACATCATGGCGCCAAAGGCGAATGGCGGGTCGAAGAGCCGCGGCTGCGCTGGGACATTCTGGACGCGGTTCGCGACGCGGCGGTCCAGATGGGTATTCCCAAGACACCGGATTTCAATACCGGAAACAATGAAGGCGTCGGCTATTTCCATGTGAATCAGAAGCGGGGCCTTCGCTGGTCGGCGGCGCGCGGTTTCCTGAAGCCGGCCTTGCGCCGCTCCAATCTGCGCCTGGAAACTGAGGCCAATATCGACAAGCTGATCTTTGACGGCCGCCGGGCCAGCGGGATCCGCTTTGTCCGTGGGGACAAGACGTTCGAGGCGCGGGCCAAACGCGAAGTCATCTTGTGCGCGGGCTCGATCGGCTCGATCGAAATCCTTCAGCGCTCGGGCGTGGGCGATCCCGCCTTCCTGCAATCGCTGGGCATTCCGGTTCAGCTGGCACGCGAAGGGGTGGGAAAAAACCTCCAGGACCATCTTCAACAGCGGATGATCTACAAGGTCTCCGGCGTCAAGACCCTCAACGAGACCTATCACTCCCTGGTCGGCCGGGCGTTGATGGGCGCGGAATATGCGATGTTCCAGACGGGCCCCTTGACCATGGCGCCATCCCAGCTGGGCATATTCACCCGTTCGGACAGTCTGCACGACCGCGCCAACATCCAGTTTCATGTCCAGCCGCTGTCGCTGGATAAATTCGGCGACCCTTTGCACAAATTCCGCGCCATCACCGTCAGCGCCTGCAATCTTCGGCCTACCTCCCGCGGGATGGTTCACATCCGTTCCACGAATTTCCGCGACAAGCCGGTCATCCAGCCCAATTATCTGTCCACCGACGAAGACAGGCGGGTTGCCGCCGATGCCATTCGCGTGACGCGCCGGCTGATGGGACAACAGGCGCTTTCGAAATATTCCCCGGAAGAATATGTGCCGGGACCCAAGGTCTCGAATGATACGTCCGACCTGGCAAAGGCCGCGGGCGATATCGGCACCACGATCTTCCATCCCGTCGGCACGGCGAAGATGGGCCTGTCCACCGATCCCATGGCGGTGGTGGATGAGCGTCTCAAGCTCCATGGCGCAGAAGGGCTCAGGGTGGTCGATGCCTCGGTGATGCCCAGCATTACCTCGGGCAATACCAACACGCCCACCATCATGATCGCGGAAAAAGCCAGCCGCTATATCATCGAGGATGGCCGGAGTTCTTTTAACGCTTAAATAAATGCGCTAGGCATGGTGCTATGCCGGCTGCCTTTATATGCGATAGCCTGAGAACCCCTATCGGGCGCTATAATGGCGTCCTGGGACACGTCCGGCCGGACGATCTGGCTGCCCTGACGATCAAAGCCTTGCTGGCGCGGCACAAAGCGCTGGATCCCAAGGCCATCGATGACGTCATCCTGGGCTGCGCCAATCAGGCGGGCGAAGACGGCCGTAATGTCGCCCGCATGGCGGCGTTGCTGGCGGGCCTGCCCGACAGCATCCCGGGCGTGACCGTGAACCGGCTTTGCGCCTCCGGCCTGGACGCGGTGGGGCAGGCGGCGCGCGCCATCATGTCCGGCGATGCCGATCTGATCATGGCGGGCGGCGTGGAAAGCATGACGCGCGCGCCCTTTGTGATGGGCAAGGCCGATACGGCTTTCTCGCGCGCCGCCAAAATCGAGGACACCACCATCGGCTGGCGCTTCGTCAATCCAGCGATGGCCAAAGCCTATGGCGTCGAATCCATGCCCGAAACGGCTGAGAATGTGGCAGCGGATTTTCAGATCAACCGCGCCGATCAGGATGCGTTCGCCTGGCGCAGCCAGCAGCGCGCTGCAGCGGCTGAGGCGCGGGGCTTTTTCCAGGGCGAACTGGTACCGGTGGCGGTGTCCGGAAAGACCGGTCCCATCCTTGTCGATCGCGATGAACATCCGCGCCCGGAAACGACCCTGGGCGGGTTGGCGAAGTTGAAGCCCATTGTTCGCGAAGGCGGCACGGTGACTGCCGGCAATGCCTCGGGCGTGAATGACGGGGCGGCGGTATTGATCATCGCATCGGAGGAGGCCGCCCGGCGTCATGGTCTGGTCCCGCGCGCCAGAATTCTGGGCTATGCCACCGCCGGTGTGCCGCCCCGGGTGATGGGGATCGGGCCGGTGCCCGCGATGCAGAAGCTGATGGCGAAAACCGGATTGTCGATCCAGGATTTCGGCGTCATCGAATTGAATGAAGCCTTTGCCGCACAGGCCCTGGCTGTGCTGCGCCAGATGGGCCTTCTCGACGATGCCGAACAGGTCAATCCCAATGGAGGGGCCATCGCCCTTGGCCATCCTTTGGGTGCGTCCGGCGCCAGGCTGGCACTGACCGCTCTGCGCGCCCTGGAAGAAAAGAAGGGCCGTTTTGCCCTGGCCACCTTGTGCGTCGGCGTCGGCCAGGGCGCGGCCCTGGCGATGGAATTGGTTTGATTCAGAAGTGACGACTTGTCGATGCGGTCCGGAAGTCCACGGATCGGGCTTTCGGCTTTGTGAAGAACCTTTTATCATCCGTTCATGGTGGCGGGGTCTTGCGGGGTGCAGGAGTCATCGCACCGATCAGGCGAAGAGGGAACGATGCGATATTTTGCCTATGCTTTGACGGCCGCTCTGGCGATCACGCCTGCGATGGCGCAAAAGGCGATGGACGCCGGGACCATACCCGACATGACGGCGCCGACCAATGACGCGCCGAACCCGTATCAAACCGTCAAAGACTATTTCAAGCTCCCTGCCGGACGCACCTGGGGCTCCACCAGCGCGGTCGAGATCGATCGCGACGGCAAGTCGATCTGGGTTGCCGAGCGCTGCGGCCAGAATGGCTGCCTCGATCGCAAGACCGGCAAGATGTCGGACCTGCCCAGCGTGCTGAAATTCGATTCCACCGGCAAGCTGGTGAAGGCGTTCGGGGCGGGCCTCATGATCTTCCCGCACGGCATCTACGTCGATCGCGACGGCAATGTCTGGGTGACGGATGGCCAGGACAATGGCAAGCGCCGCGAGCGGGGCGCCACCGGACCTATCGGACCCGATGGCGCGACCCTGGGCAATCAGGTCATCAAATTCAGCCCGGACGGCAAAGTCCTCTTGACCTTGGGCAAGAAAGGCGGCGCCGCGGCGCCGGATTATTTCTACCAGCCCAATGACGTCGTCACCGCTTCCAACGGCGACATCTTCGTGGCCGAGGGCCATGGCGCGGGCAACAACCGCATCCTGAAGTTCGACAAGACCGGCAAGTTCATCAAGGAATGGGGCAAGCTGGGCACGGGCCCGGGCGAATTCGACCAGCCGCATGCATTGGCCATCGATTCCAAGAACCGGCTTCTGGTCGGCGATCGCAACAACAACCGGGTTCAGATTTTCGATCTGGATGGCAATTTCATTCAGCAACTGCACCAGTTCAGCCGGCCCAGCGGCATCTGGGTGACCAAGGACGACATGCTGTATGTCACCGATTCGGAGTCGGAATCGGTTTCGCGCAACCATAATGGCTGGAAGCGCGGTGTTCGCTGGGGCAGCCTGAAAGACGGCAAGATCCTGGGCTTCATTCCCGATCCCGTCGAGAAAGCAACCGATACCAGCGCTGCCGAGGGCGTGGCCGTCGATGCGGCTGGAAATATCTATGGCGCCGAAGTGGGGCCGAAGGATCTGGTCAAATACACGAAGAAATAGCCGGCCGTTTCGGCAATGGCCTCGCACGGCCCGGTCCCGATATCGTCGGGGCCGGGCCGCTTTATTTTCAGAGATCGAATTTCACGCCCTGGGCCAGCGGCAAGCTGCTGCCGTAATTGATGCTCTGGGTCTGGCGGCGCATATAGGCTTTCCAGGCATCCGATCCGCTTTCGCGGCCGCCGCCGGTTTCTTTCTCGCCGCCAAAAGCGCCGCCGATCTCCGCGCCCGATGGGCCCATATTCACATTGGCGATGCCGCAATCAGAGCCCTTGGCGGACAGGAATTTCTCCGCCTCGGAAAGATCGCGCGTGATGATGGACGATGAAAGTCCTTGCGGAACGTCGCGCAACAAGGCGACAGCTTCGTCGAAAGCCGAATAGCGCATCACATACAGGATGGGTGCAAACGTCTCTTCCCGCACGATGTCGCTTTGGGCCCGCATCTCCGCGATGGCGGGGCGCACATAGAGATCGCGCACAATTTCGCCGCCCGTGACCGTGCCGCCCGCGGCGCGCGCGGACGCAAGTGCCCGCGTCATGCAATCCAGCGCCTGTTTGTCGATCAGCGGGCCGATCAGATTGCCCGGATCGCGGGGATCTCCGATGGAGATGCTGGCGAAGGCGGCCTTCAACCGGCTCACCAGCCCTTCATAGACATCCGCATGCACGATCAGCCGGCGCAAGGTGGTACAGCGTTGGCCGGACGTGCCCGCCGCGCCAAAGGCGATGGCGCGAAGCGCCAGGTCCAGATCCGCCGACGGCGTCACGATGGTGGCGGCATTGCCGCCTAGCTCCAGCAGCGAGCGGCCGAAGCGGGCCGCCACGGCAGTGCCCACGGCGCGGCCCATCCGGGTGCTGCCGGTGGCGGAGATCAGCGGCACCCGTGCGTCTTTCACCAATGCCTCGCCGACATCGGCACCGCCGATCAGGAGCGCCGACAGGCCTTCCGGCGCCGGCTCGAAATCCTTGATGACTTTCTGCAGCAGGGCCTCGGCCGCGAAAGCCGATAGCGGGGTCTTCTCCGAGGGCTTCCACAACACCGGATCGCCGCAGACCAGGGCCAGAGCGGCATTCCACGCCCATACCGCCACGGGAAAATTGAAAGCCGAAATGATGCCCACCGGGCCCAGCGGGTGCCACATCTCGCGCATGTGATGGTCGGGTCGTTCGGAGGCGATGGTGAGGCCGTAAAGCTGGCGGGAAAGACCGACCGCGAAATCGCAGATATCGATCATCTCCTGCACTTCGCCCAACCCTTCGGACAGGGGCTTGCCGGATTCCAAGGTTACCAGACGGCCCAGCGGTTCCTTGTTGGCGCGCAGGATCTCGCCAAGCCGCCGCACCAATTCGCCGCGCACCGGTCCTGGGGTCGCGCGCCAGGTCTGAAAGGCGCGTACCGACGAGGCGATGGCTTTCTCAATCCCCGCCGCATCACAGTCCGCAATACCGGGCAGGATCGAGCCGTCGACCGGCGAGGCCCGGCCTTTGCCATAGGCGACGAGGCCGAAGCCGTCCAAAATCGCTTTCGCGTCTTTCGCTGCTTGGATCATGCCGCTGTCATCTTGAAAATGCCCTGGGCGTTGTTGGTGTCGAAAGCTAGATCGAGGCGGTCTTCGTCGGGCAGCGCCGCACGGGTGATGAACTCGAAAAAGGAACCAGGCACTTCGTGCAGGACCATGGCGCCATCGGCATCGCGGAATTCACGCAGCACGGGATCGGCATGAAGCGCGGTCTGGCGCACGCGGCCGGATTCCGACACCTCGATTCCGTCCTTCACACGGCGGCCGCGCGCGGCTTGTTCCGCCACCACCACATGCAGGTCCGGCACCCGGTCGGTGGCGTGATTGAACGCATTCCCTTCGGTGGCGATCCAGGCCATCTCGGCGGATTCGCTCTTGAGGATTTCATAATCGGCCAGGCTGGGTGCCTCATGGCGGCGGGTGAAGCAGGCCGCCAGCTTCGGCAGCAGGGCGCGCGCTTCGGCCAGGGGGAGGCTGCCTTCTCCGGCCAACCGCGCCAGCCGCACCAGATCGACGGCAGTGAGCGGGTCGCTGGATTCCTCTGTCACCCGCAGCACCGCCGCCTGGAAGTCCGGCGAAAATTGCTCGGGATGAAGTTCGCTGACGAAAAATTGCGGCAGATCCTCGGGCAGATCCTGGTGCGTGAAGGAGCGGCCTGTCATCTTCAACCGCGCCATGGGATAGAGGTTTGTGGCGCGATAGCCGAGCGGCTCCAGCACGCGGGAGATGGCGGCGAGTCCGGCGGGCAGCGTACCCATGCCGTCCATCGCCACGGTACGCATGGCGCCATGGTCGAAAACCAGCTTGCGTCCGATCGCCTCCAGATCGTCCATATAGGCGCGGCCGCTGGGCACGCGTTCCAGCAGCCCGGCCAATAAATTGAGATTGAGCGCGGCGGCCAAGGTGGCGCGCGAAACCTCGCCGCCTTTTTCATGCTGGACCCGGAAAGGAAGGGCGACGCGGTCGCGCATGGCCAAGGCGGCCCCTGTCAACAAAAGGCCGAGATGATTTTCTTCAGACATGACACGACAATTGCGATAGCGGTTGAACCTTAGGCGGCGCGGCTGGCGGGCTTGGGGCCCATCTCACCATAGGCGCAGCCAAAGCGATTGGAAAGGAAAGCCGAGAGGCTGACCTCTTCCTGGCGCACAAAACCCTTTTGCGGCAGCACGCCGGTGGCGAGCAGGTCCAGCATGGCGCAGATGCCCGCCGCCGTGGTGATCTGGATCGCGCTGCGCACAATGCCGCGCACTTCCGCGCTGTAGATCTTGTTGGCGTAGGTTTCCTGCAGATATTGCCCGTCCCGGTATCCGGAGACAGTGACGAAGACTAGCACCACGTCCTGGCGGGTGGCGGGAAGCGCCTGTTCCAGAATGTCTTTGAGCACATCGCGGCGTTCGCCCAGACGCAGATCCTGAATCAACGCCTTCATGATGTTGCGATGACCGGGATAGCGCACGGTCTTGTAGTTCAACTGGCGCACCTTGCCCGCCATGGTCTCGCACAGGGTGCCCAGCCCGCCCGATGTGTTGAAGGCTTCATAATGCACGCCGTCGAGCGAGAATTCCTCCAGCTCCTCCAGCGGCGAGACTTCGCGCAAGGTGCCGTCGACGATAGCCTCGCAAGGCTCGTCATACTCGTTGATCACTCCATCGGTGGACCAGGTGAGGTTGTAGCCCAGCGCATTGGACGGATAGAGCGGCAGGGCGCCGACCCGAAGGCGCACGCTGTCCAGCCGGTCAAAGCGGCGGCCCAGATCCTGCGCCACGATGGAGATGAAGCCCGGCGCCAAACCGCATTGGGGAATGAAGGCTGAGTTCGCATCCTCCGCCAGCTCTTTGACGAGGCGGGTGTTGGCCACATCCTCGGTGAGGTCCAGATAATGCACCCCCGCGTCGTGGGCCGCGATGGCGATCTTGCCGGCGACGGAATAGGGCGTGGCGCTGAGCACGGCATAGCGGCCTTTCATGGCGGCGGCCAGCGCGCTTGCGTCCGAGACGTCCAGCGCCAGGGTCTTCAGATGGGCCCGCTTGGGCAGCTTTTGCAGCTGCATTTCCGACCGGTCGGCCACCGTCACCTGGTAGTCGCCCGAGCCGCACAGAAGATCGGCGATGGTTTCGCCGATTTTGCCTGCTCCGATGAGAAGAATGTCGCGCATGGCCGTTTTCCCAGGACTTCGGGACCTAGTTTGCGTCCGGCTTCTATCCAGTTTGAAGTTGAAAACCGTCATATTTGGTGGTCGAATAAGACAAAATGACTAGTAAAAGTGACAATTTGACGTTGGATGCAACCGACGAGCGGCTTCTGGCCCTTTTGCGGGAAGATGCGCGCATGCCGGTCACAAGCCTCGCCAAAGCCCTGAAATTGTCGCGCGCGGCGGTCTATACGCGGCTCAACCGGTTGCAGACGCAGGGGCCGATCCAAAGCTTCACGGTCAAGCTCAGCTCCGACTATGACCGCCGCCGGATCCGCGCCCATGTGATGATCAAGGTCCTGCCCAAATTGTCCCGGGCCACCGAGCGGCAGCTGGCGGCGATGCCCGCACTCACTGCGCTCTATACCGTGAGCGGCGAGCACGACTTGATCGCGATGGTGGAAGCGGAGGATGTGGGCAAGCTGGACAGCCTGATCGACGCCATCGGTTCGCTCGAAGGGGTCGAGAAGACCGTCTCTTCCATCCTTCTGTCATCCAAGGTGCAGCGCTGAGCGGCCAGGCGCGCGCCGTCGGAATATTGACCTGACCGGGGCACTTTCTAAGATCGGCCGTCATTGAACCATTGAAAGGCCGGCGATGCCCAAGCGCACTCCGAAGCGAAAGCGTCCCGCACAGTCCGGCCGCAGGCCCAGCCGGCGGCAGATGCTGGGCGGGCTGGCCGGTCTCGGCATTACCGCCGCCAGTGGCTTCGGCGCCGCGGCGCAAACGCGCAAAAGCGGCTTCGATGCAAAGCTGCGCGACGCGATCCGCAATGTGGTGGTGATTTTCGCGGAGAATCGCAGCTTCAACAATCTGTTCTCCAATTTTCCCGGTCTTCAGCACCCCTTGTCGGCGGTGCCGCCGGAGCGTTTCCAGCAGCGCGATCGCGACGGCTCGGTGTTGCCGGGATTGCCGCCGATCTGGGGCGGGCTGGTGCCCAATGAACAGGTTCTGGAAACAACCCGCTACCAGATCGGCGAAGATGCGATCGCCGCGCTGCCCAACAGTCACTTTGCGCTCAGGACACCGGGCGGCGATCCCTTGCCGCATGGGCTGGTGACGCGCGATCTTGCGCATCTATTTTATCACAACCAGATGCAGATCAATGGCGGTCGCAATGACAGCTTTGTCGCCTGGGGCGACAGCGGCGCGCTGGTGATGGGCCATTATGCCGATACCGCGTCAGGCTTGCGCATCGCGGGCCTCGCGCGCCGCTATACGCTTTGCGATAATTTCTTCATGGGCGCGTTCGGCGGCTCTTTCCTCAATCACCAATATCTGGTCGCGGCCCAACCGCCTTTCTATCCGGGCGCCGACAAGACGCAGGCGGCGCAATATATCGCCGAATTGGAAGGCAGCGATCCGACGGGAACGCGGCTCAAGCGCCGCGCCGGTACGCCCGACAGCGCGCTGTCCGGTCCGCCCAAATTCGGGCCCAGCAATCTCACGCCGGATTTCTGGGCGGTGAACACCATGTTTCCTCCTTATCCGCCAACGGCTCGCGACAACTCAAGTCCGCTGCTCCTGCCGCCGCAGAGCCACAGGACCATTGGCGATGTGCTGTCGGACAAGAAGGTGGACTGGGCCTGGTATGCGGGCGCATGGCAGGCCGCGCTGGACGGACAGGCGGGGCAGTTGGGCAGTTTTCCGCCCAAGCCCAATTTCCAGATTCATCACCAGCCGCTGAATTATTTCGCCAGTTTCGCGCCGGGCACCGAACAGCGCGCGCATCTGCGTGATGGCGGGCTGGGCAGCGATGCCGACACCAATCACTTCATGGCCGATGCACTGGCAGGAAGGCTGCCCTCAGTCAGTTTCTACAAGCCCGAAGGCGACCTCAACATGCATGCGGGCTATTCGGATGTGGAAGATGGCGACCGGCACATTGCGGCGGTGGTCGAGGCGCTGCAGAAGAGCCCGCAATGGAACCACATGCTGGTCGTGGTCACCTTCGACGAGAATGGCGGCTGGTGGGATCATATCGCGCCGCCGCGCGCCGATCGCTGGGGCCCGGGCACCCGCATTCCCGCGATCCTGATCTCGCCGCATGTGAAGGCCGGGCATGTGGAGCATACGGTCTATGACACCGGATCGATTCTGCGCTTCATCACCCGCCGCTTCGCCTTGGAGAAACTGCCGGGTCTTGAAATGCGCGAACGAGAGATGATGCGCCGCGAAGGATTTGCGCCGGGCGACCTGACCGAAGCCCTGGCGATCTGACTGAAGTCTTGGCGATCTGATGGGGCCGGGCTTCTGGCAAAGCTGCTTTATTGACGCTAACGTCGAATCCGTTTCGCATCGGAGTCGGGGGGCGCCATGAAGAAATTTGCCATCGGGATTCTCATCGCCGGATGCCTGTCCTCCGGTGCCTTCGCGCAAGGCGCAGGACCCGATATGGCGGCGGGAAAATCGCTCTGGGAAGGCTCACAAACCCAATGCCGCAGCTGCCATGGTCGGCTGGGCGAAGGCGCGTTTGGGCCGCCCTTGGCCGGACGCAGCCTCTCCGCCGGCGAATTCCGCCAGGCGGTGCGCAAGCCCTGGGGCCTGATGCCGGCTTTCACGCAGGACCAGGTCAGCGATGCCGATCTGGCCAATTTCGCGGCCTATTTCGCAAGCCTGCCGAAGGCGGCCGAGCCGGGGCCATGGCGTTTTCCCGTTCCGGAGGGCGGACGGCCCGGACAGCGCGTGGCGATTTCGCTGGGCTGCGCCCAATGCCATGGCGCGACCTTCGATGTGGCGCGGGGAATTTTCGGCGGCACGGCCCTGGGCTTCGCCCAGTTCAAGGATCTGGTCTATGACCACACGGTCGCGATGCCCAAGTTGGGGATCGCGGAAGGCAACACGCCGGGCCAGCGGCTACATATGGGAAATTACGATCCCTTGCGCATCTCCGAGCAGCAGCTTCGGGAAATTTACGACTGGACCAAGAATGATCTCGGTTTCCGGCCGTTCCTGGAAGCGCGCCTGACATCGGGGAGTGCGGCGACTTACACACTGAAAGTGGAAAATTCCGGCTTCAAACAGAAAGGCCCGTCTGCCGAAGACGTGACGGTCAATATCGTCCTGCCCGCCGGCGTGAGCGTCGTTCGCGCATCGGGGGAAGGCTATAAGGGCGTTCGTTCCGATGCCGCCGCCAAGGCCGATGTCGCCGAATGGCGGCTGGCCAGGATCGCGCCCACCGATGAAAAGATTTTCGAAATCACCTTGTCTGCTCCCGTCGAGACGGGGGCGCTGAAAGGAAGCTTGAGCTGGGCCCAGCCCGCGCCGAAAACCGGCGCGAAGCTCGACACCATGAATTTCGTCCTGCGCGCGCCCGGCTGAGAACGGCGGCTTGGCTAGGGCGCCGGATGTTTGGCCGCCAACGCCGCCATGCCCCGTTCGACTTTCTGCGCGTAGATGCTGCAGGCGGCGACACGAAGACCGGCCTTGGGTGCCGCACCGTCAGAGGTGAAGTCCATATAGGCATCCGCCGGCCCGCTCTTTGACCATTGGGGAAGGCCGGGCCCGTTGGGATCGCCCTTGGCTGCGAAATTCACCAGATAGCGCTGTTCCTGGTCCACCAGCTTGGCGTCGCGGGGCTGGTCCGCAGGCGCTTGGGTCCAGCCAAAGACATACATCATGTCCCACAGATGGACGCCGCCCAGCGGCTCATAGCCGTGCGAGAATTGATAGCGCCAGGTGGGCGCGGTGCGGGCGTGCCAATGGGCAGTGATGCCTGCCCCGCAGCGGAAGAAAATGTCGGTACTGAAAGCGGTGATGACATCGCCATCCGCCGGATCGACCGCTGTCTTGTCGCTGTAGAGTTTCACCGCTTGGCGTGCCAGATCGGCGTGGGGCGCGTAAAAGGCTTCGATCTGCTTGACGCCTTCCGGTCCCAGCGCCGCGACCTTATGGGTTCCGACAAGCGGGCGCGATTTGTCGGCCAAGGTCGCCGCGGCCTTGGGCGTGCCCGATACGCCCATGCTGTCGACATCGCCGTCGCGGGCCGTGTTGCCGACGATGAAGGGCACTTGCGCCTCATGGCCCTGTTTGAACGCCAGCGACGGTTGCTCTGGGAAGGCGTAACCATCCACCACCGGGCCGCGCGGTTCGATGCCGTGCAGCTTTTCGTTGGCCATCATGATCTTGAACAGTTCGGCCGCCGGTTTCTTGCGCAGCGCCTCGATACCGCCCTTGCCCGGCGCGCCCATCGCCTTGGTGAACGTGGCGCCGTCACTTTCGGCATCCTTCAGCTCGCTTGCCCCCAGCCGAAAATCGGCCACCGTGCCGCTGAATCCGATGGCTTTGGCGAACAGCCCCTTGGCCAGCGGTGACGTCATCAGAAAGCCCACGCTGTAGGAACCTGCCGACTGGCCGGAGATGGTGACATTGGCGGGATCGCCGCCGAATTTGCCGATATTGGCCTTGATCCAGTTCAGCGCCGCGATCTGGTCCAGCAAGGCATAATTGCCTGACACGCGATGCGGCGACTCGGCGGAAAGTTCGGGGTGCGCCAGGAAACCGAACATACCCAGGCGATAATTCGCGGTCACCACGATCACGCCGCGCGCCGCAAGCTTTCCGCCATCATAGGAGGGCTCGATCTCATTTGCGCCTTGCGCCCCGCCGCCATGATAGGCGCCGCCGGGAAAGAAGATGATCACCGGCAGCGCTTTGTCGCGCTTGGCCGGCGTCCAGACATTCAGGGTCAGGCAATCCTCGCTGCTTTTGGCGGCGGTGCTTTTGTTCCATTCCAGATTTGCTTGCGCGCAGGGCGCGCCGAACTCCAGCGCGTTGCGAATGCCGGTCCAGGGCTTGACCGGCTGCGGCTCGCGCCAGCGGAGCGCCCCCACCGGCGCCGCTGCGTAAGGCACGGCCTTGAAGCTCACCACATTGCCCAGGACCTTGCCCTGCAGTTGCCCGCCGGCAATGGTCACTTGAGGCGATGGCGGCGTCGCGCCGATGACGGCCTGTCCCGCCGACAGGACAAGCATCGCCGCACCGGCGATCAGGAATTTCCGTTGCATAAGCCCCCCCTCCCACGAATGCTTTAGGCCTCAACTATATGGGCGATGGGGCAAGGCACAAAGGCACGGCGCGCTTTTCCTGCGTTTTTTAGTGTCGCTGTTTGTCGCGCGCCGCCCGAAATTCGCTGTCGGGATACCAGTTGGGCCATTGCGTGCTGTTAGCCAGCGCCGTGCCGGCGAGGTAGATCGCCTTGGTGTCCTCGGTAGGGTTGGTGAGATCCCAGTCCGCCCGCCATTCGTCGCTTACCTGGTGGTAGCGATGCGCATCATAATCGTCCGCCAGCTTCAGGCCGGCGACCGTGCCGCCCTTGACCAGGTCATGTCCGCCATTGGGCGAGATCGCTGGAATACCCTGTTTCGCCAAACTGAAATGATCCGAGCGGAAGAAATGACCTTTTTCCGGCTCACGGTCTGGCGACAGCACGCGATGCTGCGTCGCCAATGCCCTCTTTAAGACGTCTTCCAGTTCGGACTGTCCGGTGCCGGGCGCTTCCATATCGCGGGCGAGAGGGCTGGGGCCGTCGGCGTCGATGTTGAATACGCCCACGATATGGCCTTTCGGCCAAAGTGGGTGTTCGGCAAAATATTCCGATCCCAACAGGCCCTGTTCTTCCAACGTCCAGAAGGCGAACGCGATGGAGCGCTGGGGCCGCTTGTCATGGACGAATTTCTCGGCCAGCTCCAATGTCTGCGCCACACCGGTGCCGTTATCGACGGCGCCATTGAAGATTTTGTCGGGTCCGGTGGCGGCATCGTTGCGGCCCAGATGATCCCAATGGCCCGAGAAGATCACCACATCGTCCGGATTCTGTGCGCCACGGATCACGCCCACCACATTGCGCGTCTTGAGGCTTGCGACAGTCGAATGGGCGCTCACATCCAGACTTTCGCCCGTCATGACGACCGGCTTGAATCCGGGCTTGTTGGCCGCTGCCTTGAGGGCGGCATAGTCGAGGCCGGCACGCGAAAGCAGATTCTTGGCGGTATCGAGCGTCATCCAGCCTTGGATCGGCACCATGGATTTGTTTTTGTCGGCGGCGTCCAGCCACAGTTTGGCGCCGGAATTGGAACTGCGCACCACTTGCCAGCCATAGGCGGCGGGCTTTGTCTCATGGACGATGATGGCAGCGGCGGCGCCCTGGCGGGCCGCCTCTTCATATTTGTAGGTCCAGCGGCCGTAATAGGTCATGGCGCTGCCCTTGAAGAATTTCGGATCGGGCTTGGCGTCTTCGTTGCCGGGGTCGTTGATCAGGATGACGACCGTTTTTCCCTTCACATCGATGCCGGCATAGTCGTTCCACTTATACTCCGGCGCGACCACGCCATAGCCGACAAACACCAGCTCGGAATTCTTCACGGCCACATCGGGGCCGGAAAATTGTGGTGTCCAGTACACCACGTCGTCGGCGAATTTCGGCGTGAGCTTTCCCTTGGGTGTGGAAAAGGCGAACTGGGATTTTCCGCTCTCCACCGCAATGGAAACGGCGGGCACGGTCTGAAAATAGCTGCCCTTGTTGGCGGGCGCGATGCCTAGGCGCTTGAGTTCGTCCGCGATCCAGGCCGCCGCAGCTTCGCCCGCCACCGTGCCGGGCCCGCGGCCTTCGAACGCATCGTCGGAAATCGCGCGCACCCGCGCTGAAATGTCCGCTGCCGATATATCGGACGACGTCGAGGGATGGGCGGGATAGGACGCGCCTTGGGCGGCGCCCGCGAGCAACAGAACGGTCAACGAAAGAAAGGTGGCTTTCACGATGGACCTCATTTCCGGCTGGCAATCCGACAAGCTAGCACAGCAAATCACATCGCCCTATCCCGCATCAATGCGGCTGGGCCATCAGTTCGGTCCAGCCCGTCCAGATGATCTGAAGGCCGATGCACAAAAGGATGAAGGCGGAAAGGCGCACCACCACATTGGTGCCGCTAGGCCCCAGCTTTGAAACCGTGCCCTCTGCGAAGCGGTAACAGAGGTAGATGGTCAACGAGATGGCAATGATGCCGGCGAGCGCGGCCGATCCGAGTTCCAGCAACTGCGGCAGGTGAGCGGAGCTGGGTCGCTGGCTTCCAAGCGCGATCGCGGCGGAGATCGAGCCCGGACCCACCGTCAGCGGCATGGTGTAGGGATAAAATGTGTCAAGCGGCTCCGATGGCGAACTGGCGGCGGCGGCATCGCCGTCGGCACTGGCTCCTGAATTCAGCAACTGCCATCCGAAGGCGGCCACCACCAGCCCGCCGCCGATGCGCACCACCGGCAGGCTGATGCCGAAGAACTCCAGCACATGCGACCCCACCAGCAAGGAGGCCAGCAGCAAAAAGAAACTATTGATCGCCACCCGCCCGGCCAGAGCATTGCGTTCCCGTTCGGTGCGAAAACGGGTGAGGCCCAGAAAGAGGGGCGCGCAACCGACCGGATTGATGATGGGAAACAGGGTGGCAAAGCAAAGCAGGAAGGTGTTGGCGAAAATGCTCATCGGGGGCCCCGTCCGCGCCAACACCCTAGCGTTCCCCGGATGAGCCAGCAAATGGTTGCCCCAGAGGCCGCGGCCTAAAAAATTGCGCAGCGTCGGCGCCCTGGTCTAGGGTGTCGCTCCGTTCTTGCGCTACTTCGCGCCCGATCCCAAGCCTGAAAGGAATTGCCATGCACCTTCTTCGCACCGTCATTGCCGGACTTGCCGTCGGTACGCTGGGCCTGCTTCCGGTTCAGGCCGCGACCGGCAACCTGATCGGGACCGGCGGCGCGGCGCGCGGCACGGTCACGGTGACCGCCGCGCCCAAAGGCGTGATCCTGCGGGTCGAGGCCACGGGCTTGTCGCCGGGCTGGCATGGCATGCATTTCCACGAAAAGGGCGATTGCAGTGATCCGAAATTCACCAGCGCGGGCGCGCATGTCCATTCCACCACGCCGGTAACCCATGGGTTGCTGAACGAAGCGGCCAATGATGCGGGCGACCTGCCCAACATCCATGTCGGCGCGGACGGCACCGCGACGGTGGAATTCTATTCGACCCTGGTGTCGCTCAGCGGCGGCGACACAGCGCACCCCGCCTTGATGGATGCCGATGGCGCGGCATTGGTGATCCATGCCAATCCCGACGACTATCGCAGCCAGCCGATCGGCGGCGCCGGCGATCGCGTCGCCTGCGCGGTGATCCGCTGAAGCGATGTTCGATCTCAAGCCGATATCGTCCGTCAGCGCCGACGATCTTTATGAGGAGGTGGCGCGGCAGCTGACCGGCCTTCTGGCGGGCGAGCGCGACAGGGTCGCCAACGCCGCCAATACATCGGCGCTGATTTTCGCGTCGCTGCCCGACCTCAACTGGGCGGGATTCTATTTCCTGCAAGGCGATGTCTTGGTGCTTGGCCCGTTCCAGGGGCGGCCCGCCTGCGTGCGGATCGCGGTCGGCCAGGGCGTTTGCGGCACGGCGGTGGCGACGCGGAAAACCCAGCGCGTGATGGATGTGAACGATTTCCCCGGCCATATCGCCTGCGATGCGGCGTCCCGCTCCGAGCTGGTTGTGCCGTTGATCCATGAAGGGCGGGTGATCGGCGTGCTGGATCTCGACAGCCCGCTGCCGGGCCGCTTTGCCCAGACCGATCAAGAGGGGATAGAGCGCTTGGCGCAGATTTTCATGGCGGGCAGCAGCTTTGCATAATATGCGCTTGGCTGGCCCGGCTTGTTCCCGGATCATCCTCCAGACCACAATATATTAGGACCGGGCAGGCGCATGTCGCAGAAAGTCATCGGATTGATCGGCGGCATGAGCTGGGAGAGCTCATCCGAATATTACCGCATCATCAATCAGGCGGTGCGCGAGAAGCTGGGCGGATTGCGCTCGGCGCGTTGCCTGATGTGGTCGTTCGATTTCGGCGAGATCGAGGCTTTGCAGCATGCCGGCAAGTGGGACGACGCCACGGCCTTGATGATCGATGCGGCGCAGCGGCTGGAGCGGGGCGGCGCCGATTTCTTCCTGATCTGCACCAACACCATGCACAGGATGGCGGACCAAGTGCAGGCCGCGGTGGGCATTCCCCTGCTGCATATCGCCGATCCGACGGCGGAGCGCATAAAGGCGCGTGGCATCACACGGGTGGGCCTGCTGGGCACCGCCTTCACCATGGAACAGGATTTCTACAAGGGCAGGCTCAGGGACCGGTTCGGCCTGGATGTGCTGGTGCCGGACGCCGAAGATCGCGCCACCGTGCATCGCATTATATATGACGAGCTGGTGCAGGGCCGGGTCGAAGCGGTGTCGCGCGACGCCTATCGCAAGGTGATCGCCCGCCTGGTCGAACGGGGTGCCGAGGCGGTGATCCTGGGCTGCACCGAGATCATGCTTCTGGTAAAGCCGGAAGACAGCGCCGTTCCCTTGTTCGACACCACCTTCATTCATGCCGAAGCGGCGGTGGAACGCGCGCTCTCGGCATAGCCTCTTCGGCCTTGGCCAGCGACATATTCAACCGGGATCGCGGATCCTGGCTTTTTTTGCCGCTTTGGCGGGGAATCCGCGCTATAGCGGGCTGTTCCTCCGAGATGATCATCGTGAACGCACCGTTCATTTTGCCGAAAACGACCGAAAGCTGGCAGCAAAAGCTCAGCCGGTATCGCAAGCCCGAGG
>Ga0068855_100001643_pt1 | contig 28021 bp, 23 predicted proteins | sample KBSCornC52_FD_66592 | JGI IMG/M metagenome (GOLD analysis project Ga0068855, IMG submission 66592) | Corn rhizosphere microbial communities from Kellogg Biological Station, Michigan, USA - KBS Corn C5-2 | ecosystem: Host-associated > Plants > Roots > Rhizosphere > Soil ... | reverse complement strand
CCGGCGCGCGCGCGGGTCGCATCGGGTACCAGGGTGGCAGCCAGGGCGGCTGGGTCGTGCCGCTCGCCGCGCGTATCGAGTCCGTCGATTTCGCGATCATCTGCTTCGGACTCGCGGTGTCGCCACTCGACGAGGACCGCGAGGCGATCGCGTCCGACCTGCAACGGGCAGGCTTCGACAGCGAGGCGCAGGCGAAGGCGATGACGATCTCCGATGCGGCCGCCGCCATCGTCGAAAGCGGTTTCACCGAAGGCTACGACCGTCTTGCCGAGGTGAAGGCGAAGTTCGGCAACGAGCCCTGGTTCAAGTCGGTGCGCGGCAACATCTCGGGCTACCTGCTCGAAACGCCGGTCGACACGCTGCGCAAGGATGGCCGCGCACTCGTCGAAGGCATTCCCGTCCGTTACGACCCGATGCCGGTGCTGCACAACCTGTCGGTGCCGCAGTTGTGGATCCTCGGCGGCCAGGACCGCGACGCGCCGCCCGTCGAGACGCTCCACCGCCTCGCGGCGCTGCAGGCGGATGGTCGCCCGATCACGACCGCGCTCTTCCCGAACGCGGAACACGGCATGTACGAGTTCGAGACGAAACCCGACGGCGAACGCCCTTCCACGCGACAGCCGCAGGGCTATCTCGACCTCATGGTGGATTTCATCAAGGACAAACCGCTCGCGGCTGCGTACGGGAATGCGCAGATGGGTGCACACCGCTGACGTCCGGCGCTCATCGGCCGCCGGGCCCGGTCCGCGGTTTCGAGAGGGCACCCGTTTTTCCACGCAGGCGTCGTATTGGCGGGTAGGCCTTCACGGAGAACCCTGCCATGCCCGTCCGCAACCACCGTCGCAAGCCGGCGCGAGACCTCACGAGCCTGTGCGCGACCCTGCTCCTGCCGATCGCAGGCATCGCACACGCGCACGTGTTCTGCGCCACCACGTCAGCACAGTTGCAACAGGCGCTGACCGCGTCGTCCGACGGCGGCATGTACAACGGCGAGGACAATGAAATCGACCTCGCCGCCGGCACCTATCTGACCGGCAACGGCGCGTTCCACTACAGCTCGACCGCCGCGACCGGCAAGATCACGGTGAAGGGAGGGTTCGATGCGAGCTGCGCCAACCCGCGCCCGAATGCCGCGCGGGCCAAGCTCGACGGCAACAGCCAGACGCCCGTGCTCGCGATCGACAACGCGAACGCGGCGATCGAGGTGTCCGAACTCACCGTGCAGAATGGCGAATCCACCTCGAACGGCGCCGGCCTCGCGCTCAATGGCGGCGCCGGCATCGCGGTGCTGTTCACGATCATCAGGAACAATCACACGACCCGGCTCGGCGGCGGCTTCGCGATCCACGCCGGCGGCCTCGGCACGACCGACTACGTCTTCGTCGAGACGAACCTCGTCGTGCACAACAGCGCCGACCAGGACTTCGGTGCCGGCTTCGTCACGAGCGACGCCGCCAATGTCGCGGTGACGCACGACACCGTCTACGACAACACGACGCTCGGCATGGGCGATTCGACCGGTACCGGCGGGCTGTTCCTCAGCGCCGAGTTCGGCTATCTCACCAACAACATCTTCCGCGCCAATACGCTCTATGGGTTCTATCTCGACGCCGCCGACCTGTTCGTCACGGCGAGCTGGAATGCGTACGGCACCAGCGGCGGCAAGCCGCCGGCATCGGGCAGCATCGGCAACACGACGGCCGCGCCGAATTTCGTCGACGCCGCCGGCGACGATTTCCACCTCGCCGCGAACTCGCCGCTGCTGGCGTATTCGCCATCGCCGCTGGGCCGCTATCTCGACCTGCAGGGGCACAGCCTGCCAACGGGCGGCAAGCGCGACGTCGGCGCCTACGAGGAAACGATATTCGCCGACGCGTTCGACGGCAGCTGAAACTACTGGATGATGTGAGGCACGAAATGCGAGCTGTCGCGCGTGATCGGCGTGTTGTCGTCACGCATGCCGATGCCGCTCGCGCGATCGCCCACGACCCAACTGCCGACGAGCGCATAACGACCATCGAATTGCGGCAAGGGATGGAACTGCTGGCGCACGAACGGGCCATCGCGGTACGGACCATCGGTCTGCTCGCGCGCGCCCGATGCGTGACGCAATTCGATGTTCGCACCTTCGCGTGACAGCAGCGGCTTGCGCACCCAGCCCGCGGGCAAGGGCGCACCCTCGTCGAAGAAGGCGGGCAGCAGGTTCGGATGATCGCGATGCTTTTCCCACAGCAGGGGCAGGATTCCCTTGTTGCTGAGTATCGCTTTCCATGGTGGTTCGATCAGCAGGCAGCGGGAGGTCGGCAACGCCTTGCCGAACGCCTCGCCGAACATGAATTCCAGCGGATAGAGCTTGAACAGCGTTTCGATCGGGCGGTCGTCGAGATCGGTGTAGCGCCCGTCTGCGGCGAGGCCGATGTCCTCGATCGCGATGCGTCGGGTCGCGAGCCCCACCTGCTGCGCGCAGTCGTCGAGATACGCGATCGTGCCCTGGTCCTCTGCCGAGTCGCGCACCGCGGAAAGATGGAGCGGGCCTGATATGCGGCGCGCGAGCGCCGCGAACGCCTCGATCAGGTTCTCCTGGATCAGGTTGTACTGGTCGGTACCCTCGGCGAGCATGCCGCGCTCGATCTGCTGTTCCAGCCAGATCCACTGGAAGAACGCCGCTTCGTACAGCGCGGTCGGCGTGTCGTAGTTGAACTCGAGCAGTTTCGCCGGGCCGCGGCCGTCGTAGGAGAAATCCATGCGACCGTACAGGTGCGGCGACGCCGCGCGCCAGGAATCGGCAATCCAGTCGCGATACGCTTCGGGAATCGCGAGGCGCTGCATTGCCTCTTCGCTGGCGACGACATCGGCGACGAGGTCGAGCGCCATCGCGTGCAGTTCGGCAGTCGGTGCTTCGATGTCGTCTTCGACCTGCTGCAGCGTGAACGCGTAGCACGCGCTCTCGTCCCAGTACGGTGCGCCGTCGATCGTATGGAACCGGAAACCGAATCGCTCGGCGGTCGCGCGCCAGTCCGGGCGTTCGCGCATGGCGATCCTGCGCATCAGCCGCCGCGACCGAAATGTTCGGAGCTGCTCGAACCGAAGCCGGAGCGTGACACGGTCACCGCACGATTCGGCGCGACGTCGACCGCGCGCGATCCATTCCGAGACCACTCGTTGTAGCGCCCATCCGGTGTGCGATAGACCGGATTCGCTCCCATGTAGGTCGGCGCACGCCCGCCGTGCAGCAACTGCGACAGCATGAAACCCGTGAGCAACGGCATCCACATGCCGTGCTGCTGCGCGTGCTCGACGCAGTTGTCACCGTATTGCCGGATGCACTCGGCGCGACTGCCGAAGCGCGGCGATTCGCTTGCGTGCGCCTGTGCGGCGGCCTGCATCGCCTTGTTGCAGACCTCGTCGCTGTTGCCGTCGCTCTTGCACGCCTCGACGCTGGTGTAGAAACCCTGGCGCAACTTTTCCTCCTCGCCGCAACCGACGAGCAGGAATGGCACCTGGGCCATCGCGATCAAGGCGAGCTGGCGGGAACGTTTCATCGCGGCATCACCAGGTCATGCAGGCGGCGTCGAGGATACCGACGCCGATGGAAAGCACCGCAACCAGGATTGCCGGCGCGCGTTCATCGCGAGCGATGCGTTGTGGCAGGTCCGGCAGCACCAGCTTCGTCGCGAAGAACACGAGCAACTGCACGACGAGCGCGATGGCTCCCCATATCGCACAGTCGGGCAGGCTCACCGAATGCGCGATCGCGGATGACAGCGGCAGCACGAATCCGAGGAATGCACCGCCGAACGAGATGGCCGCCGCGGGCTTGTTGTCGCGGATCAGTGCGATCTCCCTGTGCGGCGTGATCCACAGGTACACGAAAACGAAAACCGCAGTGAAGACGATAGCGAGTGCGAAGTACGCGAGAAAATCCGGCACGGTTGCCAATGAAGGCATGACGTCGGAGGGCATGTGGCGCTGTCCCTGTGGCTATGCGGCGTGATCGAAGCGTACCGCAATTGCAGCCCGAGGCGCTCGCTCGGTGACAAGCCGGAAGTCAATGTCTGCGCGATGACAACCATCACTTGTTGGCGCGCGGGCGCCGCCCATACTGACGGCATGAATACGACGACGACGCGCATGCCGTCCTTCGGCATCGACGCACCACTGCTGGTGGCGGGTTTCGCACTGCTCGGCCCGACCCTGTTCGCGCTGGGCACCTGGCTCGGACGCCATCCCGGCCTTTCGCCAAGCATTGTTTTCTCGTTGCAGTCGACCGGAGCGTCCATGCTCGGCTCCGCGCTGCTGATGCTGGCGAGCAGCATCCTCGGAAAACCATACGTCGCGCGCCACCTGGTCCACTCGCTGCGCTTGCGCGGCGACGAGCACGTACTCGATGTCGGCTGCGGTCGTGGCCTCCTGCTGCTCGAGACCGCACGCCAGCTGCCGCGCGGCCACGCTTTCGGCATCGACTTGTGGAACACACGCGACCAGTCCGGCAACGCGCGCGAGGCGACATTGACGAACGCACGGATCGCGGGCGTGGCGGATCGCGTGACGGTCGAGAGCTGCGACATGCGCCAACTCCCTTATGCGGATGCACGGTTCGATGCGATCGAATCGAGCCTCGCCATCCACAACCTACCCTTGGCAGCAGACCGCGAGCGCGCCGTGTGCGAAATCGCACGCGCACTCAAGCCCGGCGGCCGCGTCGCATTGCTCGATTTCCGCCACACCGGTGACTATGCGCGGACCTTGCGCGCGCGTGGCCTGGTGGACGTGACCCGATCGTGGCCGAACCTGTTCATGTTTCCGCCGGTGCGCATTGTGCGCGGCCGCAAACCTGACCACGAAGCGACGACGCCCGGCGACTCCGACTCGCCGGGCTTGTCTCACGCGTGAACGGAAATCAGTGCGACGCCGGCTTGTAGGCGCCGCCGATCGTGCGCGCCGCGATGTTGATGCGGTTCCAGCTGTTGATCGTGACGACCAGCAGCGTCAAGTCGACCAGCGCGGCTTCGTCGAACACCTGCTGTGCCTTCTCGTAAAGCGCATCGGACACCGGCTCCGGGGATGCGAGCGCCGTCAGCTCCTCGGCGAAGGCGAACGCGATGCGCTCGCGCTCGCTGTAGAGCTTCGTCTCGCGCCACGCCGGCAACAGGTACAGGCGCTGCTCGGTCTCGCCTGCGGCGCGAGCGTCCTTGCTGTGCATGTCCAGGCAGAACGCGCAGCCGTTGATCTGCGAGACGCGCATGAGGACGAGGTGTATCAGGGCCGGTTCCAGGCGTCCGGCGTCGTGGATGCTGCGACCGAGGTCGACCAGCGGCTGCATGGCGGCATAGTGGCGCTGGATGGGAAAGCGGGTCATGGCGTGCTCCTTGTCGATGAGGGCGGCCGGAATCGGCCGGTTCAATGCAAGGACGTGGAAGCGGTCGATTTCGTGACCGCCTGGATGCGGGCGAGCTTGCCCGGGTGACGCAGCGAATGGATCGCGGTGATGCGGTCGCCGTCGCATTCGATCCACATCGCGGTCGCAAGCGTGTCGCCGTCGAGCATGAACAGCGCAGGCGCACCGTTGAGCGTCGCGAACTCGTAGCGCACGCCGGCAACGTTGCGCGCGATCTGCTGATACAGCCGCGCGAGGCGCTCGGCGCCGTGCAGCGGGTGCAGGGTCGCGCTCGCCAGGCCACCACCGTCGCTGACGTGGACCGCATCCTCGGCGAACAGCGCGCGCAATACGTCGAGCCGCGGCTCCGCCATCGCGGCGACGAAACGCTGCAGCAGGCGCCGCTGCGCGGCCTCGTCCACATGGAAGCGCGGCCTTCCCTCGCGCAGGCGCGATTTCGCGCGGTGCACACGCTGGCGGGAAGCCTCCTGCGTGATCCCGAGAATCGTCGCCGTCTCCGCATGGTCGTAGTCGAACACTTCATGCAGCAGGAACGCCGCGCGTTCCTCCGGGTTCAAGCGTTCGAGCAGGAGCAGGAACGACAGTGTCAGCGATTCGCCGCGCTCGAACTCGGCATCCGGCTGCTCGTCCTGCGGCATCAGCGGTTCCGGCAGCCATGGCCCCGGATAGTGCTCACGCTCGGCCTTGGCGCGGCGCAGCCGATCAAGCGCCAGGCGCGTCGTCACCGTGACCAGCCACGCCTCCGGATCGTCGAGCGCCGTAACGTCCTGGGCATGCAGGCGCAGCCAGGCGTCGTGCAGCACGTCCTCGGCATCGGTCGGCGTGCCGAGCATGCGATAGGCCAGGCCGAACAGGCGCGGGCGGTGCTCCTCGAACAGGGCGGTGTCGGGACTCATCGGCGAATTCTCCGTCAGATACGACCAGGACGCATGACCGCAAGCAAACGTGACGGCCGCGCGCGACCTGGCGAACTCCGCTAGCCTAAGGGGCGTCCGTCGGGAGGGGGTGCCATGTCCGAACGCTTCGTGAAGATCGCCGTCGTCTATCTCGTGCTCGGCGCCTGCCTGGGCCTGTACATGGGCCTGTCGCAGAACTTCGTCCTCATGCCGGTCCACGCGCACGTGCTGCTCGCCGGGTGGCTCACGCTCGCGATGGCGGGCGTTCTCTACCGTCTGTTCCCGGCGGCCGCCGGCACCCGCCTCGCGCACGCGCATTTCTGGCTGCACAATCTCGGCCTGCCGGTCTTCATGGTCGGCCTCGGCCTCATGCTCACCGGCCAGACCACGCTGACGCCCGTCGTCGGTACCGGCGCCGTCGCGTTTCTCGCGGGACTGTTCTGCTTCGCGATCAATCTGTGGCGGCGCATCTAGCCGGTGCGCCAGGCACCGCTGACGAATGCGAACGCCCCGGGACCGGGGCGTTCGCTTCTGCGGACGTTCCGCCCGCCTACTGCAATCCGTTCCTGACCGCGGCGGCCAACGTGCCTTGCGCATCGTCGCCGCTGAACTCCCAGAAGAACGCGCCGCCGAGGCCTTGAGTCTTCACGTAGTTCATCTTGGTCTGGATCATCGCGGGCGTGTCGTAGCTCCAGAACGTGCCGCCGTTGTACGCCCACGTCGCCATCGCGGCATTGTCGGTGTAGATCGGGTAGTTGAGGTTCTTCAGTACGTGGTAGTCCTCGTTGCCCGCTTCGTAGGTGCCGGGCGCAGCGGTGCCGGACTGGTACAGGCCGTGGTTGCTGCCTGCCGGCACATTGGTCCAGCCGCGGCCGTAGAAGCCGATGCCGAGCGACAGCTTGCTCGCCGGCACGCCGCGCGACAGGAACGCCTCGATCGCATCGTTGCTGTTGTAGAACTTCTGGTCGCCGGTGGACGGATCCTGTGGCGAGGCGAACAGCGCCGAGTGGTGATTGGTCTGCGCGTCCCACGAACCGTGGAAGTCGTAGGTCATCACGTTGATGAAATCGAGCGACTGCGAATACGTCGCCGGATCCGTCACGCGGATCTTGTCGATGCCGGCGCCGGCCGCGATCGACAGCAACAGGCCCGGGCGTACCGCGTCGAGCTGGCGGCGGAACTCGGCGAGCAACGCGGTGAAATTCGCGTTGTCTTCCGCGCTGCCGCAGGCGAGGCCGCACGCGACCGGGTATTCCCAGTCGATATCGATGCCGTCGAACACGCCTGCTGCTGCGCCTGCTCCACCGGCGCCGTCGCTCGCCGGCAGGTTGCCGCGGATGTAGGCATCGACGCACGACGCGACGAACGCCTGGCGGTTCTCCGGACGCGCGGCGCTCGAGAAACCGCGCGACCAGGTCCAGCCGCCGAGCGAAATGAGTACCTTGAGACCCGGGTATTTCGCCTTGAGCTGCTTGAGCTGGTTCCAGCTGCCACGCAGCGGCTGGTCCCAGGTATCGGCGACGCCGCTCACGCTTTCGGCCGCGCCGAACGCCTTGGTGTAGTCGGCGAACGCATCGCCGCCGGCGCCGCTGTTCGGATCGGACGGGATGTTCACGCCGACCTCGCACCGGTTGTTGCGCACGTTGCCGAATGCGTAGTTGATATGCGTGACCTTCGCGGCGGACCCGCTCGTATCGATGTTCTTCACGCGGTAGTTGCGCGCATAGATGCCCCACTGCGCGAAGTAGCCGAGCACGCGCTTGCCGCCCGGCGGTGGATTCGCCTTCGTGCTCACCGTGAGCGGAGAACCCAGGGCGGACGTGTTGCCGGCACCGTCGCGCGCGCGCACCTGGAACGTGTACGCGGTCGACGGCGACAGCCCGCCCGCGGTGTAGCTCGTGCCGGGCACCGTGGCGATCGAACTGCCGCCGCGGTAGACGTCGTAACCGGTGACGCCGACGTTGTCGGTCGACGCATTCCAGCTGAGGCTGATCGTCGTGTTCGTCTGCGACGGTGAGGCGAGCCCGGTCGGCACGCTCGGTGGCGTGGTGTCGTTCTGCGCCGCCTGCACCGTTACCGCGATCGCACCCGAGGTTGTCGTCGCACCCTGGTTGTCGGTCGCTACCGCGGTGAGGCTGTAGCTGCCGGTCGCCGCGTTGCTCCACGTCACCGCGTACGGCGCGCTGGTGTCGACGCCGAGCGAGGTCGCGCCGCGGAAGAACTCGACCTTCGTGACGCTGCCGTCGCTGTCGCTCGCATTCGCGCTCATGGCGATGTTCGCGCCTGCGACGAACGTGCTGCCATTCGCGGGCGCGGTGATCGATACGCTCGGCGGCTGGTTCGTGCCGCCGGTGCCGCACGCGCCGAGGTCCTGGTACCAGCCGCACGACGGACAATAGTTCGGCGCCGCATTCCAGATCGGCACGAGGGCCTGGTACAGGTGGCCCTGGTAGGTCATGCGGTCGCCGGGGTTGTAGATGGCGCTGGCGCTCCAGGCAGGAACGCCGGTGCAATTGACCGTTTGCGCGAGCGCGCAGGAACTGCAGGCCAGGACGAACAGCCATGGCAAGAGGCGAAGCGTGCGGATCAGGTCGGGCATGGTCGTGCTCCGTTGTCGGCTGGTTGAACACAGGACCGGGCGCACCCGGTCGATCCCGCCTGTCGAACGCTCTCCCGATCGACAGGCAAAGCGAAACCGCTGCAGGCACCTGCTTGCCTGCGGTGAGGGCAAATCGGAAAGCCGCGCGCACCGCGAAACGGTGCGGCGGAGGATCAGTCGGTGATTGCGATGTGGCTCATGTCGATCATCCCGTGTCGGTCATGTCGCGAGCGGTGCGGATCGGCCGCCGCGCAGGCGACGGTGGTGCCGGAATCCGGTGGAACGGACCATGCGCAGATTGCCGCATCGCCGTCAGGCCTTTCTGGATCGATGGCTCGGGCAGGCGACATCGACATGCCGGCTGCCTCTGGACACAAGCGACGCTTGCATCGCCCCGTGCAAAAGCCTGCCCCCGCATGACAACGTTGTCAACGACTTTTCTTCACTTTGTCGACTCGCGCACACATTGCGGAGACGGAGCGCGGTCTTGTGCGGCGCATCGTTCGCGAGCGCATGAATTGCCGCCTGACACTTCCAGCACGACGTAATTCGTGGAAGCGCGATGTGCGTATGGGGCCGATGACCCGCCGCATTACAGGCAGCAGGGACGATACATCCCATGACAACCTTGTCATGGCTCGACCTTCGCTTTCGTTGCCGAAAGCGAATCAGGGTTCGGGCAATTTTTCGCAGGCCGCTTCGATGGCGCGCGCCAGGTGCCAGACAGGCTCTCCGTGCGTCCGCGGGATTCGTCTCATCGTGTTCGTGCGCGCCCCGCCCTGCTGCCGACGTATGCCGCAAGATGCTTGCCGGTGAGCGTCGAACGCGCGGCGACGAGATCCGCGGGCGTGCCCTCGAACACGATCGTTCCGCCATCGTGTCCCGCACCGGGGCCGAGGTCGATGATCCAGTCGGCGTGCGCCATGACGGCCTGGTGGTGCTCGATGACGACGACCGACTTGCCCGAGTCGACGAGGCGGTCGAGCAGGCCGAGCAGTTGCGCGACGTCGGCAAGGTGCAGGCCGCTGGTGGGTTCGTCGAGGACATAGATCCCGCCCTTCCCGCCCATGTGCGTGGCGAGCTTGAGCCGCTGTCGTTCACCGCCGGACAAGGTCGTGAGCGGCTGTCCGAGGCTGAGGTAACCGAGGCCGACGTCGGCGAGCCGTTCGAGGATCGCGTGCGCGGCCGGCACATGCGCCTTGCCGCTTCCGAAAAACTTTGCGGCTTCGGCGACCGGCATCGCCAGCACTTCGCTGATGTCCTTGCCGCCGAATTCGTACTTGAGCACGTCGGCCTGGAAGCGCTTGCCGCCGCAGTCCTCGCACACGCTGGTGACGCCCGCCATCATCGCGAGGTCCATGTAGATGACGCCGGCGCCGTTGCAGGTCGGGCATGCGCCTTCGGAGTTGGCGCTGAACAGCGCCGGCTTCACGTTGTTCGCCTTGGCGAACGCGTTGCGGATCGGATCGAGCAGCCCCGTGTAGGTTGCCGGATTGCTGCGTCGCGAGCCGCCGATCGCACCCTGGTCGATCGACACGACACCTTCACGACCGGCGACCGAGCCCTGGATCAGCGAACTCTTGCCCGAGCCTGCGACGCCGGTCATCACGACGAGCACACCGAGCGGGATGTCGACGTTCACCTTCCGGAGGTTGTGCGCATCCGCACCGCGCACGGCGAGCTTGCCCGACGGTGTGCGTACCGACGATTTGAGGCTTGCACGATCGTCGAGGTGGCGACCGGTGACGGTACCGCTGGCGCGCAGTCCTTCGAGCGTGCCCTCGTAGCAGACCGTGCCGCCGGCGGAGCCCGCGCCGGGACCGAGGTCGACGACATGGTCGGCAATCGCGATCACTTCGGGCTTGTGCTCGACGACGAGCACCGTGTTGCCCTTGTCGCGCAACTGCAGCAGCAGGCCGTTCATGCGCTGGATGTCGTGCGGATGCAGGCCGATCGTCGGTTCGTCGAATACGTAGGTGACGTCGGTCAGCGACGAACCGAGGTGGCGGATCATCTTCACGCGCTGCGCTTCGCCGCCGGACAGCGTGCCCGACGGCCGGTCGAGCGAGAGGTAGCCAAGCCCGATCCCGACGAACGAATCGAGCGTGCGCGTGAGCGCCGCGAGCAGCGGTGCCACCGAGGGTTCCTTCAGTTCCCGCGTCCATGTGGCGAGATCGCTGATCTGCATCGCACAGGCGTCGGCGATGTTGAGCTTCCTGATCCTCGACGAACGCGCCGCCTCGCTGAGCCGCGTGCCGCCGCAGTCGGGGCAGACCCCGAACGTGACCGCGCGCTCGACGAATGCGCGCACGTGCGGCTGCAACGCATCGACATCCTTGGACAGCATCGACTTCTGGATCTTCGGCACCAGTCCCTCGTAGGTGAGGTTGATGCCGTCGACCTTGATCCTGGTCGGCTCCTTGTAGAGCAGGTCGTGCAATTCCTTCTTGCTGAATTTCCTGATCGGCTTGCCCGGGTCGAAGAAGCCGCAGCCATTGAAGATGCGGCCGAACCAGCCGTCCATGCTGTAGCCGGGAATCGTCAGCGCGCCCTCGTCGAGGGACTTCGTGTCGTCGTAGAGCTGGGCCAGATCGATGTCGGTGATGGTGCCGCGGCCTTCGCAACGCGGGCACATGCCGCCGAGACGGTTGAAGGTTTCGCGCACCGTCTTGGTGCGGTTGCCGCGCTCGATGGTGATCGCACCCGCGGCCTTCACCGATGGCACGTTGAACGCGAACGCACTCGGTGCGCCGATATGCGGCTTGCCGAGCCGGCTGAACAGGATGCGCAGCATCGCATTGGCATCGGTCGCGGTACCGACGGTGGAGCGCGGATCGCCGCCCATGCGCTCCTGGTCGACGACGATCGCGGTCGTCAGGCCGTCGAGCACGTCGACCTCGGGTCGCGCCAGCGTCGGCATGAAGCCCTGCACGAACGCGCTGTAGGTCTCGTTGATCAGCCGCTGCGATTCCGCCGCGATCGTGCCGAACACGAGCGAACTCTTGCCCGAGCCGGAGACACCCGTGAACACCGTCAGTCGGCGCTTGGGGATCTCGACGCTGACGTCCTTGAGATTGTTCACGCGCGCGCCGTGCACGCGGATCATGTCGTGGCGATCGGCAGCATTCGCCGCGGCCGCTTGCGCGGCCTTTCGCGTGTCCTTGCTCATGGTCTCTCCGGATCGAAGCGCGGTTCAGCGCAGTTGCTGGATGCGCACCATGTTGCCGGCGGGATCGCGCACGGCGCAATCGCGCACGCCGTAGGGCTGGTCGGTCGGCTCCTGCACGATCTCGACGTCGCTGCGCTGCAGCTTGTCGAACGTGCCCGCGAGATCGTGCGTGGCGAACAGGATGATGCCGAACGTGCCCTTGGCCATCATCTCGGAGATGGTGCGGCGCTCGTCGTCGGTGACGCCCGGGCTCGCGTCCGGCGGATACAGCACGATCGAAGTGCCGGGCTGGCCCGCGGGTCCGATCGTGATCCAGCGCTTGCCACCGTAGCCGACGTCGTTGCGCACCTCGAATCCGAGGGTGTCGCGATAGAACGCCAGCGAAGCGTCGGGGTCGGTGTGTGCGAGGAAGCTCGAATGAATGGTGATGTCCATGGCGGTCTCTTCGTTGGTGGCGATGTCCACGGCGATCAGTCTATTGGCGGCTCGGTGATCCGCGCTTCTCGATTCCTGACCGGTCGCGTCACCTGCTTGGCGACGCACGACGGCAGGCCCGCCGCCTCGTGCGCGGCGTCGCGCCGGTAGACGCTCGGCGACACGCCGACCAGTTCGGTGAAACGCGTGCTGAAGGTGCCGAGCGAAGAGCAGCCGACCACAAAGCAGACTTCGGTGACGCTGAGATCGCCACGACGCAGCAGCGCCATCGCGCGCTCGATGCGCCGTGTCATCAGGTACGAATACGGCGCCTCGCCATAGGCAAGCTTGAACTGCCGGCTGAGGTGCCCGGCCGACATGTGCACGCCGTGCGCGAGTGCCTCCACATCGAGCGGTTGCGCGTACTCGCGGTCGATGCGGTCGCGCACGCGGCGCAGGCGTGCAAGGTCGCGCAGATGCAACGCAGGGGCAGGTCGGCTCGTCATCCGCCCGATCGTGTCACGACCTTCGGGAGTGGTCCATACCATTGCGGTTCCGGTTTTCGCCGGAGCGATGAAGAATGGGCTCTCGAGTCACGCTTCGACGCCACCGGCCCATGCATCAGAGCCAGGCCGGCGCAATCGATACCGTCGCGATTCGGTACGCCAGGGCGCAGCCTATGCAATCAACGCCTTCGAGCGTTCGCGGATGCGCGGAATCAGTTTCAGCGCACCGTCCTGATCGAAGCGCCGCTCGCGCGGCGACAGCGCGACGATCGCCTGCTCCGCCTCGTCAAGCATCGCGCCAAGGCGCGGATGCCGCCCCATCTCGGCCGCGAGCAACGCGGCATACGGATCGCGCGGATCGTGGATCGGCGAACTGCCGGCCGGCTTCCTGCCGTATTCGAGCGCGAGTGCATCGACATCGTCGAGGCCGCGAAGCACGGGCAAGGCGAAACTGCACACGCGTTCGGCGAGTGATCGAGCGAACGGCTCGATGTCTTCGTCACGGAAGATCCACAAGCCCGGGTCATTGCTGTAGTCGTCGAACGGGCCGTTCCAGCCTTGCGCGAATCGCGCGAACGGAATCCTGGCGGAGTCCTGCAGGCTGGTGACGCTGCCCATGTCGGCGCGTTTTTCCGCGCAGATCGCCTTGTACAAGTCCGGGATGTGCACGCTGAACCGGACGCGCACGCCGTAGAACCACTCGGGACTGTCGACGGCGATGAGATCGAAACACTGCTCGCCCCATTCGCCGCGCCGCGCGAAGGTCACGCGTTTCTCGTGCGAACCCCATGTGTCGTCCGGCACATGCGGGAACCCGGCGGCTTCGACCGAAGGTCTGACCGCGACGAGCAGGCGTTCGAGGAGCACCTCCTTGTTCGGCAGGCCGAATTTCCGGCGCCAGTCCGAGTAGCGGCGGTCGAGCTGCCACAGCACTCGATCATGCCGCTGCTGCGTGAGGTCGGCGCCGAAGATCGCATCGACCTCGGCGTCGGCGTCGAGGTTCATCGCCGCGATGAAATCGGCGAGATGATGCTTCTCGTAGTAGTCGACCGCGAACGCATTGCCTTCCTCGCCGAGTTCCTGGTCCAACAGCTTGCCGTCGCAATGGTCGAACAGCAGGTCGAGGCCGGTGGTCGAGCCGCTGCGCACCGCGTCGGCGCTCTGCATGAGTTCCGCCGAAGCGAGCCCGCGCAAGATCACCCACTCGAGGAACAGGCCCATGTGGCGACCGCCGTTCTCGTTCGGCAGCCCGGTTTCGAAGTTGAGGAAGTAGTACTCGGCGTCGTCGTATTTCATGCGGCTCGTGGACTCGATTGCGGCAATGGCTTGGCGTATTCTGCCGACCCGCATATGCGTTTGGATACGTCGTCATCCCGACGCGACGCGACATCGGATCGGCTAAAGTGGCCGGTCTTCAGGGGAACCATCGATGAGCATCACCCGCATCCTCGGCATTCTCCTCGCCGTCGTCGTGCTCGGCTACGCCATCCAGCGCACGCGCGACCCCTTGCACACGGCGCTTCCGTTCGGCACCACGGACCTGTCGTCGGTGCAAGCGGAGCTCTCGCGACTCAAGCCCGACGATCGCGAGCTGGTGGAAGCGTACGTGAAGCGCAGCAACGGCGACGTGCTGCCGCCGAAGTTCGCCGACCCGGACCAGCCGTTCACCGCGCGCACGTTCGCCGAGGCGATCACGCTCGAGAAAGCCTGGGCGGTGAAACGTGGTGAGCAGGAAGCGGTGGCGGCGAGCCTGCAGGCGGATCGCGAGGCAGCGATGGCGCCATTGCGCGAGGTCGTCGAAGCGACCGTGGCGCGCGCCGAAGTGCTGTCACCGCGCACACTTTCCGAGCCGCCCGATCCGGCTGCGGCGGTCAAGCAGGCGTTGCCGAGCGACGACGCGACCGTGTTCGTGGTAACGGTGTCGCTGCACAACGCCGGCAGCAAGACGATCGTCGGCGTGCAGGGCGCGCTCGAAGCGCGCGAGAGCGGTGCCTACCTGCCGCTGCAGTTGTGCTGGGTCGACATCGGCGCGCAGCAACCGATCGAAGCGGTCAGCCGCATCGAGATCCGCTGCGCCAACGCGGCACGGCATGTCAGCGAGGAAGAACGCGCGTTCATCGCCGACGACGGAAGCCGTTTCCACGTCACGTGGAACCCGAAGAGCGTGGTGTTCGCCGATGGTACGCGCCTCGACAGCGGGCTTTGATGCGGCGGCCTTCCGCGCGAATATTTTCACGGGCAACTCAGCCCCGCCGGCAGCGTCACGCGGATGATCGGCAACGTTCCGCTGCCATAGCCGGGAACCGGCGAGTCCCAATCCAGCGTGCCGTGGTTGCAATCGCTGAAGCGCAGGGTCAGCGTTCCCCACGTCGTGTTCTGCACCTGTGACGGATCGAAGTTCGGAGCGAAGCGGCCACCGGGCCCGTTGATCGTCGAGACCGTGATCGTCGCGTGGTCGCCGTCGATGATCGGCCCGACGCCGCCGATCCACGCCTGCCCGCCGTTCGGCGCGAACGTGTAGACCTCGGCGACGAGGTTGCCGCCGGGGAGCACTTCGAGCCCGATGCCGATCTGGCCGGCAGCGGCGGCATCGACCCAGGTGCCGGTGAAACCGCTGCCGATCGGCACGTTGCCGGAAGCCGGCGCCTGCGGGATCAGCGCGACGAAGGTCCCGCCGGAAATGCCTCCATCGACGCCATTGGCGAGCACCCCGAGTTCGGCGCCGCTGCTGCGGTCGATGCGCCGCACGCGGTTGCCGGCGAGGACGAGCAACTCGCCGTTGGCGGCGAGCGCCATCCCGGTCGGCCGGCTGAGGCCGCTTGCGAGCGTGCCGACGAGCGCGCCGGTATCCGCATTGAAGCGGTAGATGGTGCCGCTGCCTTCGCCGCCGACGAGGATCGTTCCGCCTTCGTCGACGATGCCGCGCGTATTGACGAGGCCGCCGGCGCCGGCCGCCACGAACGCGGCCTGCACCTGCGCATTCGCGGGGTTCACGCGCGCAACGGTATTGGAATCGTAGCCCGGCACGTACAGCAGCCCGGCCGCGCTGACCATCATGCCGTTGTCCGCGCCGACCAGGCCGCTGCCGTTCGGCAGCAGGGTGGCGATCGTCTGGCCGCTGTGCCGGTCCAGCTCGATCACGCTGCTGGTGCCGTAGCTGGCGACGTAGACGCGGCCGTCAGGCCCGAATGCGATGCCGGTCGGGTCGATTCCGCCGCCGAGCTGGGCGAAAACGTCGACGAAGGCGTAGTCGGCGTGGCGATAGCGCTGGATCTGGTCGTTTCCCTCGCTGACGACATAGATGAGGTCGTCGGCTGGATTGAGGCGCACCGCCTGCGCACCGCGGATGCGCGCTGACTGGTCGAGCTGGCGCAGGAACTGCCCGCTGCAGGCGTCGTAGATCGCGACGTTGTTGGAGAAGTAGCCGCTGACCAGCAGATGCTGGTTGCAAGCCCTCGCGGGGACGGCGGCGCCGGCCATGAACAGGGTCATTGCGGCAAAAGCGATGCGACCGGGCATGGGAGTGCTCCTCGTGGACGGGCGCCCACGATCGCGGCGACGGCGTCGCGAGTCCTTCGCGACCGCTTCGCGCGCCCTCCTTTTTTTCTCCTTTCGAAGCGGCGGGCCGCGGACGGGCGTGCGGCGCTTGCTAGCATCCGCGCATGACCGACGCCGTGCCACCGCCCGCCACCGAGTACCGCTTCCTCGACTGGCGCTACGAGCCGGACAGCCGCCGACTCGTCGGCCCCGGCGGCGAACGTCGCCTCAAGCCGTTGCCGGACCGCCTGCTGCGCCACCTGCTCGACCAGGCCGGGACCGTGCTCGCGCGCGAGCAGCTGATCGAACAAGTCTGGACCCGGCGCGAAGTCAACGACGAGGTGCTGTCGCGCGCGATCGCCGAACTGCGCGCCCTGCTCGGCGACGATGCGCGCGCGCCGCGCTTCGTCGAGACCCTGTCCAAGGGCGGCTATCGCTGGATCGCGCCGGTGACGCGGATCGGACCTGTTCCGCCGACCGGAGCCGACGTCTCCGCTCGCAGCGCTTCCTCAGGCGCATCGCGCCGCATCGCGATCGCGGTGGGCATCCTGATCGCACTGCTGGGTGCCGCCGCGTGGTGGCACAGGACGCCGGTGGACGACGACGATCCGGCTGGAATCGCGGTGCGCCTGCTCGAAGCGCGACCGCTCACCGCCGACCCGCGCCTCGAATTCGACGCGCGCTTCGATGCCAGCGGACGCGTCGTCTACGTGCGCTCCGGCGCGGAAGGCGACGCGAACGAGATCGTGCTCGTCGATCCGAAGACGCTGGCCGAACGCGTGCTGTTGCAGGACATGAGCGCGATGCGCCACCCGACGCCCTCGCCGGACGGGCGTGAAGTCGCGCTGACCCTGCATCACGACGGTCATTGCGAAGTGTGGAGCGTCGCGCTGGTCGACGATCGCCGCACGCGTCTCGCCGAGTGCGCGCCGACGCCGACCGGCGGACTCGAATGGATCGACGGCGGCAACGCGCTGCTCTACACCGGCACTGCCGCCGACGCCGCGCACGCGCCCGGCCTGCACCGGCTCGATCGCGCCGACGGCAGCGATCGCGTGCTGACCGCGCCGGAGCTCGTCGAAGGCGGACATGTCGACCCGCGCCTGTCGCCCGATCGCACGCAGCTCGTCTACGCGAGCAAGCGCGACAACGAAGCGCAGATGTGGCAGGCCGACTGGCCACGACTCGCACACCGCACGCCCTTGCTCAAGCGGCAGGAACCCGTGTTCGGCCACGCGTTCGAAGCCGACGGCGAGCACCTGTGGATCGCCGGCGACCTCACCCTGTATCGCGCCCTGCATCGCCTTCGCCGCGGCGGCGACGCGCAGTTGATCGGCGGTCGCGGCGCGCTGTCGATCGACATCGCCGCGAGCGGCGCGGCAGTCTGGTCCGAGGCGAACTACGATGCCGACGTGTGGTTGCGCACGCGCGCCGATGCGCCATGGACCGCGATCGCGCGCTCCAACCGCTACGAGTCGCAGCCGGAGTTCTCGCCCGACGGCGTGCATATCGCGTTGATCAGCAATCGCAACGGCGCCGAATCCGTGCTCGTGGCCGACCGTCGCGACGGCAGCGCACGGCCGCTAACGCTCGATCCGCGCCAGCGCTGGGTGCGGCCGACGTGGTCGGCGCGCGACGGCTCGCTGATCCTCACCGCCTACGAAGGCCGCCACACGCGCCTGTATCGCTATCGCCTCGACGGCGACGTCGCGACGCCGCTGCCAGGCATCGAAGCGGATGCATTCCACGGCGTCGAACTGGCCGACCGCCTCGTCTACCTCAGCGGCCACGCGAGCGGGCTCAGCACCCTGATGCAATGGCGTACCGGACAGGCGCAGGCCGAGCCGATCGGCATCGACTCCGTCACCGCGTATCGCGCGTCGCCGGACTGGCTCGCCTGGAACGTGCGCGGCACCTCGACCCTGCGCGTCGCGCGCTGGTCGTCGCTGCAGACGGTGCGCGAGGTCCGCTACGACGACGGCAGCGGCGGCGAGGCGTTCGCGCTCGGCGGCGACACGCTCACCTTCGTCAACGACGACGCGCTGTGGTCGCTTGCGCTGCCCGACGGCGAACCGGTGCGCATCGCGAGCGAGCGTGTGCCGAACGGCAACGGCCCGAGTCTCGCCACCACCGCCGACGGCGCGCTCGCGGTCGTGACGCTGACCTCGCTCGACATCGACCTCATGATCGCCGACAAGGCGACCGCGCCTTCCGTTGCGGCTGCGCATTGACGATGCAGCAGGCGCGCACCAGGAGGTTCAGCGCGTGCGCTCGAGTTTCTGCGACCAGTTCGTTTCCCAGGTCTTGCCGTCGTCGGCGGAGTACGCCTGCTCCCATGCGGCGGTCGTCTTCGTGATCTTCGACCAGGTGAAGCGCACCTTGATCGGCTTTCCGCGCAACGTGTCGTCCGCGTAGAACGTGCCCACGCCATCGACGAACTTGCCCTTGACCGGCGGATCGAGGGCGCCGAACGGATTGCGGCCGTCGATCCACCAGATCGCCCATTGCCCGCTCTTGGGGTCGTAGGCGCGCGGTGCGACGCCGCGGTAGATGCCGGTCGGCAGATGGAACACGGTATCGTCGACGTTTGCGCGGCCTTCCATGAGCGGGCGCGAGACGATCGTGCCGTCGAATTCGTACCACTCGTGGTTGTCCGCGAGCGCTTCCTTGAGGCGGCGGCTGTGCACGCGCCATTCGCCGACGAGGAAATCGAAATCGTGCAGGCCGCTCATGTCGGCGGCTTCCGGGGTCTTGGGTACGTCCTGCGAAGCGGACGCGGGTGGCAACGCGCCGACGATACCCAGGGCGACGGTCAATCCAAGAACGATGCGCAACCGATGCATGCGGACCTCGCTGGCGGAAGGACCCGTCGACTATGTCACCGGGCGGCGCATGCCAACAAGCAGGACTGGCCGATCGCGCAATTTTCGCGACGGAAACGACGGGGGACAGCGCTGCCCGGCCCGCGTGGCCCCGCATGGCGCGATCCTGCGTGGATCCGGACAGGCACGACCGCAAGTCACGTGCCCTCACCGAATGCGAGGCGATGATGCAATCGAATGCCGCGGTTTTCCCTGTTCGCCACCTTCGCGCGTGGCTCGCGCTCTGCCTCGCGCTCGGCGCGAGCAGCCCGGCGCTGGCCGACGACGGCGATCCCGATCCGACGTTTTCCGGTGACGGCAAGGCCTGGTTCGAGTGGCCGGCGACCTACCTCGGCGCAACCGTCTTCGACGTCTCGGCACGCGGCGTCGCGGTGCTCGGCGACGGCAGCGTCGTGACCCTGAACCAGTTCGACAAGGGCACGCCGGATCGCTTCGACGCCTGCGCCGTGGCCAAGTTCACGCCCTCGGGCGCGGTCGACACCACGTTCGGCAGCGACGGATGGGAACTCGCCTGGTTCGAAGCGCAGCCGAACAAGGACGATTGCCTCGGCATCTTCCCCGTCGCCGGCAACGCGATGATCGTGGTCGGTGCGGTCGAAAGCATGGTCTTGCCGTACGAAAAACCCGCGCTGACCAAGCTGCGCGCGAACGGCGACCTCGACACGAGTTTCGGCGTCGGCGGCAGGGTCGTGATTTCCACCCAGCCGTTCGGCGCCGGCGCCGCGTTCCTGTTCCGCAACGCGATCCAGGCACCCGACGGCAAGCTCCTGCTGGTCGGCTCGTGCCAGAACTGCGGCCATGGCAGCTTCGAGGATTTCACAGCCGTGCGCCTCAACGCGAACGGCAGCGTCGACACCGGATTCGGCAACGCGGGCTGGGTCAGCTTCGGTCGCACCGACGTCGACCTGCATTACCTCCCGGAAGCCGCGACCTCGATCGCGGTCGACACGCAAGGGCGCGTCATCCTCGGCGGTTACAGCGAAGCCTACGACGATCAGGACCATCGACAGATGCCGTTGCTCGTGCGCACGACGCCGAACGGCCAGCTCGACACGACGTTCGGCGGCACCGGCTACGTCGACTATGACCTCTTGGGCAGCTTCGCGACATCCGCGATCGCGATCGACCCCTACAACGACGGCATCATCCTCGCCGCGAACATCACGAACACGCAGAGCGTCGTGCCGGGCACCCTGCTCCTGCGCACGCGCCGCGACGGCACCAGCGACCCGAACTTCGGCGACAGCGGTCTCGTCCTGCTGCAGTACGAGGAAGGCACGAACATCTCCGCGCTCGCGATTCGCCGCGACCGGCGCATCACCGCGGCCGGCTGGATCGATCCGAATGGCGCCGACACGCGCGACTTCTTCGCGGCGCGGACGTTCTTCAACGGCGTGCTCGATGACACCTTCGACGGCAACGGCATCAACCGCTACGTGTTCGACTACGCCGACGGGACCATCGACGAACCCGTCGCGATGGTGCTCTCGGGTGAGCGCCCGGTCATCGCCGGGCCGCTGGCGCTCCCGGACGCCTTCCCCGACGCGTTCGCGACCGGCGTGCTGCGCCTGCAATCGGACCTGATCTTCGAGGACGACTTCAACTGAGGCGCTCGGGACGACGAAAAATCGATTCCGTGAAAGGCGCGGGTGTATAAGGCGGTCTCCTGTTCTCCCCCACCCCGGAGCGCGCCCATGAAGCACCCGTTCAAGACCACCGCCCTCGCATGCGCCGCCGCGCTTGCGCTCGCTTCTCCGTCGTTCGCGGCGCTCAAGGTCGGCACGCACGCGCCCGACTTCAGCGCGTCGGCCTTCCTCGCGGGCAACCCGCTCACGTTCAAGCTGTCCGATGCCTTGAAGAAGGGACCGGTCGTGGTCTACTTCTTCCCGGCCGCGCACACCTCCGGCTGCAATATCGAAGCGCACCTGTTCTCGCAGGCGATCGACCAGTTCACCGCCCAGAACGCGACGGTCATCGGCATCACCGCCGGCAAGACGGACGAGCTCGCCGCGTTCTCGAAGGAGACCGAACACTGCAGCGGCAAGTTCGCGGTCGCCGCCGATCCCGGCGCGAAGATCGCCAAGGAATACGAGTCGATTCTGGCGCAGAAACCCGAATGGTCCGACCGCACGTCCTACGTGATCGACCCGTCCGGCACGATCACGCTCGCGTATTCGAACCTCGATCCGAAGGAACACGTGAACCAGACGCTCGCCGCGGTGAAGGCGATCAAGAAGCCTTGATGTGCGTCCTGGCGCAGCGTGCTGCGCCGGTCGGGACGTGGACTGCGCCGAGGCGCATTCCACGTCCGTTCACTGCACGAGCTCAGCGCCGTCGGTGAAGATGGTTTCGGCGTAGGCGCCGACATCACGCGCGCCGCTCGCGGGATGCGGCCGATCGAGCAGGTCGGTCGCATCGATCAGGAGCGGGCTGATCGCGAGCACCGGCGAATCGCCGGCGAGGCGATAGTTGCCCAGCAGCGGATTGACGAAATGCGGATTGAGGTGGGTCGAGCCGATCTCGCCGAGCGGCGCGTCGCCGCCGCGATTGCCGAAATCGTTGTGCGACAGGAAGCCGTTGCCCGTGTTCAGCCATAACCCGGCGCCATCGTTGCTCCAGAGCAGGCTGTTGTAGATCTGGCATGTCCCTGTACCGCCGCAATACAGCCCGCCCGTGACGTCGCTCGTCGCCAGCGTCGTGTTGTCCGCGACCGTGTTGCCGAAGAACTGCAGGTTGCCGGTGCCGACGAGGCAGACGCCGCCATCGTTGAGTTCGGCGTCGTTCTTCACGAACAGCGAGCTCTGCACGCGCACCTGGTGCCCGGTCGCGCTCGCGTAGAGGCCGCCGCAATAGAAATCGGTATGGTTGCCCTGGAAGATGACCCGCGAAACGAGCACGTCCGCCTCGTAACAGGTGCCCGTGCAGTGCGCGCCGCTGTTGATCGCCAGCCCGCCGCCGAGGAACGCGCCGTGACCGCGCTGGATCGTCAGGTTGTCGATGGTGAACGCACCGAGGTGCTTGAGCACGGTGAACACCGATGTGAAATTGCCCCCATCGAGCACGGTCAGGGTCGGGTCGGCCGAACGCGTCTGGCAACCCGGTGCGTACCCGCCGAGGACCGAGACCGCGGTCGCATGATTCGAAACCAGCAGGAACTCCTGGTCGAGGTGGGCGATGCCGGTGATGTAGCTGCCCGTGACGAGGCGGATCTCCATGTCGTCGCCCTCGTGCGCGCCACCGTCGGACGCGGCATCGAGCGCGTTCTGCAACGCGATTTCATCGGCGACGCAGACGACTGCCGCGCGCACAGGCGGCATCGTGAGCAGCAATGCAGCGGCGACGCCCAGCAGCAGGACATGGAAGGTGCGCATGACGATTTCCCGGATTCGGACGGCCTGCCCTTCCCTTACGACGATCACGGGGAAAAGCGGGCCTTCCTCCGACGCCGCCACCTATTCCAAAGGTCGCCCTCCCAACGCTGTCGCCCCTCCCGCCTGCGGGAGAGGCCGACGCGCGCAGCGCGGCGGGTGAGGGAAAGGCGGAGCGCGACGCGCATTGAATGAAGAAGTACGAAACGCGATGCGCTGCACGGCAGGCTCAGCCTTTGGCGAGTGCCAACGCCTTGTCGAGCGCCTGCTCGGCGGGTACTTCGATGTCGGGAACGATGCCGCTGCCTTCCCAGTCCTTGCCCGTATCGGGATCGTAGGTGCGTCCGATCGGAACGAATGCAGCGAGTCCCGCGCCGATCGGTTCGATGCCGCCGAAGTGGTTGGCGCCGGCGGTGCGCTCGCCGATGAGCGTGCCGCGATGCGTGCGCTTCAACGCCAGCGCGAAGTGCTCGCCCGCCGAGCGCGTGCGCTTCGACGTCAGGTAGAACACCTTCACCTTCATGAGCCGGTGCTCGGTCGCATCGGGAATCGCCACGTGCTCGTGCACGAGCATGTTCGCGGGGCCCGGCACTTCGCGCAGCGTTGGACCCGCCATCGGGCCCGGACCGTCTTCGGACTTCGCCACCGCCATGTCCACCAGCACGGTTTCGCGATCGAACAGATAGGGGAACAGCGCGTCCATCTCGGCCAACCCGCCGCCACGCGACAGGGTGCGCGTATCGATGACGATCGCCTTGGCGGTCGCGTAGTCCTTGACGAATGCATGCATCGCGGCCATCGAGGCCGGCTCGCCCGCGAACTGGTTGAAGCGGATGTAGGCCACGCCATCCGCGATCCACTTCGTCTCGGCCACGCTCGGCAGGTCGAGCGGCGCGAGGGTGGACCCACGTTGCTTGCCGGGCGCTGCCCCGCGCAGCGGGAGTGCGCCTCCGTGGCGCGTGCCCTTCGGCGGCGGACCGTCGAGCCGACGCGGGCCGCCCGGTTCCGCCGCATCCGCGTCGGGCGCGAGATCCACGCGCAGGTGGCCATCGCGCGCGACCGCCTGCAAGTCCTGTGTCAGGCGCTGCGCCATGGACTTGGGATCGACGACGTACTCGTATTTGCCCGTCGCAAGATTCGAACGCAGCATCTGCGCATAGCGCTCGCCCGTCGCCGGATCGACGAAGCGCGTCGCCAGCGTGTCGGCCAGCGTTTCGATCGCCTGACGGTAGAGATCACGCGTCTCCCCGGCAAATACGAGCGAAGCCATCGCGCCGACGGCGACGATGCCGACGATCAGTACCTGTCGAGGAAGCGAACGCGGCGAGCCGCACATCGTGTCGCATGGGGGCATGACGGATCCTCGCATTGATCGGGCTTTCGACTGGAGATGCGAAACCGGCGGGAATGGTCGCAAACGCAGCGCCCCTCCGCTCGCCCCTCACCCTGCCCTCTCCCGCAAGCAGGAGAGGGAATCACGCGACGCAAGCAGGAAGGGAAGCCATGCGATGGGAAAGAAACCGAGCACCCGCTCCCCTCGCCCCTCACTCCGTGCCGCGCACGATCGGCAACCGGATATAGCTGTCCGCATACCATTTCACATGCAGCGGCGCGCCGGCGTCCTCGATGCGCTCCTCGCCGACCTCCTTGCCGGTGCCGTAGTTGATGATGTCGTACGGATGCTTGTTGACGTTGAGCACGACGACGAGGCGGCTGCCCTTGCCGATGCGCCGCGCGACCAGGCGGGTCGCGTCGAACGGAATCGTCTCGCGCACGCCGGGACGCAGCAGCCGGCGCTTGCCGCGGTCGTGCGCGTAGCTTGCGCGGCCGAGGTAGTGGGTGAGGTAGAAGTAGGTACCGTCGGGCAGCCCTTCGTACAACGACACCGACACGTCCATGTCGCGCTTGTCGATGCTCGCGCCCAGCTCGCCCGATAGCGCGCCGTCGATGCTGAAAGGCTCGGCGAACGGTTCCGTCGCGTAGACGAGACCATTGCTCGCATCGAGCGTCGGATTGACGATGAACGGCGTGAAGTAGTTGTTCTGCGTGGTCCGGTCGCGGAAATCGACCACCTGCGGCACGAAGCCGGCGCGATCCGGTCGCTGCGGCGTCAAGGCGTGGTCCTTGCCCTGGGCGCGATCGGCGAGATACAGCGTGAGCGTGTCGTCGGCCATCGCGGCCAGCGACGGCGCATGACGCCAGGTATTGGCGCCCATCACTTCGTAGTTGATCCGGTCCTGCAACAGCGCGGGCTTCGGTGCACCACGCAGGACGTAGTCGAACCATTCGTAGGCGAGCGCGACCATGTCGATGTCGGCGACGGGGTCGATCGTGTAGCCCATCAGTTCCGTCGCTGCCTTGCGCTGCGCACCGCGATGGTCGTAGGGGCCGATGACGAGGTAGTGCTGCGCGTGCGCATTGTAGCGCGTGTGGCGCTTGAGGTATTCGAGCGCGCCGATCTGCGCGCCGTCGTAGTAGCCGGTCGTGGTCAGCACCGGGATGTCGAGCCGCGCGAACTCCTTCGGTGTCGGCGTCATCGCGCGCCAGTAGGCGTCGTCGGCCGGGTGATCGAGCCAGCGCTGGAAGATCCGGTTCGACTTGCCAGCCTGTGCGTCGAGCGTGCGGTACGGCGTACCCTTCGCGTACCACTGGTCGTAGAAATCGTTCGGCAGCGGTCCGCCGCCGAGGATGCTGTGTGCCCAGTCGAAGCACAGCATCGAGGAACACACGCCGTTCTCGGTCGGCGTGTCGAAGCCGGGCATGATCGCGACCTGCGGCACGATCGTCTTCAGCGCCGGATGCAGGCGCCGGGTCGCTGCCCATTGCGCGAACCCGGTATAGCTGCCGCCATACATCGCGACCCTGCCGTCGGACCACGGCTGCCTGCTGATCCAGTCGATCACGGCGTGGGTGTCGTCGCCCTCGTGCTCGTACGGCACGTAATCGCCGACCTTGGTGCGGATTCCGCGCGCGTACGCGACGACGCCGACGTAGCCATGATCCACCGCGGTCTTGCCGAAGATCGCGTCACCCGGCCCCTCGTCGTAGGTCGTGTAGAACAGGATCGTCGGCAGGCGTTCGACCTGCCCCGGCCTGCGCACGATGATTGCCGAAAGCGATGCCTTGCCCGATGTCGGGATCGACACCGGGTCCTGCACGGCATATCCGGCGTCGGTGGCCGGTGGCTGTGCGATCGGCACGGGCTGCGCGAGCGTGCTCGTCGCCCAAACCAGTCCCAGAGCGAGCACTACGGTTTTCATGATCGGCACCTCCTTGTCGGTTGCAACCGCGTCGCCGGATGCGACGCGGGTATCCATCCGGCCGCGAGTCTAGCCGGCCGTTCGCTGGTTCGCGGAATGGTCCGCAGCGCTCGCGCGCCGGCACTCTGATGCGGGCATCGGGACTTCGGTTAGCTCGGGTCGGCCAGCCGGCCATGATGAAGGGGGAATCGAAGCGCTGCGCTGCGCCCTGCCCGTCCCCCACCCCGCCCCTCAAGCGGGAGAGGCGAAAGCAGCGGCGCAAGCGGGACAGCGGAAAGTGAAGCTTGCCGCATCGCAAGCGCACTGCTTAGCATAGGTATCCGATCTGTGCCGCACGTTTCGCCGATCATCACGGCGTTGCACGACGTGCGTACGGCGGCCCTGTCGAGGTAGCGTAATGGATTCCGTACACCTGTTCGAACTGGCGATCGCGATGTTCCTCGCGATCATCGTCCTGCACCATCTCGCGCACCGGGTCGGCTTGCCGCCGCCGGTGGCACTGATCGCCGGCGGCGCGCTGCTCGCGTTCCTGCCGGGCGTGCCGACGATCACGATCGACCCCGCGCTCGTGATCGTGCTGTTCCTGCCACCGCTACTGATGGACAGCGCGTGGGTGATCGCGCTCGGCCAACTCAAGCGGCACACGTTCGGCATTGCGTCGCTCGCGATCGGCACGGTGCTGTTCACGACGATCGTCGTGGCCGTGGTCACGCATCTCTTGTTCCCGTCGTTGCCGTGGGCCGCGTGCGCAGCGCTCGGCGCGATCGTCGCGCCGCCCGATGCGGTATCCGCGCGTGCCGTGCTGCAACGAGTCACGCTGCCGCGGCGCGTCCGCATCCTGCTTGAAGGCGAGAGCCTGCTCAACGATGCGACCGGGCTCGTGCTGTTCCGCTTCGCGATCGCGGCTGGCGTCACCGGCAGCTTCAGCGCGACCGCCGCCGTCGGCGACTTCCTCCTGCTCGCGACCGGGGGCGCCGTGGTCGGCCTCGTCGTCGGCATGATCTGGGTCAAGCTCGCGCGCCGCCTCGGCGACGAATACCTGATCATCGCCGCCACGGTGCTGGTGTCGTGGACCTCGTACCTGCTCGCCGAGAAAGCACACGTCTCGGGCGTCATCGCCACCGTCACCGCCGGCCTCATCGCGAGCTGGCACGCGCATACCGCGCTGTCGGCCTCGACGCGCATGCGCGGCACCTCGTTCTGGACCGTGATGATCTTCCTGATCGAAGCCGCGGTGTTCATGCTGATCGGCCTGTCCCTGCGCGGCGTCATCGAGCGCAGCGGCGACTTCGGCACGGTAATCGCCACGATGGGCGTACCGAGCCTCGTCGTCCTCGGCACGCTCGTGCTCGCGCGCTTCGCCTGGATGTTCGCATCCGACGGCGTGATCCGCCTGTTTGCACGACTCGGCGCGACCCGCCATGCGCCGCTCGGTGCGCGCTGCACGGCCGTGCTCGGCTGGGCCGGGGTGCGCGGCGTGGTGACGCTCGCGCTCGCGCTGAGCGTGCCCGAGGGTTTTCCCGGCCGCGATTTCATCCTCGTGACGTCGTTCGTGGTGATCCTCGGCACCGTGCTGCTGCAGGCGACGACGCTCGAACGCGTGATCCGCTGGGCGCGGCTGGTCGAATCCGACAAGGCGCGCGTCACGATGAGCCAGGCCGAATCCGCGATGGCGCAGAAGCAGCTCGTCACCGTGCAGGGCGCCGCCTACGATGGCGACGGCACCCTCATCCATCCCAAGCTGCTCGAACGCTACACGCGCAAGGCGACGATGATCGTCGACTACGCCGAGCGTCCCGATCACTATTCACCGATGCTGCACGCGCACTTCGACGTCGTGCTCGGCGCCATCGCGAGCGGGCGCGAGGAACTCATCCGCCTGCACCGCGCCGGCGACATCGACGACGACACCCTGCACGAACTCGAACGCGATCTCGACCTCGAAGAGCTGAGCGCGCTGTCGGCGAAGTCGTGACGCGGAATCATCAACGC
>Ga0068855_100001641_pt1 | contig 28024 bp, 22 predicted proteins | sample KBSCornC52_FD_66592 | JGI IMG/M metagenome (GOLD analysis project Ga0068855, IMG submission 66592) | Corn rhizosphere microbial communities from Kellogg Biological Station, Michigan, USA - KBS Corn C5-2 | ecosystem: Host-associated > Plants > Roots > Rhizosphere > Soil ... | reverse complement strand
GTCACGTTCCAGGAGAGCGTCGACGACTGGCCCGTCAGAATCTGGTCCGGCTTCGCCTTGAACGAGACGATCTCGGCCAGCGACGTAGTCGCTGGAACCACCTGCACGGTCGCTGATTTCGTTGCGACGTCACCGGCGGCGTTCATGGCCGAGAGGACGTATGTCGTCGTCGCGCCAGGCGTGTCGTTCTGGCTCGTGTAGAGCTTGGGGTCGCGGTCGAACCCGAGGGGATTCAGAACGATTCGCGTCGCGCCGTCGACCTTCCACTGGAGCGTCACCGATTCGCCCTGATGGATGCGGGCCGGCCTCACGGTGAAGTCCACGATTCGAGGTTTCGGGACAGCCGGCCGGGGCAGTACAATCACCGTAACCGGCGCCGACTTCGTCTCCTGCCCGCCGCTGCGCGCGATCAGCGAGACCACTCCCGTCTGATTCAGCGTCAGCTTCGTCGTGCCGCGCTCCGTGTCATGCCGGACGTTCTCCGGCTCGACGTAGATGCCGTCTCGCGCGTTCGCGACGTCCCACGTCACCGTCACCGGCTCACCCGCTGTCACCTGCATCGGCGACACCGTGAATGAGCGAATCTCCACGGGGCGCGGCCGGAACGCGACTGCCGCGCCAAGCGCCAGCAGGACCAGAACCGTGATGGCCGTCGTCACCACCGTCAGGAAGGGCCGGCTCTCGAGCTGACCGTGCGCCGTGCCGGAAACGAATGAATCGCGTACGGAACGCGCCGTCACGTTGTATCCGTAGAGCCTCGTGGTACCAACGAGCGACCTGGCACGCGGCTCGATGTGGACCGGCAGCACCTCCGTGTGCCCTGGCTTCACGGTTACCCGCTCCGGCTCGAACTCATAGGTGAAGGCATCGTCGGGGTCGGAGCCGTAGAGGTCGAGCGTCTCCTCGATGTTGCCGAGGTTCGAGACAGTTACGTCCACGATGGCGCTGTGATTGAAGTAGCTGGAGACCGCGCGCTTGGGGTTGATCTCGACCTGGAGGGCGCTGTAGGGCTTGACGACGAGGGTTGCCTGCGCGACTCCGGAGAGACCGGACTCCATCGATTTCACGCGGACCAGGAAGGGATAGGTGTCCGCCCGGCTCTCGCTGGATCGGCCAATCTTGAAGAGGACCTGCGCGGTGTGCCGGCCACCCGCGGCCAGGTTGAATGAGGAGACCGGAAGGGCGTACCACTCCACGTCGATGCCTTCAATCTCGATGAAGACGTGATCGTCGTGGTCCTGACGGTTCTCGACAGTAATCGTAAGCTGCGCCCGTCCGCCCGGTTCGATGGCAATCTCGGAGGCAGATAGCGCGACCTCGATCAACGTGGACTCCTTCAACACAGGCAATCTAACCGGCTGAATTATAGATGGAAGCGCGTCGCGTTGTCAATGCGACCACGACCGCGCCAATCCGTCCGCGATTAGTGAAACCACACTCATCCCCAACCGATAATGGTGTTATTATTGGCGTCCGGCGACCCGGCGACACTTTCCTGATATACTCCAGCCGTGACAATCTCATGAACAGGCGGAAGGAGGACCCGCGCGGCCCTCGATGATACAGGTAAACGACCTCCGAAAGACATTCGAGGACAAGAAGCGCGGCACGATTCACGCCGTGGACGGCGTCTCATTCGAATGCTGCCCCGGCGAGATATTCGGACTGCTCGGCCCCAACGGCGCGGGCAAGACGACCATCCTTCGCATTCTGGCCACGATTCTGACTCCGACCTCCGGCACGGCGTCCGTCGCCGGAGCGGACATCCGCACGCAGCCTGCGCTTGTCCGCCAGCGTATCGGCTTCCTCACCGGCTCCGCCGCCCCGTACGAGCGCATGACCGCGCGCGAGATGGTCGGCTACTTCGGCGCCCTCTATGGCCTCACGGCTTCGGAGATCGCGGAGCGCTCGAAATCCCTCTTTGACGAGCTGGACATGAACGACTTCGCGGACGGCCGATGCGACAAGCTCTCCACCGGCCAGAAGCAGCGCGTCAACATCGCCCGGACCCTCATCCACCAACCTTCCGTCCTCTTCTTCGACGAGCCGACGAGCGGACTCGACGTGGTCTCCTCGCGCACCGTAAAGCGGACGATTCGACGATGCCGGGACGAGGGGCGCACGATCGTCTTCTCCACGCACATCATGAGCGAGGTCGAGGCCCTCTGCGACCGAATCGCGGTCATATACCAGGGAAAGATCGCGGCCATCGGCACGCTGGAGGAGCTTCGCGAACAGACCGGGAAGGTCGCCTTCGAGCACGTCTTCCTGAAACTGATTGACGAGGAGGAAGACGAGTGAGCACGCCAGTGACCGTCCCAAGCTATCGCCCCGGCAGCCGAATCGGAATCGTGTTTCGCAAGGAGTTCCGCGAGATTTTCCGGGACCGCCGCACGCTCTATTCGGTCGTGATCTCCCCGCTCCTGATAACGCCGCTGCTCTTCGCGCTCCTCGGCAGTCTGATCAACAAACAGGTGAAGGAGGCCGCCACCGAGACCTACACCGTCGGCGTCGTGGGGCAGAATCGCGCTCCCGTCCTCTCGAAGGCGCTCGCGAAGCTGCCAACGTTTCGGTTCGAGCCGACCACCCCGGACCGCGCCGAAGAACAGGTGAAGCGTCGTACCCTGAAGGCGGTGGTCATCCTCCCGGACGACGCGGACACCAGCCTGCTCACGGGCAAGACCGTAAAGGTGAAGGTTCTGGTGGACTCCGGCAACGAATCGTCCAGATCGGCGTCTGCGAGGCTGAACATCATTTTCAACGAGGTCGGCAAGAAGATAGTCGCCGAGCGCCTGAAGGCCAGCGGCCTCTCCCCCGAATACGCGACGCCATTCAAGGTCGACGAGCAGCCCATCTCCTCGGGCGGCGGCGCGGCGACCGTCATCCTGGCGATGATGCTCCCCTACACTCTCGCCGTGGCCGCGTTTGGCGGGGGAATCTACGCAGCGAACGACCAGGTGGCCGGCGAGAAGGAGCGCGGTACGCTCGAGACCCTGCTCGTCACGCCCGCCTCCCGCCGCGACATCGTGCTCGGCAAATTCTTCGCGGTCGCCGCCGTATGCCTCGTCAGCAGCCTGCTCGCGGTCGTCGGACTGATGATCCCGTTCTTCAGCGGCCTCAGGGTCTTCGAGTGGCTTGCGAAGGGCGGCGTCACCCTCACTCCCATCGCGATTCTCGTGATTCTCATCGTGCAGCTCCCGCTCGCGGTCCTCTTCGCGGGCATCCTGCTCGCGCTCTCCACGTTTGCGCGTAACCAGAAGGAGGCGCAGACGTACCTCGCTCCTCTGTTCATCCTCATCCTCTTTCCCGCGATGGCCTCCATGTTCCTGAAGTCCGAATCCGCCCGCCCAATGGCGCTGGTTCCGGTCCTCAACGCCACGCTCATCATCAAGCAGGGCCTTTCCAACTCCTTCGACGGCGTCTTCATCACCATCGCGTTCCTCGCCTCCGCCGCCTACGCCGCCCTCGCGCTCACCTTCGCCACCCGCCTCTTCCAGAAAGAGGGCGTCCTCATCAAGACGTGATCTAAAACGGAAGTTGTTTGACCGCGAATAACGCTGGTCCACGCGAATGGGCCCGGTGCTGACCTATTCGCGTGAATTAGCGTTGTTAGCGGTCAACCTCTCTCTGGTTCTCTCTTCGCGGCTTTGCGGCTTTGCGTGAGCTCTCCTTCCCCGCAGGAATAGCAGCGTGGATGGGGAATAGTGCGGTAACACGCTGACAGAGGGGCTGCCGCATGATTCGTGAGTTCGCCGAAGGCCGTTATGACCGAATGCCGTACCGCCGCTGCGGGCGCAGTGGGCTGCTTCTGCCCGCCATCTCTCTGGGCGCATGGGAGACGTTCGGGGGCTATCGAGACGAATCGGTTGCCAGGGAGTGCCTCTTCCGCGCTTTCGACCTCGGAATCACTCACTTCGATTTCGCCAACAACTACGGCACGCCGCCAGGCAACGCCGAGGTCGTCTGCGGACATGTTATCCGGGAGATGCCGCGCGACGAGCTGATCATCTCCAGCAAGGCGGGCTACCGTATGTGGCCCGGTCCCTACGGGGAGTGGGGCAGCCGCAAGTATCTCATCGCAAGCTGCGACCAGTCGCTCAAGCGAATGGGGCTCGACTACTTCGATATCTTTTACTCCCACCGGCCCGACCCCGATACGCCCCTTGAGGAGACGCTTGGCGCTCTCGACACGCTGGTGAAGCAGGGCAAGGCGCTCTACGCGGGCGTCTCCAGCTACAGTGGCGCGCAATTCGCCGATTCCGTCCGAATCTGTGAGCGGCACGACTGGGCGCCCGTTACAATCCACCAGCCTTACTTCAACATGCTCAGCCGGACCATCGAGTGGGACCTCCTGCCGCAGACCGAGCGCTTCGGTACGGGCGTAATTCCCTTCTGCCCGCTTGCGTCCGGCCTGCTGACCGACAAATACCTGGGCGGCGACATTCCCGCGGAGAGCCGCGCGGCGCGGAAGTGGGGCCCGGAGTGGGTCGAGAAGAACCTGAGACCGGAACGCCGCAGGGTGCTCGTCGAGCTGAACGACATGGCGAAGTCGCGCGGCCAGACGCTCGCGCAGATGGCGCTTGCGTGGACCCTCCGCCTGCCGGCGATTACGAGCGCTCTCATCGGCGCGTCCAGCGTCCGCCAGATCGAAGAGAACGTCGCGACGCTTGATAACCTGGCGTTCACCGAAGAGGAGCTGAATCGAATCGATTCGCTCACGATGAAGAAGCCGTGACGCCAAACAGCGAAATCCAGTTTGCGCGGTACAAATGAAGACCGTCGAGCTGCTCGATGTCTCGGTCCAGATTCGCCGGCAATGCGCCCTGCGGGACATTTCACTTGCATGCTCCGAGGGCGAGCGAATCGCGCTGTTCGGTCCGGGCGGGAGCGGTAAGACGACTCTGCTACGGCTGCTTGCGGGGCGCATATCTCCGACATCCGGGCCGGTTCGCCTGCTGCAACGGCCGCCCAGGTCCGTGGCAAGTCGTATCGGGTATGCGGCGGAGGCGGCCGGCAACTCACTATTCAATGCGTCGCAGATTCTCGCGAAGAGTCTCGCTGCCCACGATGTACCGGGCTACCAGCGCACTGCCCGAGCGACCGAGGCGCTGGAAACACTCGGCGTTTTTGAGGAGCGGGAGCGGCCTGTGCGAGAACTCGGATCCACGGACAGAAGTTGCGTGAGCCTGGCTGCGGCAATTGCTCACAGGCCGGAGGTCCTGCTGATCGACAATATCACGTCATTCCTGCCGGACGAAACACAGGCCCGATTCTGGCGCTTTGTGGATGACCGGCGCGCGGCCGAGGGTCTTACCGTGATTCACGCGACCACGAGCGAGTCGGAGGCGGAAGCTGCCGACCGCGTGCTGATTCTGGACGCGGGCCGCGCTCTGGCCCGCGGAACGCCGCGCGAGCTCCAGGACGCGCATGGAGGGGAGACCCTTATGATTGAGGCGGCGGACCCGGATGCGATTCGCCGGACGCTTCGCGGCATGTATGACGTGGTTCTGGAGGAGACAGCCCGCGGGCTCCGGCTCTCCGTTCCCGATGCGGTCCCGGCGGTCGCCCACCTCTTCCGACATCCGTCGGCTGGATTCCGCGCCGTCTCGATTTGCCGGCCCGGCATGTGGGACGTCTATCGCGCGCTGCGGTCCGAGGCGGACACCGCATCGGAAGAACGGTCCGGTGCACCCGGAAAATGAGCGAAACACAACGAGCATCCACGCGATTCCGCGCGCTCCTCGCGTCCGGCACTGTCGTGATGCCTGGCGCTTTCAACGCGATGTCGGCCAGGCTCGTCGAGGCGGCAGGCTTCTCGGCGGTCTACATCTCCGGGGCGGGCGTGACCAACGCGCTGACCGGATTCCCCGACATCGCCCTCCTCACGCTCACAGAGATGGCGCAGCAGGCGCGCTACATCACCAACGCGGTCACCCTACCGTGCATCGCGGATGCGGATACGGGCTACGGCGACACCCTGAACGTCGCTCGCGCCGTTCGGGAATTCGAGGATGCGGGGCTTGCAGGGGTTCACATCGAGGATCAGGTCTCGCCCAAGCGCTGCGGCCATCTCGACGGCAAACAGGTGGTTCCGGCAGGCGAAATGGCCGCGAAGATTGCCGCCGCGGTCAAGGCGCGACGCGACCCCGACTTTCTGCTTATCGCACGTACGGACGCACGGTCGGTCACCAGTCTCGACGATGCCCTTGACCGGGCGCACCTCTACCTCGACGCCGGCGCCGACGCCATCTTCCCGGAGGCCCTGGCGACACGCGAAGAGTTTGCCGAGTTTGCGCGCAGGGTGGATGCGCCGCTGCTTGCCAACATGACCGAGTTCGGGAAATCGCCCCTCCTCACGGTCGAGGAGCTGTCCACTCTGGGCTATCGGATCGTCATCTTCCCGATGACCCAGTTTCGCGTGATGATGCGCGCCGCCGAGACAGCCCTGCGCGAGCTCCGGGAAACGGGCACGCAACAGGGATTCACGGATGGAATGCAGACGCGTACGGAGCTCTATCAACTTATCGACTACCCTGCCTGGCAGCGGTTCGACAAGGAAATTGCGGACCGATTCCGGGACGAATAGCGAATATTATAAGACGAACCCAGGAAGGCGAACATGACCACGGAGTCATCGGCATACAGCCCCGGTCTCGAAGGAATCATCGCCGGCGTGTCGTCGATAAGCAGCATCGACACGGAGCGAAACGTCCTCGCCTACCGGGGTTACAACGTCGCGGACCTCTGCGACCATGCGTCCTTCGAGGAGGTCGCATACCTGCTCCTCTTCGGCGAGCTGCCGAATCTCGCCGAGCTCGCCAAGTTCACGGCGCGCCTTGTGGAAGAGCAGGAGGCGCCGGGCTACGTCTACGAGACGGTTCGCCTCCTTCCGCCGGATTCGGAGCCGATGGACTGGCTCAAGGTCGCGATCGCCGCGCTCGCCCTGAGCGACCCCGATCCGCACAACAACACGCATGAAGCCAATTCGGGCCGAGCGATCCGACTGACCGCAGTTCTGCCGTCCATCCTGGCAAACGGCTGGAGGATTCTGCACGGCCTCGATCCACTCAGCGCGCCACACGGCCTCACCCACGCCGCCCGATTCCTCTGGCTCATGACGGGCGAATCGCCGGACCAGTACTTCGAAAAGGTCCTCAACACGACGCTCATTCTGTATGCCGAGCACGGATTCAACGCCTCTACCTTCGCGGCCCGCGTGACGGTCTCCACCCTCTCCGACCTCTACAGCGGCGTGGTCTCGGCCATCGGTACACTGAAGGGTCCGCTCCACGGTGGCGCGAACGAGGAGGTCATGCGGATGCTGCTGGAAATCGGCGAGCCGGAGAACACCGAATCGTGGCTGCGCAAGCGCCTCACGAAGACGCCGGAAAACCCGCGGCCGCGAATCATGGGCTTTGGGCACCGGGAGTACAAGCGGGGCGATCAGCGCGCGCAGATCGTCCGCCGCTACACACGCGAGCTGGCGGAGCGAACTGGCCAGACGAAATGGACGGCCATCGCGGACATTCTGGAGCAGACCATGCTCCGCGACAAGGGCCTCCACCCAAATCTCGACTTCCCGGTCTCCCCCGCCTACTACATGATGGGCCTGCCGATACCGCTGTATACGCCCATCTTCGTCCTTTCGCGCGTCGTCGGCTGGTCGGCCCACATTATCGAGCAGCTCGACGATAACCGGCTCATTCGACCCACCAACCTCTACAACGGTCCGGCGATTCGCCCGTTTGTACCCATTGAGTCGCGCAGCTGTGCCTCCGAAGGGTAGAGCCATGCTGAATGAGCACAACAAGACGGGCCGCGCGGTGGTGATCGGGGCGGGAGTCATGGGCGCGGGAATCGCAGCCCACCTGGCCAACGTCGGCTGGGAGGTCGATCTGCTCGACCGCGCGGAGGAGCGTCCTGAAAGAAATCGGCTCGCGGCGGAGGGGCTGAAGCGCGCCCTCTCCGCGAAGCCGCCGCAGTTCGCGATTCCGGAGCTTGCAGCGAGCGTCCGAATTGGCAACATGGTCGACGATCTTGACAGGCTCGCGGGCGCGGAATGGATTGTCGAGGCGGTCGCGGAGGACATGGCCGTCAAGAAGGCGGTGTTCGCGGCCCTGGCTTCCCACGCCGGACCAGGCGCCGTCATAAGCAGCAACACGTCGGGCCTGAGCCTCGCCGGAATGGTGGCGGACTGCCCCGCCGATTTCCGCGCCCGGTTCCTCGGCACGCACTTCTTCAACCCGCCGCGCACCATGAAGCCGGTCGAGCTGATTCCGACCGCGGAGACCGACCCGGCCCTCTTCGAAGGATTCGCGCGATTCGCGGATCAGGTGCTGGGCAAGCGGGTGATTCGCGCGAAGGACACGCCGGGATTCATCTCGACGCGGCTCGGCATGTACGCGCTCGTGAAGACGATGGAGCTGGGAATCCGCCACGGCCTCACGGTCGAGGAGGTCGATTACCTCACCGGTCCGCTCCTCGGCCGGCCGAAGAGCGGCACGTTCCGGCTCGCGGACGTTATCGGGCTCGACGTTACCGCGAAGATCATCTCCAATCTGAAGTCCGCCCTCCCAAATGATACGGGTTACCAGGCGCTGGAGATTCCCGAGCCGCTAAAGGCGCTCACAGCAGACGGCCGGGCTGGTGCAAAATCCGGCGCGGGGTTCTACAAGAAGGAGGGCGGGGAGATCCTCACCCTCGATCTGGATTCACTCGAGTACCGGCCGCGCCATGAGCCGCACGCGGCCGGCGAGCGGCTTGAAAAGCTCGATCTCGCGGAGCGGATTCCGGCGCTCTGGACCAGCGCGCCCATTCGGTACCGTCCGTTCCTGCGCGACATGCTGACCGACACGCTCGACTACATGGCGGGAGCGACGCCGGAGGTAGCCGACCGGATTGTCGAGGTGGATGACGCTCTCATCGGCGGGTTCGGATGGGAAGCCGGCCCCTTCCACCTGCTCGGCTACCTCTACGACACGCCCTGGCCACACGACCTGCCGCCCCTCGTAAAGCAGCTACGCGCCGCCGGCCGCCGCAAGTTCTACGATAACGCGAAGGGCCACCACACGTATTTCGACTTCCGGTCCGGAGAGATGGCCGAGCTGGAGCGGCCCGCGGGCGTTCTTTTCCTGAAGGACTGCCAGAAGGCGAACGGGTTCGTGGAGGAGCGGGAATACGCATCGCTCGTCGATCTCGGCGACGACGTGCTCTGCCTGGAGTGGCATACCAGGCTGGGCACGCTCAACCCATGGATCACCGAGATGCTGACCCTCGCCCGCGAGAAGGCGGAGAGTGACTTCCGCGCGCTCGTCATCGTCGGCGCGCAGGACCCGTTCAGCGCGGGATTCGATCTGGCAGGCCTCGCCAGGCTGATGGAGCTGCGGCGGTGGGTCGATATCGACAATATCATGCGGACGCTCCAGCAGACCCTGCTGAAGATGAAGTACGCGACCGCGCCGGTCGTCTCGGCGGTGAGCGGCTACACGCTGGGGGGCGGGTGCGAAGTAATGCTCCACAGTGCCGCCGTGCAGGCCGCGTTCGAGAGTACCATCGGACTGCCGGAGGCGAACGTCGGCCTGATCCCCACGGGCGGCGGAATCACGCAGTCAGTCTGCCGCGCGATGGAAGAGGTCCCGCCGGCGCCGCCTCTGGAGCGCGCCGACCCGTTCCCGTTCCTGCGGCCACTGTGGGACAACATGCGACTTGCGCGGGTCTCGACGAGCGCGACGGAGGCCGCGCGGCTCGGCTACCTGCGCTCCTCCGACGGAATTACCATTCACCCGGACCGCCTGCTTCACGACGCGAAGGAGCGCGCCCTCGCCCTCGCCGACGATCACACGCCACATCAACCGGTTCCGATCTCCGTTATGGGAGAGAACGGCCTGGCACGCTTCCGCTGGGAGATTCACCTGCTGCGCTCCGGCCAGCAGATATCCGAGCACGACGCGCGAATCGCGCTTTCCCTGGCGCGAGTCATGTGCGGCGGCTCGCTGGTCCACCCCGCGGAGGTCACCGAGGACTACCTGCTCGACCTGGAGCGCGAGGAGTTCCTCTCGCTGGCCGGTACGCCGGAGAGCCTGGCCCGAATCAAGCAAATGCTCGACACCGGAAAGCCGTTGAGGAATTAGCCGGGATGAACGTTATGAACGTAATAACGGCAAGAGCGTTAACCACGAATGAACACGAATGAGAACGAATAACGGCGGGGTTCAAGAGGTCATTCGTGCTCATTCGTGTGCATTCGTGGTTTCAATGCCGTTTCCCCATTCCGTTCATAACGTTCATCCCGGCTAATCCCCATCCCGGCGCTACCGGTACTTGTCCGGCGTGAAGTCGGCTATGGGCTCCTCGATTCGGATCTTTCGGACGCTGCCGCCCATCGTGACGAGGAGCTGCCATCCGCTCGCCCCCGTCTGATTCGTCGACCAGCCGGTATGAAATGACGTGGCCCAGTGCCACTGGCAGCCGGCCACCGGCGTCAAATCGTCCCACTTCCCGCGCCCATACTTCGGCCACGGCCTCCACCAGCCCAGCTCCAGCGCCGTCTCCCAGCGCGGAATATAGTCGTAGCTGACGCCGGAGGGCAGATACGTGAAGCCCTCGGTGCGATCGTTGCCGGGGTATTGCCCTTTCAGCCCATCGCTCGGGCAGAGGAAGATCCCGGTCGCCCTGACGTAGGCTTCGTTTACGGCCGAAAGGCGCTGTGGGAGCTCCTCGTTATCCTGACGGTACATCTGGAGCGCCACGCCGAGCTGCCGCATGTTGCTGATGCAGACCGTGCGGCGGGCCGCGCCGCGCGCGGTGGCGAATACCGGGAAGAGGATCGCCGCCAGAATTGCAATGATCGCGATGACGACGAGAAGCTCGATGAGGGTGAAGGCACGCACTCGCATGAATAGTTCCTTTCGCTTGCGCGCCTTATTGTACGGCATTGTCGAGCCGGCTGTATGAATGACTTCGTCTGTTGGCCGTGGCGTGAAAATGCCGCGCCTCCCGGTTCCGGGCGGGACGCGCGGCATTTACATGGGTCGAGCAACCAGGGGTTCAGACAACGAGGAGAGCGCCGCCGGCTCTTCGCGGCCGGCCGAAAACATCCGTACTTCGTGTTGGACGGGTCTCGCCGTGAAAAGTTCGAACAATTTGCAGAGGCCGGCGCGTACACTTGATCGAGAGAAGCCCCGCAAAAATGCCAGGAACCCGCTTTCGCGGCATCGCGTCTTCCCTCTGCCGGCCGTCTCACCGCGAGATGGATGAGATCGGCGAGACCGGCCCGCCATGATGCGACCAGCAAGACCCGGAGGTCCCTGATGCCCCACCTTCAATCCCTGCAACCCCTGCAACCCATACGGCCGCTCGGCAACACGGGCGTTACCGTTCCCCTCGTCGGATATGGAACCGCGCCGCTCGGCAAAGAGCAGATATCGCGCGCGCGCGCCGTTCGCTGCCTCAACCACGCCATCGACGCGGGAATCACCTATATCGACACCTCGCCGGACTACGGGAGCGAACCCCACGTCGGCGCGGTGATGCAGCGGCGCCGCGACGAGGTTTTCCTTGCGACCAAGGTCAACAAGCGGAGCCGTTCCGGTGTCTTGGAAGAGCTTCAGCAGTCTCTCCAGCGCCTCCAGACCGATCACGTCGACCTCATCCAGATTCACGCCGTCAACACGTGGGCGGACCTTGAACAGGCGCTCGCGCCGGACGGAGCGGTCGCGGGCCTGGAGGAGGCGCGCGAACAGGGAATGGCCCGCCACATCGGAATCACGGGCCACGCAAGGCCGGAGCTGCTCGCGCAGGCGCTGGACCGCTACCCATTTGACACCGTGCTCGTCGCGCTCGGGATGGCGGATCGGCTCGTCAGCAGTCCGGAAACAACGGTCCTGCCCATTGCAGCCCGCAAAGGAGTCGGCGTTATCGCGATGAAGACGCTGGGGCACGGCTGCTTCCGGAGCCGCGACCTCGCCCTCCGGTACGCGCTTGGCCAGCAGGAGGTCTCGCTCGCCATCGTCGGCATGGATTCGCCAACGCAGATCGACGAGATTGTAGACATCGCATCCGACTTCCGCCCCCTGTTGGAAGACGAGGAGGACCGCCTCGTCGAGGAGGTTCGCCCGCTCATCCTTCAGGATTCAGACGAGAGCAAAAAGGGCGAGAGCAGGCTCTTCTGGCTGCACGATACTTCCGTGACGGGCTGGCGCGAGAAAAACGGGCCGGCGCTCGTGGACTATTAGCAACCTGCCGTCGGGCGCTCGATAGCAGGAGAACTGCCCTCTGCCGCATAAACTGGGCGGCGGAGGGGACGAGCAGATGACGGCCACGGATGCGCGGCAGGACGCGGGGATAGCGGGCGAATTGCGGCGGAATCCTGGCATGCCGCTCGACTTGGAGTGGGTGCGCGAGGCCCGGGCGAATCGGAGCGCTATTGAGCGGCGCGCGGCCACTCTCGTGACGCGCCGTTCCGTGAAGAAGGAGTGGCAGGCGGCCTGGCTCCTCCGCGCCATCTCCTGCATGGACCTCACGACGCTGGCCGGCGACGACACGCGCGGCAATGTGCGGCGGCTCTGCGCGAAGGCACGAAACCCGATCCGAGCAGACGTTGCGGACGCGCTCGGCGTCCGGCATCTGGGAATCACGGTTGGCGCGGTCTGCGTCTACCATGAGATGGTGGAGACCGCTGTGAACGCGCTCCTGGGCTCGTCGATTCCCGTCGCCGCCGTCTCCACCGGGTTTCCCGCCGGCCTCACTCCCTTCCCGCTCCGTATGCAGGAGATTCACGCGTCGGTCGCAGCGGGCGCGAGCGAGATTGACATTGTCATATCGCGCCGGCACGTGCTGCTCGGCGACTGGGAGGCGCTCTACGACGAGGTGCGCGCCTTCCGCGCCGCGTGCGGCGACACCCACCTCAAGACCATCCTTGCTACAGGCGAACTGGGCACACCGCGGAATGTCGCGCGGGCGAGCCTCGTCTGCATGATGGCCGGCGCCGACTTCATCAAGACGTCTACCGGCAAGGAATCCGTCAACGCCACGCTGCCCGTCGGCCTCGTGATGACCCGCGCTATTCGCGACTACCACGAGCGCACCGGCTACCAGATCGGATTCAAGCCAGCTGGCGGGATACGGACCGCGAAACAGGCGCTCGAATGGCTCATCCTGATGAAGGAGGAGCTGGGAGACGACTGGCTGCGCCCTTCGCTGTTCCGGTTTGGCGCGTCCAGCCTGCTGATCGACATCGAGCGTCAACTGGAGCACAGCGTCACCGGCCGCTACGCCGCGCTGCACCACCAGCCGATGGCATGAGATAAGTCCGGACCGCGATCCGGGGAGGAGACCGACATGCGCCGATACCTGCTGCCCCTCGCCGCCGCCTCGCTGCTGGCATCCATCGCCGGCTGCGCCCGAATGAGCGCCACCACCGAGCTGCGCCCGGACGGAACCATCACCCGCCGCCTGGAATTCCACGCGCCCGCCTCCGACAACGCGCAGGGAATGAGTCTCGGTCCTAAAGCGGATGACATCTTTACCTTCCCGGCCGCCCCGGCATGGACGGTAACCCGCACGAAGAAGGACCAGGAGATCATCATCAAGGCGGAGCGCACGCTCAAGGCCGCCGACGTACTGCCGCCGGACATCAAGTTGAAGGGCGCCAAAGGCGCGGCGCTGGTCACCAACACACTCTCCGTGAAGCAGGTCGGGCCGGGCCGGTGGGAGTATCGCGAGACGCTCCACTGGAACGGCGACCGGCCGCCGGAGATGACGCGCGTCCCCGTGGAGGCGAAGGCCGCGTTCAAGGAGGCTCTGCCCGCGGCGCTTGCAACGCCCGAGAACATCCAGTCCCTCGGCGAGCTGGCCTTCAAAGAGTTTTGGCGCGCGCTATTCGGCCCCGGCGACCCCCTCCTCTCGATGGTCCTCCTCCATCCTGACCTCGCTGAGCGGAAGGTCATTCGCCGAATCGGGACCGCCATGAACGACGCGCTGATCGCGAAGTTCGGGGACAAGCTGACACAGGACCAGCGCGGCGTAATCGTCAAGCGAATCGTGCAGAAGGCGATGGCCGATACTACCACGAGCACGAAAGCGAAGGCGGACCCGCAGGCTCCGCAGGCGGACAATAATTCGAGCAGCATGGCCGCAATGATGTTCGTAGTGAAGCTGCCCGGAAAGGTAGTGTCGACGAACGGCGAGCGCGACGACATTACGGGCGAGGTCTACTGGGCGCTCTTCGCCGAGGCCGCCGCCGTGGGCGACGTCACGATGACCGCGACCTGCGAGACCAAATAGCGAGTCGAGGTGGAGGGAGGGGCGCGGATGCCGAGCGTCGCGGAGATATTCGAAACGATGGAATATGGGCCGGCGCCGGAAAGCGCCACGACCGCGCTCCAGTGGATTCAGGAACGTACACCGTTCCGCCACTTTATCGGAGGCGGGTGGCGGCCTTCGGCGGACGGCATTACGTTTGAGACGGTGAATCCGGCGATTGGCCGCGCGCTCGCGCGAGTCAGCCAGGGCGGACCGGCGGACGTGGACGCGGCTGTCGAAGCGGCCCGGAAGGCGCAACCCGGATGGCGGGCGCTGGGCGGTTACGGGCGCGCGCGATTCCTCTACGCCATCGCAAGGCACGTCCAGAAGCATTCCCGCCTGCTCGCCGTACTCGAAACCCTCGACAACGGCAAGCCCATCCGCGAGACGCGCGACATCGACATACCGCTCGTCGCGCGCCACTTCTACCACCACGCCGGCTGGGCGCACCTCATGGAGCGCGAGCTGCCCGGTTATGAGCCGGTCGGCGTCGCGGGCCAGATCATCCCCTGGAACTTCCCGCTTCTCATGCTCGCCTGGAAGATCGCGCCCGCCATCGCGATGGGCAACACGGTCGTCCTGAAGCCCGCCGAGTTCACCCCGCTCACCGCGCTGGCGTTTGCGGGGATATGCGCGGAGATCGGGCTGCCGCCGGGCGTTGTCAACGTTGTCACCGGGGACGGAGCTACCGGCGAGCTGCTCGTCAATCACTCCGGCGTCGATAAGATCGCCTTCACGGGCTCGACCGAGGTGGGGCGACTCATCCGCCGCGCCACGGCCGGTACCGGGAAGCGAATCTCGCTCGAGCTGGGAGGCAAGTCGCCATTCGTGGTCTTCGAAGACGCCGATCTCGACAGCGTGGTCGAGGGAGTGGTGGACGCCATCTGGTTCAACCAGGGGCAGGTCTGCTGCGCCGGCTCCCGCCTGCTGGTGCAGGAATCGGTTGCCGACCGCCTCCACCGAAAGCTGAAGGCCCGGATGGAGACGCTCCGCGTCGGCGACCCGCTCGACAAGACGACCGACATCGGGGCGATCATCGCGCCGGTCCAGCTCCACAAGATTCAGGAGCTGGTGAAGCGCGGCGCGGCGGAGGGCGCGGACCTCTGGCAGCCTTCATGGGCCAGCCCGACCGAGGGCTGCTTCTACCCCCCCACCCTCTTCACCAACGTCGCGCCGGCGGCCGAGATCGCGCAGGTCGAGATATTCGGCCCCGTCCTCGTCTCCATGACCTTCCGCACACCCGCTGAAGCCGTCGAGCTCGCGAACAACACGCGCTACGGCCTCGCCGCCTCCATCTGGTCCGAGAACATCAACCTCGCCCTCGACATCGCCCCGAAGATCAAGGCCGGGACCGTCTGGATCAACAGCACCAATCTCTTCGACGCGGCGTCCGGCTTCGGCGGCTATGGCGAGAGCGGCTTCGGCCGCGAAGGCGGGCGCGAGGGGCTGTGGGAGTACGTTAAGCGGCGAGTGTGGGAGAAGGGAAGTGTGGGAGTGGGGGAGTGTGGAAGTGTTGAAGCAGGGGATCGGGTCTCCCATACTCCCACACTCCCACACTCCCACACTTCCCCTCTTCCGGTCGATCGGACGGCGAAGCTCTACGTAGGAGGGAAGCAGGCGCGGCCGGATTCGGGATACAGCCTGCCGGTTGTCGATTCGGACGGCCGGCGAATCGGGGAGGTCGGAGAGGGAAACCGGAAAGACATCCGCAACGCGGTTGAGGCGGCGCGCGGTGCGGCCACCTCCTGGTCACGAACGACAGGGCATGGCCGCGCCCAGATCCTCTATTACGTGGCGGAGAATCTGGAGGCGAGGGCCGTCGAGTTTGGGACGCGGTTGGCGTCCTTCGGAAGCGGCGGGGAGGAGGTCGCGCGGAGTGTTGAGCGGCTGTTCGAGTATGCCGCGTGGGCGGACAAGCTCGATGGCGCGGTGCACCACACGCCGCTCCGCAATGTGACCATCGCGATGCCGGAGCCGATCGGAGTCATCGGAATCGCGTGCCCGGACCATGCGCCGCTGCTCGCTTTCGTCACCCTCATGGCGGCGGCAATCTGCCAGGGCAACACAGTCGTAATCGTCCCCTCGGAGCAATTCCCGCTCGCGGCGACGGACTTCTACCAGGTGCTCGACACCTCGGACGTGCCGGGCGGCGTGGTGAACATCGTGACGGGCAGGCGCGACGTTCTCGCCGAGGTATTGGCGGCACACGACGACGTGGACGCGATGTGGTACATGGGACCGGCGGAGGGGGCGACGATGGTCGAGCGCGCGTCGGCCGGAAACATGAAACGAACGTGGGTCAGCTCAGACGGCGACCATTGGGCGTCCACCTATGATTCTTGCGAGCTCCTTCGCGAAGCCGTTCAGATCAAGAACATCTGGATACCGTACGGCGAGTGAATCTGGCGCGCAAAGGTTTATCGTCTCCCTGACGGAGCCGCGCCTCGTCGGTCGTCTACACGGCTGTGTTATACTGAACCGAGCTGCCACGAGCTGCGACGCAGTTGGGGTGGAAGATAATGGCGAACCTCTTAATTGAGTCCGAAACGGAGCAGAGCCGTGAAACACGCGTGGTTCACGTAGCCGAACGCGCGATTCCGTTCGACCCTTTTCTCGCCAGGGCCGAGGGACGCTTCGTCGAGCTGGTGGACGGCGTGATTGTGGACAAGCCGATGATTCAGTTGGATCACGAGCGGTGTTCTCGATGGCTCTACCAGGTCGCCGGTATGTACGCTCAGCGATCCGGCCTGGGTGAGTTTCTGAGCTCGCGAATTATGGTTCGGACCGACGCATTTGGTGGGCGGATGCCAGACCTGCTGTTCGTAAGCCGAGATCGGATCGATATAATCCAGCAAAAGGCAGTATATGGAGCTCCGGACCTGGTGATCGAAATAGTATTGCCAGGCGACCGCCCGTCTGACCTGCGCGCGCTGGAAGCCGACTACTTCAAACTCGGCGTTCCCGAGCTTGTCTTCATACACCTCCAGAAACAGGAAGTCCGAATCATGCGGCGCCGTGATGACGCATACGACGAAACCGTGATATTGGACGGCCCGCTAACGTTGGATTCATTGCCCGGCCTCACCTTGCAGGTGTCGTGGCTGCTGCGAGACCCGCGACCGGATCGCTTCGACATTCTGAGCTCGATATTCGCTGCCTGATCCGCCGAAGGTACCGGCCCCGCGATTCGGCCGATAACCCGGAAGATTGCGGGAACTGTCGCGAACGTGCATTGCAATCAGCGCATGAAGCTGCGAACAATCAGCCGTGCTTAACAAAAAGACGGGTGAATTGACTAATAGGGCTTGACGTGACTGGCGGCGGATAGTAGAATAGAAAACGGATGAGAGCGCAGAGCCCCATGACTGGGCACGGCGCGTCAATTCTGACCCTCGATCGCCGGGAACCTTAGCCGGCGAACTCCGTAATAGAGTGCGGATGGGACCGGTGACCTGCCAGGCGGCAGTGCCGGGAAGCACTTTCTACAACTGAATACCGCTCCGATTTTTCCAACTTCATATCCCCCGTTCCGGCCACGACTGTCGGTTCGGCTACAGGCCAAGAGCGTCTGGATTAAGCGTATTTACACGCGCTTACCAGGACGCTTTTCGTGCGTTTTGCCGGCCATAGTAGTCGTTCGCCGAGATGCACGCGCGACCGTGCATCCGCAGTACGCGAGATCCGCATCGGAGATTCATGATGATCGCCACCTTCGGAGCCGTATCCAACAACCGGGCGCGAACGTATCGCAATGGCGGGTCGTCCGCGACTCCCCTTCGCGATTGGGATATCATTCAGCGCTGCAAGCAGGGCGACCGCGAGGCGTGGGACCTCCTGATTGCCCGATACGAGAAGTCGGTATACAAGTTCGCCTACACCCTCTCCCGCAACTATGACGACGCCGCCGATATCGCCGGCCAGGTGTTCGTCCGGCTCTACGAGAACATCCACACCTTCCGCAACGATTCGCACTTCACGTCGTGGCTTTTCTGCATCGTCCGGAACGTCTATGTGGACACGTGCATCCGCGCGCCGCACCGCTCGCACCTGTCGCTGGACGATGGAATGGAGTACGAGGGCGACCGGCTCGTTCGCGAGATCGTGGACCCGTCGCCCACGCCGGAAGCCTGCTCGATCGAGTCGGAGCGGCAGGAGCTCCTGTCCAAAGCCATCCGCCACCTTCCGGAGTACCAGCGGCGGATGATGGTGATGTACCACGGCGAGAACCGCTCATACGAGGAGATCGCCCAGCTCACCGGGCTGTCGCTCGGAACCGTGAAGTCCCGTCTCTCCAGGGCGCGGCAGATGCTGCGGGAGAGACTCGCGGGGATGCAGGACGTGCTCGTCGCGGCATAAGAGCCGATCCCAACGCAAATTCGATAAGCCGGGCCGCTTCCGCTTTGGGAGGCGGCCCGCGCTGTGTTCTGCTCACAGTCCCCTAAATCGGAACTTCCGGTCGGCTGCATCCGTCTTTCGTTGCAGCGGGCAAGGATTTGGATGGCCGCGGCGCGAATCTCCATAAGCAATGTCTGCCCGGCCGCCCGAAACGAACCGCGCCCGCCTGATTGCCGAGCTATACGCGCTCCCGCGCGCCAGTAATAATTACTACACACGAAGAGAGAAGGAGCATGGAGATGCCCGAGTGGTGGGTCTGGATGTCGGGGATTACTTTTGGACTTTCGCTGATTCTCAACATCGTCCTCATCGTCGCCGTCGTAATGGTGCTCAAGACCGTTCTGCCCATGGTGAATGACGTGAAGGCAAAGGTGAACGACATCACAACGAAGGTGGACGGAATCACGACGAACGTGAAGTCCACCGTGGACAACATCCACGTCAAGACCACCCGGATTCTCGGATCGGCTGAAGAGGCGAGCGCCGAAGTGACGCGCAAGGTGAGCGCCGCGAGCGCCGCCATTACCGCCATCTTCGTGGTGACGCGACTGGTCGGCGCGATTCGCGGCATGCAGCACACGGACCACGGACATGCCGCGCCGGTTCGCACGGCCCGCCCTGTCCGCGCGAGCAAGATAAAGGTCGTGAAGAACTGATTCGCCGGCTCGGATAGCCTGCCGCCTCCCTCCGATTCGCTCAGGCGACGCGGACCGGAAAGAGGCGGCCATTTTATGTGTTCCGTCCGGACGCGGGACTGACCGATGACCGATAAAACCGACAAGTTAGAGCCGGAGGCTGCGCCGCCGGTCTTCCAGATGACCGTCAGCCCGCGGATGGCCGCGCGTGCCCGGCGGTGGCTGGGGTGGGCGATCGTCGCGATTGTCATACTCCGGATCGCGTGGCTGGTCCGCGAGATATGGCTGCCGCTCGGCATTGCGCTGCTCATCGCGATGGTGCTCGATCCTGTTGTCGACCGTCTGGAGCGGCGCGGGTGGTCGCGCGCGATGGGCGCTTCGGCGATCTTCTTCGTCTTCTTCGCTTCGGCCGGCGTTGTGCTCTACTTCGCGGTCCCGGCCGTCGTCGCGCAGGCGCAGGCCATCTCCGACCAGGTGGGCCAGTACTTTCCGCAGCCCGGGCATGAAGCGCAGGCGCAGGGCAAGCTGTCGGCGATGCTCGCGAAGACGAAGACGCCACCGTACGTGCGCGAGGCCGTGATTCGCGGAGTGGGATCGCTGGCCGATTCGCTTCGCCGCTCGACCGCCTGGCTCAGCGAGCACGCCATGGAGGTGATGTCCGACCTCGTCTGGCTCGTAATCATCCCCATTGTCACGTTTTACGCGCTGAAGGACTTCCATCTCATCCTCGCCAAGGGGCTCCTGCTCGTCCCCCGCGAGCGGCGCGATTTCGTGCAGGTGCTGGTCGCCGAAGTGACAACCATCTTCGCGAAATTCCTGCGCGGCCTGGCGCTGGTCTCGGCGATGAACGGCACCGCGACGTGGATTCTGCTCCTCATCCTCCGGACCCCCAACGCATTCACGCTGGGCGCAATTGCGGGGGTTCTCTACAGCGTCCCCTATCTCGGCGCGCTGCTTACCATTGTGCTCGTCTCCGGCGTTGCGTTTCTCGACGGGGGAGTCCACTACATGCTGCTCGTGGTCGGCCTGAACGTCCTGCTGCACCAGATCATCTTCGACCAGGTAATCACGCCACGAATCCTCGGCGGCCACGTCGGGCTGCATCCCATTCTGAGCATTATCGCGCTGCTGGCCGGGAACGTGCTGCTGGGAATTCTGGGCATGGTGCTCGCCGTCCCCGTTGCCGCGTCGATTCAGGTTCTCGTCCTGACACTCGTACCGAAGCTGCGCCACGAGGTCGACATCAGTGCCGACATGCATTCTCCCCCGGATACGGCTTCCGCGCTGGAGCAGGAGACGAAGGACCAGCAGGCGAGCACGGACGCGACCGAAGAGCTGCACCGATCCGTGACGCAGGCGGTGGACCACATCGAGGAGCAGGCGCGGCGCTCGAAAGAGGACGAGGCCGCCTGAACCCTCCCGCAACATGCGCTTCGCGCCAACTCGGCACCAGACACTCACCGGGCGCAGGAGGTATATGGGTGTGGTGTCGTTCCGCGCACGGAGGTGCGGGACTGGCCGCAGGCACGATAGCGGCGGGGTGCAGCCCGCCGACCGTATCGAGGTCTTGCAGACTCGTAAAAGACATGATGGGTCTTTCTTAACGTAACGCGCGGGAGCGCCGGCGCTTGCTTACCGGTTCGCCGGGCGCGCCGCAATTCCTGTATAATGTCCAGTATTCGGGCCGCCGCTGTCCGTGCGAACATCGCCCAGGGAGCCGTAATTGCCGCTCACTTCCTACAAGATCACCGCTGTTCCCGTGTTCGTGGCCGCGCTGCTGGCGCTCCAGCCACGAACCTGCCGCGCCGAGAATCCCGCGAATCCATTCGAAGGCGATGCGCGATTCACGGCGAAGTACTCGTTCCGATTCGCGAACAGGCCGGTGCGCGACGTGCTGGCGGACGTCAACCAGCAGACGGGAATCCGGCTCTTCTCGGAGCAGGGCGTGGGCGACAACCGCCTCTCTCTCACCGTTCACGACCGGCCGCTCGCCGACACGCTTCAGGCGGTTGCCCACTTCTACCGCTGGACATGGAGGCGCGACGCGCCGAAGCCCGGCGTAAAGCAGCAGGCCGGCTACACCCTGCTTCAGACGAGCGAATCTCGGAAGTCTGATGAGGAGTACGTGCAGTCGCGACTGAACCGGCTGGCGACGCTTCTGAAGAAGGAGGCCGAAGCCTACAGCCTTCTGGCCCCCATCGACCAGAAGCAGCGCGAGGTGCTGGAGGAGCAGCTTCCCTCCGCGATTGCGCAGGAGAAGGACCCCGACAAGATTGAGACGCTGAAGGTGCGGACGGTCGTCCTCCAGGACCTGCACGACCGCCGCCTCTGGAAGCCGACGGTCTACGGTCTTCTCGCTACGCTCTCACCCGCTGAGCTGTCGGACCTTGTGCGGAGCAACGCGACGTGCTTCGCCTGGCCGACCATACCTGGCTGCCGGCCCATTCCGAGCGAGCGCATTCAGGAGCTGCGGCGGGTCTTCTCCTCGGAGTTCGTCCCGAACGGCGTTCCGCGCGGCCAGATCGTTACGCTCAGACTCCGGTTCAACCTCGTCGCGGGCCGCCTGCCCTACCTCCACACCACCCTCCAGATCGGACAGCGCTCGAACTACGGATTCAGCACGTTCGGCATGGCGACTCCGGTCCCCTCTGCCTACACACTGCTATCCGAGACCAGCACGATGCCCGCGCCCATCGAGCCGCCCGACTGGAAGGCAGACCCCGCGCTGATGAAGACTGTCTCGGTCCACCTACCGGTTCGGCACGCCCCGAAGTCGGAACCCGCGGAGCAGCCGGCCGGAGCCGTCCGCCCCGGAACCATCGAGAACCAGAACCCGCCGCCCTACATCTGGCTGACCGACGCGCTGGAGAAGATTGACGAGTCGGTTCCGCTCGATGCGATCTCCGACGGTCTCTGGACAACGCGGCTGCCGGGGATCGACGTACAGAACACTCCGGTTGGAGATGTCCTCAACAAGCTCGGTCGCGGGTGCGGCCATCGCTGGTGGAAGCAGGACGGCTTCGTGATGATCCAGAGCCGCACGCTGGCCGCCGACCGGTGGGCCGAGCCGCCCGCGACCGCCGTGGCGCGGTGGGCGGAACAGATTGACCGGGGCGAGTTCGGGCTGGACGAGTTCTCGCAGATCGCGGCACTTCCCGATGCCCAGGCGCTCACCATCCAGGAGATGTCGGCGTCCGAGCAGTTCCCGATGTTCCTGTCCCCGCTCAGCAGCGCCCGAAGCCAGCTCCTCCTCTGGAACTCATTCTCGCCGGCCCAGCGGCGGAAGGCGCTAGGCTCAGGACTGACGTATGCCGAGCTGTCGCCGCCGCAGCAGCAGCTATTCGTCCTCGCCGCCACGGACCCGAACGCGTCGCCGCAGTCGGCCGCCGTGCCGGACGCCGCATACCTTCAGCAGGCGCGGCTCCGAATCGAGACCCAGGAGCGGGCCTGCTGGGGCGTTCACCGGATGGGCCCGTTCGCGACGTGGCGCATCCCGCGCGGACCCGATCCCGACAGCAGCATTGACAAGCGCGACGAGGCGGTCAAGCGATTCCTCGCGAGCGACTCCTCCATCCGTCCGGACGACATCCAGGCGATGACCCTCGTCGTGCACAGCTTCGTCTACGAGACGGACAAGGAGCCGCTCTCCCGCGCCATGCTCCAGCTCCCGCCCCGTTGGGAAGCCAATTGAGGCCGCCAATTGACCCAATTGACCCAATTGACCCAATTGACCCAATTGACCCTCTCATGATCTACCTCGACCACGCCGCTACCACGCCGGTGCGCCCGGAAGTCGCCGAGGCCATGCAGCCATATTTGAGCGGCCGGTTCGGCAACCCTTCGTCGATTCACGCCGCGGGCAGGCAGGCGCGCGCCGCGATGGACGAGGCACGTGACTCGGTCGCCGCGGCGCTCCACGCGGATTATGGGGAGATATGCTTCACCTCCGGGGGCACGGAAGCGGACAATCTCGCGCTGATCGGGACGATGTTCGCCGCGCCAGAGAACCGGAATCACCTCGTGGTCAGCGCTGTCGAGCACCACGCCGTCCTGCACGCCGCCCGTTTCCTCGAATCGAGAGGATACGGAGTCACCTGGCTGGGGGTTGACCGCGAGGGGTATGTGGACGGCGATGCGCTGGCGGAGGCGGTGACTGACCGAACGGCGCTGGTCTCGATCATGCACGGGAACAATGAGATTGGGACGGTCCAGGACGTTGCCCGATTTGCGCGCGTTGCCCATGATCGTGGCGCGCTCTTCCATACCGACGCCGTGCAGACCCTCGGCTTCCTGCCCCTCCACGTCCGTGGAATAGATTGCGACCTTCTGAGCGTGTCCGCCCACAAGGTCTACGGTCCCAAGGGCGTCGGCACGCTCTACGTGCGAACGGGGGTCAAGCTTTCGCCGATTCTCTTCGGCGGGGCGCAGGAGCGGGAGCGGCGGCCGGGCACGGAGAACACCGCCGGGATTGCCGGATTCGGGGCCGCGATCCAGCTCAGTCAGGGAGAGCGGGAGGGCGAGGCGGCACGGCTGGCGGAACTGAGGGACAGGTTTGCGGAGTCCATGCTGAACGCGATTCCCGATGCGCGGCTTAACGGCCCGAAAGGTTCGCGCCGCCTCCCGCACATCGTCAACATCTCCATCTCTGGCTGCGAAGGCTCCGCTCTCCTGATGAACCTTGACCGCGCCGGAATATGCGCATCGAGCGGCTCGGCGTGCTCCTCGGGCTCTATCGAACCGTCGCATGTCCTGAAAGCGATTGGCCTCCCGGACGATCTGGCGGCGTCTGGAATTCGGTTCTCGCTCGGGCGCGGGACGACCGCGGAGCAGCTCGATGCGACGGTAGAGGCGCTCCGGTCGATCGTATCGCGCATCCGGGGCTGACCTGCCCATCTCCAAAGATTTCTACATTTTCCTCGTTCGCCAGAAGGAATTGTCCCAGGTTCTTAAGATTCCCTTAAGATGGAGCTGCGTGCCGGTCACTGGCCAATCCGCGCGTTATAATGGAACTGTCCGTCCGTTATAGGTGTAAGCAACATCATGAGGCGGACCCAGCCTCTTCAGAGTAGCCACTGAGGATGCGGCGTCGACAGGACATCATTGCACGGCTGCACTGCTGTAGGATTTCTCACATGATCCGCTTAAGGCCCTTCTACCCGCCATTGCGACGCACACTCGTCTTCCTGCTGCTCGCGCCAGGCGACTTCGCCCAGTTCGTGATGGCCCGTGTTTGGCGCTGTGAGCACGATTCGAGAAACACGGTCCGATTCCGCCACGTCCGGCGGTAAGAGCGGAAGATTCAGAAGCATCGAGGGAAGGTGAACTCTCGAAATTGAAATGAGCGCGGGCCGGAATCGCACTGCGCGATTCCGGCCCGTTTGCCTGTTTGCGAACGATGGTTCACCAGGAAGTGTTAATCGAAGGTAACTCCGTTTTCATGCACCCACGCGCGCATCCTGTTGAGGGCATGGCGCAGCAGTGAGCGCGCGGTGGCGGGCTGAACCTCCAGCATCCGCGCGATCTCCTCGAAGCTTCTGTCTTCGTAATATCTCCAGACCAGCACCTGCCGCTGCCGTGCCGGCAGTTCGCGAATCGCCGCCGGAATCGCGCTGCGAAACTGCGCGGTCACGAGCTCGTGGTCCCACTGAGGCGTTGGATCGAGCGCGGGCTCGAAGGTCCGTAATCCCTCGCAGCTCTCGAGCCTCACCTCACGCCCGCTCCGCCGCCATTTCGTCCGTGCGTGGGTATGCGTGGAGGCGGTCAACTGGCGGACGATGTAGGCGCGAAACGGGACGCCGCGATTGGGATCATAGGCATCCACGATGCGGCAGAACCGCCAGTAGATCTCGCCCACGAGATCGCGCCGGGATTCCACGTCGCTTCCATACTGGTTGAGCAATCGCTTGACGAGGGGAGAGAATTCCTGGAAGAGAGCATGGCGATCCGGCGGGCAGATGCCATTACTGCAATTGGCAATGCCTCTGGATGACGTGGAAGAGTCTGAATTACTGCCATTCCTCGGGTCGCGCGCCCTGCGCGACCCCCGCGCGGGTATTTGCCCCTCGGTCTGCCCCGGCGCCGGCGCGTGCTCGGGCGTCGAAATCTGCATGAGTGCTGCCATGTAAGTGTAAGGCTCCTGAACGGTGACCAAAGTAATCGGACGGACCCGCGCTCTCTTGATCGGCGCGGTTCTCGGAGCTCTGAACGAGCTCTCGTCTGGTTCAAGATGTTCGAAGCGGCAATCGACGGAGTCGCCATCGGGGGCTGAGTTCGCCACTTACGCGCTCACGGTAACTCTCTATACCGGGATTATGTGCGCTTAGCGGACAGATCTTCAGTTAAGGGGTTTGGAACTGGTGAGACTACCGGTCAATTATATCACGAGAGTGTTCGGCTTTGCCAAAATATATCGAACGAAGCAAATAATACCTCGTCTGCTTGTGGCGTTCAAACGAGATCGGCTGGCGGTCGCGATGATGTTGCACGGCACGGCGAAAGAATGTAGTTTCAAATCGAGCGACAGGCTTGGAATGGCATTTCAGGACGCGGGAAGGCGCAACCTCCGAGGCGCGGAAACGGAGTCCCCACATGGCAGCCGGCGCACGCATACGATTCACCATGGGCGAGATCGAAAAGGCCGCGTGTCGGTTCCGCCTGCGTGTCCGCGAGGCGCCCGAGGACCTCTGTGCGCGACTGGACCTGGCGTGGACTCTGTTCATGCTGTCACTGTACCGGTCGGCTGCCGTCGAGTCGGCTGATGGAAGCGTTTCAGCATCACACGATTTGTTCGGAGAATGTGTGCACCACCTCGCCATCGTGCTGCATCTCACCAGGGAATCGCAGCGAAGTCCCGACGTGATTCGCCTCGAACACCTCGTGACGCTGACCGCGGGGCAGGAAGCCCTCCGGACGGCGGCCGATCCAGCCCATATCCACGCCAACGAGCTGGTCCGAGACGTCCGTGGATAATCTCCCCGCCTACTCGCAGCCACCGTCGACCGTCGGATGGCAAGCCGTAACTCCTGCGGCAGGCTCGACGCAGGAAGACGCGAACCCTTTCGTTCGCATACTCGCACAAAACTCCTTCGCCGAATGGTTTTATCAACCATTCGGCGAAGGAGGTCTTCGGTGCGTTCAATGCCCGCTCGTTAGCCGCGAGATTCGGGATGACGCATGGCTTGTCGTCTCCGTTCCAGTCCGGTCGTCCTACACCGGCGCGGCTTACCGGCGAATCACCGTTCCGGTCGTCGTGTTCACGCCGCCCGTGAAGTTCCTCAACGCGTTGTTGAAGTTGCCCAGGTAGATCCCGTTGAAGTTCTGCAGATTGTTGGCAAAGTTGGAGTTGAATCCTGTCACGTTGTTGAAGCCGTTGGCGAACGGCAGCGTGAACCCGGAAAGCCCCTGATTCACCAGCGTGTTGAACCCGTTGTTGAACGCGCCAGACAGGTTGCCTACCGCGTTAAAGTTGTTCGGAACCGTGGTATTCACCAGGCCCGTGTTGTTGAATCCAACCCCAATTCCGTTGTTAAATCCATTGTTCGGGACGAGGGCTCCGGTTACGAACTGGTTGCCATTGAATCCGGTCGTGAACGCCGGATTGGCCGCCAGGCCATTCGTGAACGCATTCAGCGAATTGTTGGCGGTATTCAGGCCGGTCACACCCGTCGTGGTCCCCGCTCCGTTCGACGCAGGCACGGCGGGATTGAACAAGCCCCCGCCCGTCGCGTTGGACAGGTTGCTCAGCGCGCCATAGTAGTTGGCGGCGTTTCCGGCGGCATACCCGCCGTTGAAGTACGCCGGATTGATCGCGTTTCCATAGGCGTCGTACGCCGTTCCGTTGTAGCCATTCGCGTAGGCTGCGTTCGCGGCGGCAGCGTTGTTCGCGTACGCATTGTTCGCGGCCAACCGGTTCGCGGCATATACAGCGTCGTTATATCCGCGCTGCAACCCGGCGTTGTAGGCGCGCGTGTAGCCTACTCGGTATCCGGCGCGATACCCGCGCTGGAATCGATCGGTTCCTCCCGCGGAGCTCGTATCGATGGGCAGACTCGCGGGGCTGGGCGCCGCGCTGGTAGCGCCAGCCGCGCCAACCTTGTAGCCCTTCTGGAGTCCCGCCTGGTAACCCGCCTTATAGCCGGCGTCGAAACCGCTGTTGAATTCGTCGTTCAGCCGGTCCGCCTGCGTGTCCGATATGCGTGAAGTGGTTTCCTTCACTGTGAGTGAGCGGCCGGAACCGCTCAGGACAATCGTATCGGGGTTGGACTGTGCCATCGCGCAGAACGCGCCAGGCGCCGCAACCATCGCGGCAGCCAATATCGAAGTGAGCGCTCGTTTGAGCGAATCTCTGCTGTTCATTCTCATTCCCTCCTAACTCCTGCCCGCCGCGACATTTGAACGGTTCTGACGGACAGCCCTCAGGCGGCTTCGGAAGGCCACGGTTTACCACGCGAATCAGGATATGTGGCCATCTCGCAAGATAGGACGAATCCGCCCGCGATCTGTTCCCCAATCGGGCGACCGGTACAAAATCGGATCGGGAATGTTGGACACAGGCAAGAGTGGCTATTCGGCCGGCTCTTTGCAATCCGGGGTTGGGCAGCGGGCGAGATCGAGGTAGTCCGGGACGTCGCCGATGTTACGGTGGCGGTACGCACGGAGAACGCGGCCGCGGTAGACGAGGAAGACACCCGGCA
>Ga0068855_100001638_pt1 | contig 28069 bp, 27 predicted proteins | sample KBSCornC52_FD_66592 | JGI IMG/M metagenome (GOLD analysis project Ga0068855, IMG submission 66592) | Corn rhizosphere microbial communities from Kellogg Biological Station, Michigan, USA - KBS Corn C5-2 | ecosystem: Host-associated > Plants > Roots > Rhizosphere > Soil ... | reverse complement strand
GCGGAGACGTCGAGCCAGGTGAAGCTGTGGGAGGCATTTTCCAGGCCGTCGGTGAGGATGGCGACGATGACTTTGCCGGGGCGCTCGGGCTCGGGAGTGGCGGCGAGACGCCGGCCGAGTTCGTCGATGGTGCGGCCGATGGCGTCGAGCAACGCGGTGGAATTGCGCGGGACGTAGGTGGTGGGGTCCAGCGGAAGAACTTCGGCGATGGGGAGGGAAGAAGCGGGGATGAGATATTCGTCGTCGAAGAGGACGAGGGTGAGCCGGGCCAGCCCAGGCGTGGCTTGTTGCTCGTGGAGAAAGTGGTTGAAGCCTTCGATAGCGGCGCCGGCGATGCTTTGCATGGAACCGGAACGGTCGAGGATGAAGGCGATCTCGGTGAGCTGCGTATTCATAATGCAGCCACAATACCCGCGATGTCGGACATTGGCTGTCCTACACGCCTAAATTTTTCGCGATGGAAGGGGGCCTACGAGTAGCGCCTGACGAGGTGGCAGATGGCAGATGGCAAATCTGCAAATGGCAAATGGCAAATCGCAAATGACTACCCTGGAAAAAATTTACGGGTAGCGGCGGGCGAGGTCGTGCGCGATGGCGCGCAGGCGGGTGACGAGAGCGGGTGGGCCGAGGACGGTGGCGTGTTCGCCCCAACTGAGGACCCAGCGTTCGATCTCTTCCAAACTGCCGAGGGTCATGGTGAGCTCGAGGGTGCCGTCCGCGGAGCGCTTTATTTTTTGCGAAGGGTGCCACTGGCGTTCGCTGACGAGCCGGGCGGCAAAGGAATCGAATCGCAAACTAACACGATGGCGGCCCTGGCCGCGAAAGACGCCGAAGCTATCGCCGAGATGATGCGCGATGGAGAAATCCGCCGGGCGATGGAATTTGACGCCGGTGTTACGGGCTTGGCGCATGCGCGGCAGGGCGAAGGTGCGCAGTTGTCGTCGGGCGAGGTCGTGCCCGAAGACGTACCATTGGTTCTCGATGCACCCGAGGTGGTAGGGCTGGATGCGCCGGGCTTCGTACTGCGTGCCGCGGAGCTTTTTGTAATCGAAGGTGAGTTCACGGTTTTCGAGGACGGCGCGGCTGACGACCTCAAAGAGTTCCAGGTCGGCGGTGGTGGCGCCCAATCCGCGAAAGGAAATGGCCGCGTCGAGGCCCGTCCAGGGGAAGCGGATTTGGTCGGCGAGACCTTCGGTGATTTTCTGAAAGGCGGTGCGCAAGCGTTTCTCGAAGGAGGTGCCGCGATATTGCTCGAGAGCTTTCTGCGCGACGAAGAGGGCGACGATTTCCCCCTCGGAGACTTCCATGCCTGGCAGGTTGGTGACGGGTTCGGTGTAGTAAAAGCCGAGGTGCAGCTGGTCCCATTCGATGGGCATGCCGAGCTGGTCGCGCATGTATTCGATGTCGCGCTGGACGGTCTTGCTGGAGACCTCGAGTTCCTCGGCCAGCTTGCGACAATTCGGAAATGCGCCGGCGCTGAGTTCCCGGTGGAGTCGCGCCATCCGGGCGAAGGGCGGCCGGGAACGAAGAGCCTCAGGATGTGCAGACCGTTTCACGCTGGGGCGGACCGCTACCGGAGAAGCTCTCATCCCTGTGGATGGTAGATCGCGAGACACGAAATCCTCAAGCACAAAGCGAGCAATCAAATCGAGACAGGATGTCTTTTTGCCAGCTCTCCATGGCCGAAGAACGCGGCTTTGTTGAAGCGTCCGACCTGACCCTGAGGAAACGCGCGGGCTGGACGCGTCCATGGTCGAAAGGTCAAGGCTTCAAGATGACAGGAAATCCAGTTCGGCGGCACACGCGTCACAGTCCTCGGCCGTTTCGAACTTCAAATCGAAGGTCCTATCCGCCACACATCCATTCGGCAGCGGGATTCTGTAGTAGATCGTAATCGTGGCGGACCATCGTGCTCGCTTGTGGTCTGTCATTCGCTCGTGAAGAATCTCCATCTCTCCCTTTGATTCCTCGGTGCGAATTCGATCATTACAGAAATGGATGCAGCCCGACTTGGTGGGAAGCGTCTTTTTGATCCGTGGCCCCGCGGCGATCATCTGAAGGCAAGTCCCACAGATTCGGGCTTCGAATTCCTCCTCCAGGGAACGGAAATCTTCGGTGAAGGGAACGGCAAATTCTTCAGGCTCTTCGTTTGCTGACTCCAATGCGGGGCATCGCATCGTCAGGTGCAAGGCGGAACGTGGGCCGATGGTGTAGACCGCATCGACGCCGACACTTTCCGCTTCTTTTCGGGCACGCTTCGCCGAACGACTGCCGCCCGGAGAGAAGGCGCCCTGGTCGTTTTCAACGGTCGCCGGCGTGCAAGGAGGCGGCTGGTTTCGGTGTGCCGTCTCCCTCGCTTTCCGGTGGCGGGCCAGCATTCCATGGAGCGATTTCTTCATCGCTTTCCTGGCCGCCGGCTCCGATATCACTTGCTGTGCCGAGAACCCCTCGGAAGACGGCGCGGGAGGGAAATAGACCGCTTTGACACGAATGGCGTCGAAATACATGCCAGGCGTGTACATGCCAAAGTTCTTGTCGTCCGAGGAAGGGATGAGATCGGCGCCGAAGGCGCTCAACACGGCATGGGTCGCTTGATTGCAGTTGTTGACGGGAATCGGGAAGGGAATGTAAGGCGTGTTGAGCCACTGGAGCGCGGTCAGGAACGCTTCTTCAAAGTTTCCGTCGCGCGACCACAACAGTTTATATGCGGCGTAACCGTAATTCCGAATATCGGTTACGAATCCCGGCCGTGAATCATCGGTCACCGAAACTTCCCGGCCGGCATTTCCGGACGTAACTCCTGGAATGTGCGGCCCCCAGACCTTTTCGCCGACTCGCCAGTCGCCGACGTCCACGCCGGTATCGTCACCGTCGGGAGGATAGTCGTAGAGCCAAACCACCGTCTTGTTTTTCCAGGCTTTTGGGACTTGATAAAACCAACCGGTGTGGCCGATTCCCACCGCGGGAGAAAGGCTCGTGTGCAACATGGAGCCGCATTGGAGAGGCTGGACACAATCGCCGCAGTAAAAGCGGTCGGGCAGCCTGCTTCCCGGATCCTTCCATTTCTTGATAGCCGCCTGCATTTTGGGAACGATCTCCGGGTTCCCCATCCGATAATTGTTGCCGGAGGGGAGACAAACTCTCCGCCATTCTCCGGTTCCGTAGTATCGTTCATAGGCATCGAGGAAACACCGGATGCAGCCATGATTGCTCCACCAAGTACGGAGCGAAAGATAGGTGACCGGCGCATCACCGTTTGGTCCCCACCAGTTGCCGAGCGATTCGAATTCGTCGACCAGATCGTCGTAACAATCACAGATGTCTCGAGTGTAGCACGTGTTTCCTCCCATAGCGTCTCGCCTAGAGAGCCTAGAAATGGAGCCTCGGGAATGCAAGTTGAAGAGCATGTCACGTACGGCTCTGCGTTTTGCGTCTCGCCGAGCAAGCTTGGCAGCGCATACGGGATTGCCGCCGCGTCCCATACGGCTCTGCATGGTGCGCCTCCGGCGGATTGGCGTGACGCTTTGCGTTAAGCAGTCGAACTGCGTTCTCATCCCGGCTGCTCGCCAGACCGCGCAGCGGTCTGGCAGCGCATACGGGATTCGAACCCGTGTACCAGCCTTGAGAGGGCTGTGTCCTAGGCCTCTGGACGAATGCGCCGTGGGTGAGGGGTCGGAAAGTAGACAGACTTCCCCGACTGCACAACTGCTATTTCCGCGGTTCTCCGATTATTGCTTACGGAAGGTGGCGGGATCGATGGTCGGGGCGATCCGCACTTGGAAGAACCGGCCGGTATACTGAGCACGGAGCGCGGCGACTTCTTCCTTGGTCATTTTCGGGTTGAACTTCGCGATGCGGTCGACGAGCCCGTTGAAGTAGTCGATGAAGAGCTTGCGCTGTTCGAAATCCGTCGGAGCGGCGAGCGCCCGCTTGTAGATGGCCTGGAGCTCCGGGTCGCGTTCGGCCTTGGTCTTGGCTTGCCGGAAGACGATCTTTTTCTTCAGTTTATCCTCTTCCGCGGCGGTCTTGTCGCCCAAGGGTTTGGTTTTCGCGGCGGCCTCGCCGGTGGCGGCAGCGGCCGGATCCGTGGGCTTCTCCAAGGACTGCTGCGGGGCTTCCGGAATGAGGGAGAGCGGGGCAGTGGAGGCGGGAGCAGGGGCGGGGTTCACCTGGGGAAGCTGCGGCGCGGCTGAGGGCGCCAGGCCGAACGAACTGTCCGGGTCGGCGGCGGTGAGGCGGCCGGCGGCGGAAAGCGCGAGAAGCGTGGCAAGCAGGGGTGTCGTCAGTTTCTTCATGGCGATGAAAGGTGCACGGTAGCGTGAATTTTTCATTTGAAAAGGGCGGCATTCTCCCGCAAGCGGAGGACATGCCGATTCTTGCCCGCGCGCCACGGCCTTTGGCGCTGGAACTCACGCCTGCCGAAGTGGCCGCTGCCTGTGCGCATCTGCCGGGGCGCGTCTTTTTCGATACGGCTCTGGAGGGAGGCGAGGACCTTTCGATCGTGGCGGCCGAGCCGCGCGAGGTCATTCGCGGCGACGCCGATGATTGGGGCAACTTGCAGGAAGCGGTGACCCGTCGGGCGGGTGGTCCGCATTGCGATGATGGGTTGCCGGCCGGTTTTGCCGCCGGTTTCGCGGAATACGACGGCACTTACTGTTTTGGTATTTACGAGGATGCGCTCATTTTCCGTCACGCGGAGCAACGCTGGTACGAGGTGGGCGATTTCGCTTCGCGCTTGCGTCCCGGTGACGACGCGTTGCAGGGACGCGGTCCGGTTTTCGTTCCGCAAATGGCCCGCGAGACCTATTGCCAACGCATCGCGCGCGCGCAGGAGTACATCGCGGCCGGCGATATCTATCAGGTGAATCTCGCGCATCGCTTTGTCGCGGATTGGGCGGGGGACGCGTTCGCCTTGTACGAATCGCTCCGCCATTACTCGCCCGCACCTTACGCGGCGTTTCTCGACCTCGATGGCCGGGCGATCCTTTCCACGTCGCCGGAATCGTTTCTGAAGATTTCCGGCCGGGCGATTCGCACGCGTCCCATCAAGGGCACGCGCCCCCGCCGGGCGGAGGCGACCGCGGATGCGCTCTCGGCGTATGATCTGCGCTATTCGCCGAAGGAAACGGCCGAGCTGGTCATGATCACCGACCTGGAGCGCAACGATCTCGGGAAGATCTGCGAATACGGCAGCGTGCAGGTGAAGGAACTGCTCAAGCTCGAGAGCTACGAGCACGTGTTTCATTTGGTTTCCACGGTCGAGGGCCGCCTGCGCGAGGAGATCGATCACGTCGCTGCTCTCCGCGCTTGTTTTCCGGGGGGGTCGATTACCGGTGCGCCCAAGAAGCGCGCCTGCGAGATCATTGCCGAGCTCGAGCCGGAACCGCGCGGCGTTTACACCGGGGCGCTGGGCTGGTTTGGATTTAACGGCGAGAGTCAGTTCAATATCGCCATCCGCACGGTCATCGTGGAGGGCGGCAGCGCCCATTTCCATGTTGGTGCTGGCATCGTGGTGGATTCCGTGCCGGAGAAGGAATGGCAGGAAACGCTGGATAAGGCGGCGGGGATTTTGCTGGCGGCGGAACGCTTCGGGCAAAGCTAAAAGAAGCTTCGCTTCCAACATCGAACATCCAACGCCCAACATCCAATCGGGCTACGAGCCACACGCACTCGCTCACGCGACGAACATGGGATGTTGGATGTTCGGCCTTTCTCCCCTCCCTCACACCCGCAGGAAAATCTTTCGCTGGTAAAGAAAACGCGCGAAGAAGACAGCAATGCTGAGACTGATCAAGTCGATCACCAGATCGCCGCAGCCGGAAGCGACTTGGGTATCAAAGAAGTCCTGCACATCGCCGCCGGCGAAGCGCTCGGCCATGGTGTCGAAATTCAGGACCTGCGCGGCCACGTAGACGGTGAGCGCGTTGCAGCCGATCCAAACGAACGGCTGGCACCACCGGCGCCACTGTTTCACGTCGACGATGTAATAAAACAGCGCCAACATCAGTGCGCTCCAACCGGTGGCTACAAGGATGAACGACGAGGTCCAGATGCGCTTGATCAACGGAAAGTCGATGGCCCATACCCGGCCGAGAATGATGGCCGCCACGCCCGCTCCGACCAGCCAGGCGATCTTCCGCAGCGGCGGCACTTTTTGATTCTTCAGCAGCAGGCCGGCTACGGCGCCGAAGAGGGAGAGGGCTATCGATGGGATCGTGCTCAGCAGGCCTTCGTTGATGAAATAGAACTGCGCCTTCCGGCCGGGCATGTAGAGGAAGTCGACGTAGTTGGGCAGGTTGCGATATTCTTCGTAGAGGCCGTGGACGCGTTCCGGGACGGTGGCGGCAATCGCCGCAGGGGAATCCGAGCCGATGCGCTGGGCGATTTCCTCCACCACCGGCTTGCGCAATTGTAGATCGGGAAATGGCACGAAAGCGAGCAGCGCCCAATAGCCGATGAGCAACGCCGCGGCGGCCGCGAGCAGTCCGCGCGTGCTGCGGATGAAAGTATAGATGAGCGCCGCCGCCAGGTAACATAGCGCGATGCGCGGCAGCACCCCGCCGAGTTGCACATTCGGCCAGGGCTTCACGAAACCGCCGTAATAGAATACGCCCAGAGCGAAGAGCAGCACGCTGCGGCGCGCCACGCGCACGAGAACCTGTGTCTTCCCGCCCGTCGCCAGCGCCTTGTCCAGCGAGAAGACGATCGAGATGCCGATGATGAACAGGAACAGCGGGAAGATGACGTCGTAACAGTGCAGCCCTTTCCAGTGGACGTGCTTGAACTGAAAGGCGACCGCCGCGGTCCACGGAGTGCGGCACATCTTGTCGAGCGACTGGATGACCGCGCCCGCGCCGACGATCCAAAACATGTCGAACCCGCGCAACGCATCCAGGGAGACCAGCCGTCCGGCGGTGGCGGGCTGGCCGGTCTCCGGCGAGACGGGGCTGTCGGGAGAGGGAATATGGGTCACTTCCTCGAGACTGGCGCCGCTGGCGGCATCGAGGTTCGCCTTGGCAAAGATTCGGGCGTGGTCGGACACTGGGAGGGAGCAGAGAAAGAGTAGGGGCGAGCGCCGAATGTGCCGTCGCTTACCCTCACTGGCAACTAGTGAAATCGGAGCCAAATCCGCGGTATTAGTCGGCTTCTACGAGGCTATTTTGCGCATTCTCGAAACTACATACATCCACTTACGCCTGCGTTGACGAAAGGGCGGGGACCACGTCAGAATGCAACCGCCGATGTCCGCCAAGCGCCCCCCTTCCGCCTCTCGCTTCAAACCGCGTCCTCTTGCTCAATTAGCCAAAGCGCCCACGGGTATCGCGGGATTTGACGAAGTGACGATGGGCGGCGTACCCGCCGGGCGTCCGACTCTGGTGTGCGGCTCTGCCGGTTGCGGCAAATCCCTTTTCGGCGTCGAATTCCTCATCCGTGGGGCGGTCCAATACGGCGAGCCGGGTGTGCTCATGACTTTTGAGGAAACGGAGGATGACATTCGCAAGAATGTCGCGTCGCTGGGCTTCGATGTGGAGAAACTGATCGCCCAGAAGAAGCTCTATATCGATTTCGTTCGTGTGGAGCGGGCGGAGATCGACGAAAACGGCGAGTACGACCTGGAGGGAATCTTCGTCCGTCTCGCGCATGCCATTCAGACGGTCGGTGCGAAGCGGGTCGTGCTCGATACCATCGAAACGCTCTTCTCCGGCTTTTCGAACCAGGCGATCCTGCGCTCCGAGCTGCGGCGGCTCTTTGGCTGGCTGAAGGATCGCAATCTCACCACGGTCATCACGGGCGAGCGAGGCGATGGCAGCCTCACCCGGCAGGGCTTGGAAGAATACGTATCCGACTGTGTGATCCTCCTGGACCACCGGGTGACTGGCCAGATCTCGACGCGCCGCATGCGGGTGGTCAAGTATCGCGGCTCCACGCACGGCACGAACGAGTATCCCTTTCTCATCGATGAGCATGGCATCTCGGTTCTGCCGATCACGGCCTCCGGCATGGATTACCCGGTCTCGAATGCACGGATTTCCAGCGGCATTGGCGAACTGGACGAAATGCTGGGCGGCAAGGGCTATTTCCGTGGCAGCACCGTGATGATCACGGGCACCGCGGGCACGGGTAAAAGCAGCGTGGCTGCGCACCTGGCCGAGGCGGCCTGCCAGCGCGGCGAAAGGTGCATGTATTATTCCTTTGAGGAATCACCCGCGCAAATCGTCCGCAACATGCGATCCGTGGGCATCCACTTGCAGCCGTATGTCGATCGCCATCTCCTCCAATTTCATTCCGCGCGACCGACCATGCATGGTCTGGAGATGCACCTGGTGAAAATGCACAAGATGATCGAGGCCTTTCAGCCCAAGGTGGTGATCGTGGATCCGATTTCCAACCTGCAATCGGCCGGGTCCTTGGATGATTCCACGAACATGCTGGTGAGGTTGCTCGATTTCCTGCGCGGAAAGCTGATCACGGCCTTCTTCGTCTCACTGTCTTCGGCGGGCAAGACCTCGCTGGAAATGACCGACGAAGGAATGAGCTCGCTCGTCGATACCTGGCTGCTGGTGCGTGACATTGAACTCGGTGGCGAGCGCAACCGCGCGCTCTACGTCTTGAAATCCCGCGGCATGGCCCATTCCAATCAGGTGCGCGAATTTCTTATCACTGCCAGGGGCGTCAAGCTCCGGCCTGCCTATCTTGGGCCTTCCGGCGTGCTCACCGGTTCCGCGCGGCTCAGCCAGGAGGCGCGCGACCGGGCGGAAATGCGGACGACGAAGGAAGAAATGGAACGCAAGCAAATGTCGCTCGAACACCGCCGCCGGGCCATCGAAGCACAAGTGGAGGCCTTGCGTGCGCAGTTCAAGGCCGAGGAAGAAGAATTTGAACGAAACGCTCTCAGTGCGAAGATACGCAACGAGGTGCTCGCTGCGGATCGCGCCGCCATGGCGAAGAGCCGCCGATCGATCGCCATCAATGGATAGGAGGCATCATGAAAGCCGCCAAAATCAAAGCGCCCCAACCAAAGAAGAACCCCGCCATCGGGAAAAAGACCGCCGCGACCACGGCCCGGAAAAAACCGGTTGGCCGGGCGAAAACCACGGCCCGGAGCAAAGCCTCCAAATCCGACAACGGCCGCAAAGCGGCCGGTAAGAAGAGCAAGACCGCCGAGGAACGGTGGAATCTACGTCTCTACGTGGCGGGCCAGACGCCGCGTTCGCTGACGGCTTTTTCCAATCTCAAGCGCCTGTGCGAGGAGCGTCTCCCGGGGCGCTATCTCATCGAAGTAATCGATCTCGCCAGCCATCCACAACTGGCGCAGAGCGATCAAATCATCGCCATCCCCACGCTCGTGCGCAAATTGCCGGAACCGATCAAACGGGTCGTTGGCGATCTGTCGAATATCGAACGCGTGCTGGTCGGCATGGACCTGCAAGTTGCTGCGAGTTAAAAGGGGGAGCGCGCCATGGCTGCCAAAAAAACGACCCCAAAGGCTGCAAAAAAGTCCACACCCAAGCGGCTGTCGATCGATTCGTCCGCGGAGTTTGAAAAGCTTTTGCAACAGGCGCCGAACGGCCAGCGCTTCGTGCTGCGGTTGTATGTGACCGGTAGCACCGTGCGCTCAACCCAGGCGGTGGCGAATGTGCGTTCGCTCTGCGAGGAGTATCTCCCTGGCCGCTACGACCTGGAGGTCGTCGATATTTATCAGCAGCCCGGCGAAGCGGCGAAGGATCAGGTGATTGCCGCGCCGACGCTGATCAAAGAGCTGCCCATGCCGGTCAAGCGTCTCATTGGCGATCTCTCCGACCGCGATAAGGTCATCGTGGGGCTGAATCTGTCCACCAGCGCCGACGGGCGGAAATCCGAAATCCATTGGGCGAAGTTGTGAAAGCACGCGCCAAAAAGAAGCCTGTGGTCAAAGCCGCGCGCGGGGCAAAAAAGGCCCCACGCAAGGCGAAGCAAACGCCCGCGCGCAAGCCGTCGAGTGCGGGGAAACGGAAGCAGCCGCCGAAAAAGCAGAGCCGGAAGACGTCTCCCCATTCGGCGAAGAAGAGACCGGTCTCCAGTGCCTCAAAAGCGACGCCGGCCCGGCTGCCCTCGGTGGGAAAGGGAGGGCACTGGGTCAGCCGCGAGGAGTTGGATTTGGTCCGGGACCGATTGCAGGAGGCCCAGGAGACGCTCGATGCCATCCGCACCGGCGAAGTGGATGCCGTGGTGGTCAGCGGTCCGAATGGCAGCCAGGTCTACAGCTTGAGCAGCGTCGAACAGCCGTACCGCGTCTACGTCGAGAACATGCAGGAAGGGGCGGTCACTATTTCCGCCGATGGCGTGATTCTGTATGCCAACCAGCGCTTTGCGGAGATGTTGAAGATGCCGCTGGAGCGGGTCATCGGTTCGCGCGCGGCGGACCATCTGCCTGAATCGGCGGTGGCGGTGATTTCGCATGTCATTCAGGACGCCCACGATGCGGTGAAACACGAGTGCCTGCTGCAATGCCGGGAGGATAGCGCGTTGCCGGTGCATCTTGCCGCGAGTGCGCTTCCGCAGGAGGATCAGACGGTGATTTGCCTGGTAGTGACGGATCTTTCGCTGCAGCGCGGGCAGGAGGAATTGCGCATGGCCAAGGAGGTCGCGGAACGGGCGAATATGGCCAAGGATAGCTTTCTCGCAGCGTTGAGCCATGAATTGCGCACCCCGCTTACCCCGGCGCTCATGTCCCTGCTTTCTCTTGAACGGGAGGAAGGGGTGCCCGAATTCGTCCGTGCCGAACTCGCGATGATCCGGCGCAATATCGAGCTGGAAACGCGCTTGATCGATGACCTGCTCGATCTCACGCGCATTGCCAACGGGAAGCTCGAACTGCATACCGCGCCGCTCGATCTGCATGCCGTGCTCGCCCGGGCGGTGGAGATTTGCCGCCCGGCGATCGATGCCAAACAGCAGAGGCTCGTCTCACACCTGCAAGCGCAGCAGACCGCGTCGACCGGTGATGCCGTGCGCCTCCAGCAAGTCCTCTGGAACCTCTTGCGCAACGCGGTGAAGTTCACGCCCGCCGGTGGGACGATCACCGTGACGAGCGAGAACCTGGATGACGGCAGGTTGCAATTTGAGGTGCGTGATACCGGTATCGGCTTCGATCCAGAGGCGGAATCGAAATTGTTCCAGGCTTTCGAGCAGAGCGGTCGCGGCATTACACGGCAGTTCGGCGGGCTGGGGTTGGGGCTCACGATCAGCCGGTCGATCGTCGAGGCGCATGGAGGGACGATTCGCGGCCACAGTGACGGACCGGGAACCGGCGCGGTTTTCACGGTCGCGCTGCCGCTCGTCGTGGACACCATTCCGAAGCTCACCCGGCCAGCGGTTGATCACGGAGCTCGGCAGCCGGACCGCGGGCAGGAAATCCTGATCGTCGAAGATCACATGGATACGCGAACCACCCTGCAACGTCTGCTGGAGCGGCGAGGCTACAAAGTGACGGCAGCCACTTCGGCGGAACAGGCGCTCGCTGCCGCTGGCGAGGTGCAGTTTGATCTCGTGATCAGCGACCTGGGGTTGCCGGATATGACGGGCAATGAATTGATGGCGCTTTTGCGGGCTCGGCACGGGCTGCCCGGGATCGCGGTGAGTGGCTATGGCATGGAGGAAGACGTCAATCGCAGCCGCGACGCCGGTTTCGTGCACCATCTCACCAAGCCCATTCAACTCGATCGCCTGACCGAACTGATCACGACGACCCTCGAGAGCGCTGTCGTGGCTCGTTAAGTCGCTGCGTGTGGGGAATGACTACCTTTGGGACTTCCCATCTTTCTCCTCCTTCGGACCGAAGGTGATCTGTAGACCGAGATAGCCTTGGAATTGCGACTGGCCCTGCACCGAGTGTCCGGCGGAGAAGAGGATGTGGTAGGTATCTGAAAGGTCCCACATCCCACCGGCATTGAGAATAGTCGAGGTACCGATGCCCTCGCCGCTCGGGGTGCGAAACTGAATTTCCATGCCGGCGCTGAAGTTCTTGGTAATCTTGCGCTGCACTTCCCAGCCGAGAAACCAGTAGTCGTGATTGCCCGGGCCCGGGTTAAACCAGTATCCACCGCCGCCGTAGGTCGTCCAATCCCCGAAGTTCTTTTGCAACCAGACCGGGAGATAAACCTGCGCTTTCCCATTGCCTAAATCCTCGTTCCGGTTTCCCGTGGGCAGCTCCACGGTCGGGTAAATCGCTATTTCCGGGAAGGACTTGGTTTCGTGCAGAAAACGGTATTTCACCCCCAGTTCGGTATCGGCGTAGCCGAAATGGGCCTGTTCATCGGGCGCCTTATTATAGGCGTTCGCCACGAGCACGTGAAGCTGCACATCGGGTGCCACGCCATAATTGATCTCCATGTGCGGGCTGGTGCCGGCCCAGCCGTCCGCGTCGTGGAATTGCTGCGTAGCCAGGATGATTTCCCAATGACGGTAATCTACCGGTTCGGGGTCATCGGTTAGAAAAGGTGGGCCAGCATGCGCAGCGGCGGCCAGGAGGCACGTGAAGCCGATGAAAAGGCAGAAATGGAGTTTCGGTTGCGTCATGTCGCGCGGGGTAGTAGCCAGACAAAAGACCCTCGTCGAGTCCGCACGCGGAATCGACGGTTAACCGGGAATCGAGCGGGCTGGGCAAGACGCGCCCCCTATTTTCGTGTAGCGTCGACCTCCACATTCCGCCCTCCGCTGCAGGTAGGAGCAGCTATTTCTTCGTCTTGCCGTCCTTATCGTCCTTCTCTTCCTTCGGTCCAAACGTGATCTGGAAAGCAAGATAGCCTTGGAATTCCGACGGACCTTGCACGGTGTGACCGGCGGAGAAGAGAATGTGATAGGTATCCGAAAGATCCCAGATGCCCCCGGCATTGAGCGCGGTCGAAGTATGGCCATCGATACTGTCTGGGGTGCGGAACTGGATTTCCATGCCCGCGGTGAAGGACTCGGTGATCTTGCGCTGCACTTCCCAGCCCGCGTACCAGTAGTCCCGATTGCCCTGGCCGGGGTTGAACCAGTAGCCCCCGCCGCCATAGGTCGTCCAGTCGCCAAATTTCTTCTGCAGCCAGATCGGCAGGAAGACCTGGGCTTTCTCAGTGCTCAGGCCTTCGGCACGATTCTGCGTGGGGACTTCGACGAGGGGGAAGAAGCCGACTTGAGGGATGCTATCGGTCTCATGGATGAAGCGGTACTTTACGCCGAGTTCGATATTGCCGATCCCGAAGTGAGCCGGTCCGCCGGGGGCTTTGTCGTAGCCCAGCGGGGCAATGACGTGGAGTTGGACGTCGGGGATGACACCGTAGTTGACTTCGAGATGCGGTGCGGTCCCCGACCAGCCATCGGCATTGTGAAATTGCTGGGTTGCGAGCATGACTTCCCAGTGGCGGTACTCCACCGGCTCGGGATCGTCCGTGATGAAAGGCGGCCCGGCGTGAGCGGTCCCGGCGAGAGACGCGGTCAAGGCTGCGAGGCCGGTGAGAAAGGAAATGCGTTGGGTAGGAGGAAGCATGGATGGGTGGGTGGGCGATCAGTCGACGAATAGATAGAAACCGATAATGATGAGCGCCGCGGCGCCAATGGCGGAGATCAGCGTGGTGATGAACCGGTTGGTGCTGATGGCAATCCCACGGCCGCCCCGGGCCATGCCTAGCAAGCCGCCTAACACGAGGAAGAGCGCGACGATGAGAGCGCTGTGGGTGGTCCAGTGATGACCAAGGACTTTCTTCATCGCGCCCATCACGGCGTCGCTCTTTTCTTTCACGACGACGATGATGGCATTGATGACGCAGGCCACGGCGAGCGCGAGGCCAAAGGAAACGGTGCGTTTGGAGAGGGTGGTGTTTTCCATGGCGGCGGAAGATTTAGTGATGCATGAGGGCGACCTTCACGCCCATGGAGATGATCGCGCCCTCGCCATCCATGGCCAGGGCCAGCACGGCGATGGTCGCCGCGACCCAGAGCACGAGTTTGCGCGCGTCCTTGCTCTGCACGAGGTTTTCGCTGGCCGCGATCGGGAGATAAGTGGCCACGAGCAGCAGCAGGATCACGAGGTGTTCCTTGGTCTCCATGACCATGTTATGCGCAAATGGCCACGGACCCTTGAGAATGACCGCTTTGTCGACCTTGTAAGCGGTGACGTACCAATAGCCGCCAACGAGAAACGCCAGCCACATGAAGACCGCGGCGCCCACGCTGGTTCGACGGATACGGGCCAAATTGGACTCGCTGACGTTGAGCACGTCGACAAACAGCCAGACGGCAGCGATGAGGCAGCCCACACCAAAAAGGACGTGGGCCATGAGGATGATTTCGGTCATAGGGGGTGGTTGGGTTTAAGATTTCTTCCGGCGGCTTTGGGTTCCGACTTCGTGAAAAAGCTCCTGCAGACGGGTGCGGACCTCCTTCAAGGCTGCGCGGCCCTTGGCGGTGATCCGGTAAAGGCGCCGGCGCGTTCCGTCGCTGGCGTCGCGGCTTTTGATCCAGCCGTCTTTCTCCATCGTACGCAGCATGGGATAAAGCGTGCCGGCACTGATCTTGTAACCGTGATGCCGCAGTTCTTCGATCATCCAGTTGCCGCACAAATCGCCCTCCTCGGCATGATGGAGCACGTGCATCCGGATGAACCCGGCGAGCACGCGCTGGAGGGGTTTGTCGATGGAATCCATTATCGAATTTCGATTACGAAATCCGTGGATAGCGAAAACGTTGTCCTCGAAGCAAGAAAAACTTCCGTTTCACAACGTGCGCCCCGCTTCGGGTCAGCTGAGTCGACATTTAGCCGCCGGGCCAGGTACATCGCGGAACGATGCTGAGCCGGTAGCCGTGGACTTCAGTTCACGGAAGTCTCATCCCCACGACGTCGTCGCGTAGCGACGTCTGCCTGCAAAAATTTGCGTTTCCGCCGGTGGGCGAGCCAGAGGCAGACGAGTCCGAACGCGACCATCACTCCGCCCCATAGGAGATTGATATTTACGCTGGATGGCAGGCCATCCGAAGTGGGCGCCGGGCGCAGGCCGGCGATTTCCAGGAGGATGCCGAGGATGAAGAAAAGCCAGCCGAGAGGAAGACGGAGGTCGAAGAGGCTCATGGCAGGTTACCAGAAGAGGATATTGAGGATCAGGGCCAACACCAGGACCAGGGCGCCCATGGCGGCCGGTCGTTGATACCAGGTGACGTGCTCATCACTGGGTCGCGGGGTCAGCGAAGAAACCAAGCCAGTAAGCTCCGCGGCGGATTTCTGCTGGCGGGTAATCAGCGAGATCAGGATCGTGACGAGAAAGCAGACGGTCCAGGCGTAGATGGCCGTCCAGAAATTTTGCGCCATCTCGCTCGGGTAAGTGCGCCACACATGCCCCAGCCATCCCCCCTTGACCAGAGTCGTGGCGCCGTGCGGTTGGGTAAGTCCATGATGAACGGCGGCGGCCAGGATGCCGCTGACCAGGCCCCAAAATGCGCCATGCCCCGTTGCGCGCCGCCAGAACATGCCGAGGAGGAACGTGGCAAAAAGCGGTGCATTGACGAAAGCAAAGACCAACTGGAGCAGGTCCATGATGTTATTGAAATGCGCCGCGAAATAAGCCGCGCCGACGCTGATCGTGATGCCCACGATCGTGGCCACCCGCCCCATCCACAGCAGCGCGGCATCGCTGGCTTTCGGACGCAGATAGGCCTGGTAGATATCGTAGGTCCAGACGGTGTTGAATGCGGTGACGTTGCCCGCCATGCCGGACATAAAGGAAGCCATGAGTGCGGTCAGTCCCAGCCCGAGGATGCCTGAGGGGAAATAGTGCCGGAGCATGAGCGGGATCACGAGGTCGTAGTTCAGCGAGCCATCCGGTTTGGCCGGCAGAGAGAAGCCGCTCGCGCCATGGTGTTGGGTGAGCGCGATGGCGATCATTCCCGGCAAAATGACGAGAAAGGGGAATAACATCTTGGGGAGGGCGGCCACGAGCGGGGTGCGCCTGGCGGCCATCATGGATTCCGCGGCCATCGCGCGCTGCATCACGAGGAAGTCGGTACACCAATAGCCAAAGGAAAGAACGAACCCCAAGCCCATGAGCATGGCGAGCCATTCCACCCCCATGGGATTCTCGGTGGCGCTACCCATGAACTGCCACGAATGGGAGAAGGCGCCGGGCGCGTACCCCTGGGCGGTCGAGACTTCGGCGAGGCGCGCGGTCAGTCCACTCCAGCCGCCCACATCGCGCAGCCCCAGATAGACGAGAGGTGCGAAGCCCGCCACGATGAGAAAGAACTGCATGACTTCGTTGTAGATCGCCGAGGTCAGGCCTCCCAACGAGATGTAGAGCAGCACAATGACGGCCGACAACCAGACGCTCACGTTGAAGTCCCAGCCGAGGATGAGATTCAGCAGGAGGGCCATGGCATACATGGAGATGCCGGAGGAAAAGACCGTCATGACGGCAAAGGTCACGGCATTCAGTGCGCGCGTTTTTTCGTCGAAACGCAGCTTGAGATACTCGGGCACCGACCGGGCCTTGGAGCCGTAATAAAACGGCATCATGAAGACGGCCACGAAGACCATCGCGGGAATGGCTCCCACCCAATAGAAGTGGCTCGTCATGATGCCGTACTTGGCGCCCGAGGCGGCCATCCCGATCACTTCCTGGGCGCCCAGATTGGCCGAGAGAAAAGCCAGGCCCGCGACCCACGTCGGGATCGAACGACCGGAGAGAAAGAAATCGTTGCTCGAACGCATGTAGCGCTTGAGCACGAAACCGATGCCGAGAACGAAGGCGAAGTAGACGACGAGGATGGCGACGTCGATCCAGTCGAGATGAATCGGTTGCATGTGGGGGTTGGTGGGGCGGCAAATTCCGCAGCTGGAAGTTACAGCATGAGGAAGTCCGATGGCAACGACCGCGGCGGGGTTATCTCACCCCAACAACCGGCCGAATGGGTTGCCCGGGATTCCTTAACCCAACCCGGCTTCCCCAGCGCACCGTTTGGCTTCTTCACTCGGGCGAACGCCGAACAAAGCTCGATAGTCAGCGGCGAAACGACTGAGATGAGTGATGCCGTGAGCGTAGGCGACTTCGGTCGGGCATCCAGTCCCGGGTCAACGCGGTGAAAGCGAGCATTAGCCGGCAGATTGCCAATGCCTTGAAAGACGCGCTGGATCGACGGGTCACACGGACAGACGACTGGTGGGATCCGTTCGTGGGTTTGCGCGGACACTATGATTTGTCCAAGGCCTTCTATCTCACCGGTCGTGCCGACATTGGCGGCTTCGGTGTCGGCTCCGATCTGTCCTGGCAAATCAACGCTGGCCTTGGGTGCCATCTCACTCGTAATCTCTACTCCGAGATGACTTATCGCATCTACGATGTGAATTATCGGCACGGGGGATTGACCTACGATGTCCTCACGCACGGTTTCGAGCTTTCCGCGGGTATCACATTCTAAGCCAACCGAGTTCCTCAACGTACCTCATCCTATGAAAATCCTGTCAATTGCGGTGGCCACGATGCTCGGCGTTGGTGCGCTCCATGCGCAGAACGACGACGCGGCCTTTCTGGCCAAATTTGAAAGCACTTTTGAAACTCCCGACACCGTATCCGCGAAGGATTTCGTGGCGGAGAATTTGTTGAATGGACGCCTGCACCGGGTGCGCCCACTGGCCACGAATGATGGGCTGCGTAATATCTATTACCTGGACACGCCATCGGGAGTGCAGGAAATCACGGGCACGCCGGCGCTGACCGAGCGTATTCGGGAGATTTACGCCATCGATTACCTGCAGGGAGTCAGCCGCAACGATGAATTTGGCAAGGCGCTGGCCGATGCCGGCAAGGCGAAGATCGAAAGCGCCGGACAACTTCTGAGCGATCCCTTCGGGACGATCAAAAATGTGCCCAAGGGCGCCTCGCGCTTTTTCGGGCGAATCGGCGAGGGTATGAAAGGCGGCGGGAGCAAGAGCGAGGACAAGGGATTGGCCGGCGTTCTCGGCGTTACGAAGGCGAAGGTTCAACTGGCCGCCAAACTCGGGGTCAGCCCGTACAGCACGAATGAGGAGTTGCAACATCAATTGACGAGAGCCGCCCAGGCCACCGCGGGCGGTGGCTTGGTGCTGAATGTGGCCACCTCCTTTGCCACCGGCGGTGCGGGGGCCGCGCTGACGGTCGTCGGGGCGAATGAAACGCTAAAGGACACGCTGACGAATTCCACGCCCGAGGATCTGCGGATCATCAATCGGAAAAAGCTCTTCGCGCTGGGCGTGGATCGCGAACTGGCCGACGAATTTCTCATGCACCCGTGGTTTTCGCCATGGCATGAAACGATCATCACCGATTCGTTGAGTCGGATCGGCGTGAATCCTACTGCGTTTTTGACGACCGCCGTTCGTGCGCTGACCCCTGAGGACGCCTTTTATTTCCAGCGCGTGGCGCAGATCCTGGCTAAATACCATGCCACGGCGGCGCCGCTCCGCAGTATTCAGACGCAAAATGGTCTCATCGCCGCGGTCGATCGGGATGGTGTGCTCGTGGTGCCGGTGTCGCTCGACTATGCGATCTGGGCGGAACGCACCGCGCGGCGGACGGAAGAGTTTGTCGCGCTGGATCGGGCGCATGACCACATCACCGGCCTTGCTCTTTGGACAGATGGGCGGCTCTCGGAGCGTCTTTCCCAGGAACTAAAACAGCGCAATATCGGCTTCCGCGCGGAAGTGCTTTCGACAAAGTAGAAACCCACGTGTTTACCGGGCAAGGAGGGTCGCGGCGCGGCGGGTGAACTTATCCCGCGAGAATTTCCGATACGCCGCGCGTAGAATCGCGCTGACCGAGATGCGTTTGGATCGCCGGGCGCGGCCGTCTTTAGCTGACGGCATTTTCATGGCCGGTTGTCATCCGGCGTCCGGCTCCGGAGTCCGCGCGGCAAAAGGCGGAGACACAGGGCGGCGAGCCACTCGAACGGGACCAGTCCCACCATATGCCAGAGCAGGCCCGCGACCGCTCCTCTCGCGGTGCGCCACTTGGGATGATCGCGAAGCATCGGGTCGTCGGTTAGCGGGTTAAAAGCGCACGATGGGCGCCGAAGAATTGAACGCGGGACTGTGGTCTTCGCACGCGGGATGCGTCCTGAGTACTTGCGCGACTGCTTCGATGATTTCCTTTGGGTGGGCCGGTTTGAGCAACGCGATATTGACTTCGCGGGCTACGGCGGGCGGCAAAGGCGACAGCGCAAGCGAACCGGAAATCATGATCACCGGAATGCGGCTGCCCGCGGAGCGCAATGCGAGCACCATGCTGGCGCCGTCGAGGACCGGCATGGCGCGATCGGTGACGACGAGGTCGAAGTGCCCGAAGGATAATTGAGTCAGCGCGTCTTCGCCGTTCTCGGCCGTCACGGTGTCATAGCCGTGTCGTTCGAGAACGAGGGAATGCAAACCGCAAAGCAAGTGATCGTCATCGACGATCAGGATGCGCGCGGGCGGGGTGAGTGGGATGGGACGGGCTGGCGTCGGATGAGCCGTAGCCGGGGATTGGGAAAGCCTTTGTTTCATGGAATGCGTTTTTCTTGTTCAACCCATCCATTCCACGCCTGTTGCGGCCGCGACATCGCGCGCGGGTCCGATTATGCGTAGGCGTTGCGCCTATGTCCTGTCGTGCGAATACCGACGTTACTCCGAGGAGTTCTGTTCCCCTTTCATCGGCTGCGACTCCACCCAGCGCACCGCCTGGCGGATCATCTCGGCACTCGTGCCAAATTCCATCTTCTCCTTGATGTGATCGCGATGGACCGAAACCGTCTTCGGGCTGAGGTTGAGCTTGGCGCCGATTTCCTTGGCCGTTTTTCCTTCGCCGAAGAGGACGAAGACCTCGAATTCGCGGTCGCTCAGCTTTTGCAAGGGCGAGTGCGAGCCGCGTGGCCGCGCACCGGCAAATGCTTCCAGCACGCGCAGGGCCAGTCGTTCGCTGACGTGAATGCCGCCGCCGAGCACGCGGCGGATGGCGGCGAGCAGGAGGGCCGCGGAGCAATCCTTCGTGACATAGCCTTTTGCGCCGGCGCGGAGCGCGCGCTCGGCGTAGAGCATTTCGTCGTGCATCGAGCAGACGAGCACGCGGGCCGATGGCTCCAGGGCGAGGAGATCCTTGATGAGGTCGAGCCCGCTGCGGCCGGGAAGATTCAGATCCATCACCACCAGGTCGGGATGTTCCTTCTCGAAGAGTTGCAGTGCTTCGCCGGCATTCGTCGCCAGCCCGCAGACGTCCAGGTCGGGCTGGGACTTGAGCATGAGGGAATAGCCGTCGAGCACCACCGGATGGTCATCGACGAAAAGCAGCCGATATTTCGTCGGGGAAGGGCCCTGCTTTTTGCCTTTCGATTCGTTCATAGAGCAGATCGAGCGCGGCAGGAAACACGCGTGCCGCCGGCCGGAGAGGGGCCGATTTCCAGGATGCCACTAATGACTTGGGCACGGTGGCGCATCACCCGCAGGCCAATGCCTTTGCCCGCGGGCAAAGGCTCGGGCAACCCCGTGCCGTCGTCTTCTACTTCCATCGTGATCGTCTCTTCGTAGCGCTCGAGGCCAATGCGAATCTCGCTGGCGGTGGCATGCTTCACGGCATTGTTTACCGCTTCCTGGGCGATGCGGTAAAATTGGAAGGCGATCGTGGAACTCGTCACCAATACGGGCGCTGGACAGTCGAAAACGCAACGCACGCCGACGGCCTGGGTGGTGGAATCGGCCAGGGCGTGCAGCGCGTGCATGAGCCCATCATCCTGCAGGGAAACGGGAGCAAGGCCATGGGAAAGAGTGCGCGTCTCGGCGATCGCTTCGCGCAATTGGCGGCCGAGGCCTTCCGCCAGCGAGGTGAGTTCCGGAGTCGTCGATTCGAGAACGAGTGCATTCGCGGTGAGCGAGGCGGCGGTCAGCTTCTGGCCGAGACTGTCGTGCAAGTCTTCCCCGATGCGCTGGCGCTCGCGTTCCGTGATTTCCATCACCTCGCGTTCCATCGCTTGGAGTTCCGCGTTGGCGCTGGCCAGGGCGGAGGTGCGTTGCGCGACCCGCGCCTCGAGTTCCATTTGCAAGGCATGCCGGTCGCAAAGGAGATGGACCACGATGCCATAGATGGCCGCCAGAATGGCCGCATTCCAGTAGGGCATGAGCGGATGGCCGTAGGCGCGTCCCATGCCAAAGTCGCTGAGCAGCCAGGCGACGACGCTCAGCACGGCAATCAGATAGCCAACCGAACGTCCTGCGCGCCAGGCCGCGAAACAAATCGGCCCGAGATAAAACACGGCAAGAGAGTATTCGCCGGTAAGATAATCGATCCACCCGATGATCGTCACGGTGACCATGGCAATGGTCGCGACAGCGAAGTCGGAGCTGGCTCGGGTTTGGGATTTCATTCAACCAATCGCACCTTATACCTCACGGCAAGACGCGGCCTGATTCAACCCGGGGCGGCGGATGAAGTTTTCCGCGGTGTGTGAAGAAAAATATCAGGAAGCCGCGCGCTGCCGGCGGGCCGAGCAAGAGAGGTCGGCGTCGGGATCGGGAATCCGTACTTTGGGCAGGATGTTGAATGCCCAAATTGCCGCCGCGACGAGCCAGACGTAGCTCGCATGGCTCAGCCAATGAGGACGCGTCGGCGAGAAGTCACCAAAAGCGCGCATCGCTGTCCCCAGGAGAAGCAAGAGGGTGGTGATTTGCAGCGACGGCAGGCGGGTGTCGAAAAGCGCTTCGTGGCCGGAATGCCCGAGGATCACTCGCGTGGCCACGGTGAAGGTAATGAGGCTGAAACCACCGAGAAAAACGATGTGCAGGCCGGCGAGGTGTTGCGTGGGCCAGAAGAGCGGGAAGAGTAAACCGGCGAGCACGGCGAGCAGGGCCAATTGGATGGCAAGTGGAGCCGTGCGGATCGGGAACGATTGACGCTGAAACGGCACCATCGTGCCGAGATAGACGATGGCGGCCAGGCTGCGCAGCCACGCAGGAGCCGGGGCCATGGGATTGTGCGCTTCGAGCCCATAGCTGACGAAAAAGAGGACAGCGGTGAGCGCCGAAAAAACGGCCCGCCATCGCCAACCGGCCGAGGCGGTGCGCTCCTCGGCCATGGTCCGGATATCGCGCAGACGGAGAAAACGTGGAAGAAGGAAGGTGCCGACGCCGAGGAGCAGGAAAAGTACAAATGCCTGATTCAGCAGCATTCCGCCGAACAAGAGCCACGTGCCGGGAACCCAGCCCTGCAAACCGCAAAGCCACAATACCGGTCCGATGACTCCGCTGAGATAGCCAAACGCCACGAGCACGAACCCCGGCGGTGGAAGTTCAGTGCGAGCGTGGATGCGGCGGAGCAGGCACACGCCGAAAAACAGCATGAGGAGAATGAAAGCGCCGTCGCCCAGTCGGGGTTGCTCGCCGATGTGCAGACCGGCGGTGAGCACATAGAGCAGGAGCAAGAAGCGCAATTCCCAGCGCTGCAAAGCCGGCGCGGAAAGCAGTCGCGGCAGCGCGGTGCCGAGAAAGCCGATGACGAACCCGGCCAGAAAGCCCTCGATCATCAGCCGCGCGTGCATCATGCCCGGGTAGAATTTATGCAGGCCCGAGAAGAAGAGCGGCCAGAGCGAAACGCCCGACATGCCGAGCAAGGTGGCCAGCGGGAAGAAAATGCGGAAAGGTTCCGCGAGACACATGGCGAAGAACTTCGGCTTCCCGCCGCTGGGCTGGCCGGACGTCATTTCGCCCGGGCCTTCTGCTTCGGGCGTGGATTCTCAAAGATCGCGTTCAGCTCTCCGGGGTTGCGCGCGATGTCCTCGATGGTGGCGGTGTCCAGGACATCGAAGAACGCCTTCTGCGCCCGGTAAAGGAGCGGCTTGAGCCGGCAGACGCTGGTGATCGGGCAGGTATTCGCTTTGGCGTCGAAACATTCCGCGAAGTCACAGGTATACTCCGTGTAGCGCACGATCTCGCCGACGCGCGCCTCGCGGGTGTGAGGTGCCAGTGTCAATCCGCCGCCGCCGCCGCGGGCGGCGAGCAGCCAGCCGGCCTTGGTCAGTGACTTCGCCACCTTGGTGAGATGGTTCAGCGAGATGCCATAGGCATCGGCGACCTCGCGGGTGCTCACCTTGCGCGTCTGGCGACTCGTGAGATAGATCAGCAGACGCAGGGCGTAGTCGGAGTGAGTGGTGAGTTGCATGGCGTGCGGGCGGCGGACGCGGGGAAAAAATAAACGGTAGCGAAAACCAAATTTTTCTTGAATAGGTATAATAAATACCTATTTGACGGATTGAGCAACACAAACCCACATGCTATCCGATCAAACCATCGCCACTGTCAAAGCCACCGCTCCCATTCTCGAAGAACATGGAGAGTTGCTCACCCGCCATTTCTACAAGCGGATGTTCGAGAAAAACCCGGAAGTCGGCCCGCTTTTCAACAGCGCCAACCAGGAAAAAGGCGCGCAGCAGAAAGCCCTTGCCGCCGCCATCTGCGCCTACGCCGCGAACATCGACAACCTCGAAGTGCTCGGCGGCGCCGTCGAGCTCATCGCGCAGAAGCACGCCTCGCTGCAGATCCGGCCGGAACATTACCCCATCGTCGGCGAAAACCTGCTGGCCTCGATTCGCGAAGTGCTCGGGGAAGGCGCGACCGACGGGGTGATCCACGCCTGGGGCGAAGCCTACGGCTTCCTGGCGAACATTCTCATCGGCCGCGAACGTGAGATCTATCATCAGCACCAACTCGCGCCGAATGGCTGGGCGGGGTTCAAGAAATTCCGAGTCGCGCGCAAGGAAGAGGAAAGCGAAGTGATCACCTCCTTTTATCTGGAGCCGCAGGAAGGCGGCACGATGCCGGCCTTCAAGCCCGGCCAGTACATCACCCTGCGCGTGCCGAGCCCCTGCGGCCACACGACCATGCGCAACTACAGCCTCTCCGACAAACCCGGCCAGCCGCATTTCCGCATCAGCGTGAAGCGCGAGACCGGTCCGGAGGCGGGCACGCCCGATGGCTTCGTTTCCAATTTCCTGCACAAGGGCGTGAAGGTCGGCGACTCGCTGGAAGTCGGCCCGCCCTGCGGCGAATTCTTCCTCGATCTCACCGAAAAACATCAGCGCCCGCTGGTTCTGATCTCGGGTGGCGTCGGCATCACACCGACGATGAGCATGCTGCTCAGCGCGCTGGAGGCGACGCCGGAGCGCGAAATCTATTTCATCCACGCGGCGCTGAATGGCCGAACGCATGCCTTCAAGGGAACGCTGCGCGATCTTGCCGCCCGGCACAAAAACCTGAAGGTCCACGCCCGCTATAGCGAAGCCACGGACGGCGACCGCGCCGCGCGCGATTTCGACAGCGAAGGTTTCGTAGATGGTCCGCTTATCGAATCGCTCATTCCGAGCCGCGATGCGGATTATTATTTCTGCGGCCCGAAGCCGTTTATGGTAAATATCTATCATCAGCTCCTCGAATGGGGCATCCCCGCCACCCAGGTGCATCTCGAGTTTTTCGGCCCGCGCCAGGGATTGCAAAAGCCAGCCACATGTCCCGTGTAACTCAATTCCTTCTCTCTGCCTTCGCCGCGGTGGGCCTCGCCGGCCCACTGCTGGCGGAGGACTTTCAAGGCTCGACGCACACGCTGGCGTATGAGGATCCGCCCATTTCGTACAGCGCGCAGAAGCCGAACGATCGGGTGGCGAAACTCCAGGCGCAAATCGCCAGCGGCGAGGTGAAGCTGAAGTGGGACGATCAATTTGGCTGGCTGCCTTCGTTGCTCGATGCGCTCAAAGTTCCGAGGTCCTCCCAGATGCTCGTTTTCTCGCAGACGTCGCTGCAGCGTCACGCGATCAATCCGCGCAACCCCCGCGCGATTTATTACGACGAGGATGTCTACGTCGGCTACATCCCGAATGCGCCGATGATGGAGGTTTCCGCGGTCGACCCAAACCTCGGCGGCATCTTCTACTCACTCGACCAGGAGCGTCAGGACAAGCCGACCTTTACGCGCAACCAGGATTGCATCCAGTGTCATGTCTCCGGCCGGTCACTCGGCGTTCCGGGGCATTTCGTGCGCTCGCTGGAGACGGATGGGAGCGGGGACATGATCAGCGGCACGGACACCAGCGAAGTCGACCAATGCACGCCGATCGCCGATCGCTGGGGTGGATGGTATGTTACTGGGCAGAGCGGCGCCCAAACGCATCTCGGCAATCTCGTTGGCGTCACGGCGTTTGAGCGGCACAAGACGGAGCCAGCCCTTCGGGATAATCTCACGGAACTCTCGCAATTCATCGACCCGCAGAAGTATCTGCGCCCGCATAGCGACATCGTCGCGCTCATGGTGCTCGAGCACCAGACGCACATGCATAACTACATCACGCGGCTGAATTACGAGACGCGCATCATGATGTCGATGTATGGGCACATCCGCTATCTCAAGAGCCAGGAAGATGCGTTCCTGCGCTATCTGCTCTTCACCGAAGAAACACCGCTGACCGCGCCCCTGGCCGGCGATCCGCAATACGTCAAAGACTTCATGGCCGGGGCGAAGTGCGACTCGAAAGGGCGCTCCTTGCGCGACCTCGACATGAAGACGCGCATGTTCCGCTATCCCTGCTCGTATCTCATCTACTCCCCGGCCTTCGACGCTCTCCCCACGGTGATGCGCGATCACCTGCTGCAGCGGCTCTACGATATCCTCACCGGCAGCGATACGAATCCGCAGTTTGCCAAAATCGCGGCGAGTGACCGGCAGGCGATTCTCGAAATCCTCCGCGAGACGAAGCCGAATCTGCCCGACTATTGGCCGGCGAAAACGGCGACGGCGATGACGACCTCGGCTGCGGTGGTCAGTCGAGCGCCGTAAGGTATTGGAGCCGCCATGCGCCGCCTGCTCCAAACGATCGCCACGGGAATGGCTTGCGTCGCCTTCCAATGGGGCGCGAGTGCCGGAGGGTGGGCATCGTCTTTGGATGCGGAACACGAGCCGAAACGTCCGGTTGCGGAAGACGAGGCGCTGCTGCAAAAGGGCCGGATTCACGCCCAGCAAAAGGCGCTCGTGCGCCTCGGCGATCAGACCGATTCCGCGGCGGACAAAGTCTTGCTCGAGCAGATGGGCCGTTACGAGACGGGCGATCTCCCGGCAGAATTGTGGTTGGAACTGTGGGAGGCCGCCGCAAAGCGGAGCGACCCCGAAATCAAAAGCCGGGTCGCCAAACACCAAAGCGAAGCCGAGAAATCCGCCGATCCGCTTTACCGCTTTCGCGACTGCTTGAAAGGCGGCGATGGCGAAGCGGGCCGGCAGATCTTTGCCAAAAAGCCGGAGGCCGGCTGCATCCGCTGCCATTCGGTGAATGGCGAGGGCGGCCAGATCGGGCCGGACCTCGTCTGGCTCCGGCACAGCGCTGACCGCATGAACATCCTCGAGTCCATCATCGTCCCGAATGCAGTCATCGCCCCCGGCTACGCCAGTGCGTTGCTCAAACTCAAGGGCGGCGAGGAAATCTCCGGCGTCATGCAGCAGGAAAACGCCCATGACGTGACCCTTACTTCGGTGGTCGATGGCAAGAAACGCAAAGTGCTCATCGAAGACATCACCGAGCGCACCCCGCTTCCGAGCCCCATGCCTCCGGCCTTCGGCTTGATCCTGAGCAAACGCGAAATTCGCGACCTGGTGGAATTCATCGCCTCGGGGGAATAGAACCCTTTCGCTCACCGCTGCTCGACGAAATCGGGGCGACAGGATTCGAACCTGCGACCTCTTGGTCCCAAACCAAGCGCTCTACCAAGCTAAGCTACGCCCCGTTTTGCGAGAGGCATCACTATCCGGGGATTTCGGCGGGCGGCAAGCAAATCCGCCGGGGCCGGAAAAGAGCCGGTCGTCCGCGGGGCCCATACCGAGGGCGATTTCACGTTGGCACCCTCCAGGGGATTCGCTAAAAGGGGCGTTACCTTCCTCGCAACGGGTTGCCTTTCCCATGCAAAACAAACTTACTTCGGAATGTGATTCTCTCCGAAAAGCTCTCGAGCTGGGGCAAAAGGAAGTCGCCAACGCGCGGAAAAGGCAGAAGGAAGCCGAAGGACGAGTTGCCACGATCGAGGCCCAGATTCACGCGCAGGAAACGAAACTGGAATCCATGCGGCGCCGTTTGGAAAAGCCGGGCAGCGGAACGCCTTCCAAAGGAACCGAAAAAGAGGAGCGAATCAAATCCCTCCAAGCCCTCTGCGCGCAAAAGCAGGAGGAAAATCGTCAGCTCAGAACCCAACTCGCCGAGCGCGCGGCGAAGCAAGCCGCCGCGTCACGTGTCCGATGGAGAGGATGAAGGTAAAGAGAGCGTCTCACCCGGCGGAAGTAAAGAGGGCTCAGGCTGGTGGATGGTGCGTCGGGGTGGCATGAGCACTGCTCGATTCCTTTGACCGGCTTCCCCAAATTATGAGCGAGCAATTTACTTCGGAACGTGACTCCCTGCTGGAGGCCATCCGACTCGCAGCCAAGGAAGTGGCCAACGCGCAGGAGGCGCGACAGCAGGCTGAAGGAAAGCTCAGCACGTTGCAGGTGCAGATGGATCGGCAATATACGGCATTCGTGTTCATGCGCAGCCGGCTGGAAAAGATGGGCGTTCCGGTTGACTCCTGGGACGAGGACCTGGACGAACAAATCAAATTGCTGGAAAGCCAATACGAGCAAAGTCTGGCCGAGAATCGGCGGCTGAGGGAATTGCTCGAGGAGACGGTCCCGGAAGAAGTCTCCCCGCCCGCACCCGAAGCCGCGCTGATGCCCGTCGAACAGAACGAGCCTCGGGAGGAACCCCCAATCTCGATTGATATCGAAGCCTCGCCCAAGCACGAGAGAAGGCTTCGCCGCTAAGCAGGGCCGGTAAAGGGAAGAGGGCTTGAGGATGGCCTCGCGCGCGTTGCTGAGGTCGAACACTCGCCAAAAAAGCGTGCCCACCCCCGAGTGAGAGGTGGGCACGAAAACCGAAACTGTGGTTTTTCAGGAGGTCAATGGCGCGGTACTACGCGCCGCCGGTGAAATCAGGGGTAGAAAGGCGACCAGAAATCGAGCGGGGCGACGTCGGACAGCTTGCCGTAGGTCGTCGAGCTGAG
>Ga0068855_100001637_pt1 | contig 28084 bp, 21 predicted proteins | sample KBSCornC52_FD_66592 | JGI IMG/M metagenome (GOLD analysis project Ga0068855, IMG submission 66592) | Corn rhizosphere microbial communities from Kellogg Biological Station, Michigan, USA - KBS Corn C5-2 | ecosystem: Host-associated > Plants > Roots > Rhizosphere > Soil ... | reverse complement strand
TCTGCACGCGCAACCGGGGAGCGAGCGTCGTTGATACGCTGACATCGATACTGCGCAGCGATCATCCCCGGTTCGAGGTGGTAATCGTCGATCAGTCCACGAACGACGAGTCCGAGCGCGCGGTCCGAGCAGCCTGCGCCGATGCGCGCCTGCGCTACATTCGGAGCGATACCGCGGGCCTCGGGCGAGCGCGCAACCTGGGACTAAGTGCCGCAACCGGCGAGGTCTGCTGCTTTACGGATGATGACTGCACCGTGAACCCCGGATGGCTTCGCGGCCTTGCAGGAGTATTTGCGTTCGACCCGAAAGTGGCGGTAGCTTTCTGTCGCGTGGAGGCCGCGCCATACGACGAGCGCGCCGGCTTCATCCCGGTCTACGCGTGCGCGGGACGCAGGGTGTTCACGCGGGTGCGCGACAAGTCCCACGCCCGCGGAATTGGCGCGGGAATCGCGGTCCGCCGCTCCGCCGTCCTGGAGATGGGCGGCTTCGACGAGATGCTCGGCGCCGGCGGAGTATTCCCGTCCTGCGAAGATGGCGACCTGGCGGCGCGCGCCCTCCTGCTCGGGTATCATGTCGCGGAGACGGACGAGGCGGCGGTAACGCATTTCGGCTTCCGCACGTGGGAGCAGGGCCGCGACCTCAGCAGACGGGACTGGGTCGGCATCGGCGCGGCGTATGTCAAACCGCTCCGATGCGGCCGGTGGGACTTTCTTCCCGTCGTGGCACGGGAGGTTTTCTCCTGGGCGCTCTGGCCGCCGGTAAGATCCCTTCTGATGCTGGGGAAGCCCGCGGGACTTTCGAGATTCCGCTATTTCCTTCAAGGGGCGCGACTGGGCTGGCGAACCCCTATCGATTCAAGGACGTTTCTCTATCGTCCCGACAGCAGGGACGAACAGGTCTGATAACCAACGGCAATTGCCCGTTATACTCGCAATTCAGGCAAAGCCAGAGGTTGTGGCGGGAGGTTCCAATCTATGCGATTTCCAATAGGCTTTACGATGGCGCAGGCGAAGCACCGCTCGAAGATGACGAAACTGGGGCGGAAACGCTATCCGACGGTCCTGATGCTGGAGCCGCTCTACACCTGCAATCTGGCCTGCATCGGATGCTCGGTCGAGCGCCACACCGGCAAGCTGAAGGACCGCATGACGGTCGAGCAGTGCTTCAAGGCGGTCGAGGACTGCGGCGCGCCCATTGTCAACCTCTGCGGCGGCGAGCCGACCCTCTATCCGGAGCTCCCGCAGCTCGTGGAGGGGCTCATCGCGCGCGGCAAGTACATCCTCTGCTGCACCAACGCGCTCAAGCTCGACACGAAGGTCTTCGACGTGATTCCGCCGAGCGACCACTTCTTCCTGATGATCCACCTCGACGGAATGCGCCACACGCACGACTTCGTCTGCAATCGCGAGGGCGTCTTCGACAAGGCCGTCGAGATGATCAAAGAGGCCAAGAAGCGCGGCTACTTCGTCTTCGTCAACACGACCGTTTTCAAGGAGACGGAGGTTGCCGAGGTCGAAGAGATGTGCCAGATGGTCGAAAAGCTGAGGGCCGACGGCATCCTGGTCTCGCCGGGCTACGAATACGAGAGCGTCGAGGCCGACGTCTTCCTCACGAAGGATCAGATTCACGAGAAGTTCTCGCAAATTCGCTCCTTCTCACACAAGTATAAGATCAACGCCACGCCTCTCTTCCTGGAGTTCGCCGCCGGCCTTCGCGAGCTCCCCTGCGCCCCCTGGTCCACGGTGAACTACACGCCGAACGGCTGGAAGGCCCCCTGCTACCTGATCGACGGAGAGGGTTACCATGCCGAGTGGGAAGAGTTCTGGGAGCGTACGAACTGGGAGTATTGGGAGAGCCGCCTCGACCGCCGCTGCCAGAACTGCAAGATGCACTCCGGATTCGAGCACAGCGCAGTCGAAGAGGCCATGAAGACCATGAAGGGCAAGCTCCAGCTCGCCGCGTGGTCAATCAGTAAGTGAGTGTTGAGTATTGAGTGTTAAGTGTTAAGTAGTCCGGCTCAATACTCAACACTTAACGCTCAACACTTCCCGAAGGGAACAGGATGAATCGCAGGGATTTTGTGGCTGGGGCGGCGGCTTCGCTTGCCGCGGCGGCGGCGGCCCAGGCGGAAGCGGGCGCGCAGCGGGAGCGGGGGCGGCAGTATTACGAGCTCCGGCAGATCGCGTTTGCGAACGCGGATACGATGGCGCGATACGCCGGGTTCCTCGGCGAATCGTGGGCGCCGGCGGCGAAGCGCGCGGGAGTGGGACCGGTCGGAATCTTCTCGGCCGCGGACAAGCCGGATGAGCTTATGGTGTACGTTCTCTCCGCGTATCCCTCGGTTGAATCGTATCTGTCGGCGGAGAGCCGGATGCTTGCGGACGCGGAGTACACGAAGTCCGGCGCCGCCGTGCTCGATCTGCCCGCGACAGACCCGCCGTTTGCGCACGCGGAGAGCTCGCTCATGCTGGCGTTCGAGAAGTGGCCGATGCTGAAGCCGCCGCGCGAGGCAGCGTCGAACGGCCCGCGCGTGTTCGAGCTCCGTACCTACGAGAGCCACAGCCGCAAGGCGAACAGGAAGAAGATCGAGATGTTCAACGCGGGCGAGATCGGCATCTTCGACCGGGCGGGGTTCCAGCCCGTCTTCTTCGGGGAGACGCTCGCCGGCCCGCAGATCCCGAACCTGACCTACATGGTCACGTACCCGTCGATCCCCGAGCGGGGATCGTTCTGGCAGAAGTTTCTCGCGGACCCGGAGAAGACGCGCCTTTTTGCGATTCCCGAGTACGCCGACAAGCTTATCGTCTCGAAGATTCGCAGCGTCTACCTGAAGCCGCTGCCAGGCTCGCAGATATAGGCGCGCAGGGTTTGACGGGCCTGTCGATATCCGCGGGATGGCGGGCCGCGTGAAGACACTCGTTACCGGCGCGACCGGCTTCGTCGGCAGCCACGTCGCGCGGCAGCTTGTCGAGCGCGGCGATACGGTGCGGGCGCTGGTCCGCCGTTCCAGCCGAATCGACAACCTCGCCTCTCTGGATGTCGAGCCTATCTACGGAGACCTTCATGACCCTGATTCGCTCAAGCAGGCGGTCAGGGGCGTAAGCCGCGTGTTCCACGTGGCCGCGGACTACCGGCTCTGGTCGCGCGACCCGAGGGAGCTCTACAAGAGCAACGTAGAGGGGACGCTGAATCTGCTCCGGGCGGCCAAATCGGAGGGTGTCGAGCGGTTCGTGTATACGTCGACCGTCGGCGTGCTGGGCATCCCGTGCGGCCAGGCCGCTTTACCAGGCACGGAAGAGACGCCTGTAACGCTCGACGAGATGGTGGGCCACTACAAGCGGTCCAAATTCCTCGCCGAAGAGGAGGCGCGCAAGTTCGCGCGCGACGAATCCGTTCCGGTGGTCATCGTCAATCCCTCCACCCCCGTCGGTGAGAACGACATCAAGCCCACGCCCACCGGCAAGATCGTCGTCGACTTCCTGAACCGCAAGATGCCGGCCTACATCCAGACCGGTCTCAACCTTATCGACGTGCGGGATGTGGCCGCGGGCCACCTGCTCGCCGCCGAAAAGGGCGTCGTCGGAGAGCGTTACATTCTGGGCAACGAGAACGTGACGCTGAAGCAGATTCTCGATCTTCTCGCCGAGATCACAGGCCTCAAGCCGCCGCGCGTTCAGATGCCGTTCGGCGTCGCAATGTCCGCCGCGCGCCTGGATACGCTGATTTTTGGTACAATATTGCGGCGCGAACCTCATATTCCCCTTGAAGGCGTGAAGATGGCTCGCAAGCACATGTACTTCGATTCCGGCAAAGCGGTGCGCGACCTCGGCCTCCCCCAGTCGCCGATCCGAGACGCCCTCGCGCGCGCAGCGGAGTGGTTCCAGGCAAATGGATACGTCCGGAGATAGGTTCTCAGGTGTTCAGGAATCGCACCCTGGCCTGAAGGCGCGGGGCTATTTGGCGGAACGGCGCTTCGCGCCCTGAACACCCGAACACCCGAAGCCCTGAATACCCGATGACTCGACCACCCAATTTTGGGAGACCGTATTGACTACACAGGTGATGAAGGAAACGCCGGCGAAGACCCGCCGCAAGGTAACCCTTGCGAAGGAGGTGGGCTTCTGCTTTGGCGTAAAGCGCGCCATAAACCTGACCCGCCAGGCGCTCGCCGAACGGAATCAGGTGTTCATCCTGGGCGACCTGGTTCACAACAAGCGGGTCACTGACGAGCTCGAATCGAAGGGCCTCCAGAAGGTCGACGACTACGACGGCCAGAAGACGGGCACGATGGTCATCCGCGCGCACGGTCTGCCCAAGGCGAAGATTCAGGAGGCGAACAACCGCGGTCTGGAAATCGTCGACGCCACCTGTCCCATCGTCCTTCGCGCCCAGGAAGCAGCCCAGACGCTCGAGAAGCGCGGCTGCCAGGTCGTCATCATCGGCGACCGGAATCATGCCGAGATCAAGGGCATCCTGGGCACCCTCGAGAATCCCGCGCTCGTCATCGACAGCGTGAAGGAGCTGCGCGAGGCGAAGGCCACCCATAAGCTGCTCCGCAAGGTGGGCGTCATCTTCCAGACCACGCACGCGCTCGAGCTCTGCCGCGAGATCATGAACGAGCTGGTCTTCATGTGCAAAGAGGTGCAGATCATCAACACGATCTGCCGCCCCGTGCAGAACCGCCAGGACGACGCGCTCGACCTCGCTGAGAAGGTGGACCTCATGCTCGTGGTCGGCAGCCGCACGAGCGCCAACACGATGGAGCTCGCCTCCCTCTGCCACCATCACAATCCGCGCACGCTCCACATCCAGAACGCGGACGAGCTGGCCATCGAGGACTTCGACTGGGCCGAGCACATCGGAATCGCGTCCGGCCTCTCGACGCCCGAAGATCTGGTCGAGGGCGTCCGCGCCAAGGTCGCCGGCTATGAGGGACCGATGGAGCCGGATCACCGCCCGGAGGAATCGCGGTACGAGTTCCCCGGCCACGCCTCCCACTGCTAACAGCAACGGCCGGATTCACCGCAGAGCCGCAGAGAACGCAGAGAACGTCAAAGGCGGGTGAACCACGGAGTACACGGAGAACGGCGAGAGATTCCGGTGTCCTATTCGCGCCCATTCGCGTTATTCGCGGTAAACAGTCGTTTCCGCGCCTTTCCGTGTCTTCCGCGGTAAGAATCTAACTTGATCGGAATTCTCACAGCCGTCCGCGAAGAGCTGAAGCCGATATTGAGGAAAATGCCGTCGGTTGACACGGAGTCAGCCGGCGGCATTCTCTTCCATCGCGGTCGGATATCGGGCGTGGACGTGGTCGTCGCGCGCAGCGGGATGGGTGAGCAGCGGGCGCGCGCCGCCGCTCGGACGCTCATCGAGCGATATCGACCGGATTCGATTCTTGCCCTGGGGTTCGCGGGCGGGCTGTCGAAGCAGGCGCTCCCCGGGGACCTGATCATTGCCTCCGAAGTGGGTGAGTCCGTTTCGCCGGACGCCTCGCTCCTCGCGGCGGCGGAACAAACGCGGCTCGACAGCGTCCGAATCCACATCGGTCCGCTCCATTCCGCGGGCAGCATCGTCTATACGGTTGAAGAGAAGCGCGCGCTCGCTGACCGATACCCGGACTCAATGGCGGTGGACATGGAATCGGCCGGCGTCGCATCGGAAGCAGCGGCTTTGGGTATTCCGTGGCTTGCGGTTCGCGCGATTACGGATGGGTCTGACGATGCGCTGCCGGAGTTGGTCGAGCCATTCCGGGGGCTTGCGGCGATCGATACGGAGACGGGCGACGTCTTACCACTGCGCATGGCACTAATGGTTATATTCCGGCCGCTCCTCATTAGGAAGCTCATCCAGCTTGGCGGGCGGGCGTCCATCGCGGCAAGGAATCTGGCGAACTTCGTTGAATCGTATATGGCGAGGCTCCCGGAAGCGGGCCGCGATTCTACAGGAGCGTGAGTTGTCGTTCGCGGAGAAATACAGGGCGGGGCGCGAGCTGAACGCGGAGATGGAGGCGGTCATCGAATCGTTCGAGACCGGCTGGCGGCAGCGCGCCGCCTGCCAGACGCTCGAATCGCGCCGGGCGGACCTGCTGCTTCCGCTCCTGATCGCCGTCGAGGACTCGTGGATTGCGTGCCGCGACGCCGAGCGCCGCTACCGCCGCCATTCCTTTCGCGACACACTCGCCACCATCGGCTTCTGGGCGTTCATCGTCGCCGTCGGGTTTGCGCCCCTTACGTTTCTGGCCCTCTCCGCTCTTTTCCAATACTGGCCCGCCTACCCGATTGCCGGGTGTGTCGCGGTCGTGCTCGGCGCATGGCTGCACGCGCCGCGCGTGCCGCCGTGGAACGTGCAGGACCGCCGGGCGCGCGCGGTGACGCTCGCCGCGGAGTACCTGCTGGAGAGTCTGCGGGCCGACGATGCCGCCGCATTGAAGGAGCGCCACCATGCCGCCCTGCTCAGGGTTCTGGATGGCTGCACCAACGAGCGGTCCGCGACCTGCAACGTGATGCTCGCCATCTCGCTGTTGAAAGCGCTGGAGCAGGTGGGGGATGGCAGGTATGCGCGACGTGTCGAGAGGCTGGCGGCGCACGGTCACGGCATGGTGCGCGCCGCCGCGCTGGCGTGCTGCCCCGCATTGCGGGACCGACTCACCCACGAATCGAGGGTCCGCGCGCTGCTTCGCCCCTGCCGGCTGGAGGAGGATGGCGCGCTCCTCGTCCGCCCCGCAAGCGCGCGGCATGAGAATCCCGCGCAGCTCGTGCGGCCGCTCGAACAGGTTGAGAACCGTGCCGCTTAAGTGGGTGAACGGGTGAACGGACCGCTTCTCGCGCTCCTGATGCTCCCGGCGGCATTCGCGCAGACTGGACCCTCTCTCTCCATCGACGAAGCGGTGCGGCTCGCCCTCGCGCAGAGCCCGCGACTGAAGGCGGCGCGATTCGAGGCGCAGGCCGCGCAGGCGGAGACGGACCGCGACAAGCCCGCCGCCTCTCCAACGGTCACCACGACGGCGGAGGGCCGCCTGCAGGGGCCGCGCGTAACTTTCCCCCGACTCGGCGGGGACGACACCGTCATCCCGGAGCGCTACGGCAGGGTCGAGCTTTCGCTGGAGCAGCCGCTCTATCACGCCGGAATGGGCGCGGCGCGGACCCGCTATGCGGCGCAGACCCGCGCCAATGCAACCGAGCTTGAGCGTCAGCGGAACGACCTGATTCTGGAGGTGCGCCGCGCCTGGCATCAGGTCGCCGCCTCGGAAGCGATGGCGGACATCGCGCGGCAGGGCGTGGCGCTCGCCCGCAAGCACCTCGACCTCACGCGCCTTATGCTCCAGGCGGGAAACGCGTCGGAACGGGACGTAAAGGCGTCGGATGCTGACCTGGCGGAGGCGGAGCAGGGGGCCGAGAAGGCGGAGAACGGCGCGGCGATGGCACGGGCCAACCTGAACCGCTCCCTCGGCCGGGACCCCTCCACGCTCTTCTCGATGGCCGACCTTACTGCCATCCCGCCGCTGCCGGCCTCGCCCGACGAAGGGATCGTGATGGCGCTGCGCCGCCGGCCGGAGATTCGCGCGCTGGAAGAGGGCATCGCAGCATCACGTGCCGGAGCCTCGCTCGCCGCTACCCAGAATCAGCCGACGCTGGCGGGCCGCGCGACCGCCGCCGCGCAGACGCCCACGGCGCTGACCAGCTCCCGCTACTTCGCCGCCGGCCTGGTGGTTACGTGGAACCCGTTCGACACGGCACGCACCCGCGCCGACGTGCGGGAGGCGAAGGCAAAGACGGCGCAGCTCGAAGCACAGCTCGACGAGGCCCGGCTTGGCATTCGGGTAGAGGTCGACAAGGCGTGGCGCGACATGCGCGAGGCCGCCGCGCGAATCGAGACCTCCGGCCGGCAGGTCGCGGCCGCACAGGCCGCGCTGGATATTTCGGAGCTGCGCTACCAGCAGCGCGCCGCCACGCAGCTCGAAGTGAGCAGCGCGCTCTTCAACGTGACGAAGGCGCGTGGCAACCAGGAGCAGGCCCGCGCCGACCTCCGGATCGCCGCAGCCGAATACGCCCACGCGACCGCCGCGGACACAGACCAAAAGTAACTCCGCTCGCCTGGCCGCAATGGACGCGAATTCTGTCAGAATCTCCTCATGAACCGTGCACTCGCGGGGCTGGCGCTCGCCGCAATCCTGGCCCTTGCCGTCTTCTATAACCTGCGCACACACAACGATCCGCGGAGCCCGGTCCGGCCCGCGGCCCTCACCGCGCCGCCCGAAAAGGCCGCGGCGTCTGCCATCGCCGTCTCCGGACAACGCGGTGCCGAGCGACGAATCTCCGTCGTCGGCACTATCCGTGCTGACCGGGAGGCCGCCATCAGCCCGCGAGTCCCCGGCCGCGTGGTCGCCGTGCTCGTTCATGCAGGCGACACCGTCCGCGCGGGCCAGGAGTTGGTGCGACTCGACATAGGGAACACCCATGCGCAGGCTGCCGGCGCGCAGGCCGGAATCGATGCCGCGGAGGCACAGTACCAGAAGGCAATCGACGGCCGGCGCGCGCGCGCCGTGGAGCTCGATTCGCAGATATCGCAGGCGGAGGGCGGGCTGCGGACCGCTCTGGCCAAACAGCGGCAGGCCGAGCTGGCGCTTCGCCTGAACGATTCTTCGAATACTTCGGATGTGGAGCGCGCCGAGGCGGCCGAGAGGCAGGCGGAGGCAGGCGTTCGGCAAGCCGACGCAGGGTACCGCCAGGCTGCCGACACGCTCAAGCGGACCGAGTTCCTCTACGCGCATGGCGGCGTCGCGCGGGTAGAGGTGGAGGGAGCGCGGGCGCAGACCGAGATCGCAAAGGCGCAGCGTGATTCCGCGGTCGCGGCGCTCGACCAGGCGCAGGCGGCCGCCCGCCCCGCCGCGCAGACGCTGCCGCTCCGCCAGCAGGTGAGCGAAGCCGACCTCGAAGCGGCGCGTGCGGGAGTGAGGCAGGCGCGGGAAGGCGTCGAGAATGCGCACCGGGCGAAGGCGGAGGCGCTCCGTGTGGCTGAAAGCGACATTGCGGCGGCGAAGGCGCAGGTGGAACAGGCGAGAGCGGGGAAGAGTCAGGTCGTTTCGCAGTTGGGAAGCAGCGTGCTGACGGCACCGTTCGCGGGGATGGTTACGGACCTGGCGGCCCGTGCCGGGGAGACCGCCCAGCCGGGCCAGCCGTTAATGACCATCGTGTCGGTGGATTCGGTCTACGTCGACGCAGCGGTTCCGGCGCGTTATGCAAGCCGTGTTCGGCCGGGGATTGGCGCAACGGTCCGGCTCGACGCCGCGCCCGGCCCGCCCCTTCGGGGAACCGTCTCGGACGTGCTGCCCATCTCGCCGGATGGCCGGTCGGTCCCCGTACGGATTCGGTTCAATAAGGTCCCTGGCAGCAGGAGGCCGATGCGCGGCGCCACCGCCCGCGTGGATATCGACCTCTGAGGATCCGTTGCTCGGCCGGATCACCGCTCCTGTGGCACGCCGGTCAGTCAGTGGATGGTGCAGCTCTCCCGCTTCGACTCGCTCAGCGGGAGGTAGATGGCGGTTCCGTCCGGCGCGACCCGTCGCTCCGCATGCTGGTCAAGAAAGAACAGCTGCCGCGGAGTTACTTCGACGTTCAGCGGCCGCGGCATTCCCCGGAACTGGAGCATAACGTTTACGGTGTAGCTGTTCATGGCGGTTCTCCCTTGCGAGCGCGAAGTCCTGAAATCTGTCGGGCCGGACCATCCCGTCCCTGCAATGATACAAGGATAGTCCATTCCGGCCCATCCTGCCGTGCCGCAGCCAACCGTTGCACCGTGAGATTCATCACATGACCGTCGGGCAGGCCCAGGGAAAGATATCCCCGCCTGACGCAGCGTCCTCGCGGACGAGTGGGGGTTCTGCCTCTCGCCGATAAGGGTTGCGGAGATAATGCGGGCGCCGCTGCCGGTCCGAAGGACTTCCATACAGGCGGGGACATGTGTCCCTGAGCCTGCGCGAATCGAGGAATCCCCTCCATGCGCCTAAATCCACTCGTATGTTGCATCAGCCTGCTTGCAACGGGCATGACCGCTTGTCGCGCTGCCACGCCTGCCGAAATATCGCATATCGTCAGTGAGATGGATTCCTCCCGGATGGAGCAGACGATTCGGAAGCTGGTCTCCTTCGGGACGCGCAACACGCTCTCCACGCAGACCGATCCGAATCGCGGGATAGGCGCGGCGCGCGACTGGCTCTATGGCGAGTACCAGAAGATCGCGCGTGAATCGGGTGGCCGGCTCCAGGTCGAGCTCCAGTCCTTCGAGCAGGCGCCGGGGCCGCGGGTTCCGCAGCCGACCCGCCTCACCAACATCATCGCCATGCTCCCCGGCGACAGGTACACGCCGGAGCAGCGCGTCTACGTCGTCAGCGGCCACTACGATTCGATGCCCTCCAGCCCAACGGACCCGACCAGTGACGCGCCCGGCGCGAACGACGACGCCTCCGGGACGGCGGCCGTCCTCGAGATGGCGCGGGTCATGTCGAAGTACCATTTCGATGCGCCCATAGTCTTTGTGGCGGTTGCGGGCGAGGAGCAGGGGCTGCTGGGGTCGGCTTACGCGGCGGAGCAGATGAAGCAGAAGGGATGGGCGGTCCGCGCGATGTTCACCAACGACATCATCGGCAACTCGCACGGCGGAAACGGAATCGTCGACAACCGCTCGGTACGCGTCTTCTCCGAGGGCGTTCCGACGGACGAGACACCCGCGCAGGCGGCGGTCCGCAGAAGCGTGGGTGGCGAGAACGACGGTCCGTCGCGGCAGCTCGCGCGCTACATCAAAGAGGTGGGCGAGCGATTCGTGCCCTCATTCCGTGTGACACTCGTCTACCGGAGAGATCGCTACAGCCGTGGCGGCGACCACATCCCGTTCCTGGAGCGTGGATTCCCCGCCGTCCGCTTCACCGAGCCGAACGAGGACTATCGTCACCAGCACCAGAACGTCCGGACGGTGGAGGGCGTGCAGTACGGCGACCTGCCGGATTTCGTCGACTTCGCCTACGCCGCGCAGGTCGCGCGCGTCAATGCGGCCGCGCTGGCAATGCTCGCCTCCGCCCCGGATTCGCCGCGCAACGCGACCCTCTCCGCCCGCCTCTCCTACGACACCACCCTCTCCTGGTCTCCGGTCGCCGACCCGGATCTGAGCGGATACGAGATTGTCTGGCGTTCCACCGATTCGCCGGCGTGGTCGAAGTCGCGGTTCGTCGGCAATGTCACCACGTTCACGCTGGCTGGCATGTCCAAAGACAACTTCCTCTACGGCGTCCGCTCCATCGACAAGCTGGGGCGCAAGTCCCCGGTCGCCTGGCCGCGCCCCGGACGGTAACGCGATGGATGGACAGCACTGGATTCTCTGGGACGGCGGGTGAGGGTTCTGACGAAGGATAGTCGCCTGGGTCAGGCGGCGCGACAAGCGAAATCTATTCCACGCGGTTCCCTGGCAGGAAGCGCCCTCTCCACCGATGACGCCGGAGCTGCGCGCCACCTGTGAGAAGGCCGTTCACGTCCTCACGGCGGACGGCCGGATTCTCCGCGCGGGCCGCGCGAGCCTCTTCGTCCTCGCCCACGTCGGCTACGGCTGGCTGGCGCGACCCCTCATGATTCCCCCGTTCATCTGGCTCGTAGAGCTCGGCTACCGCGTCGTCGCCAGCAACCGCTCCTTCTTCGCCCGCTTCCTCTTTACGAAAGAGCGCGAACCCTGACGCCTGCGCAAAACGGAGGATCACGCTGCGCACGACGACCGGGGCGAAGCATTCGCGCACCATGGTTCGTGCGGACCGGCAGCCACAGCCGGGGCGAAGCATTCGCGCACCAAGGTTCGTGCGGACCGGCCGGTTGCGAGCGCGAATGCTTTGCCCCTACGGTGGTACGCAGCAACGTTCAATGAGGCTTGCTTGAAAGGCATTGGGGTTAGGTCACCGGACAGCGCAGCGGCTCGCCCTTTAGCGCGCGGGCGACCTCCTCGGCGGCGCGGCGGTGCAGGCGGTGCTCCGCCTCGAAGCTGTTCCACGCGTAGTGGGGCGTGAGCAGCGCGTTCGAGCAGGCCATCAGGGGATGGTCCGGCGGAAGCGGCTCCTCCTCGAATACGTCGATCCCCGCCGCCGCGAGCCTGCCCGATGCGAGCGCTTCCGCCAGCGCGTGATTGTCGACCACCGCCCCGCGCGCGGTGTTAATGAGGATCGCGCCGGCCTTCATCTTCGCGATTCGAGCGGCATCGAACAGGTGATCGGTCTCCGGGGTCAGCGGGCAGTGGAGCGAGAGGATGTCGGCGGCGGCTGTGATGGTGTCGATGTCCATGCACGTGACGCCCTCCTCCGAGAAGACGTCCGCGTCCACATAGGGGTCGCACGCGGCCAGACGGTAGTCGAACCCGCGCGCCCTCTGAATTGCGGCACGTCCGATGCGCCCGAACCCCACGACGCCGAACGTCAGATTTTCGAACGAGTGAATCGGGTAGGGAATGATGGGCTTCCACGTCTCCACGCGGACGGAGCGATCAAGAAAGGGAATTGCGCGTGACAAGGCGAGCGTGAGGGCCAGCGCGTGGTCCGCCACCTCGTCCGTGCAGTAGTCCGGCACGTTGCAGACCGGGATGTGCCGTGCCCGCGCCGCCTCCACGTCAACCGAATCGAAGCCCACTCCCACGCGCACGATGACCTTGCAGTGTTCCAGCCGCTCGACAACAACGGCGGGAATCGGCGCGAGAATCGCCATGATCGCGTCGGCGTCGCGGCACTGCTCCGCGATCTCCTCCGGGTCCACGCTGTCCAGGTGGTCAACTTTCCCGCCTGCCGCCTCGACGATCCGAATCGCCTCGTCGAACAGCCGCCAGCTCCTCCCCACCACGACCACTCTGCTCAAACACAACTCCTTCCCGGCATGATCACCCCGCCCGGAGCCGATACCCGGTCCAGGCCGAATCGAGCCATCAAGTGCCCGCTTCGCCCCCGCCGTTGCACCCTCCCGCCCCAGCGCGCCGCGGGCAGCGAACTGCCGCCCAATTCGCGTACAGCACCTGCAACTCCTGTCATCGGTGGTTCGTGCCGCAGGCAGGTTCCACGGCCCGCTTGTCGAACTCTATTCACATCGCATTTCGTCAGACGCAACAATACTCCCTGTCCGCACCAGCCTTCGTCCCGCACCATGAACCACAAAAGTTCCTATCCGGCCATCATCGCTATTGGCACTCTGCTCGCAATCGGGTCTCGCCAGCAGGCGCCGCGGCTCCTCGTCGATCTCGATGCCCGTGACTTTCCGTCTGCCGGCGCCGAATGGACGAATCGGGGGACGCTCGGCCCATTCGCCGCAATTGGGAATCCGAAGCCGGTCACGCTTAATGGCGTACAGGCCGTGTCCTTCGATGGGAGGCGAGACGCATTCGCCGGCCCCAGGACCGTAGCCGCGCTCGAGGACCGTGCGCCTCGCACCATAGAGGTCTGGGCGTACAATCCCTCCGTGGATTCGGACGAGGAGACGCTCGTCTCGTGGGGGAAGCGCGGAGGGCCGAATGCGTCGCTTATCGCCTTCGGATGGGGGCGGAATCCTGCTTACGGGGCGATGGCGCACTGGGCCTCCGATATTGGCTGGAATGGCCCGCCCCCGGCGAAGCAGTGGCACTATCTGGTCTACACCTACGACGGCCGCACGGCGCGGGTTTACGACGACGGCGTGGAGAAGCAGTCGCGCCAGGTCGCCGTCCGAACGGCCGCCGGCTGGCCTGTCCTGCTCGGCGCGCAGACTGGCCCGACGGGCCGCGTCCAGTTCACGAACGAGTACACCGGCGGACAGCAGGCAGGCTCGCTCGCCATCGCGGCGGTTCGAATCCGGTCCGGCGCGCTTACGGAGGCGGAGATCGACCGCACGTTCTCGGAAGAGTCGGCCCGCTATGGCGCGCGCCGGGAGGACGTGGAAGGTTTCGCCGCGAAGGGACGCGATACCCGCACCGCGGGCGGATTCGACCTGACCATTCTCCGCGCCACGGGAACCGCCGCCAACCTGTCGCCAGCCGGCTCGAAGCTCGACTTCCTGCCCGGCGACCGCCTAATGGGCCGCGCCTCGGACGGCTACTACCACCTGGGCGACTGCACGCTCCGCACGCGCACTCCCGGCCGCGACTGGCAGTCCTTCAGCTCAGCGGCCAACCATCTCCAAGCCAGGCCGGCCGCCTCCTCGAATGCGCTCCAGGCGTCGGACATTACCGCGACATTCGGCCAGATCTGCCCGCTTCAGGTTACCCGCGAGTGGACCGTGGACCATGGTCGGCTGGTCCTCCGTTTCCGCCTCCGCAATTCCTCCGCGCAACCGGTCGAGATCGGCGCGTTCGGCGCGGCGATGGTATTCAACAACCTCATCACCGGGCGCTCGCTCGACGAGACTCACGACCGCTGCTCCTTCGCCGACCCCTATATCGGGATGGACGCAGGCTATCTCCAGGTGACCCGCCTGAATGGCCAGGGACCGGCCCTCCTCGTGATTCCGGAGCGAGGGACCTCCTTCGAGGCTTACCGGCCGCTTTGGGACGACCCCACGCCGCGCGACGTCACCTTCGAGGGGTTCTATGAATGGATGACCCACACGAAGGCGTATGCGGAGCGCGACTGGAAGGACGCCGAGCCCTGGAACCGGCCCACTTCGCGCACTCTCAAACCGGGCGAGGAGGCGGACTACGGATTCCGATTCGTGCTCGCCCCATCTATAAAGCAGATCGAGCAGACCCTTGTTGCCGAAGGCCGGCCGGTCGCCGTCGGTGCGCCGGGCTATGTCCTCCCAACGGACCTGAAGGGCCGCCTCTTCCTCCACAGCGCCGCCCCCGTTAAATCGGTCGTTTGTGAGCCCGCCGAAGCCGTGAAGGTGAAGGCCGACTCCCGCCAAACCCCGCACGGGTGGCGCGGCTACACCATTATCGGAGCAAAGACCGGCCGCTCGCGCCTCACCGTCACCTACGCCGACGGAATTCGGCAGGCGATACACACCTTCGTCATCCCGTCCGAGGCGGAACAGGTCCGGCGGCTCGGCGAGTTCCACGCCAGGAAGCAGTGGTTCACCGACCCGAGCGACCCGTTCGGACGGACCTTCTCGTTCCTGCCGTACAACCGCGAGAAAAATGAGATGGTCCTTCAGCACTCGCACTCCTGGTTCGTGGGGCTGAGCGATGAAATCGGTGCCGGCGCTTCCGTCGCGATGGCGATGAAGAACCTCGCCCAGCCGGACGAGCGTGAGATCGCGCTGCTGGAGAAGTACGTCAACCACACGCTCTGGGGCCATGTCCAGAATCCGGATTACAGCGTCCGCGCCAGCCTCTTCTACTACGACCCGAAGCTCCATCCGGGCTACTACACGGTTCGCGGAGGCTGGGACAAGGCGCGGACCGAGACCACCTGGCGCTCGTTCAACTACCCGCACGTGACGGCGGTCTACTGGGCGCTCTACCGCCTCGCCCGCGACCATCAGGGACTGGTGAAGGAGAGGCCGTGGTCGTGGTACCTCGATCAGGCGTACCACACCATCATGGCCATTAAGAAGTTTGCGCCCGGTTATGCCGAGGTGGGGCTGATGGTGGGCTCGGTCTTCCCGGAGGTGATTCGGGATCTGCGGAGGGAGGGCTGGAACGAGAAGGCCGACGAGGTCGAAGCTTACATGCGGCAGCGGGAGAGCCACTGGGTGACCCTGCGCTACCCGTTCGGGAGCGAGATGCCCTGGGATTCGACCGGCCAGGAGGAGATCTACACGTGGTGCCGCTATTTCGGCGCGAACGACAAAGCGCAGGTGACGGTCGACGCCGTCCTCGGATACATGCCAACGGTCCCCAACTGGGCCTACAATGGCGCGGCGCGACGCTACTTCGACGCCCCGGTGAACGGCAACCGCTGGCCGCACATCATCCGCACAACCAACCACTACGGCCCGGCCATCAATGCAATCCCGGTCCTCGACGCCTACCGCCGAAGTCCGGACGACCTCTACCTGCTCCGTGTCGGCTACGCGGGGATGGACCAGGTGCTCGCGAACATCGACTCCGAGGGCTTCGCCTCCTACGGGTTCGACTGCGACCCCGCCATCCTGAAGTTCGACCCCTACACCGCCGACTACGGAATCGCCTTCTACGGCTACTCGCGCTGTGCCGGCGCTTACGCGATGAAGAACCCCGAGTTCGGCTGGCTCGGCTTCGGCTGCGAGGTGCACCCAACCGAGAACGGCGTCCGAATCGTCCCGCACGACGGTATTCGCAAGCGCGTCTTCATCGCGCCGCTCTCTGCCTGGCTGACCCTCGATTCCGGCCGGTTCAGGTACGTGGACTACTCGCCAAAGACCGGCCGAGTAACCGTGGCCCTGGCGCCGGCAAATGACAACACCCGAATCGCGCGCCTGCGCGTCGAATCGACAACCACCGCGCCGCCTCTGGTCCCTGTGGAGAGCCTCTCCACCGAGCGCGGCGCGTATGCCATATCGCTCTCCGACCTGCTCACCTACGTGGAGTTGAAGCCCGGGCCGGCGCAGCGCCACTAACTCGGCCGGCCGGACGATATGCAAACCATGAGTCCGTCCGGCAGGACGTTTGGCCGAAGGCCCGCGAGACACGGATTTTACATCCGTGGTACCGAAAGCCCGCGAGACACGGATTTTACATCCGTGTTACCGAAAGCCCGCGAGACATGCATTCCCCGTGCCTGGTGACGACGGCATGCATAGATGCCAGCGGCTCATGCGGTCGTTTCCTCGGCCATCTTCTCGCACCAGCCGGCTCGCTTGTGCGTTCCATCGCAGAATGGCTTGTCCGCCGTCTGGCCGCACCGGCAGAGGAAGAGCTTCCCATCCTCCGGCATTGGAATCGGATTCCCGTCCGCGTCCAGCAGCTCCACATCGCCCAGTATCTGATACGGCCCGTCAGGTCGCAGCTTGATCGTAACCTCCGCCAAGTCGATTGTCCCCTCTCCCACGCACTGTTCTCCGCGAAGTATACTCAATGTACTTGAATCGACAACACAAGGAGCGCCCGCGCATGCGGATTCGAAATACCTGCCTTCTCGCCACATTCGTCGCCCTCGCGTCACTGCCCGCCCTGGGCCAGAGCAGTCCGGTCACACTCGACGCGCTGCGGCTCGCCATCTACGACTACGATTCCACGCTGCCGCTGAATCCGGAGCTGAAGCCGCTGTCGGACAAGCTCGAGAGCCAGACGGCGCTCCGCGCGCGGTGGCATCTCGCCTATGACAGCGTCCACGACCAGCGCGTCACCGCCATCTTCACTATTCCGAAGAAGTTCGCGGCGCCGTATCCGGCGGTCGTCCTGCTGGCCGGCTCCGGTGGTCACAAGGACACCGACTACGTGCGAATCGCCTCCGATCTCATGTCCACGCTCGGATATGCAACCGTCTCCATCGACGCGCAGTACCACGGAGAGCGGAGCCGGCCCGACCGGAGCGGCGACATCCACCTCATCAACTCGGACGCGATGCGCGATGGCTGGATTCAGACCGTGGTCGACCTCCGGCGCGCCGTCGACTACCTTCTGTCCCGGCCGGACATCGACGCAAAGAAGATTGGTTACCTGGGTTTCAGCCAGGGGGGCATGATCGGGGGGACGTTCATCGGAGTGGAGCCGCGAATCACGGCCGCCTGTCTCGCGATTCCCGGCGGGGGCTTCCTGGAGTGGGGGCCAAAGCTCGGCCTCTGGAAGGAGACGACGCCGGCCATCGCGGCGAATGCCGCGCTCACGGACCCAGTCTACTTCATCGGCCGGTTCAGTCCGCGCCCTCTCCTCATCCTCTCGGCAAAGCGCGACGAGCTGATTCCGAAGTTCGCCACCGACGCGCTCTTCTCGGCGGCGAAGGAGCCGAAGCAGATCGTCTGGTTCGATTCGGGCCACGTCCTCCCGCCCACCGCGCTCCTCGTCAACGTGAAAGGCTTCTTCCTCCAGAATCTTGGAAAGCGCGCGGAGAGGTGATGAGGTGATGCGGTGATGCGGTGATGAGGTGATGAGGTGATGCGGTTCTTGACGTCATTCTGAACGGAGTGAAGAATCCGGCGGACGTGCCTGCAAGGAGAGAAGCGCCGGATTCCTCGGTCGCCAGGGCTCTCTCGGAATGACGTCAAGAGCCCAGCGAACCGGCCGTTCTCACCTCATCACCCCATCACATCATCACCTCATCACTTCATCACTTCATCACTTCATCATTTCATCACGCCTATCCCGCCGCGATTCGGCCCTCGAATGGGACGTCGCCGTGACGGAGCTTCTCCAGTTCCCCGATCGTCGAGCGCCACAGCCACGCCAGCATTAGCGATATTATTCCGAGGAAGAGGGCCACGCACGCGGGATAGCTCCATCCCCGGTTGAGCCAGCAGTAGAATGCCGCCGCGATCGCGAGGCCGCACATGGAGAGGGGCAGCAGCCAGACCCCGATCGTCATGTCATGCGCCTTCTCCTCCGCGACGCCGATCCATGCGCCGGTAACGAGGGACAGAGCAAGATAGAGAAGCGTCGATCCAAAGCCCACCGCCCATCCCGAGAGCGCGGCGACCGCCAGCCCGTTCGCGGCCATTACGAGCACGCACGCGAGACCGAGGCCGGCTGCCGCGGCCCAGAAGAGCAGGGCCGGGATGGCGGGACCTGCCATGTGGCCCAGCGCAACGCTCACCGACGGGAGCGGCGTCATGAGCAGGAAGCCGAGGGTCGATCGGTCCCGCTCCATGCGGAACGACCTGGTTACGTTCGCGCACGCGTGCATCGGGCTGAAAAGCGTCGCCGTTGCCAGCGTCGTGATGAGCAGCGAGAACCCCCACGCGCCCTGCCCCATCTGGATGTCCGGCGAGTGGAAGAGCAGCGGATGGAACACCGCCGGCAGGATGAAAGCCATCAGGAGCAGCGGCGCGCCCCACGCGACGAGCAGCCCGAGCAGGCCCAGGGCGACGCCGACAGCAAGGTGGTCCGATCCGAGCGTGCCGGGCAGAACTCGGCGCGCACCATAAATGGCGACGGGATTGTCGGTCTTCGCGGCGAGCCATCGCTGAACCGCGAGGGCTGCCGGACTCATGGGGAGGTGACGCCAGTCGCGGGCTGGCGGAAGTGATGGAGGCGATGGAAGGGGCTGCGACGGACCTCGCACGGGGACAGCCGTATGAGCTGTCAGAAACGGAGGTGGCGCGATTCCAACTCCTTCGACCACGAACTCCAGGTCCTGTGATTGCTGGCCGTGGACACTGGAAGGGATGGACCTCGCAGCTGCCAGCGCCGGCGCGACGCCAGATTCAGGGGCCCAGCCGTTCCAGCCGGTTGTCTTTACAGTCTTCAGCGTAACGGCCCGCGCGGACGCCGTTGCATGGCGCGTGAGCAGTCCCGCATGCCGGGCCCACTGAAGAAGCGCGGCCGCTGCAAACGGGCCGGCGACTGCGATCCAGTGAGGCGGTAAGTGGAGGACGCCGTGAGCGGCGGACTGCGCGGCGGGGTTCACGGCAGCCAGCGCTACAGCCGGGCTCAGCGCCGCAATCCAGGAGAAAGGCGCCGGCGCGAAAAGCAGTCCCGCCGGCAGCACGAACCAGGCAATCCATGCGGACACGTCCGAACCCGCGAGCGTGGCGCCCGCCGCCAGTGTTCCGGCCGCAATGAGGAGCGCATACGCGAGCGCCGTGCCCACCTCTGGCGAAAGTGCCGCCGCCGGCATCGTGACGAGCGCGGTCGCGGTTCCCATCGCCACTGGCAGGAAAGGCGTGAGCGCGCGGAGCCGGCGGCTGGCGGGTATCAGCGAGAAACCGGAGTGGCGGCGCGCCGCAGTCCGTAAATGCACGAGGGAGAAGCCCATCCCGACAACGCCAGCGAGATAGAGAATCGACGCAAGTTGCCGGGCCGGGATGGGCACGGTCGACCCGCCGTAGAGCGCCGCCGGCAGGCCGGATTCGAGAACGGGCTGCCAGAGAGCGCCCATGAGGCCGATACCGGCAAACCAGCGAATCCGTCGCCGAAAGGCCAGCTCCTGTCGTGAATCCGGCAGGGCTTGAATTTGGGCGGGGTGGGACACCCGAAGCCAGAGGCTCGATGTCCACGCGGCGCTGATGCGATACAAAAACGGGATCGGCAGCGCCCAGGTCCAGAGCGGCAGCGGAAGGCCGAACCATGTGAAGGGAGCGCTGAGAACGCGGACCACGACCCACATCCCGGTGATGGGGAACGCGATCAGAGCTGGCCAGACGTCGGCGGGGATCCGGGACGCGAATTGTGGTGAGGCGGCATGGAACGCGTTGAGAATTGCGCCTGCCATCACGGTTCCCGGAAGGCCGGCGAAAACGAACAGCATCGCCAGGCATCCGGCGGAGCGGCCCTGGTCGCGGAGCATCTGGGCCACTTCCTCTGGCGACTGCTCGCCGAATCCGGGCGTGCGCCATGCTGGAATGGGGATCGCGAGCAGCGCGAAGAGCAGGTAGAGGACGAATACTTCCTGCGCTCCCACGCTCTTGAGGCTCATCAGAAAGAAGTAGACGGGGAGTCCGGCGAGCGCGGCCATCATCGCGAGCTGGAAGGGATAGACCGCGGATCGGACGAGGACCTCGAACGCAGTGATTCGCGTTAGGAGGACCTGGAGGAGCGTGCCGCGCGTCGCATCTGCGCTGAGGACGCGGTTCAGGACGGCGCGCGCCGTGGAGTAGACGATGACTGCGTGGAATGCGGCCACGACGGCAAAAATGGCCCGCCCGCCATCCTGTCCTCCGAGCCACACGGGCACGCGGTTATCGGGAAAGGCGCCGAGAGAGAGCAACAGCCAGAGCCCGACCCATGCCATTCCGAAGATCATGGCCAGCAACGTCGCGGCATTCAATAGACCGCGATATGGCTCGCCCCTCCTTCCGTCGCGCCGCCGCTCCCGCCAGTAGAACGGGTTCTCGGCTGTGTCGGTGAGCCTGCGCAGCACGAGGGCGTAACCGTCGGGTAATCCCAGTAATTTGATCATACGGTCGGGACCGCTCGGCTCGCCGCGATACGGCAAACCCACATGCAGTTGAGTACGGTCACTGTTCGTGGACGTTTTCGTTGTTGCGGCTTCGCTCTATGTCGGCGCGTCTGACAAACGCGGTGTTGTCAGCTTCAATTATGCCTGAAAGAACGCCAACCGACTCCGATTCATGACAGCGGTGCGCCAGTTAATTACGCGACCGCCAGGCGATGAAAATTGTGCTCGTTAGCCGCTTGACACTTTGCTTAAGAACTGTTAAGATGTCCGACAGTAGATAGTAGCGCGTCGGCGATGGCGCTATTCGTCCTGTGAGGGGTCGCTCCCCAGGGCGGTGGCGATCACTCCGGATATACCTGATACGAGGAGCCGAAAAGGATGGAACTCAGCAAGGGAGCAACTGCAGCCATCGTTGCCGTCGTCGTAATTGTCGTGGTCGTCGTTGGTTACATGGTGTTTCTTAAGCCGAAGAACGCGATGTCGAATGAGGCCAGAGACAAGTACATGCAGATGATGAAGAATGGCGGTACCTCAGGCGGTATGCGTTCTGGTGGGATGTCCGGTGGTATGTCCGGAGGCAGATGATGATTGGCGCGTTACCCCACATCTGAATGGCGGGGCCACTGACGTGGGGCGCACCCCATCGATGGTGCGCGATGCAAGCTGGGATGCAGGTCGATTTTCCCAGGTTCAGCACTTTTTCATTGGCGTGGTAACCGACGGTGCCGACCCGGGTCCCGAAACCCAGGCGGAACAGCAAAGGAGCAATCGTGATGAAAGGTTGGACGAGGAAAGAGGGTTTTACCCTTATCGAGCTTCTCGTCGTGATCGCGATTATCGCGATCCTCGCAGCAATTCTGTTTCCAGTATTCGCACAAGCGCGTGAATCGGCGCGCAAAACCAGCTGCCTTAGCAACGTGAAACAGCTCGCTCTCGGATGTAGAATGTACACAACCGACTACGACGGACATGGCCCGTCCAGCAACGGCGACTGCTGGGGAAGTCCGGCGCCTTGCAAGACCGATGACAGCTACAGCAACGCCACGTTCTCCATGCAGTGGCAGTTCGCCATCTTTCCCTACGTGAAGAACCAGCAGGTCTACAAGTGCCCGAGCGACCCGCGGCCAGACGATCAGATTCTCGTTAGCTATGTCCACAACAACTACGGCCTGAACCTCGGTGGCGGCGGCAAGAATGAGTCCGCCGTGCCCGCGCCCGCCGAGACCGTAGAGCTGATCGAGGGTGGCAACTCCGGTTGGGCCAGACCGCCGGATCAGGGTGGTATTCCCGGCGGCGCCAAGCGCGCTTTCATCGTTGGGGACTACACGCTCTGGGACCGCTGGAACCGGATTACGCATGACGATCCGGGTTGGAACTGGTCCGACAAGCTCCCGCGCCACTCCGGAGGCTCCAACATGAGCTACATGGATGGCCACGCGAAGTACCACACGCTCGTCACGTACTGCAAGGCGAAGTACCACGTTGGGAACGGGCTCCCGTTTACGGCGATACAGGCCGGAAACACGAGCGAGTCGGATTGGCAGATGGAACTGGGTGAGTATGGAAACTCGGCGACCCCCAACTGTTCCGTATACCCGCAGTAGGATACCGGTCCAGCCAATAACATCCAGGCAGTCCTGCCTGACATGAGGTAAAATACCTCTGTCACCGGACCGCAGAACGACCAGAAGTGCGGTGCTTTCGCGCCGCACTTCTATCTTGTTGGCGGTGGTTCCGTCGCTCTGCCTCCTTCGCAGGTTCCTGCTCCGCTCCGTTTTCCGGTCGCGTATGGCGCCTCCACACTCCGGTTTGGGAGTCGATCGATGAGCATGCGTCTCTTGCATTTGCGTACATCTTCGCATCACCGAATAACCGTATTGCTTGCAATAGTGGCCATCTCTTGTGGCGCCTGGTATGGAGTCAAACGATGGAGGGCGGCCGCCACTCCGGATTTGTCGAAATTGACCGTTGCCGACCTGCAGGTACAGACAGACCTCCATCCCACGCCCGCCTCGCTCACCGTGCTCTTCAAGCGGCTGCACGACGCTGGTGACAATGAGCAGGCACTAAAGACGGCAAAGCGTTTCGCGCAGCTCTTCCCCGCGGAAGCGCGGAGCCATAACCTCCTGGGCATCGCACTCGCTTCAACCAACGATCCAGGCGGCGCGGAGAAAGAGTTTCAAGCAGCGATCCTGCGCGACTCCAGGGATATCGACCCCTATATCAATATCGGGCGTCTGGCACTGCTCATGGACGATCCGCGCCGCGCAGAGTCGGAGTTTGACCGCGCCACGACCGTAAATCCCAACTCATCGGAAGCCTGGCGAGGTTATGCCGAGGCGGAGGAGGCCCTCTATAACCAACAGGACGCCATCCAGGCCTACAAGCGCGCCATCAAGCTCGCGCCAGGCAGGCCGGAAGCTTACGCGCTCCTCGGCGCGTTCATGGCGGAAATAGGGAGCGGGGACGAGGCAAAGCCCTATCTGGAGAAGGCTCTCGCCATGGGCTATAAATCGGGCCGGCTCTACAGCGGCCTCGCAATGGCCTACGCTGACATTCCCGTTTCCGACGACGATCTGCCGAAGGCTCTGAAATACGCGGACGAGGCGAACAAGCTGGGCGCGAAGGGCACATTGACGCAGTACGCGCGAAGCCTGGCGCTGCAGAGAATGGGCAAATACCAGGAGGCCATCGCGGGATTCCGTAAGGTCATTGCCGTCAGCGAGAATGCGAACGGCCCGTGGATCGGCATTGCCCAATGCTACCGCGCGCTCGGCAAGGCCAGGCAGGCCGAGCAGGCGGCCGCCATAGGCGAGCGCATTGTCACACAGGCCCAACACCTTGGCAACCTCAAATACCAGATCCAGACAAGACCGAACAGGCTGGATTTGCGAGAGCAGTACGCGGACCTGATGATGCAGAACGGCCAATATCTTATGGCCGCCGACCAGTACCGCTACGTCGCTATTCACACGCCTGAACACCCGGAAATGTGGCTGAAGGCGGCACGGGCGTTCGATCTCGGGGGTGAAAAGGACCTCGCTGATTACGTTCGTCCGTTCGCCAAAACCGGACACGCCTCGAAGTCCGCGACGTCAACGACACCAGCGACGTCGGCAACGAAGAGCATCGCTAAAGGAAATTGATGGGTCGCCTATTCTGTCGAGCCGCGCGCTGCTCGCGTAACGCCTTCTCCGCCGTCGTTGCCGCCGTCGCGCTCGCCGCAGGATGCGCCCACCACCCTCCGCCCGGCCCCGCAGCACCGCCGACCGTCGCGCCGCTGTTTACCGAGATTGCCGAGCGGAGCGGCGTCCGATTCCACCATCGCACCGGAAAGAAGGCCGCTGCGAACATCATGGAGACAACAGGCGCCGGGTGCGCTGTGTTCGATTACGACAACGATGGCTGGCTGGACATCTACATGGTGAACGGCATGTCCCCGCCTGGCGATGGTAACCACCTCTTCCATAACAACCACGACGGCACGTTCACGGATGTGACGAAGAGAGCCGGCGTGGCCGCACTGGGACACGGTATGGGAATGGGTTGCGCGGTCGGCGATTACGACGGCGACGGATACCTCGACCTCCTTGTTACGTTTACGAAAAAGAATGCCCTCTTCCACAATAACGGCGGCGGTACCTTCACCGAGGTGACCGACAGAGCAGGACTTGCGGGAGGAGGATTCTCCACGGCGGCGGCATTCGCCGATCTCGATGGAGACGGAAAGCCTGACATCTACATTGCTCGCTACTGCGAGTTCAACTCCTCCTCCAAGCAGCTCTGCAACATGAAGGGATTCCCAACGAGCTGCCCTCCATACTTTTATCAGCCCTTGCCGGATCTGGTGTACAAGAACATGGGTGACGGCACGTTTAAGCACGTGGAGAAGCCCTGGGGGATGGTTGATTCGAGCGGCCGGGGACTGGGCGTGGTCACCGTAGACTTTGACCGCGACGGGAAATTGGACCTCTTCGTCGCGAATGACGGCTCCCCGAATTTCCTATGGAGGAATCACGGCGGCGGCAGGTTCGAGAACGTCGCCGCGGCGCAAGGTGTGGCGTTAACCGATTCCGGCACCGCCATCGCCAACATGGGCTGTGATTTCGGCGACTTCATGGGTGACGGAAACCTGGGCCTCATAACGGCTGTGTTCGACACCGAGGAGCTGGCTGTCTGGCGCTATACTCCAAACGGCGGATTCCAGTACGTTTCGCGCCAGACCGGGTTGAGCCAGAAGTCCAGGCCACTCCTCAAATTCGGTGTTGGTTTCGCGGACTTCGATAACGATGGCCTGCTCGACATATTCCTGTCAAACGGGCACGTCCAGGACCGCATCGCGGACATCCAGCCCGGATCTCACTACGCGCAGTCCAGGTCCTATTACCGCAATGTGGGCAAGGGGAGATTTGAGGATGAGACGGCGGAAGGCGGCGAGGCGCTTACCAGTCCCGCGGTTGGACGGGGCGCGGCATTCGGTGACCTGTTCAACGACGGCGGAATCGATGTCGTGGTCAACAACTGCGACGGCACAGCCATGGTCATCAGGAACGACAACCCGCGGAAGAACTGGGTCGAGCTGCGATTGATTTCGGCCGGGAGGAATTGGGAGGCTATCGGCGCGACTGCCGAGCTATACACTCCTACGCGCAAGATCACGCGGTTCGTGCACACGGCCTACAGCTTCGCGAGTGCAAACGACCACCGCCTCCATTTCGGACTGGGCGGCGAAACACGCGTCCAGAAGGTCGTCGTGACGTGGCCCGGCGGCCGCAAGACGGAATATCACGGTATACCGACAAACCGGACTACGGACATTGTTGAGAGCGAAGGCGCCGTCCCAGCGGGAGTGAAGAGGCTTCTTCAAACGGGCAGACGAATGTCGAGCTCTACATCGCACAAGCCATAATCCCGCGATCCGGGCTTGCTTCGCTTGATGCCGGCGGCGCCCGCGCTGCCCGCAGAATCTACCCGGCAACACCGGCGCTACTTCGCTCCGGTGCGAAGCTGCCGCAGGCCGGCTGACGCCTCGGCACAACCGCGGTCCATGAGCAGCGCAGCCGCGAAAGCGGTCCCGGCTTCGATGGGATTATTCGCATTCATGTCGGTCTTGCCAAGCTGGACGAGGCTGGGGACCAGCGGCCCTCCGCGCTGAATCTCGCCGATTATTGTCGCCCTGGCCGCCGCGAGCGTCTGCGCCGTCGCCAACGCCTTCCTGATCTTCTCTGCATCCCCGCGCCGGCCGTTCTTCTCGTAGACCTCCTCGAGCAAAGCCAGTACGTCCGCGTTGTATGGATTCTCGTCATAGGCATGCTCGAGTGCCTGTGCCGCGTTGCCATAGTCCGCCTCGCGAAACCAGACTTGGGCGGCGAAGTAGTACGCTCTCGCTTTGCTCGTCGAAAAATGCGCGACGCGGTTCAGCTCAAGCAGCGCCTGAGCCCGATCAGCGCTCTTTGCACGAAGCACCAGGACCTTGCCCAACTCGAACCGCGCGTTCATATCATTCGGATCTTCCGTTAGCGCGCCATTCAGCTCCCTGACTGCCTCGTCGTAATTCCCGGCGTCTCCCAGCGCCTCACCATGGCGCGCACGCAGATGCTTCGCCCCTGGAACCAGCCGCATCGCCTTTCGATAGGCGTCCGCCGCCTCCCTGGGGTTCTTTAGCTGCATCTGCAAATCGCCCAGCGTGCGCCATGCTTCACCGTTGGACGCATCAACACGGAGTCCAGCCTGGAGCTGTGCGATTGCCTCGTTCAGCCGGAAGGTCCGAGCGCAGATCGATGAAAGGAGGAACCTCGCTTCGGCATTGTCAGGCCAGAGCTCAATTGCCTTCCGGTTGACCGGTTCTGCCCTGGACCAGTCGGCTGCCGCGAGGGCGGCTCGCACAAACCCGTTCCACGCGTCGACCCTGGTCGGGCCAAGTTCCATCACGCGAGAGTAAACTCTTTCGGCTTCCTCGAATCGGGATGTGGCCTCCAGCCGCCTTGCCCATTCGGCAACGACCGCATAGGAAGCGTCGGGGCGGGCGGCCGATTGCGCCAGCGTCTCGTCCGACTGCCTCGCTGCCTGCCATCGACTTACGGCACCCGTTGAGAAGAGCCGTAGAATCACACCCGCGCAGACGAGCAGCAAGCCCGTCAGGAGAAAAACCCTGACACGCTTACGGCGCGAATTGGTTACGGGTTCCGACGACAAAGCGGTCATGACTGCTTCCTTCAGATTTGGGACGAGGCACGCAAGAGGAGCTTCGACCGCTCCGGCTGGCGGGAGCCCTGCATCTTAGTGCATGGGCGCCGGCTTACCCGATCCCTCCGACACGACGATTCGTCGATCGATGCCCGGTGCGGCGAAGTCCTCTCGCCGCCCGTCAGACCACCGCACGGACATCGCATCCAATTTGTTCACGGCGCCAAGTCCCAGGTGAAGAATGTGGGAGCTGCTCGAAAGATAACTGGAGGCCGGCGATACTTCCGCGACCCACGTCCGGCGCCCAGATCGCAGCGTCACCTTCGCTCCATAGCCAAATACATTCGGCCACTTGCCACGAAGGTCTAATCTCACCCAATGACCAACCGGGGCCGAAACGTTGTGAAGGAGAAGCGGAGTGCCCTCGATGTCCACAACGAGTATATCCTGTTTACCGTCGTTGTCAAAGTCAGCCGTTGCCATGCCCCGACCTGCGATCGATTTGCCAAACGCCGGTCCCGCCGTCCGCGCGACATCGACAAATCGTTTGCCATCCTGGTTATGAAACAGCATCATCGGTTGCAGGAATGTCTGTCCAGGATAAATCTTATCTACATTATCGTACACATGTCCATTCGCGAAAACAATGTCCGTCCAGCCGTCGTTGTCGACGTCACAGAACTTTGTGCCGAAGCCCAATGGCTTTCTCGTCGGCTCGGCGATTCCAGTCCTGACGCTGACATTGTCGAAGTAGGCGCCATTGTTGTTCTGGTAGAGCGAGTACGGCTCCATCGAGAACGCGCTGGTGACCAGGTCGAGCTGCCCGTCGCCATTGAAATCAGCCCAGTCAGCGCCCATGGACGCTTCGGCTTCCTGGTTGACACCGACGGAAACACCCTCGGAAATCGACGTATTCCTGAAGTGGAAGCTTCCCTGATT
>Ga0068855_100001634_pt1 | contig 28112 bp, 27 predicted proteins | sample KBSCornC52_FD_66592 | JGI IMG/M metagenome (GOLD analysis project Ga0068855, IMG submission 66592) | Corn rhizosphere microbial communities from Kellogg Biological Station, Michigan, USA - KBS Corn C5-2 | ecosystem: Host-associated > Plants > Roots > Rhizosphere > Soil ... | reverse complement strand
AGGCTCCGGCCGCCGAGGCCGCGATCTCCAATCGACTCCGAGGCGTCATCATGCGGCAAGAAGCCGGCCTGGCCATTTTAGTCCTCCTGCTGGGGGTCGCCATCTTCGCCGTCTGGGGGAGGCTGCGCGACCGGCAAAGACGCCGGCGCGCGGCGCGGCTTGGCATGACGATCGAACTGATCCGGTCGCGCCAGGACTGACCCCTCCGGCGCGGACAGCCCGGCGGGTCGCCGTTTCCATCGCAGAATTGGTGCGGCCGCCCGGCGAGGCCGCCGAGCGACCTTGCCTGGCGCCGATTTCCCTTCATGGTCAGGCTGCGGGATGGGATAGAAGGCGGTCATCGCCTGCCCAGATAGGAATGTTGGGGACAGCTTGGATACGCCGGACAGCAGAATTACCGCCATGTTACCGCGGCTGAGGCGCCTCGCTCATGCCCTGGTATGCGAACCAGCCAAGGCCGACGAACTGGTGTGGGCGGTCGTCGAGCGGGCGGCCAGCGAGATCGGCCGGCTTCGCCAGGACATCGGTCCGGAAATCCAGCTGATCCGAATGCTGCGCAACCTCTGGATCGAGCGGCGCGAAGAATGGCAACCGGTCCTGCCGCTCGAGCCGACCAGCGACGCCGACAAGGTGATTCAGGCAATGGCGTCCTTGCCGAGCGGCCAGCGCGAGGCGGTGGCGCTGGTGGTGATCGACGAGCTGCAGTACCGCGACGCCGCCGATATCGCCCGGGTGTCCGTCGCGACCCTGGCCGAGCGGCTGGTCACCGGTCGCTCGACGCTCGCGGCGATGCTGGCGGAGACCGCCGCGTGACGGTCCGCGAGAAGCAGCTCCTCGCCTGGCTCGACGGCGAGCTCGATGAAGCCGGCGCCGAAGAGGTCGAGCAAGCGGTTCAGGCCGATCCGGCGTTGATGGCGCGGGCCGAGGCACATTTCCTGGCGATGATGCAGCTGCGCGCCGCTTTCGCGCCGTTGCTCGAGGCGCCCTTTCCGACATCGTCGAGCGCGGCCGAGAAGGCCGATCCGGAGGTCGTCGAGCCCGACACGCCGGATGTGGACGACACAGCGCAGGTCCCGTCCGATCCTCCGCCGTCGCGCCAGCGCTGGGGGCATGCCGCAGCCTTGCTTCGGCCCCGGCTCCGTCGCTGGGGAATGCTCGCGGCGATGCTGTTGCTGGGTGTGCTGATCGGCCGATTCGCGCTGGATTCGACGCAACCCACGGTGATCAGCCGGATCGCCGCTTCAGTGCCGGCGCAAGGCGAGGTCGTTCGTGACCAGGATGGCTCGCTGGTCGCCGCCGGGGCGCTTGTCGAGGCTTTGGAAAATGGCGTCCAGCCGGGCGATCAGGAGCCCGTGCGCATCCCGCTGAGCTTCCGCGACAAGACGGGGCGATTGTGCCGCAGCTTCGACACCGCGCGCCTCGCCGGCATCGCCTGCCGCGACGAGGACGGTTGGCGCCTGCGCCTCGCGCTGCAGACCAGCGGCGCTGGCCGATCGGCTGCCAGTGAAAGCCCGTTCGTCGGCCAGGCGGTGGACGCGATGATCGCCGGCGAGCCGCTCGATGCCGGTCAGCAGCAGGCGGCGAAGGATCGTGGCTGGCGCTAAGCTGTCGCCGTCCGCGCCCGCACGAGGACGACCCCGGCGGCGACCAGCGCGACGCCAAGCAGATGGTAACCCTGCAGCCGCTCGTGGAGCGCCACGGTCGCCAGCAAGGTGCCGAACACCGGCATCAGATTGGTGACGCTGCCGGCCCTGGTCGGTCCGATCAGAGCCACCGTGCGGTTATAGGCGATATAGGCGAGGCACGAGGCGAACAGCGCGGTGTAGAGGACCACCGCCACCGATGCGGGGGTCACCACCATGTGCGCGCCGGCCGCCAGCTCGGCGCCATAGGCCGGCGCGAGCCACGCGGCGCCGGCGACGAAGATCGCCGCCGCCGCGACGATCGGATCGCGCAGCGACAGCCGCGAGAGCAGGATCGTGTAGACACTGTAGATCATTGTCGCAGCGAGGATCAGCAGATCGCCGTGGTTGGGCGAAAAGGCCAGCAGCTGCTGAAGCGAGCCACGCGCAACGATTACGGCGACACCGGCAAGCGACAGGATCAGCCCGACGATCATGCGGGCGGTAGGCCGCTCGCCGACCAGCGCCGCCATCGCCAGCATCGTCAGGCTTGGCTGCACCGCCTGGACGAGCAGCCCGTTGACCGCCGTCGTCCGCTGCAGCCCGAGATAGAGCAACATGCTGAAGCCGGCGACGCCGAGCAGGCCGAGCAGCGTCAGCCGTCGCCATTCGGCGCGCAGCGCCGCGCGCTGGGCGACAAGCCGCGGTCCGGCGATCGCCGCCATCACCGCCGCGGCCAGCGCCCAGCGCCAGAAGGACAGCGCCGCCGGCGGGATGATCTCGCGGACGCCACGTCCGACCACCGAGTTGGAGGCCCAGAAGAAGGCGGCGAGGGAAAGCAGCAGATAGGGTGATCGCCAGAGCCAGCCGGCCAGTGCCTCAACCCTCGACACGTGCGTCGCGTCGCTCCGCCGGATCCGGCGGTACGCCGGGATCGGCGATCATGCCACGCGATCGGGCAAATCGGATCCGGCGATAAAGGCATCGATGTTGGCCATCACCCGCAGGCCCATCGCCATGCGCGTCTCATGTGTCGCCGAGCCGATATGCGGCAGCAGGACGGTCCGCGGCGCGCTCAGCCAGCGCGGGTTGAGCGCTGGCTCGCCGGCGAAGACATCGAGTCCGACGGCGCCGACGCGGCCTTCTTCCAGCGCATCGATCAGTGCCTCGTCGTCGATCAGATCGCCGCGCGCGGTGTTGATCACGACGGCGCCGGGCTTGAGGGTGGCGATGGTTGCGCGATCGAGGACGCCCCGCGTCTCCGCGGTTGCCGGCATGTGCAGCGACAGCACATCGGCCGCGGCGAGGAACGCGGCGCGATCGGCGACATAGCGGGCGCCGGCGTCGTCGTCATGGCGCGAGCGGCCATGATAGATCACCGTCATGCCGAACGCCGCGGCGCGTGCCGCGGTCGCGCGGCCGGTGCGGCCGAAGCCCCAAATGCCGAGCGTTCGCCCGGCGAGGTCATGGCCGCGAATATCGGCCGGCGTCCAGCCGCGCCAGGCGCCGGCGCGCAGCTGCCGTTCCGCGTCGCTGGCGCCGCGCAACGCCGCAAGGATCAGCATCATGGCGATGTCGGCGGTCGCCGCGGTCAGGACATCAGGCGTGTTGCTGACCATCAGCCCGCGCGCCGCGGCCGCTTTCAGGTCGATATGATCGGTGCCGGCGCCGAAATTGGCGATCAGCCGGACCGAGCCGGGCAAGGCATCGATGAGCGCGCGATCGACCGCCACGCCGACTGCCGGAACCATGATCCGCGCGCCCTTGACCGCCGCGGCGAACTCGTCCCGGCCACAGTCGACGATCGGCAGGATCAGCGCGCCATAGCGATCGACGAAGGCCGCCGCGACATCAGGCGGCAGCGTCGCCGCAACGACGATGTCGGGCGCAGCCATCGGCTAGGACGACAGGGTCGCAAGCGCGCGCTGAAGCTGGGGATCGATCCCGGCACGGCGACCGGCGACCGGCCATGGCACGGTGATCTCGGGCAGATAGCCGACGCCTTCGATGCGCAGGCCGTTGGGCATGCGGACATCCGATGTCGCCACCGACAGCTGGCCGCCGTCGGGTAGGCGATAATGCTCGGCGCCGGTCAGCTCGCCGGCGGTGCGTTCGCCGACCGTCGTGCCGCGACCGGAGCTGCCGATCAGGGCGGCGAGCACCTCCGCGGCGCTGGCGCTGCGCCGGCCGACCAGCACCACCAGCGGGCCGGAATAGGCGCGGTTGCCGGCGGCGAGCACTTCGTCGCGGCCGGCATCGCGGCCGGTGCGGACGAGCATCAGCCGCGGCTTGGCGTAGAAGGCGCCGGCGACGCGCGCGGTCACCGCCGCATCGCCGCCGCCATTTTCGCGCAGGTCGAGGATTACCCCGCGCGGCGCCGGCGCACTGGCGAGCTGGCGGAAGACCCAGCGATCGACCCCGGGATAAAAGCCGTCGATACGCAGCAGCAGCACATTGCCCGCCAGCCGCCGGACGGCGACCGGCCGATAGGGTGCCAGGCGCTCCGCCTGCAAGGCGAGATCGTGCCGAACGCCCGTCCCGTCGAGGAATGCAAGCTTCTGGATCTGGCCGGCGAGAGGCGGTGGATCGTCGCGCTCGGGGATCCGGCCGTCGACCGAGAGCAACTGCCATCCTTCCAGGACCCCAGCCTTGGCCGCGGGGCTACTGGCGTCGACCGACAAGACCCGCCAGGCGCCGTCCTCGATGACCGAAACGATGCCGACGCTGGCGTCAGCCCCGGCCGTGGCCGTAGCCGATGCCGGCATCGGATTGTCGACGTAGACATGGCTATCGCCGATCTTGTCGAGCATCCGGCCGATCACTTCGTAAAGCGTGCGATTGTCATGGGCCGCGAGCGCCTGCGGTCGATAGGTCGTCAGCGCCGCCCGCCAATCGACGCCGCGCAATTTCGGATCCCAATAATTTCTGGCGACCAGCGTCCACACCGAATCGAACACGCGCGCGTTCATCAGCGTCTGCGAGGGTTGTGGCGAAGGGACTGGCGCTGCTGCGACGGTGAGCAGGGCCGCGAGGATCAGCAGGCGACGCATGCCCGCCCCCGCCCACCGGTTCCCAGGAAACGGTCACAGCCCCCGCTGTGGCCGAGCGTTTCGGACGCGGCACGACCAGCCGCAAATCGTACGATCAAGATCAACTTTCCCCGCCCCGACTGCCCTTACATTGCGCCGCTCATCTCATAGCCGCTCGGAGCGGCGGCGTGAACCACCGTCATGGCGAAGAGTGCCGCTCAAGAGGCTAGTCGCGGAACCGGATAGGTCGTTACGCCCGTGCTACGCCCCTTGGGGCGCCGGATCCCCCCAGCCGCCCGGGCGGCGGGTCTTCGGAATCGACGAACCGCCGCTGCTCGCGACTGGCGCGCGCGCGCCGCTGCTCTCGCCACGGTCGATATCCTCGCCGGCGATCACCTGCTTGGCCTCCTCGCCCGACAGCGTCTCGAACTCGAGCAGGGCGGCAGCCAGCCGGTTCAGCTCATCGAGATGCTCGGTGAGGACCGTGCGCGCGGTCGTCTCCGACTCCTCGATCAGCCGGCGGACCTCCTGGTCGATCAACCGGGCGGTGTCTTCCGAGACATTCTGCGAGCGCGCCACCGAATGGCCGAGGAACACCTCGTCCTGGTTGTCGCGATAGCGCAGCCAGCCGAGTTTTTCCGACATGCCATATTCCATGACCATCGCGCGGGCCATTTCGGTGGCCTGCTGAATGTCGTTGGCGGCGCCGGTGTTGAGCTCTTCGTTGCCGTAGATGATCTGCTCGGCGATGCGGCCGCCGAAGCAGAGCGCGAGCCGCGCCTTCATCTGCTTCATCGTCATCGAATAGCGATCGCGCTCGGGCAGGTTCCAGGTCACGCCCAGCGCACGGCCACGCGGGATGATCGTCACCTTGTGCAGCGGATCGCAGCCGGGGACGTGGAGCGAGACCAGCGCATGGCCGGCCTCGTGAATCGCGGTCGCCTTCTTCTCTTCCTCGGTCATGACCATGGACTTGCGCTCGGCGCCCATCATGACCTTGTCCTTGGCCGTCTCGAACTCGCCCATTGCGACCAGCCGCTTGCCCTTGCGCGCGGCGAGCAGCGCCGCCTCGTTGACGAGATTGGCAAGGTCGGCGCCCGAGAAGCCCGGCGTGCCGCGCGCGATCACCCGCGCCGAGACGTCGGGGGCGAGCGGGATCTTCTTCATATGGACGAGCAGGATCTTCTCGCGCCCGTCGATATCGGGCCGCGGCACGACGACCTGACGGTCGAAGCGACCGGGGCGCAGCAGCGCCGGGTCGAGCACGTCGGGACGATTGGTCGCGGCGACAATGATGATGCCTTCATTGGCCTCGAAGCCGTCCATCTCGACCAGCAGCTGGTTGAGGGTCTGCTCGCGCTCGTCATTGCCGTTGCCGAGGCCGGCGCCGCGATGGCGGCCGACCGCGTCGATCTCGTCGATGAAGACGATGCAGGGCGCATTCTTCTTGGCCTGCTCGAACATGTCGCGCACGCGGCTCGCGCCGACGCCGACGAACATCTCGACGAAATCGGAGCCCGAGATGGTGAAGAACGGCACATTGGCCTCGCCGGCGATGGCGCGCGCGAGCAGCGTCTTGCCGGTGCCGGGGCTGCCGACGAGCAGCGCGCCCTTCGGGATCTTGCCGCCCAGCCGGGCGAATTTGGTCGGGTCCTTCAGGAAATCGACGATCTCCTGCAGCTCCTCGCGCGCCTCGTCGATGCCGGCGACGTCGTCGAAGGTGACGCGGCCTTCCTTCTGCGTCAGCAATCGCGCCCGCGACTTGCCGAAGCCCATCGCGCCCTTGCCGGCGCTCGACTGCATCTGGCGCAGGATGAAGAAGCCGATGGCGAAGATCACCAGGATCGGCAGCGACTGGTAGAGCAGCAGCATCCAGACGCTGTTCTGCTCCTCGGGCGCGGCGCTGAAATTGACGCCCTTGGCCTTAAGCTTGTCGACCAGCGTCAGATCCTGCGGCGGCGCATAGGTCTTGAACGCCTCGTCGCCGGTCGTCTTGCCGGTGATGTTGGGACCGGCGATCTGGACGCTGCGGACCTGGTCGTTGTCGACCTTGGTCAGGAAATCGGAATAGGAGATCGTGGACTGGGCAGCCGTCCGCGAGGCGCTGGCGAACATGTTCACCGCCAGCATGATCACCACGAGGATACCGATCCAGATGAAGAGGCTCTTCATCAACGGATTGTTCGGCGGTTCTTTCTGCTCGCTCATGCCCGTTCCGATTAAATCTCGCCCTCTAAGATAGGCTATCAGTCGTTAATGACAATCCACCGGCGGCTCACATAGTTCGCCTCGCCGGAGCCATGGCCAAACACCAGCGCGGGCCGGGCGAGCATCGCACCCCGGCAATCGTCGCCACCCGCCCCGCCAGCAGTGAATCGAACACCCGCATCAGCTTAGGGCCCGGCACCTCTCCGGCGGTGACGAAATGGCCGATCGCCTGGGCCAGAAGCCGTCGCTGCAGCTCGCGCGGCAAATCGGCAACATCGAGCCACAAAACCGCGCCATCGCCGATCTCGGCGCGCTCCTCCCACAGCTTGGCGCCGATCCAGTCGAGCGCCTCTTCGGCCTCGGCGAAATGGGCGGCCGCTGCGGCAAGCCGCTCGGGCGCCAGCCATGGCGTGCCGGCGAGCGTTCGCCGCACCCGGCTGCGATCATGGCGCTCATCGCGATTGGCCGGGTCGTCGACCGCGACGATGCCCGCTTCTCCGACCAGCGCTGCCAGCTCGGCCCGCCGCCAGCCGAGCAGCGGGCGGATCAGCTGAACCGCTCTCCCGTCACCATCGGCGATCGTACGGGTAGCCCGGACAGCCGCCGCGCCGCGCACCCCCGAGCCGCGGGCAAGCCGCATGAGCAGGGTTTCGGCCTGGTCGTCGACGTGATGGGCGACCGCCAGCCAGCCGCAATGGCGATCGGCCGCCCAGCGCGACAGCGCCCGATAGCGCTGTCGGCGCGCCGACGACTGGAGATTGGCACGCGGCAACACGTCCCATGCGAGGGTCAGCGTTTCATGCGGCACGCCGAGCTTGGCGCAGATTGCGGCGACCTGCGCCGCCTCCCCGGCCGATTCCGGCCTGAGCCGATGATCGACCGTCGCCGCAACGACCAGCCCCGGATAGGCGGCAGCGGCCAGCAGCAGCAGGGCGGTGCTGTCGGGGCCACCGGAGACGGCGACGCCGAGCCGCGCCGCGGCCGTCGGCGGCGTCACGGTCAGCGCTTCGAGATCGGCCCGAAAGCGTCCGACGCGCGGGTCATTTGCCGCAATTGGCCGCCACACGAGCCTTGGCCGTCTGGTCCTTGAGGCTGGCGCCCATCTTGGCGCCGTAGACGTCCAGCAGCTCGCCATAGACCTTGCAGGCTTCGGTCGGCTTGTTCAGCTTCACCAGCGACTGGCCGAGCCAGTAGAGGCTGTCCGGCGCACGGTCGCCGCGCGGCATGCTCGTATAATTGAAGAGAAAGGCTTCGGCGGCGGTCGCCGGCTTGCCGTCCGCCAGATAGCTGCGCCCGAGCCAGTGCTGAGCGTAGCTCGCGCGCTTGCTCTTGGGATATTTGGCGACATAGGCCTTCAGCGCCGTCTCGGCCTCGGGATAGTTCGAGTCCCGGACATATTGATAGGCGGCGAGATAGTCCGTCTCTGCCGGATCAAGCCCGGCTGCCGGCGCCGGGGTCGGCATCGGCGGCGCAATCGGCTTGGCGGGCGCCGGCTTGACCGGCGCGGGAGCCGGCCGCGGCGTGGGTGTCGGCGCCGGCGCCATGAACGGGGCGGGAGCCGGCGATCCGGCGGCCGTGTTCGGCTTGCCCTCCAGCGTATTGAGGCGGAATTCGGCGTCGGCCTTGAACCGGTTCACCTGCTCCTGCAGCTGCTGGAGCTGGTAACTGTTCTGCTCCGATTGGGCGGTCAGCGTCTGGAGCTGCCGTTCAAGCGCGTCGACCCGGCTGGTCAGATCGTTTATCGGGGTCGAGGCCGGCGTGCCGGGCGCGGCCACCGGCGCCTCGGCCGGCGCGATCTCCGCGTCGAAATAGCTTGGGCTGGCGCCGGGGAACACCTTGCGCTGGACCGCCCGGACTTCCTTTTCGAGCTTGGTCACCCGCCCCGCCAGATCGCCTGGCGCGGGCTGCGCGAGCGCGCTGCCGCTCGCCGTCGCGAGCAGCAGGGCGATGACGGGGACGAGACGCATGGGTCGGATCCTCTGTGCCAACAGCGACTAGGGCGTGGCGCCAGGCGCCGCCGGCGCGGATGCCGGAGGAGGCGGTGGCACGATCACCGGCGGCGCGGCCGCTGGCGAGGAGGCCGCAGGCGACGAAGCCGCAGGCGCGGCTGTCGGGGAGGCAGCCGCCTTGGCCGCTTCCTCGTTGAGCTGGCGCGTCGTCTTCGGCGGTTCGCGCTCGGGTGTCGCGCTGGCGGCAGGCTCGCTCTGATTGCCCGATGACTGGCTGACGCCGGTCTCCTCGCCATTCTCGCCCTTGCCTCGCTTCGACCGGCCGGACTCCTCGCCCTGGCTCTGCTCATCGCCCCGGTTGGATCGGGACGAGCGCTCTTCGCTCCGGTTCGTGCTTTGGGTCGTGCCTTCGTCGGACGTAGCGGCAGGCGGCTGAGCCTCCGGGGCGCCCGGCGGCAGGGCCGGCTGTTCGGCCGCAGGCGGCTGGGCCGGCGGCGTCGCGACCCGCGAAGATCCGCCAAAGATCCCGGCCATCCACAGGGCGAAGGCGATCGCGGCGACGATCAGCGCAACGAGCGCGATCCGGATCAGCCCGGCGTTGCCCGCGGTGCCGGTCTCGTCGCTGACATAGGACAGGCCGGCATCGACCGCCCCATAGCCTTCCTTCTCGGCGCGAAACTCGCGGCCGATTTCTTCGCGATTGAGGCCGACCGCGTCGGCGAAGGCCTTGGCGAAACCGACGCTGTAGGGCGCGGCCGGAAGCTGATCGAAGGCGTCTTCCTCGATCGCCTTGAGGTGGCGCGTCGGCACACGGGTGCGCGCGGCGATCTCGTCGAGGGACAAGCCATGTGCTTCGCGCGCGCTCCGCAAGCGCGCACCAACCGAATCCCCGCCGACGACCGTCTCGTCCGCGAACCCAACCATCATCGTCCCCCGCAATCCGCCGCACAACGCCGCGGCCAATCGCGGATCTCATCGTACGGGGCAGTCCTGTCAACCATGGCGAAGCGTGGTGTTATCGGGCTTTACGGCAACTGAACGCCATTTTCGCGCGCCCAGTCGATCAGCGGCTCGCGCAGCGAGCCCTTCGGCGCGGCAAGCATCGCCGCGACATCGGTGCGCAACCGGCCGATATCGAGCGACCGGACCATCGCCTTGACCGGGCCGACCGCCGCCGGGGTGATCGACAGCCGCTCGATGCCAACGCCGATCAGCGCCATCGCCTCGAGCGGCCGGCCGCCCATTTCGCCACAGCAGCGCACCGGCACCTTGGCCTCATCGGCGGCGGCGACGACGCGCCGCAGGAAGCGCAGGATCGCCGGGCTGAGCCAGTCATAGCGCTCGGCCAGCTTGGGCAGGGCGCGGTCGGCGGCGAACAGGAACTGGGTGAGGTCATTGGTGCCGATCGACAGGAAATCGAGCCGCGGCAGCAGCTCGGGCAGCGATTCGGCCAGCGCCGGCACCTCGAGCATGGCGCCGTAGCGGATCACCTCGGGCAGCGGCCGCCCGCGTTGGGCGACCCAGTCGCGCTGGGTTTCGACCAGGTTGCGCGCCTCGTCGAACTCCCAGGGCTCGGACACCATCGGGAACATGACGTAGAGCGTGCGGCCGGCGGCGGCCTCGATCAGCGCCCGCGCCTGCGCCTTCATCAGCGCCGCCCGCTCCAGGCTGAGCCGCAGCGCGCGCCAGCCCATCGCTGGATTTTCCTCGCCGTTGTCCTCATCACCCTGGAGATAGGGCAGCGCCTTGTCGCCGCCGATGTCGAGCGTGCGGAAGATCACCGGCTTGTCGCCGGCAGCGTCGAGCACATCCTTGTAAAGCCGCTGCTGCCGCTCGCGCCGTGGCAGTGTGGCCGAGACGAGAAACTGGAACTCGGTGCGGAACAGGCCGATGCCGTCGGCGCCGGTGACATTGAGCGCGGCGACATCGTCGCGCAGCCCGGCGTTGACCATCAGCGAGACGCGGATGCCGTCGGCCGAGACCGGCGGCTCGTCGCGCAGCGCGGCATATTCGGCGCGCCGCTTCTGGGTCAGCGCCAGCCGCGCCTCGAACGCCTCCTCCATCGCCGGCGTCGGGCGAACGTACGCGGCCGCCTCGTTGACATCGACCAGCAGCGAATCGCCCTCGGAGATGATCCGACGGACGTCGCGCACCCGGCCCAGCACCGGCACGCCCATCGCCCGGGCGACGATGGTGACATGGGCGGTGAGCGAACCCTCCTCGAGGATCACCCCCTTCAGCCGGCGGCGGTCATATTCGAGCAGCTCGGCCGGACCGAGATTGCGCGCGACGAGGATCGAATCCTGCCGAAGGCCCATTTGCGCGGCGGTGCCGAGCCGGCCGGAGACGATCCTGAGCAACCGGTTCGACAGATCCTCAAGATCGTGCATGCGCTCGGCGAGCAGCGGATCGTCGATCTCGCGCATGCGCATGCGGGTGCGCTGCTGGACGCGCTCGATCGCCGCTTCGGCGGTCAGGCCGGAATCGATCGCCTCGTTGATCCGCCGGCTCCAGCCCTCGTCATAGGCGAACATCTTGTAGGTATCGAGCACGTCCTGATGCTCACCGGCGACGCCGAACTCGGCGGAGCCCACCATGCGGTCGATTTGCTCACGCATCTTGGCGAAGGCGGAATAGACCCGGTGGCGCTCGGCCTCGATGTCCTCGGCGACGGTATGCTCGATCACCACCCGCGGCTGGTGGAACACGGCGAGGCCGCTGGCCATGCCCTCGACCAGCTTGAGGCCGCTCAGCCGCACCGGGCCCTGCTCACGCGCATCGCGGCCGGTGCGGGCGCGGTCGTCGACCAGGCCGGCGCCGGCAATCAGCTCGGACAACACCATCGCCACGGTCTGCAGCGCCTCGATTTCGACATCGTCGTAGCGGCGCGGGTCGCGGTGCTGAACGGTCAATGCGCCGATCGACCGCTCCCGTCGGACGATCGGCACGCCGGCGAAGCTGTGGAACATCTCCTCGCCGGTCTCGGGCTTGTAGGCGAAGTCGGGATGGCTGGTCGCCTCGGCGAGGTTGAGCGTCGCGACCTGCTCGGCAATCGTCCCGACGAGGCCCTCGCCGAGCGCCAGCCGGGTGACGTGTACCGCCTCCTGCTTGAGGCCGCGGGTGGCGTAGAGCTCGAGCACGCCGTCGCGCAGCAGGTAGATCGAGCAGACCTCGGAATCGAGCGCCTCGCCGATAATCTGGACGACCCGGTTCAGCTTGGCCTGGGCCGGCGTGCGCGATGCCATAACATCATGCAGCCGGGTCAGGATTTCACGCGCAGCGAATGCGGCTGTGGTCGGCTGGGCGGGCATCCTCACCCGCTACCAGAAGGTACGGTTAAGACGCAACGCGGCTAGCTGTGTGTTGGGTCAGTCTGTTCCGGGCCGGTGCCGTCACCGGGCCAGCAAAACGCCCTAAATCGGCGGATATTTGGCGATGCGTTCGGCACACCTGCCGCCAGCCGCCGCGACGATCGCCTGCTTGCGCTCGGTCGAGGCGCGGCTCCATTCGAGGATCTCGTCGAGGGTGCGGCCACAGCCGACGCAGATGTCCTCGCGATCGAGGGTGCAGGCGCGGCGGCACGGGGAATCGGGCAGCTGCATCAGCCGGTCGCCTCCTCAGCCATTGCCCCGCGCGATATGCTCGGCATAGCGCCGATCCATCCGCGCATCGGCGGCGGCCCGGATTTCCCTTTTGCGAGCGGGACTTGCCTCATACCACTCCATCACGTCCTGCGGCGTGCGACCGCAGCCGATACAGGCGCCGTCGTCACCCAGCTTGCACAGGCGGATGCAGGGCGAGGGGACCCAATCCTCCTCCGTCATGCCGCGCGCCTCTCCAAGGCGGCCGCCGCTTCGGCGACCAGCTGGGCGACTATATCGGCAAGAGGTTCCTCTCGGGTTACCATGCCGACCGACTGACCGGCCATCAGCGAGCCATGCTCGATATCGCCGTCGATCACCGCCCGACGCAGGGCGCCGGCCCAGTAATGCTCGATCTGCAGCTGCGCCTCGGCCATCTCGACCTTGCCCTCGTCGAGCAGTTGGGCGACCTCGCGCTGCTTGGCGGTGAACAGCTCGGTGCCCGAGTTCTTCAGCGCCCGCACCGGGATCACCGGCAGCCGCGCATCGAGCTGGGTCGAGGCGACCGCGTCGCGCGCGGAGGCGCGGATGAATGCCTTCTTGAACGCGACATGGGCGATCGATTCCGTTGCGCAGACGAAACGGGTGCCGAGCTGGACGCCGGAAGCGCCCATTTCGAGATAGCCGGCGATCGCCTCGCCGCGGCCGATCCCGCCGGCGACGAACACCGGCACCTCGGCAGCGACCGCCGGCAGGATCTCCTGGGCGAGCACCGAGGTCGAGACCGGACCGATATGGCCGCCCGCCTCCATCCCCTCGATGATCAGCGCATCGACACCCGAGCGGATCAGCTTCTTGGCCAGCGACAGTGCCGGGGCGAAGGCGATCAGCTTCGCCCCGCCGGCCTTGACCGCCTCGAGGCTGCCGCCCGGCGGCAGCCCGCCGGCGAGCACGATATGGCCAACCTGATGGCGATGACAGACCGCGATCAGCTCCATCAGATCGGGATGCATGGTGATGAGATTGACTCCGAACGGCCGGGCGGTCAGCGCCTTGGTCGCCGCGATCTCGGCATCGAGCAGCGCCGGCGTCATCGCGCCGCAGGCGATCACGCCGAACATGCCCGCATTCGACATCGCCGCGACGAGATTGCGCTCGCTGACCCAGGACATCGCCCCGCCGAGGATCGCATAGTCGCAACCGAGCAGCGCCGTGCCCCGCACCATCAGGCTGGCGAGGCGCTCACCTCCGGCCGCGGCAATGCCCGACGCGACTGCGGTCATGCGGCCTCGTCGGCATCCAGCCCATAAGCGGTGTGAAGCACGCGCACGGCCAGCTCGGTATACTCCTCGGCGATCAGCACGGAGACCTTGATCTCCGAGGTCGATATCACCTGGATGTTGATACCGCGATCGGCCAGCGTCTTGAACATCGTCGCGGCGACGCCGGCATGGCTGCGCATGCCGACCCCGACGATCGACACTTTGCACACCGAGCTGTCGTGCAGGAGATTGGCGAAGCCGATCTCGCCCTTGGCTTTCTCCAGCACGTCGATCGAGCGGGTCAGCTCCGCGCCCGGCACGGTGAAGGTGACGTCGGTCGTCTTGCCGTCATGCGACATGTTCTGGACGATCATGTCGACGTTGATGCTGGCGTCGGCGAGCGGACCGAAGACATGGGCGACGACGCCGGGCCGGTCGGGCACGTCGGTGAGCGTAACCTTGGCCTCGTTGCGGTCATAGGCGATGCCGGTGATGAGCTGCCGTTCCATTTCGTCCTCTTCGATTTCATCGTCGCCGACCACGAGCGTGCCCGGCAGCGGATCGTCGGTCGGCGCGTCGAACGACGACAGCACCTGGACCCGCACCTTTTCCTTCATCGCCAGCCCGACCGAGCGGGTCTGGAGCACCTTGGCCCCGACCGACGCGAGTTCGAGCATCTCCTCATAGGTGACTTTCTTGAGCTTGCGCGCGCGCGGCACGATCCTGGGGTCGGTGGTGTAGACCCCGTCGACATCGGTGTAGATGTCGCAGCGATCGGCCTTCATCGCCGCCGCCACCGCCACCGCCGAGGTATCCGAGCCGCCACGGCCGAGCGTCGTCAGCCGGCCCTCCTCGGTCACGCCCTGGAAGCCGGGGATGACGGCGACCTCGCCGGCCGCCAGCGACCTGTCGAGCGCCGCGGTGTCGATTTCGGTGATCCGCGCGGTCGAATGGGCGTCGGTCGAGCGGATCGGCAATTGCCAGCCGAGCCAGCTGCGCGCCTTTATGCCCATGCCCTGCAGGACGATCGCCAGCAGCCCGCTGGTGACCTGCTCGCCCGAGGCGACGACGACGTCATATTCTCTGGTGTCGTAGAGCGGCGAAGCCTCGCGGCAGAAGCCGACCAGCCGGTCGGTCTCGCCGGCCATCGCCGAGACGACCACCGCCACCTGATGGCCGGCCTTGACCTCGCGCTCGACCCGGGCGGCGACATTCCGGATCCGCTCGATGCCCGCCATCGAGGTACCGCCGAACTTCATCACGATACGGGCCATGGACTATTCGCGTCTTTCGAGGAAAAGCCCTTGGGGCCAATGTGGGCGTCCTGATAGAAATCCCGCCCCATGAACGCAAGCAGCCCGCCCGCAACCATCGATCCGGCCGAAGCCGCCCATTTCGGACGGCTGGCGGCGGACTGGTGGGATCCGGCCGGCTCCTCGGCGATGCTCCACAAGCTCAATCCGGCGCGGCTCGGCTATCTCAGGCAGCGGATCGACGCGCATTGGGGCAGCGACCCGACCGCGCGGCGCCCGCTGGCGGGCAAACGCGCGCTCGACATCGGCTGCGGCGGCGGCCTCCTCACCGAGCCGCTGGCGCGGCTGGGCGCGGCGGTGACGGCGATCGACGCCGCGCCCGAGGCGATCGCGGTCGCCAAAGCCCATGCCGAGGGCCAGGAGCTGAAAATCGACTATCGCGCCGCGGGCGCTGAGGTGCTGGCGGCGGCCGGCGAGCGCTTCGACCTGGTTACCTCGATGGAGGTGATCGAGCATGTCGCCGACCTCGCCACCTTCATCACCGCCCTCGCCGCGCTGATCGCCCCGGGCGGGTTGGCGGTGCTGTCGACGCCCAATCGCACCGCGCGCTCGCGGCTGGCGCTGATTACGCTCGGCGAAGGACTGCGGCTGATCCCGCGCGGCACCCATGACTGGGCCAAGTTCATCACCCCCGAGGAGTTGGGCGCGGCGCTCGGCGAGGCCGGGCTCAAGATCGACGACATCAGCGGCATCGCCTTCTCACCGGCGCGCGGGCTCGTCCTGTCGAGCGATACCAGCGTCGACTATCTCGCCAGCATCACCCGCGCCGAGGTCGCCTAGTAGAAGTCGACCTTGTCGTAATGCGCCGGCGGGCTGATCACCTCCATGCGCTCGCCGAGCAGCGGCCGGAAGCTCGGTCGCGACTTCAACCCGGCATACCATTGGGCGGTCTGGGCATGGCCGCGCCAGTCGATCCCGCCGAGATAATCGGCGACCGAGAGATGCGCCGCGCCGGCGATGTCGGCGAGGCTGAACACGCTGCCGGCGAGCCAGCGGCGATGGTCGAGCAGATAGTCCATGTAGTCGAGATGGGCGTTGGCCAGCCGCATCGCCTCGCGCAGCATGCCGCCGTCGGGCGCGGCGCGGTGGATCAGGCGCTTTTCCATCCGCTCGAACAGCAGCGGCCCGACCACCTCGGCGAACATCTTGTGATCGAACCAGCTGACCAGCCGGCGCACCTCGGCGCGATCGGCGGCAGTGCCGGGGATCATCGGCGCGCGTTCGACCGTCTCGTCGAAATATTCGCAGATCGCCTGGGAATCGAGCAGGATGGTGCCGGTGTCGGTGTGCGCCATGACCGGGGTCTGCGCGGCCGGGTTCATGTCGACGAATTCGTCGCGCTTCAGCCAGGGGTGTTCGCGGACAAGCTCATATCCCACCGCCTTTTCGCCGAGCAGCAGCCTGACCTTGCGCGAAAAGGGACAGAGCGGGAATTGGTAGAGCTGCCACATCGGCGGCGACCTTAGGGTCGGGACTCACAACCGGCAATGGCCTCGAAGGGCCGCTGGCACCGAACGACCGACCCATGTGTTCTGCCCATGCCGAAGAGGGGAATGACCGCGTGCTGCACTTCACCTTCGCGCTGATCGAGCTGGCCGGCGAGGTGGTCAACACGATGCTGTTCGCCGCGCTGGCGCCGCTCGCAATCGTCGCTGGGCTGGCGGGCGGGGTGCTCGTGGTTCGCCACCGTCGGCGGCGCTAGGCGATCAATTGGCGGCGCGCTTGGCGGGGCCTTCGTCGTCGGAGCCCTGCTCGGTGAAGGCGCCGTTGCGGAAGGCCGGATGCGACACCAGCGGCAGGACATCGGCGACGGTTTGCCGCCCGCCACTATCGCGTTGGGCGAGGACCTTGAAACCAGCTTCGAGCAAATTGGTCGCGTCGCGGTTGCGCACGCCGATCGACGGTTCACCCAGCACCACCGCGATCAGCCGCTTGTTCTGGCGCATCGCCGAGGCCGCAAGGGTGAAGCCGGCATCGACCGTATATCCGGTCTTGATGCCATCGAGGCCGATCACCTTGCCGAGCAGGTGATTGTGATTGGAGAAGGTCTTCGAGCCCCAGGTTGCGTCGCGCAGCGAGAAGTAGCTGTAGCCTTCGGGATGCTCGCGCAGCAACGCGACCGAGAGCAGCGCGATGTCGCGCGCCGAAGTGACATTGGTCGGATCGCTGAGCCCCGAGGCATTGGCATAGACCGTGTTGCGCATGCCGAGTTCGCGCGCCTTGCGCTGCATCAGCGTGACGAAGGCGGGCTCGCTGCCGGCGATGCGCTCGGCGAGCGCGACGGCGATGTCATTGGCCGATTTGACGGTGATCACCCGGATCGCCTGATCGACGCTCAGGCTTTCGCCGACCCTCAGGCCGAGCTTGGACGGCTTCTGCGACACGGCATGGGGCGACATGGTGACGCGGTCGTTGAGCCGCAGCTTGCCGTCGGAGAGCGCATCGAAGGCGACGAACAAGGTCATCACCTTGGTGATCGACGCCGGATGGCGGACCTCGTCGGCCGCCTGGGCGTAGAGCACCTCGCGATTGCGCGCGTCCATCAGGATCGCGGCATAACGCGGCGCCGGCCGGCTGGGCGCCCGCGCAGTCCGAACCGGCTGGCGGCTCCGCCGCGAGACGGCGGCGTGGCGTTGATGCTTGTCCTTCTTACGGCTGGCCGTCTTCGCGTGGCTGGAGGACTTCTTGGCCGATGCGGTGTGGTGACGCTTGCTCGCAGCCTGCGCTGGAGGCGTAACGATCAGCCCGCCGGCCAGCAGTGCGGCTGCCAGCCGTGCGCCCAGCGTCTTCAATCGTAACCCCCCCGGATTGATCATGCTGCTCCAAGCCAATCTACGTCACCTTCAGACTATACTGTAAAAATACGCAGGACGACAAGATTCCTCCTTCGCATTTCGACCGCGGATTCAGGGCGTTGATCGCAGACTTTGCGACGCCGAGACCGTCCCCTCCTTTTCTTTCGTTAGCACCGACCGACGCCATCGATCCCGGCGCCAGGGCAGCGATCGCGCGGCATCATATTCGTAACGCTGGACAACGCGATTCGTGACGATAAAGATTCGCCTCGCGCCATGCTCGACACGCCGCCCATCACCCGCCGGTCAGTCCTCGGACTCGCTGTCGCCGGTGGTGCATTGCTGGCTACCGGCGCCACCGCCGCGAGCGCACCGCTGAACCAGATCAATGCCGCGGCAAGCGGAGTCGATCCGGGGCTGTGCGATCGCGCTTTTGCCGCCCTGAGCCGGCATCGCCGCGCAATCTGGGCGAATGACGTCGTCGCGATCGCCGATTTCGGCTCCAGCTCGGCGGCGCCGCGCTTGCACCTGATCGATCTGGTGCGCGGCGAGACGACCACGCTGCTCGTCGCCCATGGCCTCGGCTCGGACCCGCTGGACAGCGGCTTCCTCCAGGCATTCTCCAACCAATACGGCTCGAACGCGACCTCGGAGGGGGCCTTCGTCACCGCCGAGCGCTACACCGGCATGCATGGCCTGTCGCGACGGCTGAACGGGCTCGATCCGACCAACAGCAATGCGCGGGCGCGCGACGTCGTGATCCATGCCGCGAGCTACGTCAGCAAGGACAAGATCGCGAGCGCGGGCAAGATCGGCCGCAGCAATGGCTGTTTCGCCGTCGCCGAATGCGATATCGCCCAGGTCCTGGCCAGGCTCGGCCGGGGTCGGCTGCTCTACGCCGGCCGCAGCGGCACTTCGACGATCTGAACGAGATCGCGCCGGCCAAGGTGCGGTCAAGGGGAGGGAACAGGAATGTTGTCACGCTTGGTCCCCTGGCTCGCGGCCGGGGCAGTGCTGGTCGCGCTGAGCGGCTGCCATCAGGGAGCGTCCTCCGACCAAGCGACCCCGGCCCAGCTGCTCGACAATGCCTCGGGCGACGACTGGCCGGCCTATGGCCGCACGTTCGGCGAACAGCACTACAGCCCGCTGACCGAGATCAACGACGGCAATGTCGGGCAGCTCGGCCTGGTCTGGGCGGCGGACCTGGCTCCGGGCAACAGCGTCACCCAGCCGCTCGAGGTCGATGGCACGATCTATTTCGCGACCGGCTTCTCCAAGATCCACGCGGTCGATGCGCTGACCGGCAAGGAGCTCTGGGCCTATGACGCCAAGGTGCCGGAGGCGCGCGGCCGCAAGCTGCGGCTGGCCTGGGGCACCCGCGGCATCGCCTGGTGGAAGGGCAAGATCTACACCGGCACCCAGGACGGCCGGCTGATCGCGCTCGACGCCAAGACCGGCAAGGAACTCTGGTCGGTGATGACCACCGGCCCGGACGACGGCCGCTACATCACCGGCGCACCGCGCGTGTTCAATGGCAAGGTGATCATTGGCCATGGCGGCGCCGACGTCGCCGCGGTGCGCGGCTATGTCACCGCCTATGACGCCGAGACGGGCAAGCAGATCTGGCGTTGGTACACGGTGCCGGGCAACCCCGCCGACGGCTTCGAAAATGACGCCATGAAGATGGCCGCCAAGACCTGGTTCGGCGAATGGTGGAAGCAGGGCGGCGGCGGCACCGTCTGGAACGCGATCACCTATGATCCCGAGACCGACACCATCTTCCTCGGCACCGGCAACGGCTCGCCGTGGAACCGCAAGATCAGGAGCGCCGGCAAGGGCGACAATCTCTTCCTCTGCTCGATCGTTGCGCTCGACGGCAAGACCGGCGCCTATAAATGGCACTATCAGATCAACCCCGGCGAGAGCTGGGACTATAACGCCGACATGGACATGCAGCTCGCCGAGCTGCCGATCGACGGCAAGCCGCGCAAGGTGCTGATGACCGCGCCGAAGAACGGCTTCCTCTATGTGCTCGATCGCGAGACGGGCAAGTTCATCTCGGCCAAGCCCTATTCCAAAGTGACCTGGGCCACCGGCATGGACGCCAACGGCCGCCCGATCGACGCGCCCAACAGCCGCTATGAGAACGGCGCGTTCGAGCTCTGGCCGTCGCCGATGGGCGCGCACAGCTGGCTGCCGATGGCGTTCAGCAAGGCGACGGGGCTCGTCTACATCCCCGAAATCTCGCTCGGCACGCGGTTCGACGACAGCAAGATCAAGAACTGGAAGCGCTCGCCCGATCTGCCGTTCGACGGCGCCGTCGACGTCGCCATGCTGCCCGTCCCCCCGGGCGCCAACACCAGCTCGCTGGTCGCGATCGACCCGGTCACGCAGAAACAGGTCTGGCGCGTGCCGACCGGGCGGCTGGTCGGCGGCGGGGTGGTCGCGACCGCCGGCAACCTCGTCTTCCAGGGCCAGATGGACAGCAGGTTCAGCGCCTATGACGCGAAGACCGGCAAGCGGCTGTGGTCGTTCGACGCCGGTGCCTCGGTGATGGGGCCGCCGATCACCTATACGGTGAAGGGCAAGCAATATGTCACCGTCATCACCGGCTCGGGCAGCAGTCTGACCCTGCTCGGCGGGCCGCTGGCGCAATATGGCATTTCCTATGCCGGCCAGAAGCGGCGTGTGCTGACCTTCGCGCTCGGCGGCACCGGGACCGTGCCCAAGGCCGAGCCCTATGTGCCGGAATTCGTTTCGGACCCGACCTACAAGGTCGACAAGGCGGCGGAGGCGCGCGGCGGCGCCATTTTCTATAATCGCTGCGGCACCTGCCACGGCGTCGACATGATCGCGGCCGGCATCGCCCCGGATCTGCGGACCTCGCCGGCGATCCTCAGCGCCGATGCGATCACCGAGATCGTCCACAATGGCGCGCTGGTCGAGAATGGCATGCCGAAATTCGCCGAGCTGACCGACCAGCAACGTGAAGATATCCGCCAGCTCTTGCGGGCGGCGGCGCATGATGCGAGGGCCAGAGCGGCACCGCAAAGCGCAAAATAGGTCGTAAAATAGGTAAATGGGGCCGGGTCGCCGCCTTGCGGAGGCGGCGCGGTTGACCGACATTAAAATCCGGCGATAGGCAAATCTGATGGAACGCGAGCTTTTCTTTTCTGGAATCGGTGGTCAGGGCGTCCAGCTCGCCGCCAAGACGCTGGCTGTCGCCGCTTTGAACAGCGGCCTTCAGGTGATGATCTTCGGCAGCTACGGCGGGCTGATGCGCGGCGGCAATACCGACGCGACGATCGTCATCGGCCAGGAGGAGCTGCACACCCCGCCGGTGGTCGACGAGGCCTGGGGTGCGCTGATGATGCACAATTACAGCTGGCCGATCTTCAAGCCGAAGCTGCGGCCGGGCTCTTTCGTGCTGATCGACAGCAGCGTGTTCCGCGGCGAGATCGGCCATGACGGGCCGGTGCTGGAGATCGAGGCCTCGACGATCGCGACCGAGGCCGGCATGGAAAAGGCCGCCTCGATGGTCGCGCTCGGCGCCTTCGTCGCGGCGACCGGTATCGTCACCCTCGACGCGCTCGGCGCCGCCGCCTTCGAGGTGCTGCCGCCCTATCGCGCAAAGTTCGCCGAGACCAACAAAAAGGCGCTGGAAATCGGCTATGGGCTGGTCCCGACGCCGTTCGTTTCGGCCTGGGCGGAACGGACCCCGGCATGAGCGGCAAGATTTCACGCGGCACGCTGGTCATCGACGTCGAGCGCTGCAAGGGCTGTGACCTGTGCATCGACGCCTGCAAGCCGGGCGTGCTGACGATGACCGAGACCAAGCGCAATGCGCATGGCTATCTTTATCCCGAGCTGTCGCCGGGCTGTACCGCCTGCCACGCCTGCGCGCTGATCTGTCCCGATTTCGTCTTCCAGGTGTGGAAATACGACGAGCCGGTGACCCATGAAGAGACGGGAGACGCGGCATGAGCCTCGAACTGATCGAAGGATCGGAGGCGATCGCCCGGGCGATGGTCTCGGCCGGCTGCAAATTCTTCGCCGGCTATCCGATGACCCCCTTCACCGAGGTGCTGGAGGGCATGGCCAAGGAGCTGCCCAAGGTCGGCGGCGTCTGCATGAACGCGGAGAGCGAGCTGGAGGCGATCGGCATGGCCTGGGGCGCCGCCGCGACCGGCGCGCGTGCAGCGACCGGCTCGGTCGGCCAGGGCCTGTCGCTGATGCAGGAATCGCTCGCCGAAATGTGCTTCGCCAAGCTGCCTTTGGTCTGCCTCAACATGGCGCGCGGCCAGGGCGATTATTTTCAGGCGACGCGCGGCGGCGGCCATGGCGACTATCGCCACATCGTCCTTGCCCCCTGCGACCTGAAGGAAGCGGTGCGCCTGATCCAGTACGCTTTCCATCTCGCCGATACCTGGCGCAACCCGGTGATGTTCATGGGCGATTATTACCTCGCCCATGTCCAGGAGGCGGTCGACACCGGGCCGATCGATTTCGGCCCGCTGGAGCCCAAGGACTGGGCGCTCGACGGATCGTCGAGCGGCCATGGCTCGGCCAAGATCGTCTCGCCGATCATGCCGACCAAGCGCGATGCGCCGCATCCGATCCTCTACGGCGAGTATCTCGGCATGGTCGCCGATCGCCAGGCGGTGATCGCCGAGGGCGTCGAGGCGCTGGCCGAGACCGGCCATACCGAGGGTGCCGAGCTGATCATGGTCGCCTATGGCACGCCCGGCCGCATCGTCCGCTATGTCGTCAAGAAGCTACGCGAGGAAGGCTATCCGGTCGGCTACGTCCGCCCGATCACGCTCTGGCCCTTCCCCGCTGAGATTCTCCGCAACGCCTGCCGCGACGCCAAGGCGATCGCCGTCCATGAGCTCAACTCGGGCCAGATGGTCGAGGATGTCATGCTCGCCGTCCGCCATCTGCCGGTATCGAAAACCGGTGGCGTCAGCATGGACGAGTCCGGCTTCGGCATCGCCCCCGACCTTACCCCCACCATCGTTCGCGAGCGCATTCTGAAGACGCTCGCGAATATCCAGGAGCAAGCGGCATGAACGTTATCCGCACGGATGCCCCGCCCGATCGCGCGGCCAAGCTGGTCGACGATTTCGCCCCGCCGCTGATCCTGCCCGGCGAGCATCATCTCTGCCCCGGCTGCGGCGAACCCGCGGCGATGCGCAGCTCGGTCGAGATGATCGAGGAGCTCGGCTTCGCCAATAACTCGATCGCCGTGTTCGGCATCGGCTGCTACACCAGCTTCTCGCCCGGCATGGACGTCGAGGTGCTGCAGGCGCTGCATGGCCGCGCGCCTTCGCTCGCCACCGGCGTCAAGCGGATGAAGCCCGACACCATCGTCTTCACCGTCCAGGGCGACGGCGACATGGTCAACGAGGGGCTGCAGGAGGTGATCCACACCGCCGCGCGCGGCGAGAACGTCACCTGCATCCTCCTCAACAACGGCGTGTTCGGCGAAACCGGCGGCCATATGACCGCGACCACCGTGCTCGGCCAGCGGACCAAGAGCTCGCTCGAGGGTCGCGACGCCAAGCTCCACGGCTTTCCGATCCGCATCTCCGAGCTGATCGCCCAGCTGGACGGCGCGGCCTATGTCGCGCGCGGCGCGACCAACACCGTCGGCCTCGTCTGGAAGACCCGCGCGATGCTGAAGCGCGCCTTCGAGCTGCAGTCGCAGAATGCTGGCTTCACCTTCGTCGAGATCCTGACGATGTGCCCGACCGGCTGGTTCATCGAGACCGGCGATGCGCCCGACTATCTCGCCCAGAATCTGGAGAGCTATCACCGCGTCGGCGTGATCAAGGACATCGGCCTGGAGACCGCCGCGTCATGATGAAGCTGCTGGTCGGCGACGTCGTTCGCACGCAATCGGCACGCTTCCCCAATGCCCTCGCTGCGACGCTGGAAGGCGAGGAGCTCAGCTATGGCGAGCTGGAGCGGCGCAGCAATGAGCTGGTCCAGGCGCTTCTGTCGGCAGGCGTAAAGCGCGGCGACCGCGTCGTCTGGCAGGCCGAGGTCTCGCTCGAGCCGATCCCGCTGTTCTTCGCCACCGCGAAGATGGGCGCGACCTTCGTGCCGATCAATCCGCGCTACACCGAGGAAGAGCGGATCAAGATCATCGCCCATGCCGATCCGGTGCTCGTGCTGGGCGACGCCAACAGCGGCCATGAGTCGATCGCCAATCTGCTCAAGCGGCCGCTGACCGGCAATGGCGCGGTGCCAGTGCCCGAAGAGGACGACATCCACGTCATCTTCTACACCAGCGGCACCACCGGCGAGCCCAAGGGCTGCATGCTGTCGCAGCGCACCCAGCGGCTGCGCGCCGGCAACAAATCCGCCTGGCCGCTCGGCGGCGAGCTGTGCATGTTCCCGCAGTTTCACATGTCGGGCTGGACCCGCGTGCTGGAGCATTGGGTCGAGGGCAATGAGGTCACCTTCGTCCGCCGGCCCGATGCCGAGACGCTGATGGAGACGATCACCAAGCGCAAGCCGCGCTCGACCTATTGCATCCCCGCGGTCTGGCAGCGGATCATCGATTCCGATCGCAGCCGCTACGATCTTTCCTCGCTGCGCATCGCCGATACCGGCACCTCGGCGGTTTCGGTCGACCTGCTTCACGCGATTGCCGATCTCCTGCCGGAGGCGACAACCGCGATCTATTACGGCTCGACCGAGGGCGGCTCGGTCTGCCTCGCCGGCCCGGATGAAGGCGACGCCCGCGCCACCACCGTCGGCCGGCCCCCGCCCGGCGTGCTGTTGAAGATCGACGAGGCGGGCGAGCTGCTGGTCGACAGCCAGTGCATGTTCAGCGGCTATTTCCGCAACAAGGACGCGACCGACAAGGCGATCGTCGACAACTGGTATCACACCGGCGACCTCGCCGAGCAGGACGAGGCCGGGCGCTACAAGATCGTCGGCCGCGCCAGTGACCTGATCCGCACCGGCGGCGAGGCGGTCGCCCCGGTCGAGGTCGAGGCGGTGCTGAAGAGCTGCGCCGGCATCGCCGAGATCGCGATCGTCGGCGTGCCCGACCCAACCTGGGGCGAAGTCGTCACCGCTTTCGTCATCCCGCAGAACGGCGCGCAGGTGGAGCTCGACACGCTGCGCGCGCATTGCGTCGGCCAGCTCGCGACGCACAAGCATCCGCGGCGGCTGGTGATCGTGGATTCAATGCCGAAGACCGGCGCAACCGGGCAGATTCAGCGGCGGCTTCTGCTGAAGCAGCTGACCGAGAACGCCTAGGCCTGTTCGCCAGCCCCCCAACCGGGCATAGGCAAGCGCATGAGAATGCCGGAGGTCGATCAGGCGGTGCTCGCCCGTCGTGACGCGATTGTCGCCGCGTTGCGGGCGATCGTGCCCGGCGAGGGCGTGATCGACGAGGAGAGCGCGCTGCGGCCCTATGAGTCCGACGCGCTGACCGCCTATCGCCAGCCGCCGATGGTGGTGGTGCTGCCCGAGACCGTCGAGCAGGTCGCCGCCATATTGCGCTGGTGCCATGACAACAACGTCAAGGTCGTACCGCGCGGCGCGGGCACCTCGCTGTCGGGCGGCTCGCTGCCGCTGGCCGATGCGGTGCTGCTCGGCATGAGCAAGTTCAACCGCATCCTCGCGATCGATTATCGCGACCGCGTCGCAGTGGTGCAGCCCGGCGTGACCAATCTGGCGATCACCAAGGCGGTCGAGGGCGAAGGCTTTTATTACGCGCCGGATCCATCGAGCCAGATCGCCTGCTCGATCGGCGGCAATGTCGCCGAGAATGCCGGCGGGGTGCACTGCCTGAAATATGGCGTGACGACCAACAATGTCCTCGGCGTCGAATTCGTCACCATCGAGGGCGAGGTGCTGCGCCTTGGCGGCCGCCAGCTCGAACCTTCGGGGCTCGACCTGCTCGGCATCATCGTCGGCTCGGAAGGTCTGCTCGGGGTCGTCACCGAGGTGACCGTGCGGATCCTGCCGCGGCCCGAGACGGCGCGTGCGCTGCTGATCGGCTTTGCGTCGGTCGCGAGCGCGGCGAGCTGCGTCACCGAGATCATCGCCAGCGGCATCATTCCGGCCGGCATGGAGATGATGGACAAGCCGGCGATCCACGCCGCGGAAGCTTTTGTACAAGTCGGCTATCCTCTCGACGTCGAGGCGCTGCTGATCGTCGAGCTCGACGGCCCTTCCGCCGAATGCGACCATCTCATCGACGAGGTTCAGCGCATCGCCAGCGGCCAAGGCGCGGTCTCCTGCCGCGCCTCGACCAGCGAGAGCGAGCGGCTCGCCTTCTGGGCGGGCCGTAAAGCCGCCTTTCCGGCGATGGGCCGGGTCGCGCCGGATTATTACTGCATGGACGGAACGATCCCACGCGGCCGGCTGGTCGAGGTGCTGGAGCGGATCTCGGCGCTCTCCACCGAGCATGATCTCGCCGTCGCCAATGTCTTCCACGCCGGCGACGGCAATCTCCACCCGCTGATCCTCTACGACGCCAACAATCCGGGCGAGCTCGAGCGCGCAGAGGCTTTCGGCAGCGACATATTGCGGCTGTGCGTCGCGGTCGGCGGCGTGCTGACCGGCGAGCATGGCGTCGGTGTCGAGAAGCGCGACCTGATGCCGGTGATGTTTTCCGAGAGCGATCTCGCCCAGCAGCAGCGCGTCAAATGCGCCTTCGATCCGCAATCGCTGCTCAATCCCGGCAAGGTCTTCCCGGTGCTACACCGCTGCGCCGAGCTCGGCCGGATGCATGTGCATAAAGGCGCGCTGCCGCATCCCGAGCTGCCGCGCTTCTGATGATGGCGGTGCATCGCCCCACCACGATCGAAGCTCTGTGCGAGGTCGTCCAGACCGCCGCTGCCGGCGGGACGACGCTGGCGATCCGCGGCGGCGGCAGCAAATCGGCGATCGGCGCGCCGATCGGTGGAGCCGACACGCTCGACATGACCGCCTTCTCCGGACTGATCGACTATGTGCCCGCCGATCTCGTGCTGGTCGCCGGCGCCGGCACGCCGCTCGCCAGGATCGAGGCTCTGGTCGCCGACCGTGGCCAGATGCTCGCCTTCGAGCCCTTCGATCCCGCGCCACTGTTCGGTGAGACGCGCGGGCGGGCGACGATCGGCGGGGTGCTCGCCGCCGGCCTTTCCGGCCCGCGACGGCTGAGCGCGGGCGGCGCGCGCGATCACCTGCTCGGCTTCGAGGCGGTGTCGGGACGCGGCGAGGCGATGTCGGGCGGCGCGCGGGTGGTCAAGAACGTCACCGGCTATGACCTGCCCAAGCTGATCGCCGGCAGCTGGGGCCGGCTCGCGGCGCTGACCTCGGTGACGCTGAAGACCTTGCCGCGTCCGCGCGCGACCGCGACGCTGGCGATCGAGGGGCTCGGTCCCGAGCAGGCGCAAGCGGCGATGGACGCGGCGATGGCGAGCCACGCCGAGATCGCCGCCGCGGCGCATCTGCCGGCCAGCGACGGCGCGCCGGCGTACACATTATTTCGCCTGGCCGGCTTCGACCCGTCGGTCGAAGCGCGCTGCACCCTGCTCCCCGCGCTGCTGAACGCGCATGGCCAGCTCGTCAGGCTCGATGCCGCGCATGCCGAAACGCTGTGGGCCGAAGTGCGCGATGTCACGCCGCTGATGAATGACCGGGCGCTGTGGCGCATCCTGCTGCCGCCATCGCATGGCGGCGGCGTTGCGCTCGGCCTCAACGAGCGCGGCGCGGACTGGCTGATCGACTGGGCCGGCGGTCTGGTCTGGGCCTGCCATAACGATGCGGAGATGGTGCGCGGGATGGCGCATGCGGTCGGCGGTCATGCGACGCTGATCCGCGGCTCAGAGCCAATGCGCGCGCGCACGCCCTTCCTCGATCCGCCTGCAGCCGGCGTCGCGCGGCTCGCCGAGCGGGTGCGCCGGGCGTTCGATCCGGCCGGCGTGTTCGAGACGGGCCGCTTCCTCGATCAGCCCGATGCGCACTGATTTCACCCCCGGCCAGCTCGCCGATCCGGCGACCGCCGCATCCGAGGCGGTGATCCGCAAATGCGTCCATTGCGGCTTCTGCAACGCCACCTGCCCGACGCATGTGCTGCTCGGCGACGAGCTCGATTCACCGCGCGGGCGGATCTATCTGATCAAGGACATGCTGGAGAACGACCGGGTGCCCTCACCCGAGGTGGTCAAGCATGTCGACCGCTGCCTCTCCTGCCTCGCCTGCATGACCACCTGCCCGTCGGGCGTGAACTACATGCACCTGGTCGATCAGGCCCGGGTCCGGATCGAGCGGGATTATTCGAGGCCGCTGCCGGAGCGGGCGCTGCGCGCGATCCTGGCTTACGTGCTGCCGCGGCCCAACCTGTTT
>Ga0068855_100001628_pt1 | contig 28169 bp, 26 predicted proteins | sample KBSCornC52_FD_66592 | JGI IMG/M metagenome (GOLD analysis project Ga0068855, IMG submission 66592) | Corn rhizosphere microbial communities from Kellogg Biological Station, Michigan, USA - KBS Corn C5-2 | ecosystem: Host-associated > Plants > Roots > Rhizosphere > Soil ... | reverse complement strand
CGACGCTTTGCAACGTCGAGCGCGCCTGACGAGAACCGGGAGACGACCATGGCCAGAATGAAATTCATCTGTGACGCCGAGCGCTGCATCGAGTGCAACAGCTGTGCGACGGCCTGCAAGAGCGAGCACGAGGTGCCCTGGGGCGTGAACCGGCGCCGCGTGGTGACGCTGAACGACGGCGTCCCGGGCGAGCGCTCGATCTCGGTCGCGTGCATGCACTGCACGGACGCGCCCTGCATGGCGGTGTGCCCGGTGGACTGCTTCTACCGGACCGAGGACCAGATCGTCCTGCACGACAAGGACCTCTGCATCGGCTGCGGCTACTGCTACTACGCGTGCCCCTTCGGCGCGCCGCAGTTCCCGCAGGCGGGCGCCTTCGGCCTGCGCGGCAAGATGGACAAGTGCACCTACTGCGCGGGCGGCCCGGAGGAGAACTTCTCCGTGGAGGAGTTCCGCAAGTACGGCAGGAACCGGATCGCGGAAGGGAAGCTTCCCGCGTGCGCCGAGATGTGCTCCACCAAGGCCCTCATCGCGGGCGATTCCGCCGTGATCGCGAAGATCTACAAGACGCGCGTGGTGACCCGCGGCAAGGGCGAGGAACTCTGGGGCTGGAAGACCGCCTACGGCGGGAGCGACAAGGTCTCGGACAACCTGGGAGCGAAGGCATGAAGGCCGCGCTGATGGCGATCGCGGCGGCGCTGGCACTCGCCGCCTGCCACGAGATCCCGCAGGACGCGGCCAAGCCCTACGCCGGCAAGGAGGACGTGCAGCCCTACGCCGGCGACCGCTTCAAGGGCGACAAGCAGAAGTTCGAGCAGGCGCTCGCGGACCGCGCCAACTACGAGAACGAATACCTTCGCACGGGCGACGCGAAGCAATAACGAGGAGGACGACACCATGGTTGGAAGCCACGCGCGCCGCATCGGCGCGTTGATCCTGGGGGCGGCGCTGGCGCTGCCGTTCTCCACCGCCGCGCTCGCGCAATCGCCGGCGCCGCCCACCACCGCGCCCACCAAGGGCACGGAGGTGAAGCAGGCGACGCCGCGGATCGAGCAGCCGGCGGTCGAGTCCCCGCCCGGCAAGGGGCAGACCTCCACCGCGATCCCCGGGTGGAACAACCCGCCCACGAACTGGAACGCGCTGAGCGAGCTCCCGCAGTACGCCTCGCTTCCCGGCCGCGAGAGGAACGTCTTGATCCAGGGCGCGGGCCGCGAATGGCGCGCGCTCCGGAACGGCCCCGCCACGCAGATCGGCGGATGGGCGATCGTGCTGGTGCTGGCCGCGATCATCGTCTTCTACCTGATCAAGGGGCCGATCCGCCTGCACGGCGCGCCCACGGGCCGCCTCATCGAGCGGTTCAACGCGGTCGAGCGGGCCGCCCACTGGACGATGGCCGCGAGCTTCGTGGTGCTCGCCCTCACCGGCATCGTGCTCTTCTTCGGGAAGTACCTCATCCTGCCGTGGCTGGGCTACACCGGCTTCTCGTGGCTCACGATCGTCTCGAAGAACCTCCACAATTTCGTGGGGCCGCTCTTCATCTTCTCGATCATCGTGGGGTTCCTCATCTTCGTGAAGGACAACCTCCTGCGCTCGCGCGACTGGAAGTGGATTGCGCACTTCGGCGGGATGTTCTCCGGCAAGGAGGTGCCGTCCGGGCGCTTCAACGGCATGGAGAAGATGTGGTTCTGGGGCGGCCTCACGGTCCTGGGCATCGTGATGAGCGTGACGGGCCTGATCCTCGACTTCCCGAACTGGAACCAGGTGCGCGAGTCGATGCAGCTCGCGAACCTGGTGCACGTGACGGCGGCGATGATCTTCATCGTGCTCTCCTTCGCGCACATCTACATAGGCACGATCGGCATGGAGGGTGCCTACCGCGCGATGCGCGACGGCTACGTGGACGAGGAGTGGGCGCGCGAGCACCACTCGATCTGGTACGAGGAGGTGAAGCAGGGCAAGCGCCCGGAGCGGATCCTCCCTGGACGGGCGCAGCCGGCGCCGGGAGACGACTGATGGACAAGCGCATCCACGCCGCGGGCTTCGCCGCGGCCCTGATCCTCGCCTCGGCGGCCGCGTTCGCGAAGCTTCCGCCGCCCCCGCCGATGGACCCGGCCGCCAAGGCCGCCGCGGACGAGAAGAAGAAGGCCGCCGACGAGAAGGCGAAGCGGGAGGAGGCCGCCGCCGAGGAAGCGACGGTCAAGAACTACCAGGCCAACATGAGGAAGATGGGGAAACCCGTTCCGAGGCCCATCCCGACGGCGGCCACATCCGCGCCGCCGAAGGGCGGTGAGGTGAAACCGCAGGCCAACACGCAGAAGGCGTCCGCCAAGAAGGGCTAGCGGCCGCCCGGGAGGCGAGGGCGATGAAGACGTTCGCATGGATGGCGGCGGCCGCGCTCGCGGCCGCGGGGTGCTCCTCGATGGGCGCGGGCGGCGGCGGTGCCAGGGCGGTCGCGAGCCTCGAACCCACGCAGGGCAACTCCGCCCACGGCGCGGTCACCTTCACGCAGCGCGGCGACAGGGTGCACGTGGTCGCGCACGTGATGGGTTTGAAGCCCGGCGCCACGCACGGCTTCCACGTGCACGAGAAGGGCGACTGCGGCTCCGCGGACGGCATGAGCACCGGCGGCCACTTCAACCCGGACGGCCATCCCCACGGTCCGCAGTCGGCCGCGCACCACGCCGGCGACATGCCCGCCCTGGTCGCGGACGCCTACGGGACGGCGGACGCCGCGTTCGACCTGGCGGGCGTCTCGCTGGGTGGCGGGGCCCCGGACCTCGTCGGCAAGGGGCTCATCGTCCACCGCGACCCGGACGACTACACGACGCAGCCCACCGGCAACGCGGGCCCGCGCATCGCCTGTGCGGTGATCCGGCGCGCCTAGCAGCGCCTTACCAGGTGTAGCGCACGGTGTAGCGCACGACCGCCTCGCCTTTCGCGGGGATGCGGAGCGCGAACTCGATCGTCCGCGCGTCCACCTTGCGATAGTCCTGCGTGCGGCGGGTGACGGTCCAGTTGCTCCAGCGATAGAGTCCCTCGCGGGCGAGCACCGTGACGGCCTCGTCCGGCTTCTGGTTACGGACCTTCAGCTCGATGTCCTCCTCCATCCAGCGCGCGGCGCTGTCCACGCGGAAGTCCGCCTGCCGGCGCTCCCCCACGACGTCGAACGCGGAGCCCAGGCGCACCTGAACGGACTCGCCCCTCGGCGTATGGTCGATCACGTCCTCGCCGATGAATTCCAGCGCGCCGTCCGCCTCGTCCGCCCGCGAGACGCGCACGCGCCCGGCGGGGAGCGGCACGCCCAGGCCGTTCGCCTCCGCGTTCTTCACGCGCAGGTACACGTCGACCTTCCGGCTGGAGGACGAGCCGTAGCTGCGGTCCGTGAAGGGCCCGGAACCGTAGCGCCCGAGCCCGGCCTGCCCCTCGTACACCAGCGTCTTCTCGCAGCCGACGCCGGGCGCGGTCGGGAAGAGCTCGACCTGCTTCGCCGAGTTCTGCGCGAGCGAGGCGGTGCGCCCGAGCGTGTAGAGGTGGTATTCGAAGAACGCCTTCTCCCGGAAGCCGTCCACCTTCGCCTCGAGGCTGCGCGCGGCGGGCGCCTCCGAGGCGGGATAGCGCCGGGGCGCGGCCCGCTGCACGTCGCCCGCCACGAGCTTCACCCGCGCATCGGTGAACGAGGCGCCCGACTGGTTCACGAGCGTCACCCACGCGGCCACGTCCACGCGGCAGGCGCCGGGGCGCGGCTCCGAGTAGACGAGGTTGTAGTCGGCCCACCAGGTCATGCCGCCGGTCTGGTAGCTGAAACGGGCCTGGTGGATGCCGGAATGCGCCGCGTCCAGGTCCCACACGAGCGCGGGCTTGCTGATGAGCCCTCCGGGGAGTCCGGGGAGGCGCACGCCGGAATGGCTCTCGAGGATGCGCACGCTCCCGTCCGGCTGCTGGAGGGTGAGGCCGCCCTGCGTTCCCACGAGCTTGCCCGTGACGACCTCCACGCCGGTGCCGCGCGCCTGCTCCACGCTGATCTCGCGTCCGAGGTAGCGCGAGAGGAGCTTGGCAGGGCTGGTGAGGTCGAACTCGAAGCTCTGCTCCACCACGCGCGTCCCGGCGGGATCGGTGAGCGAGGTGAACGCGACGGTGGTGGGGTCGATCAACGCGGGCACGTCCTCCACGCGCACGATGTTTCGGCCGGCGGCGAGCGTGAGCCGCCGGTCCTCGCGGACGACGGCGTAGCCGGGGATGGACGCGCCCTCGCCGGCGTTGGCGAGGCTTCGCGCATCGAGCGTTCCCGGCGGCGCGCTCGAGTACACGGTGAGCGAGCCGCCGGCGCAGGCGAGCGCGGGAAGGGCGGCGGCGACGGCGGCGGCGATGGGGCGGATCGGGGACATGGCGTTCCTCGGTGAGGGAGACCCTGCATTGAACGGCCGCGCGCCGCGAAAGGGTTAGCCCGACGGTATACTCGCACCATGAAATTCCGGGGCACGGACACCTACGTCGCCGGCGACGAGCTCGAGCTCGCGGTGAACGCCGCGATCACGCTCGAGCGTCCGCTCCTCGTGAAGGGCGAGCCCGGGACCGGGAAGACGATGCTCGCGGAGGAAGTGGCGCGCGCGCTGGGGAAGCCCCTCTTCCAGTGGCACATCAAGTCGACCACCAAGGCGCAGCAGGGCCTCTACGAGTACGACGCGGTCTCCCGGCTGCGCGACTCCCAGCTGGGCGAGGCGCGCGTGGGCGACATCGGGAACTACATCCTGAAGGGCGTGCTCTGGCAGGCCTTCGAGTCGCCGGAGCAGGCGGTGGTCCTCGTCGACGAGATCGACAAGGCCGACATCGAGTTCCCGAACGACCTCCTGCGGGAGCTCGACCGCATGGAGTTCTACGTCTACGAGACGCGGCAGACGATCCGCGCGCGCCACCGCCCGATCATCTTCATCACGTCCAACAACGAGAAGGAGCTCCCGGACGCGTTCCTCCGCCGCTGCTTCTTCCACTACATCCGCTTCCCGGACAAGGAGACGATGCAGGCGATCGTCGACGTGCACTTCCCCGGCGTGAAGAAGCGGCTCGTCCAGGCGGCGCTCGAGGTCTTCTTCGACATCCGCCAGATGCCGGGCCTGAAGAAGAAGCCGTCCACCTCCGAGCTCCTCGACTGGCTGAAGCTCCTGCTGGCCGAGGACATCCCGCCGGAGGCGCTGAAGAGCGAGGGCCACCAGGCCGCGATCCCGCCCCTCTACGGCGCGCTCGTGAAGAACGAGCAGGACGTGCACCTCTTCGAGCAACTGGTCTTCCTGCAGCGGCGCGGGGGCTAGGTGCCGGCGCCGCGCAAGCCCGGGACCCGCGTCCCGGTGGCGAAGAGGCCCGCGGTGCGGAAGGCGCTTGCCCGCACGCGCGTTGCGAAAAGGCCGGGGCGCGTGCCCTCCGGCGCCAACGAGCTTCGCCTCGCGGGCGTGGGGACCGCGGCGGTGCTGCGCGCGACGGGCCGTCCCTGGAGCGAGTGGCTGGCGGTCCTCGACCGCGCGGGCGCGCGCACGCTGAGCCACAAGGACATCGCGCTCCTCTTGAGCCGCAAGTTCGGCGTCCCGGACTGGTGGGGCCAGATGGTGACGGTGGGCTACGAGCAGGCGCGGGGGCTGCGCGCGGCCGGGCAGCGCGCGGACGGCTTCGCAGCGACGGCGACCCGCACCGTCGAGGCGAACGTGGACCGCCTCTACGACGCGTGGAAGGACCCGGCCACCCGCGAGCGCTGGCTCCTCGACGCCGCGGTCGAGGTGCGCCGCTCGAGCGACGGCAAGTCGCTTCGCATGACGTGGAAGGCCGGGGAGTCGAGCGTGGACGTGAGCTTCACCGCCCGCGGGCCCGGGAAGAGCCGCGTCGCCGTCGACCACGGCAAGCTCCCGAACGCGACCGCGGCGCGCCGGCAGAAGGCCTTCTGGTCGCAGGCCCTGGAGCGCCTCAAGGCGTTCCTGGAGACCGGAAAGTAGCTCGGCGTGCTGGTCGACTTCTTCTTCGCCGTCCGCCGCGCCGGGGTTCCCGCGAGCGTGACCGAGTTCCTGGTCCTCGTGGAAGCGCTCGACAAGGGTGTCGCGCACGGCAGCGTCGAAGACTTCTACGCGCTCTCGCGCATGGCGCTCGTGAAGGACGAGGCGTACTTCGACCGCTTCGACCTCGCCTTCGGGGCGTACTTCAAGGGCGTGCAGGCGATCCCCGATGCGATCTTCGCGGACGTGCCCGCGGAGTGGCTCCGCCGACTCGCGGAGCGCTGGCTCACGGACGAGGAGAAGGCGCGCATCGCGTCGCTGGGCGGCTGGGAGAAGATCATGGAGGCGCTTCGCGAGCGGCTCGCGGAGCAGAAGGGGCGCCACCAGGGCGGCTCGAAATGGATCGGCACCGCGGGCACGTCGCCTTTCGGCGCCCACGGCTTCAACCCGGAAGGCGTGCGCATCGGCCAGGGCGCCTCGCGCAATCGCCGCGCGGTGAAGGTGTGGGACCGGCGCGACTTCCGCGACTACGACGCGGACCGCGAGCTGGGCGTGCGCAACATCAAGATGGCCTTGAGGCGCCTGCGCCGGTTCGCGCGCCAGGGCGCCCCGGACGTGCTCGACCTCGACGGCACGATCCGCTCGACCGCGAGGAACGCGGGCTGGCTCGACCTGCGCATGGTCCCGGAGCTGCGGAACGCCGTGAAGGTGCTCCTCTTCCTCGACGTGGGCGGCACGATGGACGACCACATCGCCGCCGTGGACGAGCTCTTCTCCGCGGCGCGCACCGAGTTCAAGAACCTCGAGCACTTCTACTTCCACAATTGCGTCTACGAGTCGGTGTGGAAGGACAACGCGCGCCGCCACGAGCGCATCCCCACGGTGGAGCTCCTGCGCAAGTACGGGCACGACTACAAGCTGGTCTTCGTGGGCGATGCCTCGATGAGCCCGTACGAGCTCGAGCAGGCCGGCGGGAGCGTCGAGCACTGGAACGACGAGCCCGGGCGCGCCTGGCTCGAGCGCCTGCTGCGCACGTGGCCGCAGGCCGCCTGGCTCAACCCCGTGGCGGAGGAGCACTGGACCTGGACCACCAGCATCCAGAACATCCACCGGATCATGGACGGGCGCATGTACCCGCTCACCATCGCGGGCCTCGAGCGGGCGATGAGGTCGCTCAGGACTTGACGAAGCGCCGCACGCCCGCGGCGTCGTCCACGCGGCGCAGCTTCCCCTGCCGCTCGAGGTAGTGCAGGTGCGCGATGGATTCGCCCATCGCGAACATGAGCTGGTGGTCGTCCAGCGCGCGCTTGAAGAGGAGGGGGATCGCGTCGTGCGCGGTGATGGGCTCCGCGCAGCCTTCGAGCAGCCGCTCGAGGCGCCGGGCATGGTGGTCGTGGAGCTCGGCGATCCGCGCGTGCAGCCCCCGGAAGACGCGGTCGTGCGAAGGCAGCACGAGCGCGTCCGCCGGCAGGTGCGCGAAACGGCCGAGGGACTCGAGGAAAAGTGCCAGCGGGTTCCCGTCCGGCTGGTTTCCCCACACGCCCACGTTCGTGGTGATGCGTGGGAGCACCTGGTCGCCGGAGATGAGGACGCCCAGCGACTCGCACCAGAGCGCCGCGTGCTCCGGCGCGTGGCCGAAGACCGTGATCACCTCCCATTCCCGGGCCCCGATCGCCACGCGATCGCCGTGCATGAGGCGCCGGTAGTGGCGCGGGAGCTCCGGCACGCCGCGCCGGTAGCCGTTGGCCGTGCGCATCTTCTCCGGGAATCGCGCGGCGTCCAGGCCGTTCCGCGCGAAGAAGTCGATGCCGGTGGCCCGATCGAATCCCGCGGTGTCGTCGCGCGCCGCGTGCGCGGAGAGGAACTCGCCCGTCGTCATCCAGAAGGCGGCGCCGGTGCGCTCGACCAGCCACGCGGCATTTCCCACATGGTCCGGGTGGTAGTGCGTGACGACCACGTTCTTCACCGGCCGGCCGGCGAGCGGACCCGCGAAGAGCGCCTCCCAGAGCGCGCGCGTGGCGTCCGACCCGTAGCCCGCGTCCACCAGCGTCCAGCCGTCGTCGTCCTCCAGCACCCACAGGTTGATGTGGTCCAGGGCGAAGGGGAGCGGCATCCGGATCCACCACGCGCCTTCGGCCACCCGGATCGCTTCGCCGGGGCCGGGGATGCGCGCCTCGAACGGATGCGTTACTTGGTCGTGAAGACCCACGTTCCGTTCCAGGACGGCTCCGGCGCGTGCTCGAGGTAGTTCGCCGCGCGCGAGATGTAGAGCTTGTAGAGCTTCGTGTCGGGGGACTTCGCGGAGAGCGCCTCGAAGAGCTGCATCGCCTCGACCCACCGGCGCTTGCGGTACAGGGCGAGCGCCTTGTGGAAGCGCTCGACGTCCTCGATCGCGGCCTCCGCCACCTCGCCCACGCGGCCCAGCGGCTCGAAGATCGCGACACCTTCGGTCCGGCCCTTCACGACGACGCGGTCGACCTCGCGGTAGACGAAGCCCTCCGCCGCGGACACGATGTTCTCCGAGACGAGGATGCCCAGCCCGTACTCCTTCGTGAGCGACTCCAGGCGCGAGGCGAGGTTCACCGCGTCGCCCATCACCGTGTACGCCCGGCGGAAGCGCGAGCCCATGTCGCCCACGTTCATCTCGCCGCAGTTGAGACCCACGCCGATCTGGAGCACCGGCCAGCCGCGCTTCATGAAGTCCGCGTCCAGCCCGCGCACGCGCTTCTGCATGGCGAGCGACGCCTCGAGCGCGTGGGCCGCGTGCTGCGCGTCCGCGAGCGGGGCGCCCCAGAAGGCCATGATCGCGTCGCCGATGTACTTGTCGATCGTCCCGCGCCTCTCCTGGATGACCTCCGTCATCTCGGTCAAGTACGCGTTCATGAGGTCCTTCAGCCCTTCCGGCGGGAGCCCCTCCGAGATCGAGGTGAAGTCGCGCACGTCCGAGAAGAGCACCGTCATCTGCCGGCTCTCGCCGCGCATCGAGTACTCGCCGGGGTTGCGGGACATCTCGTCCACCAGCTCCTTCGGCACGTAGGTCCCGAAGAGGCCGGTGATGAGCCGCCGCGAGCGCGCCTCCATGAAGAAGCCGTACACCATGTTGAAGAGGTAGAGGGCCACCACCATCGCCACGGGCGTGGCGAGGTCGAGCACGTAGCCCAGCCGCCAGGCGTAGAGGTTCAGCCCCACGGCGGCGGCGAGCACGCTCGCGGCGACGGCGCTCGAGACGAGCGCGCCCGCGCGCGGGAGCACGATGGCGAGCGGAATGCCGATGAAGACGAGGAGGAGCGCGGAGAACGCGATGCCCTCGTACGGGCGCTGCTTCAGCGTCTGGTCGAGGATCCCGCTCACCATGTTCGCGTGCACCTCGACCCCCGGGTAGTCCTCGCCCACGGGCGTGGTCCGGATGTCGAGGAGGCCCTGCGCGGAGGTCCCCACGATCACCGCCTTGTCCACGAGCTCGTCCGCCCCCAGCGTGCCGCGGATCACGTCGGTCGCGGAGACGTACCGGAAGGAGCCCCGCTCGCCGCGGTAGGGCACGAGCGCGCTCATCGCCTCGTCCAGCGGGATCTCGCGGTCGGCCACCTGGAGCGAGCTCACCCAGGCCACGGCGTCCTTGCCCTGGCCGTGCGTCTCCATGCGCAGCTTCGCCGGGACGTTGCCGAGATACACGCGCGCCATCGCGAGCGAGAGGGATTCGTAGTAGCCGTCCTTGTACTTCATGAGCATCGGGACGCGCCGCGTGACGCCGTCGAAATCCAGGCCCGGCGAGAGGTGGCCCGCCGCGGTCGCCTGCTGCTGCAGCTCCGGCCGGTTGCCGCTGAAGCCGGTCGCCTCGGTGCGGCGCACCTCCGCGTTCGCCTCGAGGGACTTCGCGTCGATGATGGGCGGCGGGAGGACCCCGGCCTCGTCCTGCTTGGGATTGAGGAAGAAGCCCAGCACGACGGGGTGGCGGCCGATCTCGGCGCCGAAGACCTTGTCGTAGTCGAGCGTGGCCCGCGAGCGCTCCAGCGCAGCCTTGAACTCCGCGTCGTCCTTGAGCTCGGTCTTCGCGAGGCGGTCGAGCACCTCGATGCCGGAGCTCGTGTCCCGCTCGGCGAACGCGACGTCGAAGCCCGCCACCCGGACCTTGTAGCGGTCGAAGAGCTGCCGGAGCATGAGCGCCAGCTTGTCGCGCGGCCACGGCCAGTGGCCCTCCGCGATGAGGCTCTTCTCGTCGATGTCGAGGATCACGATGCGCGGGTCGACGGTGCGCGGCATGGACAGGCGCAGCCGCGCGTCGTAGGCCTGCATCTCCAGCATCTGGAGGAAGCGGATCGGGACGATCTCGCCCTCGCTCAGCACGCAGGCGAGCACGATCGCGATGCCGAGGCCCACCCGGATCACCGTGTTGAGGGACAACCGTTGCTGCAGCAGCGACGCTAGGCGCATCCGGGAGGAGAGTGTCCGCGGCGAGTGGGCCGGAACATGATACACCGCGCCCCCGCGGGAAAAGCCCCGTCGCGAGGGGGGTTCTCAGCCGCCACGCAGGCGCCGGAGGAGGGCGCGCAGGGGCGCCGTCGCGCGCCACGAGCGGCTCGACTCCAGGCGCCGCAGACGCTCCTCCGCGGCGCTCGCCTCGCGGGCGAGGCGGTCCTCGGCCGCCCGTGCCGCGTCGCGCTCCAGGGCGAGCGCGCCCGCCCTGGCCTCCGCGGCCGCGAGCGCCGCCCGCATCCGGATGCGCTCTTCGGCGGCGAGCGTGAGCGCGAGGTCGGCCTCCCCCACCCGGCGCTCGAGCTCCGCCAGCGACTTGCCGCGCCCGCAGCGAACGGCGTCCTCGAAGAGCCACGCGAGGCTGGAAGGCTCGACGCGCGCGTGCGGCTCCACGAGCCAGGCGGCTTCGACGACCGGTTCTCCACGCGATCCCCCGGCGCGGGCGATGCCCTCGAGATAGCGCGCCCGGTACGCCGCGGCGGTCATGGCGGACGCCGCCGTCGTGGGCGGGGCGCGCGCCGAAACCCGCGCGAGGATCGCGTCGTTCATCGCCGCCGCGGGCGCGTTCCACGTGACGATGGACGCCGCGGGGTGCGCGGCCAGGCGCTCGGGAAGGGCGCCCAGGTCGGTCGCCACGATGGGGAGTCCCGAGGCGATCGCCGCGGTGAGCGTGTACGAGTACGTCTCCGGGCACTGCGCGGGGAAGAAGAGCGCGTCGCCGCCTTCCCGCGCGATCAACGCGGGGAGGTCGCCCTCGCGGTATTCGCCCGCCACGCTGTAGGGAAGCGCCGGCCACGCCGCGATCGGCCGCGAGGTGTAGCCCAGGACGCGGAAATGGAGCGGCAGCCCGCGCGCGGCCGCATCGCGCACGCAGGCCTCGAGGACGTCCAGGCCCTTCTCCCTGGGCAGCGCGCCGGGCACGAGCACGCGCGCGGCGGCGGGCGGCCGGGCGGCCTCGTCCTCGGGATGCGGCCACACCACCGGCGCCACGCCGGGAAAGAACCGGGCGATGCGATCGGCGGCATCCTGCGAGGGAGCGATGACCCGCGCGGCCGAGCCCAGGAGCTCGCGGAAGGCCGCGCGCCAGGCGGGGATCGAGAGGGGCCACTGCGCCGGGCCGCCGTCCAGGCAATGGCCGCAGTCCGGCGCCCCTCCGCAATACCGGCCGTCCGCGCCGGTGAGGTGGTAGGCCGGGCAGGCGGGGTAGTAGTCGTGGAGCGTCACGTCGTGCGGACACCGAAGCTGCCGCGAGAGCCCGAGGATCGATTGCGGCCAGCCGTGCACGTGGTGATAGTGGACGCGGTCGATGCCGATCGCCTGGAGGAGGGCGACCGGGCGGTCCCAATCCTCACCCGTGGGGAGCCAGACCGCGAAGTCCTCGCCGGGACGCAGCCACCGCAGGCGAGCGCGTCCCTCGACGTGCGGCTGGACAAGGAGGACCTCGGCATCGGCCGCGATCGCCCGGGCCAGGGCTTCCATGTGGCGCGCGACCCCGCCGCCGAAGGCGTGGGCCACGAACAGGATGCGCGGAAGGCGCGAATCCCGCAGGCGCCCGAGCGCCGCGGGCGCCGTCATGACGCGCCGTCCGCCTTCCGGCGGAGCATGAGCCTCACGCGGGCGTATGCGCGCATGAGCTTCCACAGGTGCGACCTGTGGATGCGCTCGAGCTCCGCCTGGCGGGCGAACGCGAGCGCCTCCGCGTGGGCGAGCCCCGCGCGAAGCTGCGCGACCTCTTCCTCCTTGGCCGCGATGTAGGCGTTCCGCTCGGCGATGACGCGGTCGCGATCGGCGATCCCGCGGTCGCGTTCCGAGATCGCGGCCGAGGCGTGCTCGAGCCCGCGGTTCAACTGCCCGATCACCGAGTCGCGCTGCGCGGCGAGGTTCTCGATGTGCCAGAGGCCCTGCATGATCCGCGAGCGCTCGTCCGCGCGCTCCGCGAGGACGCTCCTCGCCTCCTCCATGCCGCGCTCGAGCCTCGCCTGGTCGATCGCCGAGCGCAGGCCGCTCGCCGGGTCCGCCACGAGATGTTCGTGCACGCGCGCGGGATAATCGGGGTGCACCTCGACCAGGCGCTTGCCGGCGATCTGCTGCAGGGCATGTCGCTCCTCCGAGAAGCTCACGGAACCCTGGTGGAACACGAAGACGTCGCCCGCGAGGAGGTTCTTCCATCCGGCCTTCACCGCGCGCATGCAGAAGTCGTTTTCCTCGCCGTAGCCGCGCCCGTAGCGCTCCGCGTCGAAGAGGCCGAAGGCGGCGAGCGCCTCCCGCCGGATATACATGCAGAAGCCCACGGCGGTCGGGATCTCGACGCTCCGCCCGGCGTTCACGGCCGCGAAGATGCGGTCGAGCTCCGCCAGGCCCAGCGTCCCGGGGATCTCTCCCTGCCACCCCTCGAAGGGGTAGGAGCAGATCGTCGCGTTGTTGGAGAAGGGCGTGACCGTCGCCACCCGCGGCTCCCGTCCCGCGCACGCGGCGAGGCGATCGAGCCAGTCGTTCACGACCTCGGTGTCGCTGTTGAGGAGCACGACGTCGCGCTCCGGGTGGCGGGACATGCCGCGGTTCACGGAGGCGACGAACCCCACGTTCGCGGGATTGCGCAGCAGCGCGATGCGTCCCTGCGCGGCAAGCCCGTCGAGCCAGGCCGCGATCTCCGGCTCCGGGGTGGCGTCGTCGACGACGACCGTCTCGAAGGCGGCCGCCTGGCGGCTCGCGAGCACGCTCTCGATGCAGCGCCGCGTCTCCGCGAGGCCGCGATAGACCGGGATCACGACGTCGATCAAGCGCGCCCCTGTCCCGAATAGCGCCACAGGCGCCGTGCGATGCCGGAGAGGCCCTCGCGCTTCACGAGCTGCACCAGCCGGATGCGAAGCGACCGGCCGCTCCTGGGCGTGAACATGAGGAGCGCCAGCTTCATCGCCGTCCGGAGCTTCAACGGCGGATGGCCTGGCGGCGGCGCGAAGCGCGCCGGCCCGCCGTCCTTTGCGAAGAACTCGGGGAACCGCACCCGGCCCTCGGTGCGGCACCACTCGATGAGGTTCAGCCGGTCGGTCCCCGCGTAGTAGGGATCGGGGAACGCGAGCTGGAGGTCCCGGTTCTCGCGGAAGAGCCAGCGGTGGTGCGCCTTCACCGGCGTGCCGTCGCTGAATCGGCCGAAGGCCCAGGGCCAGTCGTTCACGGGGTCGTCCCGCGCGGCGGCGGTCTCGCGCTCGTACCAGGCGATGAGCTCCTGCACCGACGCGTTGTCCCCCGCGTTCTTCACGGCCATCACCCGGTGGGCGCCGCTGTCGAAGCCGGTGAAGTGGTAGAACCCGAGCGGCTCGCCGTCCACGCGGAAGCCCGTCGCCAGGTCGCCGGTGAGGCTGCGCGTCGTGAGGTTCCACGTGGCGACGTTGTGGCGGGACGATTTCAGGATCGCGACGCCGTCGAAGAAGACCGGCGCGAAATTCACCCACTTCTGGTCGGTGAAGAGCCCGTTCTGCGGCTCCGCCCGGCAGAGCCAGTAGCAGCGATCCGCCCACCACCCGGCGAACGCACGTCCCTCGGCGGTGGGGCGCACGCCGATGAAGCCCAGGTTGAAGATCCCCATCCGCAGGCTCGTCACCTCGTTGTCGAGGATCGTGACCAGGTTCTTCTCGGGCTTCGTCTGGTGGGGCGTGAGCGCCACGTTCGATTCCGCGAGGGTCGCGAGGATGTCGTCCACCCGCGAGAAGAGGACCATGTCCGGGTCGAAGTAGAGGACGGCCTCGCAGTCGTCGCGCTCGAGGAGGTGTTTCAGGGCGAAGGGCTTGATCGCGGTCGAGAGCTCGACGATCGTGTGCATGAAGGTCCACGAGCGCCAGTGCGGGATCGCGAGCTGGGACATCTCGAGGATCGCGTCGAAGGGCTCGCCCTCGGCCGTGAGCCACGGCGGCCGCTCGTCCGCGAGGGCGAGGTGGATCATCGCCTCGGGATGGTGGCGGCGGATCGAGCGGCAGAGCATGCGCACCTTCGGCAGGTAGTTCACCGCCGCGCTCGTGAAGAAATGGAGCTTCGCGCTCACGCGGCCGTCGCTTCGCCCAGCGCGAGGTCGCGGTGGAGCTCGATGAGGGTGGCGAGGGCGCTTTCGGCGTTCACGTCGGGTGCCAGGCGCGCGCGCGCATATCCGCGCAGTCGCTCGGCGGGCGCACCGAGGTCGAAGGCCACGATCGGCAGGCCCAGCGCGATCATCTCGGCCACCACGTACGAGAAGGTCTCGGGCCAGATCGAGGGGAAGAGGAACATGTTCACGCCGTGGGACTCGACGAGCCCCACGAGCTCCTCGCGGCGGTATGCGCCGGTTACCCGCAGGCGCTCCGACCGATGCGCGACGTTGAGCGTGCCCAGGACCACCACGCGGATATCGAGGCGGTCACGGTCGATCCGCTCGACGATTCCCTGCACGATGGCGGCACCCTTCTGCGGACTGATCTCGCCCATGACGCCCACCACGAGCGGTGCGCGCCGGTCGACCCGCGGGAGCCGCGGCGGCAGGTAGTCCGGCTGGTGCGGGATCACCGTGATGTGCCCGGTCGCGAGCGCGGGATAGGCGCGCAGCAGGTGCTCGCGCGTGGATTCCGAGAAGCAGCGCACCTCGTCCGCCGCCTGCAGGCACCGGCCCCACAGCGCGCGCCACGGGCCGATCTCCGTAGGCGGGGCGAGCGCCACGTAGCTCGCCTCGTGGCGCTTCAGGCAGCTCGCGCACTCGGAGGGCTCGGGGATGCCGCAATAGCGACCGTCCGCGTTCAGCAGCACGAACGACGGGCAGATCGAGAAATAGTCGTGGGCGGTGACGGTGAGGCGCGAGCGCGGAAATTCCGTGCGCATGCGCGCCAGCCATTCCGCGAGCACGAGCGGCTCGTCGAAGGAGACGGGGCTGTTCACGAAGAGCTCGGCCGCCGGGGCCTTCTCGAGGACGCGTTCGAGCACCAGGAAGGTCGAGATGCGGAAGATGCGCGCCTCGGCCCCCGGCTCGAAGAGCTGCAGGCGGTACTCCAGCATCGGGAGGTTGTAGGTGCAAAGGAGCACCGCTTCGTCCTGGGCGAGGCGCTGGGCGACGATGTTGCGGCAATAGTGATTCGCGCCTCCGCCCATGTTGTGGTCGAAGACGATGCATGCGCCGCGGTGGCGCGCGAGGGCGGGCAGGACCTCCGCCACGATGCCGATGTCGTCCAGCGACGGGACGGAATAGCTCTGGGACTTCGCCCGCCGGACGATCCCCGCGATATCGCCGTGCTTGAGGCGCCGCCAAACCGCGTGCGCGATCCACGCGAGGAGGCGCCAGCGGCGGCGCCCGGCGTAGCGCCGCTCGACGACGTGCGTCACGTCCACGCGCTCGACGCGGCCGTCGTCGAGCTCGAGCTCCAGGAAGACGCGCGCCGGCGCGAGCTCCGGGATGTAGCCGGTCACCACGAAGCCCGAGGCCTCGGCGTTCACGAGGTCCGGGCAGGCCTCGGCGACGTCGTGGCGGGCGAGGCCGAAGCCGGCGCTGATCCGCCGTTCCCATCCTTCCCCCTCGAGACGCAGGCTCACGGCCTTCACCGCCTGCTCGGCATGGGCGGCCCAGCCCCAGCCGAACATGCGCCGGCCGCCCACGACCAGCCGGTCGATCGAGTGGCGAATGGCGCTCTGCGGGCTCGGGGTCGCCGCTTGGGGGGCGCTGCTCATGAATACGTTCGTGGAAAGCCCGGGCAAAGGGCCTTAGTTTACCGCGAGCCACTCCGGGAAACGCTGTTGGCCAGATGCGTGCCGGGCAACGCGCGATCGGAAAAGCGAGGCGAGCGGGCGCAAAGGTGTCGCGCCGAAGTTTTTCCGGGAGGGGGAAATGAAACGGCGCCCTTCGGGCGCCGTCGAATTCCCCCGTAAGGGGGGTATTGGTGGAGGCGGGGGGAATCGAACCCCCGTCCGCAAGCCTTCCACAGACAGTTCTACATGCGTAGCCAGGCCATTTGGTTTAACCACCGTCCCGCAGACCGGCGAGCTGGACGATGCTGAGCCACCTTGGTTTTAGCCCTGAGTGAAGTGGCCCCGCTCAGAGCGATCTCATGAGTATGACTCTGCGTCCGGTACTGCAATCCGGCCGGGCGCATGAGCACACCCGGGGCAGAGTCCGGCCGGTATTAGGCGGCCAGAGCGTAGTTGCTGTCGTTGGCGACTATGTCGTCTGCGGCTGTATTTACGAGGTTTTCCGCGCCTCGGCATGCCCTGCACTGCTTCCGAACCCGCGTCGAAACCGGGTCGCCCCCTTGAAATCGGGGATTACAACAATGAGTATACGGCAGTCCCCACATGGAGTCGGTTCCCGCCGATTCAAGGAGCCCGCATGTCACCCGTAAGAATCGTCGGAATCGTCTTGATCGTCGCCGGGGCCCTGGCGCTCGCCTACGGGGGTTTCAGCTACACAAAGGAGACCCACCAGGCCAAGCTGGGGCCGTTCGAGCTCTCGGTGAAGGAGAAGCAGGACGTGAACATCCCGGCATGGGCGGGTGTGGCCGCCATCGTCGTGGGCGGGGTGCTGGTCGCGATGGGCGGGAAGGGCTCGAAGTAACGGCCGCCGTCGGTCGGCCTCGATGCCGGTACAATCCCTCGTCTCCACCCAGGCGGCTGGTGCATGGAGTTCGCGCCCCGGCCCGCTCGATGACGCTCGCATGGAAAGCAGCCTGCCCCCCGGCGCCATGATCTCGATCATCGTGCCGGTGTACAACGAGAGCGAGAGCCTCCCCCACCTGATGCCGGAATTGCGCTCGGTGCTCGAGCGGATCGGCCGGTCGTGGGAAGTGATCCTGGTGAACGACGGGAGCACCGACGGCAGCGACCGGATCCTGGACGAGATGGCGAGCGGCGACCCGCGCGTGAAGATCGTCCACTTTCGCCGCAACGCCGGCCAGACCGCCGCGATGATGGCCGGGATCGACTTCGCCTCCGGCGACGTGATCGTGCCGATCGACGCGGACCTGCAGAACGATCCGGAGGACATTCCCCGGCTGCTGGAGAAGCTCGACGAGGGCTACGACGTGTGTTCCGGCTGGCGGAAGGACCGCCAGGACAAGGCCCTGCGCCGCAAGCTCCCGAGCCGCGTCGCCAACCGGCTGATCTCGTGGGTCTCCGGCGTGCGCCTGCACGACTACGGGTGCTCGCTCAAGGCCTACCGCCGCGAGGTCATCAAGGACGTGAAGCTCTACGGCGAGATGCACCGCTTCATCCCCATCTACGCGTCGTGGGAAGGTGCCCGGGTGACCGAGGTGCCGGTGCGGCACAAGGCGCGCAGGTACGGCGCCTCCAAGTACGGCCTCGAGCGTGTCGTGAAGGTCGTGCTCGACCTCATGGTGGTGAGCTTCTTCGACCGCTACGCGAAGAAGCCGATCTACATCTTCGGCGGCGTGGGTCTCGCCTGCCTCGTGCTGGGCGTGGTCGCCGGCGTGATGGCGCTCGCGCTCAAGTTCGGGCGCGGCGTCTCGCTCATCCAGACGCCCCTGCCGCTCATGGTGGTGATGATGGGGATCACCGGCGTCATGTGCATCCTCATGGGGCTCGTGGCCGAGATCGTGATGCGGACGTGGCACGAGTCCCAGGCGAAGAGCACCTACCTCGTGAAGGCCACGCGCAACCTCGACTCGTCGGGCCGCGAGACGGCACGGGCCGGCTGACGGCATGTGCGGCATCGCCGGGTTCGTGGGCGAGGGCGGGCTGGAGGACATCCTCGCGATGAACCGGGCGCAGTCGCACCGCGGTCCCGATGCCGACGGCCACTGGATCGACGCGCAGCGCGGTGTTCACCTCGGCCACCGCCGGCTCTCGATCCTCGATCTCGCGGGCGGCGCGCAACCGATGTGGACGCCGGACGGCGCGCTGGGCATCGTCTACAACGGCGAGATCTACAACTTCGCCGCGCTTCGCGAGCGCCTCGTGGCCGAAGGCGCGGCGTTCGTGACCGACCATTCGGACACCGAGGTCCTCCTGCAGGCGTACCGGCACTGGGGCGACGCCTGCGTGGAGAGGCTGAACGGCATGTGGGCGTTCGCGATCTACGACCGGCGGCGCAACCGGATCTTCGGCAGCCGCGACCGGTTCGGCAAGAAGCCGCTCTACTACCTGGACCGGCCGGGACTCTTCGCGTTCGCCTCGGAGCTCTCGGCGCTCGTGGCGCACGGCGCGATCGACCCGTCGATCTCGCCCCTGGGGCTCCGGAAGTACTTCGGCTACGGATACATTCCCGCGCCGCACTCGATCTACGAGGGCATCCGGAAGCTTCCGGGCGGGTTCTCGTTCGAATACGACCTCGGCGCGTCGCGGCTGCGCGCATGGCGCTACTGGGACTTCGTGCTCGAGCCCGCGGCGGACGACCCGTCGAAGCACGATCGCTGGTGCGAGGAGCTGCGCGAGCGCATCGACGCGGCGGTGCGCCGGCGCCTCGTGTCGGATGTCCCCATCGGCGCGTTCTTGAGCGGCGGCATCGATTCGTCGGCGGTGTCCGCGTATGCGTCGAAGGCGCTCGGGCCGGACCGGCTCAATACCTTCAGCATCGGCTTTCGCGAGCCGACCTTCGACGAGTCGGCCCACGCGCGCCGCGTCGCGGGGCATGTCCGATCCCGGCACCACGAGCGGCTCCTGTCGATCGATCTCGCGCGCGAGCTCGCCCCGCGGGTGCTCGACCGGCTGGACGAGCCGATGGCCGACAGCTCGATCCTCCCCACGTACCTGCTGAGCGGCTTCGCGCGCGAGAAGGTGACGGTCGCGCTGGGCGGCGACGGCGCGGACGAGCTCTTCGCCGGCTACGATCCGTTCCGCGCGCTGCGATGGGCCCGCCTGTACGCGGCGCTGGTGCCCCGGCCGGTGCATGGCGCGATCGCGCTTGCCATGGCGCGCCTGCCCGTATCGCACGGGAACATGAGCCTCGACTTCCGGATCAAGCGAACGCTGCAGGGGCTGGGCTTCCCGCCGCGCCTGTGGCTTCCCGCGTGGATGGCGCCGGTCTCGCCGCGGGAGCTCGCGCAGTGCGTGGGCTCCCCGGTGGACCTGGAGGAAGTCTATTCGGAGGCGATCGGGATCTGGGAGGAAGCCCCCGACCTCTCGCCGGCGGACCGGATGCTGCGCTTCTACACGAAGCTCTACCTCCAGGACGACATCCTCACCAAGGTCGATCGCGCGAGCATGATGCACTCGCTCGAGGTCCGCGCGCCTTTCCTCGACATCGAGCTCGTGGATTTCGCGCGCCGGCTCCCGGCGTCGGTGAAGGTGCGCGGCGGCCGGACCAAGTGGATCCTCAAGCGCGCGCTCGAGCCGGTGCTGCCGCGCGACATCCTGTACCGGCCGAAGAAGGGCTTCGGCGTGCCGGTCGGGCAATGGTTCCGGTCGGGCTCGCTCGCCATGCCCGATCCGGCATCCGCCGTCGTGGGCCGCGACTTCATGCAGGCGCGGCTCGACCGCCACGTGCGCGAGCGCAGCGACGAGCGGGCCTACCTGTGGGGCGCCTCGGTGCTCCAGCACTTTTCCCTCGCGGCCGCGCGCCGGGCGTGATGGCCGCGACCGGCAACCGCAACCGGGAGATCTACGACGCGGGCTGGATGGCCTGGCGCGATATGAAGCTCTATGGGCCGGCTTCGGTCTGGCTGCGCGGACTCATCGCCTCGGCCCTCGAGTCGCTCGATTCGCCTCGGGTGGCGTCGATCCTGGACGTCGGCTGCGGAGAAGGCACGACGACGGACATGCTCGCCCGCAAGTTCCCGCGCGCCAGCGTGACCGGCATCGACTTTTCGGAGACCGGCATCGCGATGGCGCGCGAGACCTACGGCAGCGCGCGCGTGACCTTCCTCGCCGACACCGCGAGCGCACGGCTGGAGGAGGCGCGCTTCGACCTGGTGACCTCCTTCGAGGTGCTCGAGCACGTGGACGACTGGCAGTCGCTCTTGCGCCGCATCTGCGGCGCCTCCCGCTACGCCGTGGCGCTCTCCTTCCCGACCGGACGCATGCGGCCGTATGAGGTCCACGTGGGCCACGTGCGCAACTTCCGCAAGGGCGAGGTCGAGGCCTTCATGCGCGCCGCGGGCTTCGCCGTGGCGCGCCGCTTCTACGCGGGCTTTCCTTTCTTCTCGCCCATCTATCGCGACCTCTGCAACCTGGCCGACGCCGGAAGGAGCGGCTTCTCCACGGGACGCTTCGGCATGCGGCAGAAGATCGTGGCCGCGATCCTTCTCACGATGTTCCGCCGCTTCTCCCTGCGCAGCGCGGGAGACCAGTTCTGCGGCGTCTTCGTCCGCGACGCGCCCTAGGGCCCGACCCATGCAGTTCGACTTCGGAAGGAACTGGGCGGACTACTCCGCGCACGCGTTGAACGTGGTGCGCGTGCGCGAGGCCCGCGAAGCGTTCGCGACGCTCCTCGAGCCGGCGGGCACCGTGACCGGGAAGCGCTTCGTGGACATCGGCTTCGGCCAGGGGTTGGGGCTCCTCTCCGCGCGCGCGATGGGCGCAAGCGTCGTGGGCCTGGACATCAACCCGACTTGCGGCGAGGTGCTGGCCCGCAACGCGGCGTGGTTTCCCGAGCTGCCGGCCATCGACTTCCCCGTCATCATCGGATCGATCCTCGATGCGGACACCGTGCGGCGGCTGCGAGAGGCGAGCGGCGGCGAGGGTTTCGACGTCGTGCACTCGTGGGGCGTCCTCCACCATACGGGCGACATGGAGCTCGCGGTGCGGAACGCGGCAAGCCTCGTGCGCCCGGGAGGCCATCTCGTCGTCGCGCTCTACAATCGCCACTGGTCGAGCCCGGCATGGCGCGCGATCAAGCGCGCCTATTGCCTTTCGCCCGCGCCCGTCCGGCGGCTTATGGTGATGGCCCTCATGCCCGTGATCTACGCGGCGAAGTGGCTCGTCACCGGCCGGGACCCGCATCGGCAGGCGCGGGGCATGGATTTCCGCTACGACGTGATCGACTGGGTGGGCGGATATCCGTACGAGTATGCGAGCCGGGACGAGGTCCTCGCGATGGTCGAGCCGCTCGGCTTTCGCTGCGTAAGCTGCCTCGCGAGCGAGGTCCCCACCGGCTGCAACCAGTTCGCGTTCGAGCGCGTCGCGAGGTGACGATCCGCTTTCCCCTGGCTTTGCGCATCGGCCTCAAGGCGGCCATTTCGGCCGCTCTCCTCGCGGCGCTCTTCCTGCACACGCCGCTCGCGCAGATCGGCGGCGTCCTTTCGCGCCTCTCCCCCGCGGCGGCGCTGGCCGGCCTCGCGCTCGCCTTCGCGACCTGGGGCCTGTCGGCGTTTCGCCTCTGGCTCCTCGCGTTCGGGTTTCCGCTGGGCGCGGTGACCCGCATGACCTTCGTCGGCATGTACTACGGGACGGTCCTGCCGGGGCAGGTCGCGGGCGACGTGGTGAAGGCCTACCGCCTGGGCGCCGGCGCGAGCGCCCCGGGCCTCGCGGCGGCGGCCACCTTCGTGGATCGCGCGGTCGCCCTGGCCGGCTTGCTGGTCGCGAGCGCGATCGCGATGCCCTGGGTCGGCGAGCTGCCGTCGCGGCTGGGGACCACGGTCGCCGTCGCGGCCGCCGCTTCCGTCCTCATCCTCGTGCTGGGCTCCCACCGGCGGGTGCGACGCCTGTTGCTGGACGCCCCCCCGGGCGGGAAGTCCGGCCCGGGCAGGATCGCAGCGAGCTTCGCGTCCGGGCTGCGACAGGTGCTCGAACGGCACGGACGCCTGGCCGCAAACTTCGCCGTGGCCGTGGCCTACCACGCCGTCTGCGTCGCGATCCACGTCATCGTGGGATCGGCGCTCGGGATCGAGCTGTCGTTCGCGGCGTGGTGCGTAACGTACGCCGGCGTCTCGCTCCTCACGCTGTTGCCGGTCTCCATCGCGGGACTCGGCATGCGCGAGGGAGGATACGTCGGCCTGCTGGGCCTCTTCGGGATAGCGCCGCCGCAGGCGCTGTCGCTCTCGCTGCTGATCTTCGGCTACGCGCTGGTGGGCGCGCTCGCGGGCGCCGTGGCCGACTTCCCGGGCAGGTCGAAGAGCCCGAGGTAGGCGCGCGCGGAAGCCTCCCACGAATGGCGCGACAAGGCCATCGCGCGGGCCTCGTGCCCGAGCCTCGCGGCGAGCGCACGATCGGCATGGAGGAGGCGCATCGCGTTCATGAGCGCTTCGCGGTCGTCGACGGCGAAGAGGAGGCCGTTGCGGCGGTCGGCGACGACGTCGCGATTGCCCGGGCCGTCGCTCGCGATGACCGGCAGCCCGGAGGCCATCGCTTCGAGCGCCGTGTTGGACATTCCCTCGATGTTCGAGGCCTGCACGAGCGCGTGCGCGCCGCGGTAGAGCTCGCCCAGCCGGTCGCGCGAGACCCAGCCGTGCCACGTCACGCGGCCGGCGATCCCCAGGCGGCGCGCGCGAGCTTCCAGCGCCTCGCGGAGCGGCCCGTCGCCCACGATCGAAAGCCGCGGGGCTTCCGTTCCCGCGCTTTCCCCGCAGAGGCGCTCGAACGCTTCCATCACCATCCCCAGCCGCTTCTGCGCGGTCAGGCGCCCGACGAAGATCAGCTCGAACGCGCGACCCTCGGAGCGCTCGGCGGGAAAGAACGTTTCCGTATCGACGCCGTTCACGATGACGCGCACCTCGCCGCCGTCCGCGGCGCGCGCGAGATCGGCGAGCGAGGGCGAGTTCGCGACGACGGCGCGCGCGTTGCGCAGGCAGTGCCGGCGGATGGGCTTCAGCAGCGCGTGCACGCGGTCGAGCTCCGGAAGGAATCCCGGCACGTCCCCGCCGCGCAGCGAGACGAGCGTGGGGATGCGCAGCCTCACTTCGAGAATCGACGCGAGGGGCCCGCAGGGAACCGAAAAGAACACGATCGCGGCGTCGGCGCGCTCGTTCTCGCGCATGCGGCACAGGCGAACCGCCGCGCGGGCGACGAACGCGAGCATCTCGACCATCGACGCCCGGTCCATGCGCGAGCGGCCGGTCTTCAGGCGGATCACGCGCACGCCGTCCTCGTCCCGGTCGCCGGCGTCCTGGTCCAGCCCCGAGGTGAGCACCGTGACCGCATGCCCCATGCGCGCGAAGCATCGCGCGAGGGCGCGGGTCGCCGTCGCCGCTCCTCCGCCCACCGGCGGGTATTCGTAGTTCACGAGCAGGAGGCGCATCAGCCCTTCTTCCGTCCGCCGAATTTCCAGGAATTGCCGTTGCGGAAGACGACATAGGACGCTCCGGGCTGCACCCCGGGATGGTTCGCGAGCCATCCCTCGACGGTTTCCCGGCGGATGTAGCGTGTCCGCGGCGTCACGAGCTGGTCGAAGGCGACGTGGCGAAAGAACGCGAACCCGCGGCGTGCGATCCAAAGGCTGTAGGCATGCAGGGGCAGGAACCCGAAGCGCGCGCCGCCGAGCCAGCGGCTCACCGCCTTCGCATACAGGAAGTACGGCACCACGAGGGGCGTGGCGACGAGGTACTTGGTCACCCGCCAGGGCAGCAGGCATGCCACCCTGCGGATCGGATCGACGATCCAGCGCACCACCCCGTTGCCCTCGTGGGCATAGACCCAGCAATGGAACCGGCCGCCGGGCTTCAGGTTGCGCAGCACGGCGTCGAACCCGGCCTTCGGATCCCCGAGATGGTGAAGGACGCCGATCGAGTAGACCACGTCGAACGGTTCGGCGGCGGTGTACGTCGTGAGGTCCGCCTTGCGGATCGCCCAGCCGTCCGTGGCTGCCCGCTGCATGTTGCGCATGGCCGAGGTCACGGAATCGCCCAGGTCCACGCCCTCCAGGTACGCGGGCTTCCAGGCCACCATGTGCACGAGGAGGCTTCCGTTCCCGCAGCCCAGCTCGAGCACGCGCCGGCCTTCGACGTCGTCCGGCGTGAGGGGGGCGAACCACTCCTGCGCCTGCTCGGCCGAATAGACGCTGCCCTCGGGGAGGTTGTTCCACGAGGCGGCGAAGGCGTCGGCGGTCGATTGGTCGGGGGTCATCGTCCGCTAGAGGCGCAACAGGCCGGGGAGCGCCACGAGCGCGAACGAGAGCAGCGCGAGGATCCAGAGCGCGCCGACGCTGATGCGCGCCGCCAGGTCCGCCCATCGATCGACGCGGTCGACGTTCCCGTCGAGGCTTCGCTGGAGGAGCAGCACGCCCAGGATCGGCAGGATGCCGAACACATAGCGGCCCTGGGGCTGGAAGTCGAAGACCCAGCTGTTGAGCAGAGCCAGCTCGATCGTGAGGAAAGCGGCCATGGCGCCGATCGCGAGCACCATCCGGGACGAGGCCCGGCGCGCGAGGGGGAAGGCGACCGCGGCGAGCAGCACGGCGCCCGCGAAGTATTGCGCGCGGTACATCCACGCGGGTGCCCAGATGTTGAGGTAGCCGTAGAGCCCGAAGAAGGAGCTCGCGACGAAGGACGGCCAGCGGAACGCCCCGAACACCAGGTCGCCCAGCCCGATCCCTTTCGCGGCGAGGGCCATCCCGAGGTAGCTCGCCGGCGTGCCCGCCACGGAGGGCCGGAAAATCGGCGCGGCGATGCGCTCCGCCAGATCGCGCAGCGCGAGCGCCTTCTGCGCGGGCAGGCCGTTGATTCCGGTCTCGAGGGCCAGGCGCACCGCGAAGATCGCGGCCCCGATCGCGATCGCCGTGAGCAGCGTGCGCGGCGGGGGGACATCCGCGGGGCGGTTCCGGACCACGAGCCATGCCGCCCAGCCCACGAAGAACAACGCGACCAGGGCGATCACGATGCGCGGACCGGCGAGCGGGATGAGCGCCCGCACGCCGGGGAACGGAGGTCCCGCGTAGTACCACGCCCCCAGGAGCGCCAGTCCCAATGCGGCGAGCGGGTAGGCGGACGCGGCGCGGAAGCCCGATCGCCAAAGGCCGTAGCCGACGATGAAAGGCAGGAACGGATAGAGAGTGCGTTTCGACAGGAGGCAGAGCGCGATCAGCACGCCCAGGGTGATCGCCCAGCGCCATTGGATTCGCGCGGGAGGGGCCGCCGCCGCACCTTCGCGCTCGAGCCACGTGGCGAGGGCGGTGGCGAGAAGGAATGCCGCGGTGAGGCCGATCGCGTCCGCGTTGAAATAGCCGAACACGTACCACGCTTGCGCCGAGCACAGGAGCGGCAGCATCGCGAACGCCGCGAGGCGGCTGCGCCATGCGCAGGCGGCGCAGAGGAGGAGGAGCGCCACGTTGAACAGCCGGAGCCGGAGCACGTTGTCCAGGCCGGTGAACGAGAGCGCGGCCGCGAACCTGGCGGCGAGGGGATACGCGACGTCGAGCTCGTTGAGATACGAGGCGCCGTACTCCGAGTAGCTGGGGAGGCTCGCCGGATCGCCCACCGCCGGCGGCAACCAGTGGCCCGCGTAGTACCCGGCCGCCGCGAGGTGGCTGGTCTCGTCGGGGCTCACGGAGCGCGCGGTCGTGGTGAGGAGCGCAAGGGCGAGGACGAGGCCGATCGCGATTCCGAGGGCGGCCGGCACGATGCCCTTCCCCGGAGCCGGCAGCGGCGGCCCCAGCGACCGTACGAACGCGACCGCCGCGACGATGCACGCGGCGACGAGCGCCATCGCGGCGAGGTCCCCGAGGTCGAAGGGCGGCACGGCGAAGCCCGAGCCCGCGAGCGCGAGATACGGCTGCCGCGCCGCGGCGTGGAGCGCGAAGCGGGCGCCGCCGCGTGCCTCGGGATGCCATTCCGCGATCCCGTTCCCGGGCTCGAGGTCGGCTTCGCCCCAGCTGCGCAGGACCTTGCCGCGCTGCGTCGCCACGACCGCTCCGATCCGCATCGTGGCCTCTTGCGGCGAAAGATCGATGCGCAATCGGGACACACGCGCCGCGGGTATGCGGAACGCATAGCGGTGCAGGCCCCGGAGCAGCGGCTGGGCGACGCTCTCGTCGTCGTACCGCACCACGACGTTTCCGCCGGATGCCGAGCTTTCGAGATCGAGCTGGAGATCGAATTCGCGGCGCCCGTTGAGGAGCGCGAGGAGCGCCGTCAACGCGAGCACGGCGAGACCGTACCGGCCGATGCCGCTCGATCGCATCGGATTCAAGCGCTCGCCTGGTCCAGGAAGTCCCGGATGGCGCCGGGGGAGTCGACGATGCCGTCGGCACCCCAGAGGATCGGCGCAGGCCCATCGCCCAGGTACCCGTACCCGGCCACGAGCACCGGCATCCCGGCCGCACGCGCCGCCTGCACGTCGCGCTCGTCGTCGCCGACGTAGAGCGTGCGCACCGGAGCCACGCCGAGGTTCGCCGCGGCGTGCAGCAGCGGGTCGGGAAACGGCTTGGGCCGCGCGCAGGTGTCGCCGCCCACGACCACGCCCGCGCGATCGGCGAGCCCGAGCGCCTCGATGAGCGGCACGGCGAAGCGCTCGAACTTGTTGGTCACCACGCCCCACGCGATCCCGCGGCCCTCGAGCGTCTCGAGGAGCTCCGCCATGCCGGGAAAGAGGCGGGTGCCCACGCAGAGATTCTCCCCGTAGAGCGCGAGGAATTCCTCGCGCAGCGCCTGGAAGCCTTCGTCCTCCGGCTTCAGCCCGAAGGCCGCGCCGATCATGCCGCGCGCGCCCTTGGAGACATGGGCCCGGACCGACTCGATCGCGACCTTCGGAAGGCCCCTCTTCTCGCGCATCCGGTTCACCGTGAGCGCCATGTCCGGGGCGGTGTCCGCGAGCGTGCCGTCGAGGTCGAAGAGGACCGCCTCGATCATTTCCGGCAGGCGAGGAGGTAGTTCACGTCCACGTCACGGCCCAGCGCATAACGCTTCGAGATCGGGTTGTACGTCATCCCCGTGAGGTCCGCCACGGCGAGACCCGCCGCGCGGCAGTCGCGCGCGAGCTCCGAGGGACGGATGAAGCGCGCGTACTCGTGCGTCCCCTTGGGCAGCAGGCGCAGGACGTACTCGGCGCCCACGATCGCGAAGAGGAAGGATTTGGGGTTGCGGTTGATGGTCGAGAAGAAGACGTGGCCGCCGGACTTCGCGAGCCGCGCGCAGGCGGCGACCACGCCGGGCGGCCTCGGCACGTGCTCGAGCATCTCCATGCAGGTCACGATGTCGAAGCCCTCCGGCGCCTCGGCGGCCAGGTCCTCGGCGGAGCCGAGCCGGTAGTCGACGCCGCTTCCCACCTCGATCGCGTGGAGCTGCGCCACCTTGAGCGCGCGCTCCGCGAGGTCGATGCCGGTCACCTGCGCGCCCTTCGCGGCCATCGCCTCGGCGAGGATGCCGCCGCCGCAGCCCACGTCCAGCACGCGCTTGCCCGCGAGCCCGCCCGCCAGCCGCTCGATGTGCGCGAGCCGCAGCGGGTTGATCTCGTGCAGCGGGCGGAACTCGCTCGTGGGATCCCACCAGCGGTGCGCGAGCGCGCTGAATTTCGCGAGCTCGGCTGCGTCGTAGTTGGTCGTGGTCGTCATGTGATCCTCCCTTGCCACCAGGCGGCGCGGTCGAGGAGGTCCTGCTCGTCCACGCCGGTGAGGCGCCTTTCCACGAGCCGCGCGCGGCCTTCCACCCAGACGTGCGTCACGTTCTCCCGTCCCGCCGCGTAGACCAGGTGCGATGCCGCATCGTAGCGCGGCACGGTCTCGATCGCCGAAAGCTCCATCGCGGCGATGTCCGCGGACTTCCCGGGGACGAGCGAGCCGATCTCGGCGTCGAGCCCCAGCGCGCGGGCGCCCTCGAGGGTGGCCATCTCGAGGGCCTCGAGCGCCGTGACGAGGCTCGCATCCCCGCTCGTCACCTTCGCGAGGAGCGCTGC
>Ga0068855_100001624_pt1 | contig 28194 bp, 33 predicted proteins | sample KBSCornC52_FD_66592 | JGI IMG/M metagenome (GOLD analysis project Ga0068855, IMG submission 66592) | Corn rhizosphere microbial communities from Kellogg Biological Station, Michigan, USA - KBS Corn C5-2 | ecosystem: Host-associated > Plants > Roots > Rhizosphere > Soil ... | reverse complement strand
CCTTCGAATACGTTCTTATTATTGCTGACAACTGCACCGACAGCACGATCGATATCGTTAAAAAGCATCAATTAGCCATTGGTCCAGAGAAGTTACGACTGCTCGTAACCAAAGGTAATGCCCACAAAAAAGCCGGTGCTCTTAACCAGGGCTTTGAGGCTACCCGCAAGGACAAGCCAGACTTTGTCTTCGGCATGGACGCCGACACCATTATTGATTCGCGCATGGTCGAAGAAGCTGTTAAACAGTTTGAACTCGAACCAAACACCGCTGGTATCTGCTCAGCTTACCGCACGCTGCCTCTGAAAAGCGACGCCACACGTTGGGAGCGCTTTCTGTGGCGCCTGCAAAACATTGAATTTGGCCTGGCTAACGCTTGGCGTGTCGAAAATTATAAGAGTGCCCGTGTGCTGCCAGGTGTATCGGTGATGTTCCGTACCAAAGCGCTCAACCAAGTCGATAAGCTTCACAAGGGTACCGTTTGGGCTACCGACAGCCTGGTTGAAGATTATCGCTTAACCCTTGAGCTGAAAGACCTTGGCTGGGACACCAAATCGTCCCTCCGGATGATTTCGTGGTCTGACGTGCCTCTGAAGCTACTTGGTAAGGGCGGTTTGTTTGACCAGCGCCAGCGCTGGTACAGCGGCACCGTTGATGAGCTGCGCAAGCGGGGCACCAAGAAGCACTCGCGCTATGAGCTGTTTACGATTGCTCTGTTAGCGATTAACTTCATGATGCGTTTTCTGCTGATTGCCGCTTACGCCACGATTATTGCCATGGGCGACAGTGTCCAGTGGGTGTCATTCTTCCTGGTATTGCCGGTAGTGGCGGCACTCATTCAATTCCACCGCTGGTACAAGTACACCCATGAGCGCGATCGCTGGCAGGGTCTAATGACAATTTTACTGCTGCCAAACGAGGCCTACGCTATCTTCCGTGAGTTCATTTACCTATACGCCATTTGGTTAAGCTATCGAAGACCCAACCGGGCCTGGTAATGCATAAGAATCTATAAGAAAGGAGAGGAAAACATGTACACCCCAATCAACAATTCATTGTTCGCAACTATTACACCAGTTGATGTTTCACTGCACACATTCCTTGGCCTCAGCTGGCACATCTTGCTGCCATACACCGTCTTTGGCGGCGTGCTTATGGCCTACAGCCAAAGCCGGCTGATGCGTGGCCAACGCGATCTTAAGCGTGCCGAAGCTCTCAGCAAGACCATCTAATAGTCGCAAGCCTACATAAAAATACTCGACTGGTAAACAGTCGAGTATTTTTAGTTCCCCTTGTTTATCTCCAGATGTTTACTTCCCAACGTATGAGTAGTAGTAGATCGAACGGATGTCGAGTGAGGCCGGCAGAGCGCCGTTGTTAATGCCCTTAGTAGCAGGGAAGTCGGCTGTATCTAAGCCACCCCATGAACCACCAAGAGCCAAGTTAGCAATTAGGTAAAACGGCTGATCAAACGGCCATGTCTTGTAGTCGGCACCGTTTTGACGGGTGTACGTAAAGTACGGCTGGTCATTAACCTCAAAGGTCAGGCTAGTTGGCGTCCATAAGATGCTGTATTTATTAAAGCTTGAGTTGCTGTTGGGCACGCCAATTGTGCTAAAGGAGCCGGTGCCGTCGGTGTGGTCATAAGTGTCAGAAGCTGTGTGAGCAATACCGTAAATGACGTTTGGCTGAAAACCAACTGCCTCTAAGATATCGATTTCACCGCCGTTCTTGTACCGTAAAATGTAGTTAGCGGGGCTTTTCTGGGCATAGGTGTCATTGTCCGGCAGCAGCCATATAGCTGGCCAAGTGCCTACGCCGGCCGGCAGCTTTGCTTCAACATCAATGCGGCCGTAGAGGAAAGATTTCTTGCCTTGGGTTTCGATGCGGGCTGAGCCGTACTGATAACCGTCAGGTTCTGTCTGATGGGTACCGATCAAGCGCAGTGCACCGTTTTCGATGCGAATGTTCGATGAACTGGCGTTGTAATACTGTTGCTCGTTGTTAGCGTTTTGAGCTGGCCCGACTAAGGTATTCCAGTACTTTGAGTTTAGCTGACCAGAAGTTTGACCAGCAAAGTTCTGAGCCCAGCTTGGGCTGGTCGAAAATAGATTATTGGTTTGCTTAGGCCCGCTGCTAGCGTCAGAGACGGCAGTGTCCTGCGTGGCGACGTTGGCTGTTGTAGCTGGATTCTGGTTTGGAGACTTCGGAACAAGGTTAGTGTGCGCCAGCAGCAAACCGCAAGCCACACTTAATACAAAGAAGGCAATGCGCCTTGCTGCAACAGATCGCCAGACAAATTTTCTCTGTTTACGAGGATGAGTTACCGTAACCTTAATAGGCACGCGTCGTAACAGAGAATGAAACACACGATTCATACCGTTATTATACTATAAACACACAAAATAGTCAATTGTATACAGACTGTTATTGCTGGATTGTAAAAATCGGTGTTAGAATAGTAATTATGTTTAGGGTTATCTCTTGAAACTAACACGCAAAACCCACATCCACTACATCTACGGGGTAAAGATGAAGCCTCGATTGTTGGGTGGTCGTTCAAAGTTGAGAGTGGCCTCTGCCGTCACCGCTTTTTGTGCCATGACACTACTATTTACCACACTATTTTCGAACATTACGGAAGGATACGGAGCTAAAATCACGACGCCTCGCAAGCATCAGTCCACTGCATCTACCCGCGGCAAAACAGGCGTATCCAGTCCGGCCGGTGCTTCATTAGTCAAAACCGTAGCGGCCGCCAAGGGTGCCCCGGGTACAGGCAAAAAGACGCCAGTCGATAGTACGCCAACTGCCATACCGCCCAAACCGGGTTGGGTCTACAAGACCCTGTTCACCGACCCCTCAAACGAGGCGGCTCAGTACTTGGCCGGTAATCCGTCAGCAACCGGTGCAAACTATATTGCACGTATGGCAAATACCCCCGTTGCCGAATGGTTTGGCGACTGGAATACAAATACCAAAAATGATGTCGATAGCTATGTCTCGGCCGCGGCCGCTAAAGGTGGCGTTCCTGTGCTTGTGGCCTACAATATCCCTAATCGCGACTGTGGTGGTTACTCCACCGGAGGAGCCGGTGGCCTAGCAGCTTACACGCAGTGGGTGCAGCAAATGGCTGATGGTATAGGTAGTAGAACAGCGGTTGTGGTCTTAGAGCCGGATTCTCTAGGTGCGCTGGATTGTCTGCCGGCCAGTGCTCAAAATGAGCGGATCCAATCCTTGGCGCAAGCCGTCACCATCCTTAAAGCTCATGCTCAAACGGCCGTTTACATTGACGCCGGCACGCCGGTCTGGCAGCCAGCCGATGTCATGGCCCAGCGCCTTAAAGCGGCAAATGTAGCAGCAGCTGATGGCTTTAGTTTGAATGTATCGTATTTTGCCACAACGGCGTTAAACCGAGCTTACGGCGATCAACTTGCCAGCCTGGTCGGCAATAAACACTATGTGATTGATACTTCAAGAAACGGTGGCAATAACGCCGTGACAGGCATGCAGTGTAACCCGTCGTTTGCATCATTCGGTGATACGCCAACGACGAATACGGGCAGTGCCTTAAACGACGCGTTACTTTGGATAAAAATTCCATGGGAATCTGATGGCGAGTGTAATGGCAGTCCTGGTCCCGGGCAGCCATATTGGAGCTACGCTATCCAGCTGGCTCAAAACGCTGGCTGGTAAAGTTAGCAGACAATAGCGTTTTGCAGAACTGCAGAGCAGTGCTTTAATAAGGCCTATGCTTACACAAACCACTCCAACAACCAAATCGCATCATGTCCGAACAGCCGCGGCGGCATTCTTTGGCGTAATCGGCGTGCTCTTGCTCGTAAATAGCGTTTTAGTAGTCTGGCTAAACCGCACTTTGACCGATCCGAAAACGTTTAGTTCCACCGTTGATCCGTTGGTGACCAAGCCGGCCATCCAGACGTATGTTTCGCAGCAAATCACCAGTCAAATACTTAGTAACACCTCTCCAGAGGAGCTCGGCGCAGCGCTGTTGCCGCAAGCTCAAACCGCCGGCAAGTCGGATGAAGAGCTCACTGCACAGGCGCAGTCGTATGTACAGCAAAATGTGCACCAGGTAGTCACATCGGCGCAGTTTAAAACTCTCTGGGACAATACTATAAATGGCGTCCAAGGTCAGATCATTAGCCAGCTTAACGCCAATGACAACCAGCTTACTGTGGACTTGTCACCGGCCATTAACGGTGTTGTTGAGCAGCTGAAGCAAAGTCAATTAGCACCAGTTGCTAAAGACATCGCCGTCAAACCTGACGCTGCCAAGCTGGAATTAAAGGGTAAGCCAATCGCTAAACTGCACAGCCTGTATAAGTCTTTTCAGGCCGGCACCGTTGGCATAGTAGTGGCGGCCGTGGTCATGCTGGCGATTTCGGTTGCCTTGTCGGTCTACCACAGCAAAACAGTGCGCCGAATCTTAATCGTGGTCGGCGTGACTGAATTAGTTGTTTCAGCGCTGCTTGAGGCGCCATTCGTGATTAAAGTGGGCGACGGCTCAGCTCAATCTAAAGCGGCTTTGGCAATTGTCCAGGCACTGGTACGAAACCTACAGCTTGCCACTTTAGTCATTGGCGTTGTCTGTATAGCAGCGGCTATCGTTAGTAAGCTGTATGCGGTTCGGCGCCGGCGCAGTCCAACGACTGCTAAGCCTGCCTAACTAATTGACGTGGATGTTACCGCGAGTAACGTTAAATGGTCCATCGGCTGGCGTTGCCATGCTGGCGACACCATTTGTTGCCGTAGCTTGATCGGTAAATGATCCCCAAATCATGTCGGGGTGTCCATCTTGAACTTTAGCAAAGAGCCATTGGCCAACCCATGCAGGATTGCTAGCGCGGGTAACTTTACCGGCAAACCAGCCGCTGTTGCCGGAAACTTTAACAGATGAAACATCGACCTTATACCAGCCGCGGTTGGCGTCTGAGTACTGGAAGTGTCCCGAGTTATTAGCAGTATTCATGTTGAACTCGGCTTCACGGCGCAGACCATTGGCTGTGTAGCCAATGTCATCACCTTTGATGCTGTGGCTGTGGTGCCGGACGTAATCCATGCACTGACCACGGTTGCGGAAGCTTGGGTTGTTAAATGACTTCCAGCCGTCGTTGGCACACTGGGCAAAGGTGGTTGGCGGAGCCACGAGATCACGCACGGTGATCTTGTACGGGTGGTTGCTGTCATTACTCCAGCTGCTTTGGTTGCCAAGGGCATCAATGGCGCGAACTCGCAAGTAGTAAACCCCGTTTGGCGTGTTTGGTGTAGCGATTTGCGAAGTGGTTAAAGTTGGTCCGCTGTCGTATATCAAATTGGTGTAGTTAGCGTCAGAGTATGCTTGGTATTGGTAGACAATTGGCGAGCCGTCAGGACCGGCTGAGCTGGTCGAGTCTGTCCAATCGACGTGTGTTAATTGAGCGCTCGTCAGACTAGCGTTGTTTGATGGGAACGTAATACTTGGCTTAGAAACAGTGGCTGTTGTAGAGGAAGATGACGTAGTGAGGTTGTCGAACAAAAAGCCTTTGCTAGCATTATCTGGAACGGCTGTACCGCCAGCGCGGAAGAGCATCGTTTTGATGATGCGCGGGCTTTGTTCGGCGCTAGCTTCAGTGTCATAACGGTAGTAGTTCTCCCAGCTGGTGCCAGTGTGAACTAGGTTGTTGTCGATCCACACTTTAACAACGTCGTTAGAGGGACCATCAACTGCTTGCAAAGTCAGCTTAACGGTATGAGGCACGGAACGGTCGAGTGTAGCAATCTTTGTCTCGTTAAAATTCACAGGGCTGGTGGTGCCAGTGACATCGTCAAAGAAAACCTCAATCCCATCTGACTGGTCTTCAAAACGGAGGTAGCTCATGCGTGAGCCGTCGCCGCGGTCCGGCGAGACTGAAACAGCCAAACCAGGCTGCTGCGCCGATGGCACAGCCGAGGCAATGCTAAATTGCGTTGAGAACAGGTTCTGCTTCGTGCCGGCCGTAAATGTCCCATTGGTTGAGTCGGCTTCGCCAACAGCGTTTACCAGCGGCTTAGAAAATGCTTGATCACCAAAACAGCCGCTGGTGACGGCGTTAGAAATTCGGAAACTTTGGCTGCCAAAACCGGTTGGCGGCGTGGCGTTATTGACGACGCCTTCATCATACTGAGCGCAACCATTGCCAGCTGAACCAGTCGCAGACCAACCATCTTGGCCATTGATATTGCCGACAGTGTATGTCGGGGGCTCAAAGGTAATGTTGGTGCTATCGGCGGCTGCGGCCAAAGGCATAAACGCTAAGGGGAAGAGTGCTCCAAGCGTGGCAAGTGAGATAATCGATCTAGCTTTTCGAGTTTTTGATTTAATGATTCCCGCCGCACGTGTACTGCCGTAATGATACGTCATGTGGAGCCCTCCTTATTGTAGTTGTATTGTAGCACCTAGCAGCCGCGCATAAGCATGACAATTAAGCTGATCGAATAGTAAGGTATGATTACTGCGGCGAGATGTGATATATGTTACAGTATGTTTAGGAGCACCTGAAATGCCTTTAAGTAAATATACTGAAGACGTCAGCTTGGCAGAGACAATCAGGGGTGAGCATCTAACATTCGACGCTGGCGCAATACTGTTTGAGCCTGATAGCGACGACGACTGCGTCTACGAAATTATTTCTGGTATCGCTAAAGCCTATACGCTAAATGACCGTGGCGAAGAGATCGTCCATCTTTTGTATGGCCAATATAATATTTTCCCTGTTACCTGGCTTATTAATAAGCGCAGACTGGAAGTGTACATTAGTGCTTTGGACACAATAGAGGTGGTACGCTACAGCAAAGACGATTTTGCGAAAGCCATGACAAGTAACAGCGAGTTCGCCCTTAAAGTTACCGCCCGAATTATCATGCAGCTCAATCTGTATGCCGCCACCGTAGACAATTTGGAATATAAATTTGCCAGCCAGCGCGTAGCCTATCGGCTGCTATTTATTGGTCACCGCTTTGGCAAGGTTGTCGGTAACGCCGTGGTGCTGCCGCCCTTTACTAACGAAGACATTGGTCGTTCGATTAACCTGTCGCGCGAAAGTGTGAATCGGACAATGGCTAAATTTATTCGTCTCAAGCTTATTGAGATTAAGCGCGGCCGCATTCGCCTAATTGACCAGATGGGGCTCAGACAAGAGGTGAGCAAAAAGAAGACAGCCTTATTTATAGATGATTTTATCCGTCAGCAGTCCTAGTTGTCAGTTTCGATGTAAATAGAGCAGACGTCAAAGCCAACTGCCAGGGCAGTGGCATTATTTGTTGCCCATTGGCGAGGAGCTAGCAACACACTACTTACTGGAACTTGGGCAGCCGTGCCATTGATGGTTCCCGAGGTGGTCTGCCCGGTTGTAATGTTAGTGACCTGATAGTAGAACGTGTTAGCGACAGAATTCGGTGCAAAAATGGCTAATTCGTAGGCCACGGTGCTCAGGGTAGCACCGGGGAAGTTAGTGCCGAGGGCCACGGCAGTTTGGGCGCTGGTGCCGCCGTGGACCATGTACAGCTGAGTGGCGTCAGTCGATAGTTGGGCGATCCCCACGCAGTTTGTCAGTGTATTGGGTTCAACATTGGTCGCGGCCGCCGTCGAGTTCATCAGACCGACAAAGTTACGCTCACCAGCAACGGTGGCTGCGTCGGAGGGTACCCAGCGGGTAACAAAAAAGAAGCCAGAACCATCATTCGAACCAGAGCCGCACGAGAACTGAGCTACAGCTACGCGTGCCTCAGCCAGCGAGCCAGCCGTAGCCGATGATACGTAGCCGATTCGACGCATGCGAGTCGCAAGGTTAGTAGTGGCGACGTTACGGGCCGTGGCTGTACCGACGACAGTCGGCGCGGTTATACCAAAAACTCCCGGCACTGTCGTAGCGTTACCGGCCGGGTTCCAGTAACCCACTTTGTTGCGAGCCAGTAAAGGCTGCAGCGAAGTGGTTAAACCAGCAGGATCGATTTGAGCTGCCATCATGCGGCCACTGACTTGACGACCAAAAATGCCAACTGTGTTGGCCGGTGGATTGGCAGGTGAACCTAGTATGGCACCAACCTGGACACTAGGGGTGCTACCACCCACGGCCAAGGTGTTAGTTGATTGGTCCCATGTCAGGTCGGCATCGCCACCTAGTGCAGAACCGCCATTATTGAACTGAATCTGCTTATCACCACCGGCGGCGCTCACCTGGGTAGACTGCAAAATGTTGCCGCTACTATCAATAACCGACCAGGCATTCTCGCCGTACTGCAATGTCTGTCCTGGCAATAAAGTTATCAGCACCAGCTGGCGCAAAGTAGCACTGCGGTTAAGCCTAATAGTAAGAGTGGCGTTGGCGGTATCTTGGTTATAGATCGTGATCGTCTTGATTTGCCGTTGAGTAGAAGCTGCCGGTGCCGACACCAAAGTAACAGTCGAGGTGTTGTTGGTTTGCGTATCGCTGGACCCAGGCACGAAAGTGCTAGTAGTTATGTCGGCGTAGGAAACGTAACAGGGGAGCTGACTTGTTGCCACAGCGCCTGCTAAGACAATTTCGATTGACTTGGTGGTCGAGTCTAATATCACCTAGTTATATCCTCATCGAGCTTATTGCCATGGCCTGAGCTTGAGATAAGCCCCCGCCACCACCACCGCCGCCTCCTGGCGCAGGCTGCCATTTGTTATTCGCAGAACTCCAGGTAAGCACGTATCCATCTGTTGGCGCCGTTGTATCAACATCGTTGCCCTGCAAACCTGTCACCGTGGGTGAAGTCGATGTTCCACCAAGATCGCCAGCCAATTGGACCAAACCTGGGGTTGATCCGCTGGCTAAGTTGGTATTAGCAGTGCCTGTAAAGGGGTTGGTGGCAGCCGTCACGAGCTTGCCGTCGGCCGCCAGGGCTTGTTGCAAGAAGTCGTTCAGTAAGGAACCCCAGTTATTGGCATCACTGCCTGTGGTCGGTAGTCGACTCATATACCTCCTCAGTCGTCTTACTCTTAATCCTAAATTGACAAGGGTGCAAACACAAGCATTAAGACAGTGACAATTTGCACTCATACAGATAAAAGACAAAGGCGGTGTGACAATTTGCATCCCAAAATGCTTATAGTTTAAAAACATATCTGGTATTTTTGTAAGGTAACTTCTACAAATAAACAGGAAATAGATACCAATGAAATATCGCCGATTATCGCTAGGCGTTCTCTCGGGAACCATTTTAGCTCTGGCTATCCCAGCCGTCAGCTACGCGCTGACTACCAGCACGACCATCAACTCAGTTATTAGCCCGGTCTTGACGCTCTTAAGCTCGAATGGCACAGTCAATGCCAACGTTTTGCCTACCGGTGCGGGTGCCCAGACAATTGCCAGCGATACCGTAACGGTTAGCACGAATGATGCTGCCGGTTACACCTTACAGCTAGCCGAGACTGGCGCGAGTGGTAACTTGGTATCGGGTGGTAACACAATTGCCGGCTCTTCTGGGTCGCAAGCTGTGCCTGCCGTTATGGCAGTAAACACTTGGGGTTACCGCGTAGACGGTATCGGTGGCTTTGGCGCCGGCCCAACCAGCAGCGCATCTAACGCTGCTATTAGCGGCACCATTAAGTTTGCGGCTGTCCCAGCAACTGCTTCACCCAACACGATTAAGACAACCGCAACAACTGCGAGCAACGATACCACAACAGTTTGGTATGGTGTGGCTGCCAACACGACACAGCCATCAGGCACCTATACTAACAGCGTCACCTACACGGCAACAGCCAACTGATATATACTGGGAGGAATATGCAGCTAAAGCGAGCCCATTTTGGTCGTAGTTTAGCCTTGGGTATTGTTTTGGTCGGCTCGCTCCTGGGCGGTGTGGTACAGGCAGCTCCGCAGGCGCTTACAATTACGCCGACTTCGACAAGCCCGGTCATCAAGCCCGGTCAAACCTTTAACGGCACATTTCAAATCGTCAATAACGGTCCGACAGGCTACGACTACACTGTTTATAGCACCCCGTATCATGTATCAGGCGAGGACTACACGCCGAGCTTTAATGTCATCCGCAACGCGCCTGATGCTTCGGAGTGGTTTACGCTTGGCACCACCAAAGGCCACAGCAGCCCCGACCAAACCACCACGGTAAAGTATGGCATTACGGTGCCAGCCAGCACGCCGCCTGGAGGATACTACGCCACCGTGTTTGCGCAAACACATACCGCTGACGCAAGCCAAGGTGGTGTGACGGTTAATGAGCGCGTCGGCGAGATCTTTTATATACAAGTCGCTGGACCTGTCACGCAGCAGGGTAAAGTACTTGGCTGGAAGCTGCCATTTGTCCAAGCTTCGCCTGTCACAGCCTCAGTCCGCCTGCAAAACACCGGTGGTTTGCACTATCCGGCCACAGTTAATTACACCATAAGCGACATTTTTGGTCATTCTAAGTACAAGTTCCACGCTACTCACGAAGTGCTACCACAAACAACTCGTCGCGTTGCTATGAGTTGGGACAAAGCGCCGCCTATAGGGCTGTTTAAGGTCACTGGCTCGGCCAGTTATCTAAAGACCACGGAAACTATGCATACACAGTGGCTGCTCGTGATGTCGAATGCCTTTCGCGTAGCGTTCCTGATTATTGTCGTTATCCTGGTTATTTTGTGGGTCACACGTCGAGCGGCTCGTAGCCGTGCTAAACATAAATCGGGACACTAATGCGGGGCATAACACGGCGCCTGGCAGCACTTGCAGTAGTGCTGGCTACCGTGCTGCTCAGCGCGGGTGGGTTGGTCGAGGCATATGCCAGCGGCACCTATGGCAGCGGCGCATATGGATCGTGTAACTACGGCCAAATTTGCAGTATTACGCTCAGTAGTAGTGGCACTGTCGGTGTCAATGTGACCCCTGCGGCCAGCAGCAAGTGCACCATCGCCAGCGACAGCGTCAGTGTTTTAACAGATGACACCAATGGCTATACGCTAACCTTAGCTAATTCATCGACCAACACTAATCTAATAAGTGGCGCCAATACAATTGCAGCTACAAGTGGCACCTTTGCTGTACCCATTGCCTTGTCTGGATCAGCGTGGGGGTACCGGGTAGATAGCATTGGTAGTTTTGGAGCTGGTCCCACGACTGCCCAGAACAATATTTCACCGCCTTCGCTGACATTTGCCAAGGTAGTAAGCAGTAGTGGCACGGCCGACACACTTGCCAACACAAATGTGGCCGCTAACCCGGCTGTCATTACAAAAGTCTGGTATGGCGTTTGCGCTAACACCAGCGTAGTAAGCGGTACGTATTCAACCAGCGTAACCTACACAGCACTAGCTAACTAAAGGCGCCGTTGACGGATACGAACAGATGGCATAAGCTTAATGAAAAGAGGGAAACCATGTCGAAACTCCACCACTTGATGCAACGCGAAATGACCCGCAAGCAGTTTCTAATGACAATGCTTGGCGCCCTTGTTTCTCTGTTTGGTATATCTTCGGTGATAGGCGCGCTAACTCCGGAAAGTCCGGATAACGATGCCCCTGCCTACGGCATGCGTAACTACGGACCATAACTGTGCCTACCTCCAAGACTACTCAAAAACCTGCTGTCACGGCGCGACAAAAGAAACAGATCAAACAGCACATTAAGCGTCATCGGCCGGCTCACAAGCAAGTTTTGCTGCACCCAATCTTTATCTTTGCTTTGCTGGTCGCTTTTGTCTTTGTCATTGATTGGACGTTCCATGCCTTTGCTGACACAACCATCAGCGCTACCATCGAGGCGCCACCACTGACAGAAGGTGCCAACATCTCATCTCCGATGGACGGGGCTATCTATACCAGTAGCACTCCAATTACCGTGGCAGGTAGCTGTCCGCTTAACTCGTATGTCAGCTTAACGCAGAATGGTAAGTTTAGTGGCGTTAGCATCTGTTCGAGCACGCACACTTTCCATGTCGAGGTCACCTTGCATGAGGGCGCTAACGCGTTTGTTGCCACGGCCTACAACATTACTGATCAACCTGGCCCAGCTACGCCTCCAGTAACCGTCCAACTTGATTTGCCCCAGACACCACCAAAGCCCTCACCCAGCCCAGTCACGACAAAGGCCGACAAAACCACCACTAATGCCACACCGGCTGTAACCGCTGCACCACCGTTGGTGCTGGATAGCGCATTTCAGTGGCAGACTTTTCAGACCAATAGTAAGTTTAGTTGGAAGTTGGACGTCGAAGGTGGTCTGCCACCGTACGTTGTAGAAGTGAATTGGGGCGACGGTGAAACTACCAAATACAACTTTGCAGTCGATCCGGTTTTCGAAGTTACGCACCAGTACACGCAGCCCGGTTACTTTGTCATTAAAGCCAACTCCGTCGATGCTGTTGGCAATCAGCAGATCATGCAGCTCGCCGCTCTCATAAATACGCCCGGCAAGGCGGCAACTTACCTAAGCAGCAGCGCCAATGGTGGAACGGCCACGACGCCTAACATGACAAATGTATCCGCCAGAACGCATTTCTTTGTCTCAACCAAAAACTGGCTGTGGGTGGCTTGGCCCTCCTTGGTCATCGTTGTTTTAATGACCTTTAGCTTTTGGTTAGGCGAAGCGGAAGATCATCGTTTGATGGTCGCGCGCCGCCGCGTCACTCGTCGCTACCGTTAGCCATTGCTATATATTATATAGTGGCCTATGATAGGTCTATTACAGGTGTAACAAGGAGGGTTTATGAAGGCAGCGCAAATCAAAAGTTTCGGCCATAGCGATGTAATTGAGGTGGTAGATGCTGATACGCCCACCATCAGCGATGATCAAGTGTTGGTGGAAGTTCATGCTGCCAGTTTGAACCCATTTGATACCTCAATTCGCGAAGGCAAAACCGGCGCGGACATTACATTCCCGGCTACACTTGGTGGCGATTTTGCCGGCGTTGTGAAGGAAGTTGGGGCAAATGTAACCGATCTGAACATTGGTGATAAAGTTTACGGTGGGGCACTGATTTTAGGGGGCAATAGCGGCGCCTTGGCAGAGTACGCTGCCACCAAAGACCAGTCAGTTGCCAAAGCACCATCCAACCTGTCGTTTCTGGAAGCCGCCTCGCTGCCGTTAGTGGGCGTAAGCGCCTTGCAAGCTCTCAGTGACCATATGGAGCTGAAAGCCGGCTCAAAGCTGCTTATTTATGGCGCCAGCGGCGGCATTGGCTCGGCTGCCATTCAGATTGCCAAGCATGCCGGCGCATACGTTGCGGCAGCTGTAAAATCGTACGGTGTCGAATTTGCCCAGCAGCTAGGCGCTGATGAAGTAGTTGATACTGCCAAAGCCAAACTCTCTGACAGCCTGAAAGACTATGACTATATCTTGAATTTAGTGCGCGACGTGAACTGGGAAGAGCTATTTGCCACCCTCAAGCCAGGCAGTGTCGCGGTGTCGATGACTGGCCAGCCGGACGAGGCCGCCGCAGCGGCGCATCAAGCTACCGGCTTTGGTCAGATGACAGCGAGCAACAAAGCGCGCCTCGACGCGCTGCGCGACTTAATTGAACAGGGTGTCGTGACGCCACAAATCGGAAAGGTCTTTCCGCTTAATCAAGCGCGGCAAGCCTTTGAGGCCCGCGAAGCTGGCGGTATCAACGGGAAAGTGGTTATCGAAGTTAAAGCTTAGTTATGTGTCACGGTAAAGCCGCCGCCGTCAGCCGTCAGTGCTGAAGGTGTGGCGATAGCTTGATGGCTGTTATTGACCAGCGTAATCGGTAAACCGCCAGCGCCCGCAATGGTGAGGCTGCTGCCGGCCACTGTACTGCCGCTGTTAAATACTACGCTACCGAAGTTATCGAAGGGCACTAAGTGACCATTAGAAAAGCTTGGATCTTCCTCGATCCATTCGGCTGATGAGTAAGACGATGTATAGGTTACCGTCGAATTGTACGTTTGGCCGCTCGTTAAGTCGCTAATGATGATATTCCATTGGCCGGGTGAAGTCTCGGTAATCGAAGCCGTTATGGAGTCGCCAGCGCCGACCGTCAGGCCGGGCACGGTTTGCGAGACGTCTGGTAGCATCTCGTAAAATGCCTCAGTATGGACAACTCCGCTCGAGGTCACGATATTGTCGGTGCCAACTTGAATAAGGTCGCCAGAGGTGACGCCGCCAATGCCTATCCAGCTCGAATCGGCGGTTGTGGAGCTACCATTGCCCGTCGGCGACGGCGCGCGCCAGGCTCCCGATACCGAGGTAAAGTGAGCGTTTGTTGCCAGATAACCAGACCAGTTAGTTGAAGTGTAGCCGGTGGTCGTGCTGCTACCGCTCGGCGTTGGTGTAGGCGTTGGATTGCCCGGTACAGGTGCCGGTGTGGCGGCAGGTGTCAGCCCGCTAACGTTGCTAGTTGGCGCTGGAACGACAATCGGCTGCGGCTTAGCTGCTTGAGCAACCGGCGTGGAGACAGCTGGAGTCGGTGATGGGACAGGTGATGGCGTCGGGCTAGGCGTCGCGCTTGACGATGGTTTTATAGTCGAAGGTTGGCTGTGCAATTGCACGACCTTGACATGCTTTGACGAGGGCTGCGCAGCCGGTACGATATGCTGCGAATAATATGTAGCGCCAAGTAGGACTGCCACAACGGTCAAAGGCAGTATGGTCTTAATGACGTGCAACTGCGCAGCGGAAATCCGAGTTTTCTTTTTGTGAGGCATGTAACTGATTTTTTGTTTTTGGACGGACAACTTATTCTACCAAGAAAGCCTCCGGCTTGCTAATGCTTATGTCAGTGTTTCTAAAAGTCGCGTTAGCGGGCTTTGGCAGTAACTATTGCGCTTGAGGCGCTTGTGTTGCCAGCGGCATCAAAGGCCACGGTGTGGAAACTGTAGCTGGCGCCGCTTGATAAGCTACCGACTGTGTAACTAAGCGTCGTGCTCGACACGGTGGCGATTAGTGTGGTACCTCGGTAGACACGGTAACCGGTAACGCCGACGTTGTCGGTGCTAGCTGTCCATTTAACGATAATCGTTTTGCTGGTGGTGCCAGTGGTGGCGGTGGTGGCAGGGGCGGTTGGCGGTGTCGTGTCAGGGAATTTCATAGTTTGCGTAGTGCTGTGGGAGCTGATGTTGCCTGATGGGTCCACCGCAACGACAAAGTAGCTATACGTCGTGCCTTGCTTAACACTGGTGTCGGTGTAACTGGTGCCGGTCACCGTGGCCAACTTGGCACTGTTGCGATATATAACATAGTTGGCGACGCGGTTATTGTCGGTGCTAGCCGTCCATTTAACCGTTATCGAACTGCTGTTGAGCGTTAAGGTCGGGCTCGTCGGGGCAGTTGGCGCGGTGGTATCGGCCGGTGTTGTCGTACTCGCTCCAGCCGACTGAGCGCTGGCGTTACCTGCTGCGTCAAATGCCAAAATTTTATACGTATAAGCAGTGCTTGGCAGTGTTGAGCTATCGGTAAAAGTCGTGACCTTACCAACTTTAGTGAGCTGGACACCATTCCGATAAATAGTGTAACCAGTTATGCCTACGTTATCGCTACTTGCTGTCCAGCTGAGAGACACACTCTTTATAGTCGATGAGCTGACTTTAAGGTTTGTAGGTGTACTTGGCGCCACATTGTCGGTTGGCGTCACATTCACAAACGAACTTTTGGCACTTAAATTAGCCTGCGCATCAAAGGCAGCCACCGCATATTGATAGGTTGTCCCGAGCTGCAAACCACTGTCGGTGAAAGAAGTAGTGGTGCCGGCAATCGTATTTATAAGGACACCGTTACGGTAAATGTTGTATTCGGCCACGCCCACATTGTCGGTCGAGGGTTGCCAAGCCAGTGTTACCGTGGAACCGTTAGCGGCTGCAGTTAAGTTAGCAGGTGGAGTCGGTGCTGTTTCGTCTGGCAGCAAAATTTGTGCAGCTGGGCTCGGTGTGCTGATATTGCCGGCCGGGTCGAAAGCGCTTACAGAATAATTGTAGGTGCTAGCGTCCGTCAGGCCAGTATCGACAAAGCCGTTGCTGCCATCGATGACGGTGGCAATTTGTGTTCCATCACGGTAGACATTGTAGCCGATCACCTTATCATTATCGGTTGAGGGCTGCCAGCTAAGGCTTATTTGGTAGAGACCAGTGATAGCTGGAGTCACATTACCGGGCGTGGTCGGTGGGGTGGTGTCTGGCAAGATGGCGGTGACAGGTTGGCTGACGGGGCCGACATTGTGAGCCGCGTCGTAAGCTTCAATCGAGTAACTGTTCGTCGTTTGGGTGTCAGCCGTCTGATCTTGGTATGAGCTTACTGCTCCGACGCTTGTGAGTAACGTGCCATTGCGGTAAATGTTGTAACCAGTCACGCTGACGTTATCTGCAGCAGGTGTCCAGGTTAGATCAATCTCCGATGAGCTGCCAATAGTAGCAGTTAAGTTGGTGGTTGCTCCTGGGGCAATGGTGTCTGACAGCGCTACACTGGCCTGTGCTGATGGTGGACTTGCATTGCCTGTAACGTCAAGCGTTGAGACGGTGTAATTATAGGTAATGCCATCACTTGGTGGTGTGTCTACATATGAAGTACCTGTAGTAACCGTAGCAATTGGGGTCGAGCTGTCGCTGCGGTACACATTGTAGCCAGCAATGGCAGCTTGGGTAACCGTGCCTGGCGACCAACTCAAGCTTACTTGGCTGCCGGCAATAGCAGTCGCGGTCAGGTCAGATGGGGGGCCGGGCGCTACTGTGCTCCTGAAGGACCAGTCGCCGGTCAAGGCTGCATCGTTTGCGAAGGAGTAATAATGAGCGCCTTTGGCAGGATCGACTGTGCCGTTGTCATCGTAACCGACCCGTCCGTTCCAGTTACCTGTTGGCGCATCAAAGATCGTGTACAACTTAATGGCTGGGAATATGTTGTCGTCAAGCGCTTGCTTGGCTTGGTCGTACCACAGGTTTTCTTGGTCTAATGTAGCTCCCCCAACGCCCCATTCACCAAAGCCCCACGGCTTTGAAGTAAAGCTGTGCGTACTGTCGGTATCAGCAGTGAGCAAGTTGGTAAAGCGGCTAACCGTGCCAACAAAGTCGGAGACGCCGCTGTGAGTGTTCGGGCCATAAGGGTCGAACACAACCCAATCTACCAGATTATCGCCTGGATACAGATCTGGCACTAGGCAGTCCCAGTTAGAGAAGCTCATGTAATTCATCACCCAGACCACGTTGGTGACGCCGTCGGCTGCAAACCGATTTTCGGTGTAGGCCCACATGTTACGGTAGTCAGCGACAGTGCCGGCGCTACCTTTGTACTGCACGTTAGGGCAGTTGGGGTCGCCGCCTGGCGAAACGTCATTTTCTGGCTCATGCCACAGTGTCAGCATAATTTTGGTGCTACCAAGGGCTTTAATGCTGTTGGCCATAGAATCGATGGCGCTGTTGGCCGATGCTATACTCGCCCACTTAGAAACTGGCTTCCAGTTAGTGAAAAGAATAGTATTTGGCCGATTAGCAAAATATGTGTCGGTGCTATTAAGCGTATTGTTGCCGAGTGAATGGTAGGTATGTACAACATCATTCTGGCGACCTTGCCGTTGCTCTTGGGCCGCAATTTGGCTCTGTTCATCACCAGCGACTCCGCCGTAGCCATTGACAAAACTGCCTAGCCAAGGCCGGCAAGAATTAACTAATTTATCAGAGACAGAACAAATAGACGCTGCATGGCTAGTCCCAGGTTTGACAAGGTAGGTCAAGCCAAAGCTAATGAATCCCACAACCAAAAGGCCTGTTACTACTCGCTTCTTTACATTTCTCACTTTTGTATTCTCACACAACTTGTCTAGTTACTGGCATGTACTATGTGGCAACTCTATATATTTGTCAAACTATTCTCGCTTATGCTTACAGGGGCTTAGTTGAGCAGGCAGTCTTTTAGCCCAACGCCCGACTTAAGGCGCATTGCCCCATTGGCTATGGTGGATACTTTGATGGATTGGCCGACAGTCGGTACATGGCTTATGTTATTGAAGCTGCATTGTACGCCATATGTTGAGCCGGTGGCGAATTCTACCACCGTGCTACTACCGCCATGGACTACCGACGAGACTTTGCCGGACACGACCAGCGTGTCTTCGCGGTAACTTCGCCAAAAATGATCATCTTTCATGGCGCTTGCCAGTTGGGTTGGTGTAACTTGCCGGATGGCCAGATTATCGAGGGCATATTTGCTGCCTAAGAAAAAGCTAATTACAAGCAGGATGCAGGCAACAATAATTATGATCGGGATTTTAAAGCGTTGCAGAACGTCCATTGCCTTAAGTATACGCCGCCAGGGAAATTACTGGATGGCTGACTGGTAAAACCTAAGTGAGTTCAGGCCAATCACGCCTTCAACAGTTGCCCGATTGTGACCGTAGCCGCCGTACCGTAGGGCCTCAAATAGTACGCCCATTTTATCCGGGGTATTTAGCTCGTCAGGTTCGCTCGGGTAGCGCGCACTGAATACTGTCGGGTCAAGTTGGTTACTCAGGGCAACAAACTGGGCTTGGCGTTCTTCCTCGGAAAAATGGTGGTATATCCCATCTGTGCCAATTGCCACTGTCTCTGGTCCTAGCTCAGCAATTGCCGTGTTAATGTGCTCAATCATTGGGTCAAGCGAGTTGTCGCTACTGTGTAAAGCAAAGGTCAGGGCGTAGATGCCTACAATGCCACCGCGTTCTTTAATGCCTTGCAAAATTTCTAACGGGAAGTTGCGGTTGTGGCCACCTGAAGCTTCGAGTATGCCAGTGTGGCTGGCAAAAACTGGCAGCTCTGGTAAGCTGTCGCGGGCATATTCCAAAGCATCGTAAGCTGTCTGATGTCCGCTGTGTGACAGGTCTAAAATCATGCCGTTCTCAGCCAAGTTATCGAGATAGTCACGGCCAGCCGGAGTTAAGCCTTTGGCAGGGTCGCTAAAACCGGCACCATACGGGTGATCGGCAGACTGATAACCGATACCCATGACACGAAGGCCGGCCTGACGCAGTCGAGCAATGTTTCGGCTCGTTGCGTCGTGGGGCGAGCCCTGGATACCCATAATGACGCGGAGGTCAGCATCGGAAGTTGTAACGCCATCTATATCGGCTGACGCTTCAACGACAGTAACATTCTGAGATTTTAAATGGTCTCGAAAGCCATTAACGCCTATAATCTCAATGCCGTTGGGCGCGGTAGCACCATTGAGGATTTGCTCGGTAGTGGTGAAAAATGGTGGGGCGGCAGTAGCATGAGCCACGTTAAGCTCAAGCTCAGGGCTGAGTGTTGGTGGCATGCCATGCTCATCTAAAAAGGCAAGGTTATCGACACGAATCATAATACGTATATTTTACAATAGAACGCACTATGTGTAAATCGTATAGGGCAGATGTTAGCCGGCGTTAGCTTGCAGTAATGAAAATCGATTATTTTCTGTATCCATAACCGATATCCATAGACCGACGCCCGGAATCATTTGCGGTTCCATGGTGTGGTTACCCGCTAAATCTTTACCGCCGAGTATCTTGCCGCCGGCCTCTTCGACAGCTTTTACGGCTGCGTGGATATCCGCAACCGAGACAACAATAGAAGGGGCTTGGCTCAAAGGATCGTCCGTCTTTTTATAAAAGCCGCCATTGATAGCACCTTTAGTTTGCACCATGCCGTTTTCATCAGTGTCGGCGGTTTGAGCCACGACATAACCACCCATCTCCTCGCCCATGTTTCGCATGTTCCAACCAAAAACAGAGTTATAAAACTTGGTCGCTCGCGCGGCGTCCTCGTAGCCCATTTCAAAATGTACAACCGGATTGTCACTCATCACCCCTCCTTCCGTTACTGCCGTTATAACTTAATAATACGCCTGAAATGACGAGGAGCTACACGCAAAAAATCACATTAAGTGGTAGACACCAGACTCGTAAAAACTACCAGCCGTTCATTAAATTCACCGGTACCTTTAATGAGCTGTCCGGTGCAGGTCATGAGGTTGAGACCCGGCTTGTCGTTAATGGGCGAAAGCACTTGCGTCATATCAACATGATCTGATGGGTAGGTTTTTGTGGAAATGACTTGATATGTGTAGGTTTTGTTATCGCCGCGCGTAATAGTTACCAAACTCTTTGGCTGCAACTTTTTGAGGTTATAAAACACACCCTTAGCGGTCCAGCTAGAGACATGACCATAAATAAACATGGCGCCGTTTTGGCCGGGACGAGCACTGCCGTTATACCAACCAGTTTGGTAAATGTTGCTTGGCGTAGCAATCGCGCCGCCCTTGAGCAAGCCAAGTTTAACAACAGGTGTGTTACCTATACCGAGAGCCGGTATGGTAATGTAGCGCGGGTCAGTTGGCGGTACCGTATAGGTGGCCACTTCGGCTGGCTTGGGCTTGACTGACGACGGCGCAGCCTCGACATTGAGTGAGGTTGCCTCCTTAGTGACGTTGTCTCTAATGGATTGCTGGACATACAAAACGCCGCTTGTGATAAGCCCAGTAACGCCAAGCACAATCAGCAAGAACGCTTTGTGGCGGTAGATAAGCCGGCTGAGTTTAGGCACTAACATTTACCCCCGAGTATACTTGCGGCGAGCGAGGGCGTGCACAGCCAAACCGCTACCTAGCAATGTGATACTTGCCAGCGTGAGCCAAGTATTAGGTTGCCGGTAACTGCCGTAGCCAGTATTTGGTGAGCTTATTGCGGTAACAGGTGTAACTAAAGCAACGGGCGCTGCTATAACATTGAAGTTTAAATGAGCTGTCCCGCAGACACTTGGCCCAAACAACGAGCAAACCTGGTATGTCAGCGAGTCTGTGCCCACGAAGTTACTGGCGGGTGTGTATGTAATGGTGCTTGGTGGATCCACAGCTGTGCCGTGAGCTGGTGCCGTCACAATTGCCAATGTTGATGAATCTGGATCACCAGAAGCGCCGGTGAGGACATCGACCGTTGTCGTGCTATTGGCCGCCACATCTATGGTTTTATCCACGATGCCGGGGATAGGCGGGATCGGATCTGTATTCGCTATCTGCAAATTTAAATTTACTGCAAAGCCGCTGTAGTACACCGAGTTAGAAACGGCTGTGGCGTGCGCTGTAATGCTTGCGCCACTATTGTAAATGCCGTCCGACGTTACGGTTACTTTCAGCGTTCTTGTCTGGCTCCACTCACTGGATAGCCACACCACGGTACTTGGCGAGAAAGATATGTGTGTCGGATCAGAGCTGGTAAATGTGACGTCTACTTCGCAGGTCGGTGCGCCTCCTGGGCAAATGATTGGGGCGTCAAGACGCAGCTGGACATTTTGGAAAGTATTTTCGCTGATCGCAAGAAGATTGCTCGATACCGAGACCTTTTGTGCAAAAACAGCCCCAGTTTGCACTAGGGGGATAGCTAGTGCCAAAACAGCAGCCAGTATTTTATATTTGTTTTTCACAAACGTAAGCATTATGTAGGATTATAACACCTATCTGGCAATATTAGTCCGAGCGAAGTTTACCATGCTAGCACTGCTAAGTATTTCACAGACGACATGGCGGAGCGCCGCTATAGTCATTGGTATCGCAGGCCGCGGTAAATACTTGAGAATAACTGAAGGGAGCGCATATGAGCGTAATATTAGCAATTGTTCTGGGAGGACTAATTGGTTGGTTGGGCGCTAGGATCATGGGCAGAGAAGAAGGCGCTTTAGCTAGCATTGTGATAGGTATTATTGGTGCATTCATCGGCAGTTTCTTAGCACAGGCCTTTGGTGATGGTTCGCAAAGCTACTTGTCCTTCAGTTGGGCGGGTGTAGTTTGGACATTGGTCGGTGCAATCATACTGTCGGCTATCTTAAACGCATTCCAGCACCGATCTACTCACCACACTGTATAAACCATTAGGATAGCGTGATGGCTAAGTATGGTCCAAAAGCACAACAAAAGGTTAAGAAGTCAGTCAAGGAGATGAAGGCCGGGACATTACGTTCCGGCCGCTCTCATAAAAAGGTGACGAGCCGTAAGCAGGCAGTTGCTATTGGTTTGTCTGAGGCACGTAAAGAGGGCGGTAAAGTGCCAAAGAATTCATAGAGCCCACTAAGTCGCTGGCGTATACTAAAAGCATAAACTAATGACAGGGGAGGCCACTCATGCACTCTAAACTTAATCCGTATCTCAGCTTTCAGGGCAACACGCGTGAGGCGATGGAATTCTATAAAAGCGTCTTCGGCGGCGAATTAACGCTGACCACATTTGGCGAAGCCGGCATGACAGACCACGGCGTGCAGCCGGATCAAATTATGCATGCCCAGTTAATCGCGCCAAATGATATTACTATTATGGCAGCCGACAGCGCCACTGGAATGCGCGAGTTTATTGCTGGTACCAACATTAGCTTATCGCTCAGTGGCGACAACGAAGCGGAATTAACGGATTACTACAACAAGTTGGCTGATGGCGGCAAAGTTGAGCAAGCCCTCGAGAAAGCTCCTTGGGGCGACACATTTGGCATGTGCATCGACAAATTCGGTACATTTTGGATGGTGAATATAGCTGCCCCTAAAGCTGAATAAGTCCGCGAGCATTTCACCAAACCTATATGGAAATAACGCGGCTTCGCAAGGGCAAGAAGTATAACTACTATCTTGGTGACAAACAAATCACCGATAATAAAGTTATCGATCGTATCAACAAATTGGCCATCCCTCCGGCTTGGCGTAAGGTTGCGATTGCTCAAAGCGCAACAGCCAAGATCCAAGCCCGCGGCTATGACAGTGCTGGGCGGCTGCAGTCAATCTACCATCCAACTTTCCGGCTAAAGCAGGATAAAATTAAATTTGAGCGCACGCTGCAGTTTGCCCAGGCTTTGCCCAAGCTAAGGCGTCAGGTCGAAAAGGATCTCAAAAGGCGCAAGCTCGATAAAGATAAGGTTTCAGCCTGTGTCATTAAGCTGATCGATCAGGAATTTTTTCGGGTAGGCAACGAACGCTATGCGCAAGAAAATCAAAGCTACGGCATTACTACATTGCGCAGCAAGCACGCTGATATTACCACTACAACGGTTACGTTCGACTTTGTCGGCAAAAGCGGTAAAGAGCACGTCAAAACAATCCGGGACAAGCAACTAACCAGAATTATTAAGCAGCTTGATGAAATGCCGGGCTATGAAATCTTCCGTTACCAAGACGAAGCCGGCAAGCTGCATAACATCGATAGTCAAGCCATCAACGACTACATAAAACGCTACATGGGTGATGACTTCACGGCCAAAGATTTTCGAACCTGGGGCGGCACACTGCTAGCAACATCCGCACTCATTCAAGAAGAGTACGAGCCTGATCTGAGCCAATCGGCCAGAGCAAAGCTGGTTTCTGGTGTCGTCAAGCAAGTTGCAAAAAAGCTAGGCAACACGCCGGCGATAGCCCGAAGTTCGTACATAGATCCGCAGGTTTTCGCGGCTTATGAGGATGGTGTGACATTGCCAAAGCTCAAAAAAGCTATGATTAAAATGAGGCCAAAAAAGTACCTTTCGCGCGACGAACAATGCGTTTTGCACTTGTTAGCTGGCGAATAAGTTTAGGCTACAGCCAGCTCGATACTCCGCCATGATGCGAGCATGTGCCGGAGTGACTTTGGCTAAAACTGTATGTCCCATCGACACACTGAGCAGTGGCGCCGGCCGGTGCGGTAGGAGCTGATTCTGGGCTGCAAACCGTATTCCCCGCGGAATTAACGTAGGTACCGTTAGTGCAATTTGGTTGAGGAGCTACTACTGGTGCTGAGGTCGGTGCGGGAGTGGGCGCTACGTATGTTCCGACGCTCTCTAAACTATTGAGCGGCTGGACAGTAACTTTTGTGCCGGTGTGTCTACAGCTTGTCAGTTTGCCTTTTTTGTAAGTAGCCGTGTAAGTGATAAGCCGTTTGCCTGTGTGGCCGGCACGGACTACGTTTGTTTGTCCGGTGGGCAGACTACCATCGTTATTTTTTATTGTCGAAAAACCAATTGTTTCTGTTTTAGTCGGGTGGGCCGGATTACTATTTTTTACTGAGCAGGGTGCAAGTTTGCTATTTGTGCTGGTGGCAGCAAAGGCAGTAGCAGGGGCTAACCCAGCTGCGCACAGGACAATCACTGAGGCCAATGTTACAAAACTACGTCGAAATGTGTGGATTAGGTTGTTCATATAACTCACTTAATAAGCGCAAGTATATACCTAATCACTCGAATTACTAGTCGGACTTTTCCTTGAAATAATAAGCAATCACAAAGCCCACAAGTGTGCCGACAACAGATTGGTAGCCCTGTAGCGTGTCTAGCAAGCCGATCTTGTAGCTATCAGTATGGGTGACAGTCTGGGCTACGAGATTGTAGACAGGTATGCCAACGATAACTACCAAAAGAATACTGAAGTACAACCAGGTGACAAGCTTAGCTATTTCGTGCCTTGTGCGACCCTCTAGCTCTTTGGCCGATGATTGCGCCACTATGCGTGTCGTGTTGATGTCCTGTTTGGGCACTTCCTCTTTGAGCTTCTTAAGCTCGTTTTCGATGCGGATTATGCTGGCTGTTTTGCCTGATGCTCGAGTAGTTTTGGCCATGTTTTAGCTCGGAATGTCTTGTAATGCATCGCTCACCACCTGCTGAAGCTTATTGTTATTATCGAGTAACTGCCGAATGATTTGGATAATGTTTTTAGCACCGGCGCCATTGCCGTCGTCGGCTAACTTTTCTGCCAGATTTATGAGTTGGTCAATCACGTCAGTATTAGCTTTTAAAACCTCGGCAAACTGAGACGAACGGCGGCTGCGTTTTGTTGTGACACGAACCATTTTTTGCAGCGGCTCATCCTGCTTCGCAACGCGGTTTATCCAGTCTTCGTACAAATTACTATCTGCCATAAACCGTATTTTGCGCTGTTTTAAATCCCGACGCAAGCATGAGCGGGTACGTCGGGCAGGTGATATTTAGACGCATTGTCAAACGAGTGCCATTGTGCTTAAATACTGCCATTGTGGTCGTCGTACTACATCCATGCGCTGCTCATTCGGCGAACAACATGGACGACACTCATGGCCACTGCTGATGAATGAGTAGGCCTGCGCCACTCAGGGCATCGTCGAACCCATTGTGACGACAGGCTCTCATCAATTAATAACAAAGGGAAACTAATGTCACACCAAGGCAAAAGTCTCCAGGACATCCAGAAGGAAACGGGCTGGAGCTACGATGACCATCTGAAACATTGGCGCTCGTGGGGCTCGTGGTTCAGCTGGGGTAGTCCAGTTGGTCTGGGCCTGTTCTTCATTTCCATTGCGTTTACGCTCTGGATCTTGAGCCAGGCCTTCGGCTGGAAGTAACTTTTCTTCCTGCCAACAAACAGCACCGCCATATGGCGGTGCTGTTTTAATTTGTAACTTGATCCAGGAATCGGAACAATAACTGGTTGCCAGGCACGTAGTCGTTGCTACGCAACTGCTCAGTGTCTTGTACGTAAGGTAGTGAAGCATTGTCCGCAAGCTCATCGCTCGAGTTGGCGATTAAAGCCTCGACCACTTCGGGCGTAAATTCAAAATGGCATTGGAAGCCATACACTTTTGGGGCGTAGCGCACAATTTGTCGAGGGCAGCCAGCGCTTTTAGCGAGCACCTTGCCATCAGATGTCAGGCCAGGCATATCGCCGTGCCAGTGGCCAACGCTAAACTTGTCCGGGAAGCTGCTAAAAATTGGGTCGGTTTTGGCATCATGCGTCAGTTCAATTTCAAGCAAACCAATTTCTCGATTAGGGCTATGCTCAAAGGCAGCGCCCATCGCTTCGCCAATCATTTGAGCGCCGAGGCAAACGCCGAGCACAATCTTGCTATCTTCGATTGATTGTTTAATGAACGCTATTTCTTTTCGGGCGTCGAAATGTGGGCACTCTTCTGTTGTGGTTGCAGGCGATTGCAGGCCACCCATGACGACAAGGAAGTCAAAACTACTTGCGTCGGTTGGTAATGCGTCGCCTTCGTATAGCCGAGTGTACGCAATGCTATGATTCTTGCTTTGTGCCCAGTCGGCAATCGCGCCTGGCGCCTCAAAGCTTTCGTGCATAACAATATGTATATTCATAGCCCTAGTTTACCATTTTGGCGTGAGTTATATTTTACTCAACAAGCTGATTTTTAAGCTCGAAAACCGACAACTCGCAACCAAGATATGAGATATTCTTAGCAACCGTATTAGCTATGTCCAAGGTTACTTTTGCTTTTCGATCAGCATCGAAGTCCGCAGTTACTTCAAGGCTGGTCGAAGCCAGGGCACGTAAAGCGTCGCAGCCCAACCTACGAGTGTCAATACAAAGATCACACCTGTCAAATTCCATAACTATATTAAAGCACCAAAATACTAAAAATGCAATAATTGCTTACTAAACAGCTTTTGAGTCGGCGATTATGGCCTTCCACTCAGCAGTGGCCGCAGCTGAAGTATTAAGCGGGTCTGCGCCCGAGTCGAAATACATGATCGATTCGGAGATGCCGCTTGCGACCATCGTATTATAGAAGTCACGCATCTGTGAAGCCTTGGTCTGGCCACCGGTTTTAGGATTTTCGCCAAAACCAATTTCTGGCGTACAGATTTTAATGCCGGGCCAGTTTTTCTTAAAATAGTCGATGTATAACTGCGTGTTAGAAATAAAGTTAGTACCTTGCTGAATAAAGCCAAAGTTGCCGGGTGCGCCAGGGAACTCTGAATACACGTCTACACCTATGTAGTCAAGCACACCAATAAAGTTTGAGGTGTAATAGCTGCCAATATTATTTTTGCCGTTAAAGTTGCCCTTGATGCCCCAGTTAATGTCCTGCAAGCAAACGCCAAAGAACAAGTCGGGTCGGTGCATTGACTTAAGGATTTTACCCCAGCGAACAGCCCCAGCTTGCCAGTTGGGGATGTTCAGATTTTCGTGCATTGCTTCGCCCCAAAACTGGATGAGCTTACTCGGGCGCTGGTTACCATACTGATCGGTGAGCTTAACGACCGGGATCGAATTAATGAAATTCCTAAACTGATTGTCCATTGTTATGCCACCTGTGACGGCATTGCTGAGGACATTGGTTAGATTTGGTTTGATGGTCAGATTTACCTGGCATCGGCTGGCCAAGCTATTAAGCGGGATATTCGCCCACGTTAAGCCGCCTGTAGGCCAGCTGGGGTTGTACGTTTTGAGTGCCGTCATCTGACCAACTCTGGCTTCATCGGCCTGCCAGGCCGCTACAGTAACTGGGTTTACGAACGCACCAATAAATGGCTTGTACCCTTTGGTTGGCGAAGGTGTAGGGGTAGGCACTGGCTGGAATTTGATGGCAGCGCCTCCCGATGCACCGGCGTCGGACACCACAGTAGCTGGTGATGCCACGTTACCACCTTCGGCTTCACCTGTTGCAGTAGCAGTGGCGGCGTGCGACAGCAGTTGCTTTATAACACCGACAATCCCGAATAAAGACGCAAAGATGACGAGCCCAAAAGTCAAAAACTCTTTGCGAGTCATGTCCTTTTCTTTAAGCTTCTGCAAGTGAGATTTGGCCATCGGAAATTAAGCTTTGCTGTAACCGCCCATTACGTTTATGTTTTGATTATATAGCATGTTGGCGCGGATGTCGCTTATGACCATCGCATAACTGCTTCATGCCGGAATTCAAAGTATAATGTTGGCATGTCAGCAAAATTTTATTTAAGCAGAGTATACGGCGAACAGTACTTGCAATACAGCGCCTCGCTCGCTGGCGTCGAAGAGACTTCAGAATTTCAGCAGTTGTTCAATAAGCTGGGCTCGACAGCCACGCCTGTCTTTGACCGTGATGGCGAGCTGTGGTTTGCAATACATCCGCCCATCCCAAACGCGCGCCTAGCTGAACTTGGCCGAACTTTAGCTTATATTGCAAGCCAATATGGGTCCGATAATGACGTCGGTGTTTTTTATGACCATCTCCCGGAAGATATGCAGTTTGAACCTGCCACACCACCGAATAATGTGGTGACTTTTGTGCCGCGCGATAATAAGTAAAAAGAAGTCTTTCATGAATGCGACCCACGGTACTTGCTCTCCTAATGGAGGCTTTCCCGTGGGCCGGTTGTACATTCAGTTATAGTCGGAGGGACGTGTTAGTTGGTGATGCAACCTGCGTGCAACAGTTCCACCCAAAGGCGGAGCATGCCGTTCGGCAGGGTCATCAGATCCTGTGTTTGCGGCCACCAGAACTCGGGCATCGTGCGCATGGCATGGGCGCCAGCCTG
>Ga0068855_100001623_pt1 | contig 28211 bp, 27 predicted proteins | sample KBSCornC52_FD_66592 | JGI IMG/M metagenome (GOLD analysis project Ga0068855, IMG submission 66592) | Corn rhizosphere microbial communities from Kellogg Biological Station, Michigan, USA - KBS Corn C5-2 | ecosystem: Host-associated > Plants > Roots > Rhizosphere > Soil ... | reverse complement strand
GCGCGGCTAGGTTTTCGAATACGGTACGAATGCCTCGCGGCCGGTCGGTGCCGATTTGATCGCGCACGGCGAGGTGCAATCCCATGTGCAGAAACGGATTGCTCTCGCCTTGTTCGGGTGTCCAGTCACGCTGAAGCGCAGTTTCGCCGGCTTCGAGAACATCGTGGTACTCGGGATGCGCCGCGATGACATCCGCCAACTGAGCCTCGAGAGGCTCCATGGGTGCGCGTTCCCTATATTTGCGCCAGGCGGCAACATAGGCGGCGCGAAGCTCACTGCGACTTTGATTCTGGAAAAAAGGCATGGGCGGGAGTAGGTGTCCGGAATTTCGTTGCCAGTCTACAGACTCGTGGCAATGTCAGAAAAGGACGAGTTCCTGATGCCTTGCCTTCGAAGTCGCGCGCCTTACCATATCGCGCTTCGTAAGGAGGTATCGGCACATGACATTTTCGACTGTGACCAGCAAAGGACAGACCACGATTCCGAAAGGCGTGCGAAACGCGGCAAATTTGAGAGCCGGCGATCGCATCCATTTCACCGTGCTGGATGACAGCACGATTTTGGTTCGCGTAAAGAATCGCAGCGTCAAAGAAATTGCGATCAAAGCTCCGCGACGCAAGAATGTATCCGTGACCGACATGGATCGTTGATTTCACAATGATCGGGATAAACACACGACGTCCTCGTAAGACTCTATCCCGCCAAAGGTTGACAGTTCGCTACGCCCACAACACTCTTGCTCATTGCTCACTAAATACGACCTCATGTCCATTCATCTCGGCGTCAACATCGATCACGTTGCCACTCTGCGGCAAGCTCGCGGTACGCGGTATCCCGATCCACTGTACGCGGCGCTCGTCGCGGAACAGTCCGGTGCCGACAGCATCACACTGCACTTGCGCGAAGACCGACGGCATATTCAGGATCGAGACGTGCACATTTTCAAAGGCGCGTTGCAAACACGCATGAATTTGGAAATGGCGGCCACCGAGGAGATGCTGCGCATCGCTGCCGAGATCAAGCCCGAAGACTGTTGTCTCGTGCCCGAGAAGCGCAACGAGGTCACGACCGAAGGTGGATTGGACGTAATCGGCAATCGCGCCGTGCTCGCAGATGCTTGTGCACGATTGCGTGCAGCCGGAGTGCGTGTGTCTCTCTTCATAGATCCCGACCTTGACCAACTCGATGCAGCGGCTGCGATTGGCGCACCTGTCGTTGAGTTGCACACGGGTGCGTATGCGGATGCGAGCGGGTCAGAACAAGCGCGAGAACTCGCACGTCTGCGCAGCGCCGCCCAACACGCTGCAAACTTACGCTTAACTGTAAACGCGGGTCACGGTTTGCATTATCACAACGTCCAACCCATCGCCGCGATTCCCGAAATCGTGGAACTCAACATCGGTCACGCCATCGTCGCCCGTGCGGTATTCGATGGACTGGCCAATGCCGTGCGCGAGATGAAGAGATTGATGCTGGAGGTGAGATAGCATGCACGTCTTCGCCTTCGATATCGAAACCGTTCCCGACGTCGAGCTCGGGCGGCGCATGTATGGCCTCGAGGGGCTTACCGACAAGCAGGTGGGCTACGTCATGCAGACCAAGCGCCGCGAGCAATCGGGGTCGGAGTTCTTGTCCGTGGAGCAACAGCGCATCGTCGCTATTTCGGTAGCGCTGCGGAGTCGCGATTCATTCAAAATTTGGAGCTTGGGCGATCCCACCGCGTCCGAAGCGGAAATCATCCAGCGGTTCTACGACGGCATCGACAAGTACGTGCCCGATTTGGTGTCGTGGAACGGGTGCGGATTCGATTTGCCGGTGCTGCACTATCGAGCGTTGCGTCATGGCATTCAGGCGCCGCGCTATTGGGAGACGGGGGACGACGATCTGGCGTTTCGCTTCAATAATTATCTCAACCGCTTTCACTGGCGGCATGTGGATTTGATGGATGTGCTTGCCGGATTCCAGAGCCGAGCGCGTGCGAGTCTGCAGAACACCGCGTTGTTACTCGGTCTGCCCGGCAAATTGGGCATGAGCGGCGACAAGGTATGGGACTCCTATATCGCCGGAGACATCGTGCACATTCGCAACTACTGCGAGACCGATGTGCTCAATACGTTTTTGATCTATCTGCGCTTCGAGCTGATGCGCGGCCGGCTGAACAAGGAAGCCTACGTGTCCGAATGCCGCCGCGTTCGCGAAACGTTGCAGTCGTCGCCGCAACCGCACTTCAAAGAATTTCTAGCCGCGTGGCCGGAGAGTTCCGAGTGAGGAGGCCGGCGAAACTGTCTCTCACGCCGGAACAGGTGCAAGTTCTCGATCTCTCACAGGATGGCCGTGGTGTCGCTCGCATCGACGGTAAAGCTGTTTTCGTGGACGATGCCTTGCCGGGTGAGAGTGTCGAAATACAGCGACTGCGACGTCATCGCAACTTCGATGAAGCGAAGTTACTGCGCGTGCTCACGGCTTCGCCGGATCGGGTCGAGCCTGTATGCAAGCACTTCGGCATATGCGGTGGGTGCGCGTTACAACACCTGTCGGCCACGAAGCAGTTGGAATACAAGCAGAACCAACTCCTTGAGAGTCTCACGCGCATCGGTTGCGTGACGCCGGCACGTCTTCTCGAACCACTGACCGCTTCGGTAACAGGCTATCGGCGTCGCGCGCGTCTGGGCGTGCGTTGGGTTGCCGGCAAGGGGCGCGCGTTGGCGGGATTTCGCGAACGCGGCTCCAATTTCTTGGCGGATTTGCGACGGTGTGAAATTTTGCGGCCGCCGCTCGACGCTTTGATCGAACCGCTCGCCGCATTGATCTCGCAACTCTCTATCAAAGATCGCTTGCCTCAAGTGGAGGCAGCAGTCGCCGACAATGCCACTGCATTGGTGTTTCGCGTACTCGATGAGCCGAACGATCTTGATATGGAGTTGCTGCGCGCTTTCGCACAAGAGCATGCATTGCAGATTCTCTTGCAGCCGGGCGGTTACGAAACCATCCGGCCGTTGCAAGAGAAGGGCGCGGCGCTTACGTATCGTTTGCCCGAGTTCGACGTAGCGTTGGAATTTGAACCGTCCGATTTCATCCAAATCAACGCTGAGCTCAACGAGCGCATGGTGTCGCGTGCCATCGCGTTGTTGGCACCTGAGCCTACCGACCGCGTGCTGGATCTGTTTTGCGGCATCGGCAATTTCTCTCTACCGCTTGCAAAGCGCTCTGCGCGAGTGCTCGGCATCGAGGGCGATGCGCAACTCGTTGCGCGTGCGCAGCAGAATGCCGCTCGCAACGGTCTACAAAATGCGCAGTTCATCGCGGCCAATCTCGCTGCTGAAGAACTCGATGCGCTATGGACCCGCGACCACTACGATCGAGTACTGCTCGATCCGCCGCGTGCCGGCGCCAAAGAAGTGCTACCAGTGATCGCTCGATCAGGCGCCGTGCGGGTCGTGTATATTTCCTGCCACCCGGGCAGTTTCGCGCGCGACGCAGGTATTCTCGTGAAAGAACACGGTTTCACACTGAGCGCGGCCGGTGTGATGGATATGTTTCCGCATACGGCGCACGTGGAGTCGATTGGCGTCTTCGAGAGGTAGGAGTTAGGGGTTAGGAGTTAGTCCAGAAGGGCGGCGAATTTTTGTAGATACGTGCAATTGATCCGATTGAGAATCACCTAAGTTCGACACCCCCACGTACTCGATTCTGGACTAACTCCTAACCCCTAACTCCCAACCCCTAACCCAACAATCTTTCACGCTGCTCATACCTCATCATGACTCTCGGCCCTCTAATGATCGATGTGCGCGGTTCGACGCTCGATGCGGAGGATCGTGAGGTGTTGGCGCATCCGCTCGTGGGCGGCGTGATCTTCTTCACTCGCAATTTCGAGAGTCGCACGCAGATCGAGGAGTTGGTGCGTGAGATACGCGAGGTACGCCGGCCGCCGCTCTTGATCGGCGTGGATCACGAGGGCGGGCGAGTGCAGCGGTTTCGCAAGGAGTTCACCGTGCTGCCGTCCATGCGGCAGATCGGGTTGGGATATGAGGCGGACCCTGCTGCCGCACGCCGGCTCGCCGAACAGGCGGGCTGGATCATGGGTGCGGAATTGCGTGCTTCGGGGTTTGATTTGAGCTTTGCGCCCGTGGTCGATCTGGACTACGGCGTCAGCAGCGTGATCGGCGATCGCGCTTTTCACAAAGACCCGAGGATCGTGGCCGATATGGCCATCGCCCTTATGCGCGGCATGCGCGATGCGGGCATGGCAGCTGTTGCCAAACACTTTCCGGGGCACGGGGCGGTGGTCGCCGATTCCCACTTGGCACTGCCCATCGATCGCCGCGCGCTTACCGATATGGACGAGGATTTGTACCCCTACCGCCGTCTCATAGAGAACGGCCTGCCGGCGGTCATGGCCGCACACGTGGTGTATGAGGCGGTGGACGACAAACCCGCTGGATTTTCGCGGAAATGGCTGCAAGGGGAGCTGCGAGGCACGCTGGGATTTACCGGGGCTATTTTTTCGGATGACCTTTCTATGGAGGCCGCCGGTTTCATGGGCAACGTGCCGCAGCGGGCCGAGGCCGCGCTTGCGGCGGGGTGCGATATGGTTTTGGTCTGTAATAACAGGCCCGGCGCAGTGCAGACGTTGGATGCGCTGCGACAGTGGGACGAGCCCGTCAGCAAGGTCCGGCTCGCGCGTTTACACGGCATGAGCGCGCAATCGAGTGCAGAACTGAGAGCCTCAGCACAATGGCAAAGCGGTGTCCAGGCCATCATGCAATGTATGGAGCGGCCAGTTCTCAAGCTGGATGCCTAAGCGGCCGACACACCTCTAACCATGACGCTCGACCCGTACACGCTAAAAACAATGCTCGATGCTGCGCCCGAAGGGGTGGTGGCGTGCGATGCACGTGAGAAAGATTGGCCGGCCGTGTACGCGAACGGCGCGATGCACCAGCTGACAGGCTACATGCCAGCGGAAATCGTGGGACGGAACCTGCGCTTCCTGCATGCGGACGATCACCAACAACAGGGCCTCGATCGCATTAGAGCGGCATTGGGCGCCGGTAAGCCCTGCCAAGCGCTCCTGAGAAACTATCGCAAAGACGGCACGCTGTTTTGGAACGACATCCGCATCGTGCCGATTCGCGATGCGAACGACACGCTGACGCATTTCGTGAGTTTCCATCGCGAGGGCTACTCGAAGTTGCAGGTCGAGGCGTCCCAGGCGGAACAGCCCGATCCGCTCTTGAGCACGCAAACCATGCTCGCTTACGTGCGCGAGGACAAGCTGACCGGCTTATTGCGCCGTTCCTATTTCGAAGACATGTTGAAGCGGGATTGGGGCGTGGCACAGCGCGAATCCAAACCGCTCACGCTGTTCGTTTTCGATCTCGATTTCTTTCCGCAGTACCGAGAAGTGTTCGGACGCGCCGGCGCGGATCAATCGTTCCGGCGCATCGCGCGTGTGGTCCACGGATGTTTCCGGCGTGCCAGCGATCTATGCGGCCGCATGGAAGACGAACAAGTCATAGCGTTGACCAAAGGCATGGAGGATGGCGGTGCGCTTGCTTTCGCCGAAGCTATTCTGGGACGTATTCGGGATCTTGCCATCCATCATCCGCGTTCTACGGTATCGCGCTATCTCACTGCGAGTGCCGGAGTTGCAACGACGGTGCCCGCACATTCGGCAAGCCCGGAGCGCTTGCTGGCAGCAGCAATGGAATCATTGCGGCTGGCAAAGGAGCGCGGGCGCAACCGCGCTGTGCTAGTGGAATCATTGAAGTGATCCCCTGACCGACGTGCAGGGGATCGGAGAGAAGAAGAGCCATGCTTCTCAACGATCAACTGCTGCGATCGGTGCTTGCCACGGACCCGGAAGGGATTCTCGTCTGCGACACCTCGCTCGACGACAAACCTGTCGTCTATGCAAATCCTGCGATGGAACGACTGACCGGCTATGCCGCGTCCGAACTCGTCGGCCGTAGTCCCTCCATCCTAGTGCAACAGACTGCCGAACCAACGAGCGGGGACGCATTGCGCCGCGCCTTGTCCGTTGGTGACGAATGCCAACTCCGTTTACGCTCAGTACGGCGCGACGGCACCTCGTGGCCGTGCGAATTGAAATGCGCTCCGCTCAAAGACGCTGCGGATCAAGTTCAAGGCGTCGTGAGCTACTGGCGCGACGTGACAGGTGTGCCCGATGCCGCACAGAGTGCGGAGAGCGATGCGGCGCTCGCGACCGCCATGCTCGATCCGCTCACCGGCTTGTTGCGTCGGACCTATTTCGAAGAAAAGCTACAGCGCGAGTGGGAGATCGCCCAGTACGACGGACGCATGCTGACGTTGTATTTGCTCGAGATCGATGCATTACCCGAATACGAAAGCCGTCACGGACGTCTGGAGGGCGAGCAAGTCATCCGCCGCGTTTCGCGCAGCATTCGCGGTTGTTTTCGCCGTGCCCAAGATGTGTGCGGGCGATTGGAGTATGAGCAGATCGTCGTATTGGCAGCGCGAGCACAACTCGGCTCGGCGCTAGAATACGCGGAAGTCATTCAAGGCCGCGTCCGCGAACTGCACATCCCGCATGCGCGCTCGAGTGCAGCAAGCATCGTGACTGTCAGCGTAGGTATCGCCACTGTCTCTCCCCAGCAAACCGATTCTCCAAGCAAACTCTTGCAAGCGGCTCAAAGCTGTTTGCAACAAGCCTGCGAGAATGGGGGAAATAAGGTGGTGGGGAGGGCGGTGAAGTAGGTCTCAGCTATGCGGCGTCACCAACGCAATCACCCCAAACGCCGGATGATCGAAATAATGTTTTTCGCCGCTTTTCATGCGGCGGCTTTGGCGTAGCACGTAGGGTTGCGGATTGTTTGCTTGGTAGACGAGATCGAGCGTGAGATGCAGATAGTGTCCGCGCGAGAGGACCACTTGGCCTGTGAGCGGCACGCTAGCGGGCAATAAAGGCGCAATCGACACGAATGGTGCGCCTTGCAACGGATAGCCGGTTTGCGTCCAGCCGATGTGCGCTAGCGGTTGATATGTATGGCTGCGACGCAGGGCATCTTCGATGGCGGTGAGTTTGAACTGTGTGCTCGGAATCGGCGAGACAGTGACTTCCTGCGAAGTCTTCGTCGGTGTTTGCGCTCCGCCTGTGCCTTCGTCATCTTCCGGAATGACGCCGCGTTCCTTGGCGAGCGTTTCTTCCAGCGTCCAGTTTTCCGCCGTGCCCGTCGCGCCGAGGTTGCGAAAAATGACGAGCTCTACGTCATATTGCGTGACGGGCGTTTCTTGCGCACGAGCTTGTATCACAGCCAATGTCAGCGCGCAGCCGCACAGCAAGATTCGCAGGAAGGGCGGAGTTTTCATTGCGTGAGTGTATCAGCGCTTCGCGTTGACTGCCTTGGACTTGGGCGTTTCCTTGGCCGGCGCAGGTCTGGCAAGTTGCTCCAATACTTTTTCCGCCGCTTGGAAGCGTTGTTCTTCAGTATCGCTTTTGATCACGAAGCGAATTTTGTGTGCGCCATCGAAGCGGTGTGTTTTGGCATTGAGCTGCACGAAGCGAATGACCGTTGCGGGATCGACCTTGGTCTCGCGCTCGAACGTGATCGAACCGCTGCCCGCGCCGATGTCCACTTGTCGAAGACCTAAGTCGCGACAACGCAATTTGAGTTCAGCGATCCGAAATAACGACTTCGCAGGAGCGGGGAGCAAACCGAAGCGGTCGATCATTTCCACCTGCAGTTCACGCAACGCTTCGTCGGTCGCCGCCGCAGCGATACGCTTGTAGAGCACCAGACGCATGTGCACGTCGGGCATGTAATCTTCGGGCAGTAGCGCAGGCACGTGCAGATTGACTTCGGGCCCTTGATGCATGGGCTCTTCGAGGTTCGGGATTTTGCCTGCTTTGAGCGCGTTTACAGCGCGTTCCAACATCTCCATGTACAGCGCGAAACCGATCTCCTGGATCTGACCGCTTTGCTCTTCGCCGAGAAGCTCGCCGGCGCCGCGAATCTCCAAATCGTGGGTGGCAAGCGTGAAGCCTGCGCCCAAGTCTTCGAGCGATTCGATGGCCTCCAAACGCTTCGCCGCATCCGCTGTCATCACATTGCGCGGCGGCGTGAGGAGATAGGCATAGGCTTGGTGATGCGAACGGCCGACGCGGCCGCGCAACTGATGCAACTGCGCGAGTCCGAGCTTGTCCGCGCGATCGATGATGATGGTGTTGGCGACGGGCACGTCGATGCCGCTTTCCACGATGGTCGTGCACACCAAGACGTTGCAGCGCTGGTGATAAAAGTCGAGCATGATTTGCTCGAGTTCGCGTTCGCGCATTTGTCCGTGACCTACTGCGATCTTCGCTTCCGGGACGAGCTCCGCGAGCGTGGTGGCGGTCTTCTCGATGGTCTCGACGCTGTTGTGAACGTAGTAGATCTGGCCGCCGCGGCGAATTTCGCGCAAGCAGGCTTCGCGAATCGTTGCAGTATCCCACTGCGAGACGAATGTCTTGATAGCCAATCGGGAGGCTGGCGGCGTCGTGATGAGCGACAGATCGCGCAGGCCGCCCATCGCCATGTTGAGCGTGCGCGGGATCGGCGTCGCGGTCAGCGTGAGCACATCTACTTCGGCGCGCAGTTGTTTCATGCGCTCTTTGTCTTTGACGCCGAACCGGTGTTCTTCGTCGATGACGAGCAATCCCAAATTCTTGAAGCGCACATTGTTTTGCAACAGGCGATGCGTGCCGATGACTATATCGACTGCGCCCGACTCCAATCCTGCGATCACTTCCTGGGTCTGCGCGGCGCTTCTGAAGCGCGACAAGGATTCGACGCGCACCGGCCAATCGGCAAAACGATCCGCAAACGATTGGTAATGTTGTTGTGCGAGCAACGTTGTCGGCACCAGCACGGCCACCTGTCGGCCTGTTTGCACAGCCACGAAGGCAGCGCGCAGCGCGACTTCCGTCTTGCCGAAACCGACGTCGCCGCAGACGACGCGATCCATCGGCTTGTCGCTCGCCAAATCATGGACCACTTGTTCGATGGCTTGCGCTTGGTCGGGCGTTTCTTCGAACGGGAAGGCCGATTCGAACGCACGCAAATCCCCATCGCTCGCTGCAATGGAAACGCCTTGTCGGGCAGCGCGGCGCGAATAAAGATCGAGCAATTCCGCCGCCGTATCGCGAATGCGTTGTGCCGCTTTCTTGCGCGCCTTTTGCCACGCATCGGTACCCAGTTTGTGCAACGGTGCCGTTTCGGCCGCAGCGCCGGTATAGCGGCTCACCAAGTCGAGCGCTTGTACGGGTACGTATAGCTTGTCGCCGTCGGCATATTCGAGCACGAGGAATTCGCCCGGCATGCCGCCCACATCCATGGTCTTGAGTCCTAGATAACGTCCCACGCCATATTCTTCGTGCACGACGGGCGAGCCGACGTGCAGATCGGACAATTCGCGAATGATCTTTTCCGGATCGCGCTCCGGACGGCGTCGGCGCCGTTCCTGTCGCGCCCGCTCGCCGAATAATTGATCTTCCGCGATGAGCGTGACGGGCGGTTCTTTGAGAACCATGCCCGTGGCGATCGGCGAAACCGTGATCGCAAGACGCATTGCGCCGCTAGCGAATGTATTCCAATCGTCGACGGTGTTGAGCTCGATGCGGTGCTTGCGTAGTAAATCGAGCAACATCTCGCGGCGGCCGGCGGATTCGGCTGCGATGAGTACGCGCCCCTCGTAAGTCGCGAAGAAGTTCAACAATTCGCGTGCGGGTTCTTCACTACGAGCATCGATGCGTAAGCGCGGCGGTATTGCAGTGGCGAAGTTGGCGAACGGAACTTGCTGCGTGAGTGGATCGAGTTCGTGAGTGTGGTACTCGATGCGTCTGAACTTGGTCAATCGTTCGGCCAGCTCATCGGGCGGCAAGAACACTTCCTTCGGTGTGAGAATCGGACGCTCGGCGTCGTGACTGCGTTGCTCGTAACGGCGCCCGATATCATCCCACACCGATGTCGCTGTACCGGTAAGATCCGCATGCATTGCGACGACGGAATTCTTCGGCAGATAGTCGAACAGTGTTGCCGTCTCTTCGAAGAAAAGAGGTAAGTAGTATTCGATGCCTGCGGGGGCGACGCCTTCGCCGATATCTCGATACAGCGGCATGCGTGTCAGGTCGCCTTCGAAGCGGGTTCGAAAGCGCCGCTTGAAGAACTGCACGCCTGCGGCGCTCAACGGGAATTCGCGAGCGGGCAGCAGTTTGATCTCTTCGACTTGCTCCGCGGATCGCTGCGTTTCGGCATCGAAGGTGCGCAGAGTGTCTACGTCGTCGTCGAAGAGGTCGATGCGCAACGGCGTGGCGCTACCCATCGGATAGAGATCGATGATCGAGCCGCGCACCGCGAATTCGCCGGGTGCCATCACTTGCGCCGTGCTTGCGTATCCCGCGCTCGCCAGCCGCATGCGGAAGTCTTCGAGATCGAGCTTCATGCCGCGGCGGATCTCGAACGCATGCGCATCGACATATTGTTTGGGTGCGATCCTTTGCAGCACGGTCTCCAAGTCGATGAGCACGATGCCCGATGTCGCGTGCGGTAACTTCGATAGCAGCTTCAGGCGCTGCGACACGATGTCCGGATGAGCCGAGAACAAGTCGTACGGCAGAGTCTCCCATCCCGGAAACGTGTGAACGTCCGCGCTTGTGTAGAACTTCAGCTCATCCTCGAGCTGCGTAAGCTCGCGAGCATTCGAAGTGATGACGACGAGCGGCGCCTGCAATTGTTTGGTTGCGCGAGTGATCCAAAGCGCAGCGGCGGAGCCGTACAGTTGACCCCAGCGGACGAGCGGCTGGGCAGCGGAAGGAAGCAAAGCGTTTACTTTGGTCATCGACAACGGGCTGAAGCAAATGAAAACACTCGGGCAGGCGGCGCAGCCGCCCCGATGGAACGAGAGAGGGTAGCAAAGTCGGGGAAAGAGGGCTTTGGAAATTGGGCTTTGGTCAGAATGAAGATCAGTTGGCCGCTTTTAGCCTGTGTTCGGCTCTCTGGCCAAACGCCCAAAGCCCAACTTACCAAAGCCCGGTCACGTTACCGCGTGACCGAATGAATCACATACTCGTGCTCGAAATAGACGACGAACCCGGGATATTCCCACCGCGTAATGGGCGGTTGGCCGACGGGTGCGGAGCGCTCCGTGGGTGCTCCGTACTTGGCCTCCACTTTGGACATGGTGAGACCGCGCGTCGGGCCGGTCGTGTCCGACGACGTAGGCATATCAAGGGTGTCGGCGATGGCCGAACCGCCCAGCGTCAGCATACCTGCGAACGAAAGTATGAAAGCCCCCATGCGCATTGCAGCTCTCCTGAACCGAGTTTGGCCGGGACTATAGCAAGTCAGGACATAAGGCCCGAAAAGGTCTGACCCAAAACCGGGAACTGGCGCACACAATGCCCTCCGATCGAGCAGCACGCGACTCTTCAATCACTTAACAGTATGCTTGCGCGCTTTACATGCCTCGGTTCGTTCCGGCCATCGCCCAATACCCAACTCCCCATCGCCCTCTTCATGTTTCACCCGCCCGCGCTGTTCATCGGTCTGCGTTACGTCCGTACTCGAAGCCAGGGCTTCTTCGTTTCTTTTATCAGCTGGGTATCGATGTTGGGCGTGTGCGTCGGCGTCGCCGCGCTGATTACGGTGCTATCCGTCATGAACGGATTCGAGGCTGAGCTGCGTGGACGGTTGCTCAGTCTCGCTTCGCACGCGACGCTCTCGGGTCCGCCGGAACGCATGCGTAATTGGCATGAGCTCGCGGCCAAGGCGCGGGCCGTGCCTGGCGTGGTCGGTGCGGCTCCGTATGTAGAGACGCGGGCGATGCTCGGTCGCGGGTTGCAGCTGAGTGGTGCGTTGATTCGAGGCGTCTTGCCTAACGAAGAGAAAGCCGTTTCGGATATCGGCAAGCACATGAAAGTGGGTTCGATGGCGGATCTCGTGCCGGGTGAGCGGCACATGATCTTGGGTGCAGGGCTCGCATGGATGTTGGAAGCGCAAGTCGGGGACGAATTGACGGTATTGATTCCGCAAGTCGCGGATGCGGGTGAGTCGGTGGAGATTCGCCCGCGCATCCAAACGTTCATCGTCAGCGGCATTTTCGAAGTGGGTTCGCAAGAACACGACAACGTGCTTGCGGTCGTGAACATGGACGATGCGGCAGCGCTAGTGGGCACCGCTGGGCTTCCGACCGGTCTCAGACTCAAGTTCGATGACATCTTCGCCGCGCCCGTGTTGGTCGAGCACGTAGCGCAAGCACTCGGCGGCGGATTCGTGACTAGCGATTGGTCGCGCGAGAACGCCAGTTACTTCAGGGCCGTGCGCATCGAGAAGACCATGATGACGTTGATTCTCATGCTGATCGTCGCAGTGGCCGCTTTCAACATCGTTGCCGCGTTGGTGATGGTGGTCAACGAAAAGCGCATGGACATCGCAATCCTACGCACCGTGGGACTCACGCCAGGCAGTGTCATCGCGATCTTCATCACGCAAGGTGTCGTGATCGGTTGGTTCGGTACGCTCCTGGGACTGGCGCTCGGACTCACACTTGCATTCAACGTCGACGTCATCGTGCCGGTGCTCGAGAGTTTGTTTCACATGCACATCATGGACCCGGCCGTGTACTACATCAGCCAAATTCCATCGGAAGTTCACTGGCCGCAAGTGTTCGCTATCGGCGTCACAGCGCTGTTGCTCACCGTCGCTTCGACGATTTATCCAGCCTTGCGCGGCGCGCGGACCGAGCCGGCGGAGGCGTTGAGATATGGGTGAGCTCTACGAACTCTTCATCGGCCGCCGTTATCTGCGTTCGACTCGCGGCAATCGTTTCATTTCGTTCATCTCCGTGACTTCGATGGCCGGGGTGGCGCTCGGGGTCGCGGTGTTGCTCGTGGTCCTTTCCGTGATGAATGGCTTCGAGGCGGAACTGCGTGGCCGCATTCTCAGCATGACTTCGCATGCAACGATCAGCGCATTCGGTGCCGGGCTGTCCGATTGGCAAGAGTTGGAGCAGCGTGTGCGCACTCACCGCGATGTGTTGGGTGCGGCGCCCTACATCGAAGATCAGGGAATGCTCATCGCGGGACATCAAAGCAGCGGTGCCGTCGTGCAAGGCGTATTGCCGGCTCAAGAGAAGGCCGTGTCGCAAATCGCAGAGCGGATGCAGGCCGGCAGTTTCGATGCGCTCGTTCCCGGCAAGTACGGCATCGTCCTGGGGAGCGAACTCGCGAAAGAATTGCACGTGACCTTAGGTGATCACGTAGTCATGGTTATCGCGCAAGGGTCGGTGACTGCAGCCGGTGTGATTCCGCGCATGCGCCGCTTCGAAGTCGTGGGTATTTTTGCAGCGGGCATGTATGAATACGATCGCAACTTCGCTTACATCGAGCTCGGCGATGCAGCGAAGTTGTATCGCATGGGCGATCAAGTCTCGGGGCTGAGACTGCGCCTCGGCGATTTGTTCCGCGCGCCGAGCATCGTGCGGCAGCTTGCGATCGATTTGGGCGGCGGCTATTACATCGACGATTGGACGCGGCGCCACGCGAATTTCTTTCGCTCCATCACGACCACGAAGTCGATCATGTTTTTCATTCTGTTGCTCGTGGTCGGCGTGGCTGCGTTCAACATCGTGGCGACGCTGGTGATGGTCGTAAAGGACAAACAAGCGGATATCGCGATCTTGCGGACTATGGGAGCCACTCCGCGGAGCATCCTTGCCGTTTTCATCACGCAAGGCACGGCCATCGGCATCATCGGCACGTTGGCCGGCGTCGTGCTCGGTGCTCTGGTCGCGACCAATTTGGAATCTCTCATCCATGGACTCGAACACCTCCTCGGCACTCGATTTCTCGACGCCAAGGTGTATTTCATGAGTGATTTGCCGGCGGCATTGGAATGGGCAGACGTGGTGAAAATCTGCGGCACGGCATTCGGCCTATGCCTGCTCTCGACCGTGTATCCCGCCTGGCGCGCGGCTCGCACTCAGCCGGCGCAGGCGTTGAGGCATGAGTGAAATGGAAAAAATGTCTCCAACCGTCCTCTCTTGTTCCCAACTCACCAAAACCTTCCAACAAGGCGACACGCGCGTCGAAGTATTGAAGGGCGTGGACTTGTCGGTGGGCAAGGGCGAACGTGTCTCCATCGTGGGTGCATCGGGCTCGGGCAAGACGACGTTGTTGCAATTGCTGGGCGGGCTCGATTTGCCGAGCGGCGGTACGGTCCACATTGCAGGTCAGGAGGTCAACACGCTCTCGGATGCGGCGCGCGGTGAGTTACGCAACCGCGCACTGGGATTCGTATATCAGTTTCATCATCTGCTTCCTGAGTTCAGCGCATTGGAAAACGTTGCGATGCCGCTGCTCGTGCGGCGTGTTGCGGTGGCTGAGGCGCGGGCAGAAGCAAAGAAGTTGTTGGAACGCGTGGGTCTCGGGGCGCGGCTGGAGCATCGACCCGGTCAGCTTTCAGGCGGCGAACGCCAACGCGCCGCCGTAGCACGTGCACTCGTCACCAAGCCGCTCGTAGTACTTGCAGACGAACCCACCGGAAACCTCGACGGCGCCAACGCCCGTCAAGTGTTCGAACTCATGCTCGAGTTGAATCGCGAATTCGGCACCGCGCTCGTCATCGTCACGCACGCGCCGGAGTTGGCGCGGAGGATGCAGAGAGTGTTGACGTTGACCGAGGGCAGGTTGGTGGAGGAGCAGTAGTCCGCAGTCTGCAGCAAGATTTCAAGATTTAGAGTTAAGCGCTCATCGTTCCTCTAGCTGCGGCCTGTTGACTGCAGACTTCCTCTCCATTCCATTTCTACCCGTTCCGCTAGTTTTACGGTTTGCACGCCCGTTTACGTTCGTGATACTTGAGCACGAGCGTGAGATGCCAGATGGAGCCGAGCACGACATAGCCGATGAGCGCCGTTGCGGTGCCCATGACGAGGCAGCCGAGTAGAAACGGTTTCCACACGGGCAACAGGCCCGTATGTAGCCATTCCCAAGACATCGCGAAGTTGAACCGGTGATGGCGCGTACCGAGGAGGGTCGAGCCCACCCAATAGCACGTCACGAATTGCGGCACGATCGTGAGAGGATTGCTCACAAACACCGACGCGAGCGCAACGGGAATGTTCAAGCGCAGCCACAGTGCGAGCAACGACGCGGTGACGATGTGGATGGGCAAGGGAATGAAGGAAATGAACAGCCCCAAGGCGAACGCGCGCGTGATGTTGCGGCGGTTCACGCTCCAATACGACGGGTCTTCGAGCACGGTCTTGAAGGGTTTCAAGAACCACCGTTTGCTCAATTCATGGCGTCGCCTGTTCAGGCGTTTGATGACGCGTCTCGGCAAAGCTCGGTTAACTCGCGTGAAGGTGGATGGCCGCGCTGTCCGTTGCGGCGTTGGGGGTAGTCGGGCAAGGCACTGATCGAGATTCCGAGTTTTTGAATGGCTCCGCACCTAAGACCGGCGCGGCGGCGAAATTATCCAGGTAAACGCCAAAGTAACGCTAGCTCGGGATCGCAGTTTTACACGAGTTTATGAACTTACGGTGTGCAAGGACGCGCCATGCTGGCATTCGCTGCGGGATTTCTGGCGGGCGACTGTGCGGTTCAACTCACACCGACGTTACCGGCGATTGCATGGTGCGCCGTCCTTGCGGTGGCTGCGGCCATTGCCGGCATGGCGCGCCAATGGTTCCTATGCGCGCTGGGTTGCGGTGCAGGGTGGACGCTAATCGTCGCACATTCAACTCTCGCACAGACGTTGCCCGAGCGTCTGGAAGGGATTCCGATCGAAATCGTGGGTGCGATTGCATCCATTCCGAACGTTAACGAGAGCGGCGTGCGCTTTGTCGTCGATACGAGGGAGCGTAGCGCAGACGTGCCTGCTCACATCGAGCTTACGTGGTTCGATTCGCAAGTTCGAGTTGCACCGGGCGAAGTGTGGCATCTGCGCGTGAAACTTAGGCGGCCACGCGGATTCGCCAATCCCGGAGGATTCGACTACGAGCGGCAACTCTTGAGCGAGCGCATCGGTGCGAGCGGCTACATCCTCGAGAGTTCAGAAAATCGCCGTATCGGGCTGCCACTAAGACGTTATGCGCTTGTTCGCCTGCGCGCAGCGATTGCGCAGCAGCTGAGCGATACGTTGTCACCGAGCACGATGTCGGGATTGATGCGCGGCTTGGCGGTCGGCGATCAACAAGCGATCTCTGCGGATGCGTGGCGTGTGTTCGCGAAAACAGGAACGACGCATCTGGTGGCGATTTCCGGCTTTCATATCGGTGTGGTCGCGGCGTTCGTTGGTGTGCTCTGCGGTGCTCTTGTGCGGTTGCCGCAAGCACAACGGTGGCGTTTGACACGTTGCGACGCTCGGGCCGCGGGTACGATCGTCGGCGGCGCGTTTTATTCGGCACTCGCAGGCTTTTCCGTTCCTACGCAGCGTACGTTGGTAATGCTCTGTGTGTATTTCGCCATGCGCTTGCTGCGTCGTTCCGTTCCTCCATGGCGTAGTTTTGCGCTTGCGCTCGTTGCCATATTGGCGCTCGATCCGCTCGCGCCGCTGCAGATCGGTTTTTGGCTGTCGTTCGGTGCCGTCGGGGTCATTCTGCTCGCAATCGACGGCCGTCTCGCCGTCGCATCCAAATTGCAGGAGCACGTACACATACAGAGCGTCGTGACGATCGGTATTGCTCCCGTTCTCGTGTCCGCATTCGGCAACATCTCGTTGGTCGCACCGTGGGTCAATTTGATTGCGATTCCATTTTTCAGTCTGGTCGCAGTGCCCGGCGTGTTGATAGGCGTGATGCTTCTTGGGATTTGTCCGCCTCTGGGTATGTGCGTGTTGTTGGCTACGGCGCGCGTCTTGGAGTGGGCTTGGCCGGCACTCGATTGGTGTGCGCATTTGCCGCTGGCGTTGTGGTATTTCGCGGAACGGCCGCTGTGGGCTTTGCTGCTGGCATTTGTTGGCGCGGTGCTTTGGGCGACGCCTATAGCGGCGATCCGTTTCGCGGGCGCTGCATTGTGTTTGCCTGTGATCATCTGGCCCGTTCAACAGCTCGAGCCAGGTGCTTTTACGTTGGCCGTACTCGATGTGGGGCAGGGGCTCGCACTGGTGGTTCGCACTCGCTCGCATGTACTCGTCTACGACGCGGGCCCTGCATTTCGCAGTGGACGAGATACTGGCGAACTCGTGGTGGTTCCCTATTTGCACCATCTAGGCGTGACTCGTCCCGATGTACTGGTTTTAAGCCATGGAGATTTGGATCACGTGGGCGGCGCTCGCTCCATGCTTGCGGAAATGGATGTACGGCGACTGCTGCAAGGTCCATCGGTGAAAATTCCCGAACGTCCTGCCGATATCTGCGGGGCGGGCGAGCAATGGTATTGGGATGGTGTGGAATTCACCGTTCTTCATCCTTCCGATGTGCACGATTCGGCGCGCAATAATTCATCCTGTGTGATCGAGGTGCGTAACGCCGGCGGACGCGCTCTGCTCACGGGAGATGTCGAGCGCGAATCCGAAACAGCGCTGCTCGAGCGCGGCGCAATTTCTCACGCGGACATCGTGGTCGCGGCTCATCATGGGAGTCGCACCTCCAGCACGCTCCCTTTCGTGCAAGCCACGCATCCGCAGCATGTGATATTCAGTGCCGGCTGGCGCAATCGTTGGGGCTTTCCCCGTCCAGAGGTGGTGCAACGTTGGCAGGAAGAGGGCGCGACGACCTACACGACGTTCCGTTCGGGCGCGATTGAGATAGAGGTCACACCGCAGGGGATTCGGCATATAGGACAGTATCGGATCGACCATCCGCGGTATTGGAGGCAGTGAGGAGAGGGCGCCCTTCAACCGCTGTCGTGCTCCCAGAGCTGCTACTATTCACGGATCGAATCTGCGCCAAGCGCCAAGCGTCATCATGTTCGAAATCGTCAAGTCCGGCGGCATCGTGATGGTGCCGATCATTTTGAGCTCCGTCATCGCCGCCGCAATCATTTTGGAAAGGCTATGGACGTTGCAGCGCCAACGGGTGCTGCCGAAGGAGCTCACCGAGAAAGTGTGGCGTCTCGTGGAGACGCAGCAACTGCAGGAGAAGCACATCGCTGCGCTTCAACAGAATTCTCCATTGGGGAAGGTGCTCGCGGCCGGGTTGGCCCATCGGCATCGCAATCGGGACATCATGAAGGAAGCCATCGAGGACACTGGACGCCACGTGGTGCACGAGTTGGAAAGATTCTTGAACGCCTTGGGGACCATTGCTTCGATCGCACCGCTCATGGGCTTGCTCGGCACGGTGTTCGGCATGATTCGCACGTTCAACTCGATCACTACGCAAGGTGTGGGCAATCCCGCAGTGCTGGCCGGCGGCATTTCGGAGGCGCTTATCGCTACAGCGGCGGGCTTGACAGTGGCCATTCCGGCCGTGATCGGTTATCGCAGTTTGCGCGGGCGCGTCGATTCGTTGGTGGTCGAGATGGAGAAAGAAGCCATCAAACTAGTGCAGGCCGTAGAAGCCGCGGGCGCGTAACATGGATTTGCGCCGCCGCACAGCTCGGCACGAGGAGCCCGAGGTCATCGTCACATCGTTCATCGATGTGTTGTTGCTGCTGCTGATTTTCTTCATGGTCTCGACGACCTTCGTCGACGAAGCGCGTATGCAGATCCGTTTGCCGGACGCGGCGGCCAAAGCCGATCCCAGTCAAGCGCGCGATACCCTCGAGGTCACCGTCACTCAAGAAGGCACTTATCGCGTGAACGGCAAGTCGATCATCAACGCGAGTCCGCAAACCTTATCTGCGGCAATCGCCAGCGTGGCAGGCGAGCGGCGCGATTTTGCGGTGACCATTCGCGCCGATGCTCGTACCACGCATCAGTCCGTCGTGACCGCCATGGATGTGCTTGGACGATTGGGTTTCAAGGCCATCAACATCGCTACCATCAACGAACCCGCGGCTGCTGTGCCCGCGCGCACCCAGTGAACGACAAGACCAAACTTCCGACAGGCGCTTGGCCGACGTATCTGCGTTTGCTCGGGTATCTGCGCCCGCACTGGGGCATGTTTGCGTTCGGCATCTTTGGAATGGCGATTTACGCCGCCACCAATACGGCGCAAGCCTATTTCGCCAAGGTATTTCTCGACGGCGCCTTCTTGCATCACGACAAGCGCATGGTGTGGTTCGTTCCGCTCGCGCTCGTCGGATTGTTCATTGCCCGCGGCATCGGCGACTTCATCCAAACGTATTGTCCCGGCTACGTCGGGCGCCAAATCGTCAAGCAAATGCGCGCGCAAGTGTTCGATCATTTGATGCGCTTGCCGCTGTCCTATTTCGATCGCAGTGCCTCGGGCGTGTTGCTGTCGCGGCTCACGTTCAACACCGAGCAAGTCGCGCAAGCGACCACGGATTCGATCGCCGTGTTCGTGGGGGACTCGCTAACCATCGTCGGATTGTTTGGATATCTGTTCTATCTCAACGTCAAACTCACACTGATTGCACTCATCGCCGGTCCCATCATTGCGTGGCTCATCACGTTGGTGAATCGGCTGTTCCGTCGTTATAGCCGGCGCATCCAGAACTCCATGGGGGATGTTACGCGCGTCGCCAAAGAAGCAATCGAAGCTCCGCGCGTGGTGAAGATCTTCAATGCGGAGCAGTACGAGAGCGCGCAATTCGAGACGGCCAACGAGCGCAATCGGCGTTCGCACATGAAGCTTCTAATGACCAAGGGACTTTCCGGTCCCGTAGTGCAACTGATTGCCGCCGCGGGTTTGGCCGTGGTTCTTTATATCTTGATCGTCGATGCGGTGGCCGGGCGTCTCACGGTGGGTGAGTTCACGTCGTTCATTGCAGCGTTGATGATGCTGACCGCGCCATTGCGCAGGCTGGTGAATGTCGCCGGGCCGTTGCAGCAAGGCATCGCCGCCGGCCAGAGTATTTTCGAGCTGCTCGACATACCCATCGAAATGTCGAGCGGCAGTCATACGATCGCGCGTGCCAAGGGCAACGTGCAATTTCGCGACGTGAGTTTTTCCTATCAAAGCAGAGCAGGCGCACTGCAGGGGATTGCGCTCGATATCAACGCCGGCGAGACGATTGCTATCGTAGGCAGATCCGGTAGCGGCAAGTCGACATTGGTAAGCTTGCTGCCGCGCTTTTACGATGCATCGGGTGGCGCGGTAATGCTCGATGGCGTGGACGTTCGCGACTACGACTTGGTGAATCTCCGAAATCAAATCAGCTTGGTGAGCCAGGAAGTCGTGCTGTTCAACGACACGATTCGCAGCAACATCGCTTTCGGGAGCAACTTGACTGCAACGGTCATCGAACAAGCGGCCAAGGCTGCACACGTACTCGAATTCGTGAAAGATCTTCCGGAAGGTCTGGACACCATGGTCGGTGATCGTGGAGTGTTGTTGTCAGGAGGGCAGCGCCAGCGCATCGCGATTGCGCGCGCATTGGCCAAGAACGCGCCCGTCTTGATTCTCGACGAAGCCACATCTGCATTGGATACGGAGTCCGAGCGCACGATTCAAGGAGCATTGGAGCAACTCATGCACAACAGAACCACGCTGGTGATTGCGCATCGCTTGTCCACGGTCGAGAACGCCAGCCGTATCGTGGTACTCGACGGCGGCCGTATCGTCGAGATCGGTACGCACGCGGAGCTGCTCGCCAAGAACGGCTACTACGCGGCGTTGCACCGGATGCAGTTCAATGCGTAAAGAAGAGTCGGCAGTCGGCGGTCGGCAGTCGGCAGTCAGAGAGGTGCGTTGCAGCCTCTTTCTGGCTACAGCCTACAGCCTACAGCCTACAGCCTAAGTTCCCGTGTCTCTCGCTGCCCGCCTACAAAGAGCGTGGTATTCGCCACGACGCAGTGGGCTCGCTTTTCTGCTGGCTCCGTTGTCCGTGCTATTCGGTTTCATCGTGCGAGCACGGCGCGCTGCGTATGCAACAGGCCGTCTGGCTGCACGTCGGGTCGCGAAACCGGTCATCGTGATCGGCAACGTAACGGTAGGCGGCACGGGCAAGACTCCTTTCGTGATTTGGCTTGCCAATATGCTTGCCGGACGCGGCCACCGTGTTGCTATCGTGACGCGCGGTTATGGCGGCAATTCCAAAACTTGGCCGCGAGAAGTGACTGCAGACAGCGATCCACGCGATGTGGGCGACGAACCCGTGCTCATGGCGCAGAAGACAGCGGCGCTCGTCATTGCGGACCCGGATCGCGTGCGCGCAGCGGAACAAGCGATCGCGCGGGCTGCGGATGTGATTCTGAGCGACGATGGATTGCAGCACTATCGATTGTTTCGTGACGGCGAGATCGTCGTGGTCGATGGTGCGCGTGGATTGGGCAACGGCCGTATGTTGCCGGCGGGTCCTTTGCGGGAGCCGAGCAATCGATTGGCACAGGTCGATTTGATTCTCGTCAATCGCCGTGACGAGAAGATGCTCGAACTGGAATTCCCAGCGCGCGTACCGAGCGTAGAGTTTCGCCTGTTTGCGATGAATGCACGTTCCATGTCGAGCGGTGCAACACGCGAACTCGAGTCGTTTCGCCAGTTGAAGATTCACGCAGTCGCGGGCATCGGTCATCCGCAAGCATTTTTTCAAGCATTGCGGGCCGCCGGTTTGCACATTGTAGAGCACGCGTTTGCAGATCATGCCGATCTGCAGCCGGCCGATTTGGACTTTGGCGACTCCGCGCCGGTCCTGATGACGGAGAAGGATGCTGTCAAATGCAGACGGTTTGCCGACGGTCGGTTTTGGACGGTACAAGCGGAAGTCCAGCTCTCGAAGCAGCATCAAACTCGGATACTCTCGATCGTCGATGGAATTCTGGAGCGGCACCGGCAGCGCACGGCGGTGCAACAGTAACGGCGCTTGCCGCAGATGCCTCACAAAAACGTAGAATGCCGCATGGATACCAAACTCCTCGACATCCTCGCGTGCCCCATTTGCAAGGGCCCGCTGCGCTACGCCAAGCACGAAGAACAACTCGTCTGCCGCGCCGATCGACTCAGCTTCCCGATTCGCGACGGCATACCCATCATGCTGGAAGACGAAGCCAAACAACTCTCGGCGGAAGATCCGTTGTTGAAGAATGAATAGTGGTCTACGGTCTTCGGTCTCCAGTCTTCGGCCAGAGCTTTGGTGTCCTGGCATAAGCGTAATTTTCTGGCTGAAGACCGTAGACCGTAGACCGTAGACCTGACTCCATGCCTTTCCACGTCGTCATCCCTGCGCGCTACGCATCCACACGGCTGCCGGGCAAACCGTTACTCGAGATAGCCGGCAAGCCCATGGTGCAATGGGTTGTCGAGGCGGCTGCACGCTGTGGGGCAGGGGAGATCGTGGTTGCCACGGACGACGAGCGCATCGCACGAGCGGTGCATGATCCCCGCCGTCCGAGTGAACCCATTGCATTCATGACCGCCGCGCATCACGCGTCCGGAACGGATCGCATCGCTGAAGTGACTGCGCGGAAGGGATGGGGTGCAGCGACCGTCGTCGTGAACGTTCAAGGTGACGAGCCGCAAATTCCGCCGGAGGTGATCGATCAGGTTGCTGCGTTGCTCGAATCGGATGCACGTGCGCACATGGCGACACTTTGTACTCCGATTACGAGTCTGCAAGAGTTCTTGGACCCGAACGTGGTGAAGGTGGTGGCTGCGGACAATGGTGACGCGCTGTATTTCAGCCGGGCGCCGATTCCGTGGTCGCGCGATACCGCTAAAGCTGGGATGGCAAGCCAAACGCAATTTGCCGGCGCACAGCGTCATTTGGGGATCTACGCGTACCGCGCGGAAGTGCTGCAAACATTGACGCGCTTGCCTGCGAGCACGCTCGAAATCACCGAAAAGTTGGAGCAATTGCGGGCGCTACAGGCCGGCATGCGAATCAAAGTTGCGGTGGCGGCCACAGTGCCGGGGCCGGGGATCGACACGGCCGAAGATTTGGAACGCATTCGGCAAAATCTGGCGAATCGATCCGCGTGATTTGCGCGGAGCGCTTGTATGATGCGCCGGCCGATCGCCGGCCAAGGTTTCAGGAGTCAAGGGTCGAATGAAAACGTTTCGCGGACGCACCTTCAACGGTCAGCGCGTATTGCTCGACGGCAAGCAGTTCATCGAATGCACGTTCACGAATTGCACGCTCGTCATCGAGGGCAAAGCATTGTTCCAGATGGAGCGCTCAAACATCGATGCAGATTGCAAGCTGGCAGTGGAAGGCGAGGGCAAGAATACCCTCGATATGTTGAAACTCATGTTGTACGGCGGCGGCTGGTTGGCCGAGGTTGCCGATGCAGTGCTCAACAAAGTGCGCGAACCTCCGCGCTACGTGACCAAAGACCAACCTGATACGGGGAAATGAGATGTTGAAGCACAACACCTATTTCGACGGCGCGGTGCAGAGCCTGAGTTTCGAGCGCAACGGCCTCAAGGCGACCGTCGGCGTCATCGATGCCGGCGAATTTCACTTCAACACCGCAGCGGCAGAACGTATGACAGTGGTCAGCGGCGCGCTTGCCGCGAAACTGCCGGGGCGCGATTGGCAGGTCTATTCCGCAGGAACTTACTTCGAGGTTCCCGCTGCGAGTGGCTTCGATGTGCGTGCGGAAGGCGGACCGGCGGCGTATTTGTGTGAGTTCTTAAGCTAGCAAGCTAGCTTGCTAGCCGGGCTAGCTGGCAGTGGGTAGCTGCCAACCGCAACCGTTACTCTGAGGCATCCACATGCGTGTCGTGTTTGTCTGCCTAGGGAATATTTGTCGCTCGCCGAGTGCCGCAGGCGTGTTCCAACACGTGCTTGCCGCGCGTGCACCATACTTGTCTGTGGAAGTCGATTCGGCAGGTACGCACGACTATCATGTGGGCGAACCGCCGGATCGTCGTGCTGTCGAGGCAGCGCGTCGTCGTGGCGTGGACCTGAGCGGATTACGGGCGAGGCAAGTGATGCCCATCGATTTCGAGCGATTCGACTACGTGCTCGCCATGGATCGGCAGAATCTCGAAATTCTGATGGAACGCGCGCCGCCGCAGTATCACGAGCGTATCCAACTCTTCATGGATTTTGCGCCCGATGCATATGCACGTGAAGTGCCCGATCCGTACTACGGCACCGCGAATGGCTTTGAAGAAGTGTTGGACTTACTCGAGCAAGCCTCGGAGGGCTTGCTGCGAGAATTGCTCGATCGGAATGTTCGCGATAGCAAGTAACAAGGCCGGAGACCGCATGCGCAGTTCTCCGGCCAATGACTGACTGCTAACCGCCAACCCTCACTCGTCTCGACCCGGTCCCCAAGACGAGCCTGATGCGCTTGGGGCCGCCGAAGACCACACCGTCACAGTCTTGTCCGGCGCCGCGCTGGTTGGAGGCGAGCCGTGACTTTCGGCAGGCCGATGCCCCTCGAAAGCAGCGACTGACTCCGTACGTGCGTGTCCGCCATCGGACGGTGGGCTGGAAGAAATTGCGGGCGGTGACGATTCCGAACCGCCAGGCGTCGCTGCTCCTTCCGCATGTTCGTTGGAACCTTGGACGTGACCGCCATGCTCGTCACGGCCGCGGCCGCCACGGCCTCTGCGTCGCCGTCCACGGCGTGAAGAACGACGCTCGCCACCACGAGCTCCATCGGCTCCGCCATCGTCCGGCCTTTGCGAACCCGACGTTTGCAGCGCAGGCGTAGCTTGAGCTGCAGCTGCAGGTTGTTGAGACGGACGCTGTTGCTCGCGTTCACGGCGATGATCGTGATCACGCTGCGGGCGGTCATGACGCTTTTCGTTTGGAGCAGTGTTACTGCGTTCGGCACCCGCCGAGCGTTGCTCGCCTCGATTCTCGGAGCGCTCGAAGCCGCGATCGCGCCGTGAGCGGTCCCGGTCGCGTCGTTGGTCGCGGCCGCGATGATCGCGATGACGTTCCTGTTCACGACGCCCCGATTGCGTGCGGACGTTCTTATCCTGTTTCGGTTTGGACGCTCCGGTGCCGAAAAAGAAGCGCCACAGACGTACGAAGATGCCGATCTGCTCCTGCGGCTTCGCTCGTGCTTCTTGCTCGAGCGCAATGCTTGCAGGCACGGGTGCGGACGGCGTGATCGTGGTAACGAGAGGTGTCGGCGCGGCCGGTTTCTTGTCCTTGCTCGCCACCGTCGCGTCTACCGTGGGCTGTATAGCGATTTGATGACTGACAACGGCGTTTTCGAGCAGCAAAGTCTCGTCGTCGCGGATACGGCGGATTTCATAGGCCGGGGTTTCAAGGTACTTGTTGGGCACGAGTACGATGTCCACGTCGCCTTTCGATTCGATGGAATTGAGCCACTCGCGTTTCTCGTTCATGAGATACGTGGCTACATCCACCGGCAACTGAGCAATCACTTTGGCAGTGCGCTCTTTGCGGGCTTCTTCGCCGATGAGTCGCAGAAGCGCTAGCGCAAGCGATTCGACACTGCGGATCGTACCCATGCCGGTGCATCGCGGACATACGATGTTGGTGGATTCGCTGATGGACGGCCGCAGGCGCTGCCGCGACATCTCCAACAAACCAAAGCGCGAGATCTTGCCGATCTGAATACGCGCGCGGTCCTGCTTCACGGCATCGCGCAGTCGATCCTCGACGGCGCGCTGGTTTTTTTGCGACTCCATGTCGATGAAGTCGATGACGATGAGACCGCCGATATCGCGCAACCTGAGCTGCCGTGCGATTTCATCCGCCGCTTCCAGGTTGGTGTTGAGAGCGGTGGCTTCAATGTCGCTGCCGCGGGTCGCCCGCGCAGAGTTGATGTCGATCGAGACCAGCGCCTCGGTGTGATCGATGACGATCGAGCCGCCGGAGGGCAGATTTACGGTGTGCGAATGAGCCGACTCGATTTGGTTTTCGATCTGGAAACGGGTGAAGAGCGGCACTTCGTCCTGGTAGAACTTGAGCTTGCGCAGGCTCGCAGGCATGAAGCGCTGCATGTATTCCTGGCCTTCCGCAAAGACATCCTGCTTATCGACCAGGATTTCTCCGATGTCGTCGGACAGGTAATCGCGCAGGGCGCGGATGATCGCCTTCGACTCTTGGTAGATCAGAAATGGCGCAGAGCGTCCTTCCGCGGCTTGAGTAATGGCTTTCCATACGTCTTGCAGGTTGGTGAGATCCCACTGCAGTTCCTCAGGATTTCGCCCGACGCCAGCCGTACGCACGATGGCGCCCATGCCGTCCGGAATGACGACTTGATCGAGCGCTTCGCGGAGCTGTTCGCGGTCCTCGCCTTCGATGCGTCTCGAGACGCCGCCTGCGCGTGGGTTGTTCGGCATCAACACTAGGAAGCGGCCGGCCAAGCTGATGAAGGTGGTGAGGGCGGCGCCTTTGTTGCCACGCTCTTCTTTTTCAACCTGAACCAGCAGCTCCTGTCCTTCGGAGACGAGCTCTTTGATGTTGAAGCGGCCGCCGGAGGGCGCGGCTTTGAAATATTCCTTGGAGATTTCCTTTAGCGGCAGGAAGCCTTGGCGCTCCGCGCCGTAATCGACGAAGCAAGCTTCGAGGCTGGCTTCGACGCGTGTGATACGGCCTTTGTAGACGTTGGCTTTTTTCTGTTCGCGAGAGGGTATTTCGATATCGAGGTCGTAAATTCGTTGTCCATCAACCAGAGCAACGCGCAACTCCTCGTCTTGGCTTGCATTGACGAGCATTCTTTTCATGAGGCCCTTCTTCTATTACGTAGGGGGCCACCGAAATGCGCACGGCGGGCGCTATTGAGAGGCGGGAGGATGGAGTGCGGTGAATATACATTCGCTGAAGTCCGGCGGGCGCTCGGCTAAGGAAGATTGTTAACATCCTCACTTCCAAGCGCGCCTTTGTATCCTGCCGATCTAAAAACGGCCCACTCGGTGCGTTTGAGCCGACCCGAATCCCGAGTTGCGGTTTCGGCATCGGCTTTCCTGGCGGCCGAGCGATGGCCCGAGCTGTCGGCCAAATTATCTGGGCCGGGTGACTCGGAACCAACTAAGATGCGGCGCCCAGTCGGGCTTCGCCTCAGGGCCGCCGCGCATACGTCACGTTCCGGAGCCGCGAAACTGTCGCTCAAACTCCCCGGAACATGCCGAATTCGAGCCGGACTATAACAGCGCACCTCCATGCAAACAATGGCTTACGTCAAACTCTGGATTCCCGATGAGCCATAGCGAGAACGCCGACACCGGCAAACGTGGCAGCGTGAGCTATGTCGATGCCCGCGAGGGAGACGCCGGTCAGCGTATCGACAACTTTCTAATACGTGTATTGAAGGACGTTCCCAAGAGCCGCGTCTATCGGCTCCTGCGTAAGGGAGAAGTTCGTGTGAACGGCCGTCGGGCCAAGCCAGAACAGCGTCTGGCCGAGGGCGACCGGGTCCGCATCCCTCCCGTGCAGGCTCAGGAAACCAAAGGGCCGCCGCCGGCTTCACGCTCGCTGCAACAACTCATCGCTCAATCCATCCTCTATGAGGATCGAGACCTGCTCGTCGTGAATAAACCGGCGGGAGTAGCTGTGCACGGCGGTAGTGGGCTGGCACATGGGGTCATTGAAGCCTTGCGCGCGGCTCGGCCGGAACTCGATGAACTGGAACTCGTACACCGATTGGATCGGGAGACGAGCGGCTGTTTGTTGCTGGCGAAGCGGCGCCCGGTCCTGCGGGAGCTGCATGCAATGCTGCGCGAGCGGGAAATGGACAAGCAGTACTTGGCGCTCGTCGCGGGGCACTGGAGCTTAGGCAAGAAGAAGATGGACATGCCGCTCAAGACCAACCTCAAGCAGGGAGGCGAGCGCATGGTTCGCGTTCATCCCGACGGCCAGCCGTCGTTGAGTCTATTCAAGCCCGTTCAATTCTTTGGACGGACGGCGACATTGATGGAAGTCAGCATTGGCACCGGACGGACCCACCAGATCCGAGTCCATGCGGCCCATGCCGGACATCCTATCGCCGGTGACGACAAATACGGCGATCGCGAAGTGAACGAGAAACTGCAGGCATTCGGTTTGAGACGAATGTTTCTGCACGCCCAGTCGCTGTCGTTCAAGCGCCCGCATACGGACGAGATTTTCAGCATCAATGCGCCGCTGGACGATGAGCTGCGTGCAGTGATTGATGCTCTCGAGGAACGTGCAACTCGCAAGTCCGCCGGAAGTAAGACCCGACGTTAGGGAATGGCTAAGCCGGTTTGTCTTAGCGTCTCGGCCAACCAGACGAGCGGTA
>Ga0068855_100001619_pt1 | contig 28243 bp, 22 predicted proteins | sample KBSCornC52_FD_66592 | JGI IMG/M metagenome (GOLD analysis project Ga0068855, IMG submission 66592) | Corn rhizosphere microbial communities from Kellogg Biological Station, Michigan, USA - KBS Corn C5-2 | ecosystem: Host-associated > Plants > Roots > Rhizosphere > Soil ... | reverse complement strand
ATGGCAACATGAAGAGCGTGCGTATCGCCCTCGAGGAAACGCCGCCGGCGGTGAATGCCGCCATCGTGCAGGAAGCCGGCAGCGGGAAACTGAAGGAGATCACCAAGTCCTTTGACGAAAGCGCCGAGGCCTATGATGTGACTCTCATTCGCGATGGCAAGGAACGCGATTTCACCGTGGTAGGAGGGGGCAAGCTGGAGCGGCGGCAGCTCTTTCTCGAGGAACTCGCGGCGCCAGCGCAGGCCACGATCAAGCGCGTCACGGCCAAGGGTATGATCCTGCGCATCGACCAGATGTTTCACTTCAAAAAACCTGGCTTCCACATGGAGGTCGAGAGCCTGGTGGACGGGAAGCAGTACGACTTCAGCGTAGGCCCGAATGGGCAGTTCCTCGGCGTGGACAAACCGTGACCGCACCGCTTTCCTCCTTTTCATTCCATGGGCGGACTCGTCGATAACAGCCGCAACGGCCGCAGCCGCAGGCCGGAGACGTGGCTCGACTCGTGCCCGGATTTTTCGCGGCCGATTTGTGGCGAGTTGCAGGAGCTCTTCGTCCGCTGGGAGCCGGACCTCACGGAATCCGTCAAGTGGGCTGCGCTCTGCTTCCATGGACGCAAGATGGTGTGCGCCTTGGGCGCGTTTCAGAAGCACGTGAGCATCGTCTTCTTTCGCGGCACCGAACTGCCCGATCCGGCGAAGCTGTTCAATCAAGGCGAGGGCAATACCAATCTGCGGACCATTCAGATCAAGACGCTGAAAGAATTCGAGAAGCTGGATCGCCCGGCGCTCAAGCGTCTGCTCCATGCCGCCGTGGAGCTCGATGCGCAGGTGGATATTCCGCCACTGCCACCGCGCAAACGTGCGCCGTGGCCGGTGCCGCCTTTCTTCACGAAAGCGTTGAAGGAGCACAAAAAGGCGGCGGCGTTTTTCGCGTCGTTGGCGCCGACTTATCAGCGCGAATATATCGTGTGGGTCAGCACGGCGAAGCGCGAGGAAACGCGCGAACAGCGCCTCACGCAGACCCTCGCGGCGCTCAACGCCGGACGGAAATGGGCGGAGCGGAAGAAGGCGTGAGGCGCGCGGAGGGATGCGCTCCTGTGCGGGCCCCAATTTTTGGGGGGCAAAGAGCGATGCGCGCATCGCCTTTCCTGCCACCTTCGGCCAGGAATATTTGGGAACGCGCAGGAGCGCATCCCTCCGTTGCGCGTTCCGCTTATCGCGAGACCGTGGGATACCGCACGTCCTTCGCCAGCGGCTTCGAGGTCGTTCCCGCGGGCAAGGTCATCCGGTAAAGCGCAGCGGCCTTTTCCCCGGCCGCCTGGCTGAGGAAGAGCACCGTCGAGTTATCCGCCCAGCACCCATCCCAGCCGAACAACTTCTTCGGCGTAATGCGCGTACCTTTCCTCGACGCGAGATCCAACGTCCACAACGCCGGCAGTGGGCCGTCCCAGTCCTTGCGATGCGCTTCTTCGCCCATGTCGATGCCGAGGAGCAGCTTCTGCCCATCGGGTGAAACGTCGATGCGTCCGTCGCCGCTCATGTCGCCATTGGGAATGCTCTTCTTGATATCCCATTGTTCCAGCGTCGCGCCGTCGAGGCCGAGGCGGTAGATGTTCTTCATGTCCTGGGCGAAGAGCGACTTGCCGTCCGGCGACCAGCACGGGGAATAGAGCGTGCTTTCGGTGTTCTTCGATTTCCGGAGGTATTTGAAGCCGGTGCCGTCGGCATTGATCAGGCCGAAGTGCCAGTTGTGGCCATCGTAGAGCGTGAAGGCGATGTGCGTGCTGTCCGGCGACCATCGCGGATAGTAGGCATTGTCGCCCGGCACGTCCTTGAACACCGTTTGCTTGCCGCTGGCCAATTCCACCACGGCGATGTGTCGCGCCCACGCTGTCTTGCCCGTCTGCTCTTCGGTGTTGAAGGCGACGCGGGTGCCGTCGGGCGAGATGTCGGGGAAAAGACCGGTCGCGATTTTCTTCGCACCGCTACCGTCGAGGTTGGCCACCCAGACCCGCCGATCCTTTTCGTAAGCGAGCTTTCGTGGGGAATCTTCCGCGGCGACCGTCAGGACGCCGCACAACAGGACGGCAAGAATGCGGAGGGGGGACATGCCGGGGAAAGATAGCCGGGCCACGCCGGGAACGAAGCCAAAAGGCAGCGGCGGCGCATTGGCATTACCCACATCTTTTTGAAGTTTCTGCAAAGAGGAGATTGGCCCGCGAATCACACGGATGACACAAATGAAATCCTTTCCAATTCGCGTTATCTGAGTGATTCGCGGGCTCCTCCGTTGCCTTTTTGAGACGTGGGTAATGCTTAGGCCGGCGCCCCTCCGACGGTCGCCGGCGGTTACCGATCGGATCTTTACCCACATCTTTGAACGCCGCTACAGCTGGCGTTCCTGGGAGCGGCGATCTCCAGGTCGCCGACCGAAATCAACGCGCGCAGCGCCACATCTTTCGGAGCATCGCTACGCGACGCAGGGCGACCTGGAGATCGCCCCTCCCAGAGAGGTCGTAGCCGCATCTCCACTGACTCGTCTTTCCAAGTCAATCCTGCCAAAGTGACGCGGGCAAAGATCAGGTCACAACCCACCGATACAGCAAGGCCGGCGGTCAGCGTGAGACGCTGGGGTTCTCGGCGTTTTTCAACACGACCTCGCGTTTCTTGCCGTCGAGCGAGAGGCGGTAAATGGAGCGTTGCCGCGATTTCGGCGGCTGCACATTGCACAGGATCTCGCTCTCGCTGACCCACGCGGGATTCCAGCCGTAGAAGCCCTTCGGCGTAATGCGCGTCGGCTTCATCGTGGAGAGATCGAGCGTCCACACCGCGGGCGGCGGGCCGTCCCAATCCTTGCGAGCGGTGTTCTCATCCATGTCCGCATCGACCAGCAATGTGTGCCCATTCGCACCGATGGAAAACTGCTGGCCGCTATTGAACGACGCATTCGGCACGAGCTTGTCCACCGGACGCTGATCCTTCACCGTGCCGTCGAGCGCGAAGTGGTAGAGCGTATCGAGATCCTGCGCGTAGAAGCTCTCGCCATCCGGCGTCCAGGCCACGGAGTTCAGCGCCGCGGTACCGATTTTGGCTTCGGCTCGAAGTAGTGGAAGTGCGCGCCGTCCGCGTCGATAAACGCCAGCCGCCACTCCTGCTTCTTCCTTACAAAACCTTTGTTAAACCCAGAGGGGGCGCGGCAAAACCGCAATCAAAGAAGAATTTTAAACGCAGAGGCCGCAGAGACGCAGAGGAAAGGCGTTCGCTTTTCGGGAAACGGATCGCTGCGGAATTGTAGGGCGGCCATCCTGGCTGCCGTTCGCCTACATCGGCGGCTACAACACGCCTTGGCGGCACCCTCCTCTATTCGCGTCCATTGGCCTTCATTCGCGGTTCAAAGAATCCGGGCGGACGCGCGAACCAAAACTTCCATCGATAGAGGGAAAATGGACCACTGATTTCACGGATTTCACGGATTGAAGAATCTGTGTCGCTACGGACTCTGAATCCGTGCAATCCGCGTAATCCGTGGTCAGAAACCTGGGCGTTTTGAAGTGGGCGGCGACGGAGCGCCGGCCCTCCAGTTAAATGCGTTCGAGCTTGCCGGTGCTGTCACCGAGTTTGTCCGCCTTCACGCCCATGCGATCGAGGAGCGAGAGGTAGAGATTGGTCATCGGCGTTTCCTTTTCGAACTGCACGTGACGGCCTGGCTTGAGGGTGCCGCCGCCGCCGCCGCAGAGGAGCACCGGCAGGTTGTGATGCTGGTGCGCATTGCCGTCGGCGATGGCGCTGCCGACCACGATCATCGAGTTGTCGAGGACCGTGCCGTAGCCCTCTTTCATCCCTTGCAGCTTTCCGAGGAAATAGGCCACCTGCTCGACGTGGAATTTGTTGATCTGCGCGATCTTTCCCATCTTCTCGGGGTTGTTGCCGTGGTGCGAGAGATCGTGATGTCCTTCGTTCACGCCGATGAACGGATAGGGCCGGTTGCTGCCCTCATGCTGCACCATCATCGTCATGATGCGCGTCGAATCCGTCTGCATGGCCAGGGCCATGAGATCGTACATGATCTTCACGTGATCGACAAACTCAGTAGGAATGCCTTCCGGCTTTTCCATGGCCGGCTTGGGCTTGCTGGCCTGTTGGGCCTGGAAGCGCGCCTGTTGTTGAATGGCGACCTCCGTTTCCCGCAAGCCGGTGAGATACTCGTCGAGCTTGTGCCGATCAGTCGTGCCGAGGTTTTTCTGGAAGGCCTTCGCATCTTCCGCGACGACGTCGAGGATCGAGCTGCGGCAGCTCTCACGCAGGGCGCGGCCGGCGACGAGATCGGGATCCTGGTCTTCCGTGGAGAAGAGACGTTCGAAAATCAAACGTGGGTCGCCAATCGGCGGCATGGGCTGGTTCTCGTTACGCCAGGAGAGATTGTTTTGATAGGCGCAGGCATAACCCGAGTCGCAGGCACCGGCCTGGCGGAGCGATTTCTCGCAGCTCAGCTCGATGGAAGGCAGCCGGGTGTTTTTGCCGATCTGCATGGCCGCGACCTGGTCGACGGAAACGCCGACCGAGATATCCGCGCCCGCCGTCTTGCGCGGATGCACACCGGTGAGGAAGCACGAGTTGGCGCGCGCGTGATCGCCCGCCCCGTCGCCCAAGGCCCGCGCCTGCACATGTGCGAGACCGCTGAGCACCGAGACCTGCTTTTGCACCGGCGCGAGGGGCGCCAGCGTGGGAGAAAGCTCAAACCGGTCGCCGACCACCTTGGGCGTCCAGGTCCCCATATCCATGCCATTCGGCAGATACATGAAGACCATCCGGCGCAGGCCGCCATTGGGCAGCGCCGCGGCCTTCATCACACTCGGCAGCATGCACTCGAGAAAAGGCAGGGCCATGGTGATGCCAAGGCCGCGAAGAAAGGTGCGCCGGGGCAGATAGATGGATCGGTTCGGGATGTGCATATCAGGGTTGGGTTGCTGATTTCGTGGCCGCGATCGGGGCCAGCGTAGAACTGGCACCCGCGGAGGGCAATGCCGCAGTGACCGGCGCGGACACCGGCAGGGCAGCAGTCTTTTTGGCTTCGTTAAATTTGCGGTGGTCGCCTTCGCCACGACGCATTTGGAAGGGCACGCTGTCGACCACTTCCATGACGAGGTTGGAGAAATTCGGGTTCTTTTCCAGCGAGGCGGAAATCTTCTCGATGGTCACCCGGTCGTAGTATTCCAAGCCGCGGCCGAGCGCGTAGGTGAGCATCTTTTCCGAGATGCAGCGGAGGAAATCCGGGCGTTTGGTGGTGAGCAGGATTTTTTGCAGCTCCTCGGGGCCGGCAAATTTCTCCCCGCTGACGAGCTGGCCGGTGGGGTCGATCGCCGCGCCGTCATCCTGCGTGCGGCGCATGCCGATGCCATCGAATTGCTCGAGGCCAAACCCGATGGGGTCCATGCGGGCATGACAGCTCGCGCAGACCGGATCGGTCCGATGCTGCTCCATCTTCTGGCGCAGCGTGCCGTGCAATTCGGCGCGCGCCTTGTCGTCGAGATCGGGGACCTGCGGCGGCGGCGGTGGCGGCGGCGTGCCGAGGAGATTTTCCAGCACGTACTTGCCGCGCTTCACCGGCGAGGTGCGCGTGGGGTTCGAGGTAATGGTGAGATAACTGCCCTGGCCGAGAATGCCCCCGACGCGATCCGCCGGCAGCGGCACTTTCACGAAGGCCTCACCTTCCACGCCCTGAATGCCGTAGTGCCGTGCGAGGCGCTCGTTCACGAAGGTGTAATTCGCGCCGATGAAATCGAGCACCGAACGGTCCTCGTGCATGATCGTCTCGAAGAGCATTTCTGTCTCGCGCTCCATGGCCGTAGCCAGCGCCTGATCCCACCCGGGGAAGGTCTTCGCATCGGGTTGCACCAGCTTGAGGTTGCGGATTTGCAGCCATTGGCCGCCGAAGTTTTCGACCAGCGCCGACGATTTCGGATCGGCCAACATGCGCTTCACCTGCGCGGCCAGATTCTTGCGCAGCGTGCCATGCTCGGCCTCGGAAAAGAGCTCGTCGTCCGGCATGGTACTCCACAGGAAATAGGAGAGCCGCGAGGCCAGGGCGTATTCGGTGATCTGCGTGGCGACTTGCGGGTTATCGGGCTGCGACTGCAATTCGCCGCGGAAGAGGAAGTGCGGCGAGACAAGGATCGCGGTCAGGGCGGTCTGCACGCTCTGCTCGAAGTTCCCGCCCTTGAGGCCCGCCTGCTTGTAAATCCACATGAAGCGGTCGACCTCGGTATTGGAGAGTGGCCGGCGGAAGGCGTGCGTGCCGAAATTCTGGATGATCGCCCGGGCCGCGAGTTCGAGCTTCGGTTGACCGCCGCCGGCCTTGAAGATGCGATATTGCGACTCCGGCGCTTTCACCGGCTGCGGCGGGGAGAGGAGGAGAATCTGCCGGACGGTGAAGGTCCGCTTGTCTTCTTTTTCTCCCTTGTCCCCGCCCTTTTTGGCGTTGGTCGTGCTGGCGGTCTTCATCTCGCCGCCGGCCATGGGATTGGCCACGTGCATCATCAGCGTGTGCTCGCCCGGCTTGGCGATTTGCAGCACGCCCTTGACCTGTTCCTTGAAATCCTTGCGGCCCGAAAGTTCGATCGTGCGCAGCGATTGTCCATCCAGCTTCCACTCGAGCTTCGGCGCTTCGCCGCCGACCTTCTGCGACTCGACGACGAGCTTCACGTCGTATTGGCCGGCCGCCGGCAGGTCGAGTTTCACCGTCGACTCGGCTTCGTCGATCTTGCGGGAGATGGAGGTGGTGCCGGTCTTCGGCCCGCCTTCGATCTTGAAGAGATCGACGTAGATTTTCTCCGGGCGCGGCTTGTGATCGTTGAGGATCGCCATGCTCATGACCTTCTCGGCGGCGCTGAGGTACCGCTCGAAAAGCACGGGCGGCAGGGTCAACACGTCGCCGATGTCATCGAAGCCATAGCCCGAATCGTCCGCGGGAAAATCGTCCGCCGGCTCGAAATCGACGCCGATTAAATCGCGGATGGTGTTGTTGTATTCCGCGCGATTGAGGCGGCGAATGGTCACCCGGCCCGGATCGGGACGATCGGGATCGACGGCGAACACCACGACGTCGATCCACTTCATGACCTTTTCCCGCTCGTCGAGCGTGGGCTGCTTGTCCTCGTCATCGGGCGGCATCTCCCGGGTGCGCAAATTCTCCAGCACATGCCCCCAGGTCTTCTGATCCTGCAACGCGGCGACATTATCCAGCGCAAGTCCGCCCTTCTTCTTCCCGTTGGCGTGGCACTTGTAGCAATAGGTCTGGAGCAGCGGCTTGACGTCCTTCGAGTAGTCCAGCGGCCCAGCCACGATCGGTGCAGGCGTGGCCGCGGCGGCCGCTGGGGCTGGCGGCGGGGTCGCTTTTGGCGCAGAGGCCTGCGGCTCTTTGGACGAAGGGGTGGGCGTCGCGGGCGCCGGCGTCGCGGGTTCGGGCGACGAGGAAGGCGCCGCCGGTTTCGAACAGCCCATCCAGACAAGCAACATGCCCGCCGCACCAAGGTGCAGCAGATGAGACAGAGGGGAACGGCGGAGCTTCACAGAACCGTTAGTCTACATCGTATTTATACCGTCGTCGAGTGCATGCTCACACGTTCCGCACAACCTCACTTTGCCCTCTCGTTTGTTTACACCAATGCTGCCAAACAGCTTCCATGGCTCCGGCGAAATTGGCCGCAAAGCGCGGACCGTCGCACAACGGAGAAGCAGCGACCCGGGCCCGCAAACCGGAGCGGATCTGCGAGAGGCGGTCGAGATCGCTGGCCAGCGCCACGGCCAGGTCCACATAGGCATCGAAATCCGCGGCGCCCCATTCCGGCGAGCCTGCCGCAGTGAGGTGGGCAAGCCCGTGCCGGCCGGCAAACGTTTCCCCGGCGCAAGACACGACCGGCAGCCCCATCCAGAGCGCCTCGCAAGTGGTGAGCCCACCATTGTAAGGGAAGGTGTCCAAGGCGATGTCGGCCTCCTGATAGCTGGCGAGGAATTCCGCGTGCGGCGAGGGGCCGCGGAATTCAATGCGCGCCGGGTCGACGGATTCCTGGGCGAAGCGATGGCGGATGTCCGCCTGGAGCCGGGCGCCTTCAAATCCCTTGTTCTTGATGATCAGCCGCGCCGTGGGGAGACGGCGCAGGATGCGCGACCAGAGGGCGATCGTCGGGCCCGAGGTTTTGGAGACGATGTTGAAGCTGGCAAAGGTGATGAACCCATTCGTCGCCGCAGGCAGCGGGCCGACCGGCGGCGCCTCAGCCGGCGGATCGAAGCAAATGTAATCATCCGGCAGGCGCAGGACCTTTTCGGAATACCAAGGCTCGGCACCTTCCGGAATCTCTCGTGGATCGGCGAGAATGTAGTCGATCGCGGAAAGGCCGGTGGTGCCGACATAATCGAGCCAGGTGATCTGCACCGGCGCGGGTTTACGGGCGAAGACCAGCAGGCGATTTCCCGGAGTGTGACCGGCGAGATCGAAAAGGATATCGATGCGATCCTCACGGACGCGGCTGGCCAGCGCTTCGTCGGAGAGCAGGCGAACGTCGTTCCATTCGGCAACTGCCGCGCGCAGGCGTTCGGTCATCGCGTCAGCCCGGGCCGTATCCGCATAACAAACGATCTGAAAGCGAGCGCGATCGAGGTTCTCGAAAAGCCGAACGATGAAGCGGCCGACGGGATGCGAGTGGAAGTGCGGCGAGATGAATCCCAAGCGCAGCACGCGGCCGGGGTCACGCGAGTTGGCATGCGGCTGCCAGGTGGATCGCAACCGCTGCACGTAGCGTCCTTCGTAGATCAGGTGCATGGCGTGCAGTTGTCGCAGCGTGATGCCCGGCTGGTATTGGAGAGCCGCCAGATAGTTGTCGGCCAGACCCGGGAAGTGGTTCGGCAAATCGGCGGCCCGCCGGTAGAGCGCGATGGCGTCCTCCAGTTTCCCCAATCCCTGCAGGGCCACGGCGAGATTGGTGTAGGCCTCGGGCATGCTGGGATCGAGACGGATTGCCTGCTCGCCAACGGCCGCGGCCTCTTCGAGACTCCCGTGAGCCGTGAGCGCGGCGGCGAGGTTGTTGTAGGGCTGGGCAAATTGCGGACCGAGTTCCACCGCGCGCCGATAGCAGGCGATCGCTTCCGCGAGCCGGCCTTGATCCTGCAAGACGTTGCCGAGGTTGTTGTGAAAGCTGGGCGCGGTGGGATGAACCGCGATGGCCCGCTGCAACCAATCGGTCGCGCTTTCCAAGGCACCCCGTTGATGAGCGACAAGCCCGAGCATATTGAAGAGATCGGGATTGTTTGGCTCCAGATTCAACAGTTGGAGGTAAAGCGCTTGCGCCTCCGCCAATCTGCCGGAGCGCTGGTATTCTCCGGCGAGATCAAAGGCCTGCTGAAGTGTAAGGACCGCCATGCGAAAAACCTACGTATAACGAAAAATGGGCACCGAGTGCGAGAAGGTCCGCTATCACACCGCGGTGATAACTCTAAAAATTGCCGTGTCGTGCGGAGATTTTGGCCCGCGAATCACGCGAATATCACGAATGAAAATAGCCCATTCGAGTGAGCCGGGTGATTCGCGGGGCTGCTTCTGATGCGATTCTGTGCAGATTTTCGTCCACCAGCCCCTCAACACTTCTTCTCCGGCCTCTACTCCGTTTAAAATTCTTCTTTGGTTGCGGCTCTGCCGCGCAGGGTCAGAGCGAAGTTTTTCCGCCGTCGAGCGCTGTCCCCACCGCAGCCAGCAAATCCTCGGCGCGATACGGCTTGCGCAGGAAATCCACGCCCGCCGGCAGCACGAAGTCGCCGCGGAATACCTCGGCGCTGTAACCGCTGGTGTAGATTACTTTCAACGACGGCTTTTTGGCCAGGAGCTGCTGCGCCAGTTCGTGACCCGACACCCCACCCGGCATGACCATGTCGGTGATCAGCACATCGGTTTCTGGTCCGCATTGTTCCCATAGCTCCAGCGCGGTCTGGCCATTCACCGCCTCGTAAATGCGGTAGCCATTCTGTTTGAGCACGTGCACCACGACCGCCCGCACCGTGGAGTCGTCTTCCACGATGAGGATCGTCTCGTTGCCACGCCTTTTTTTCGCGGCGGGCTCCGGGGCACTCGCTTGATACCCGTTGGCCGAGGCGTGCCGTGGGAGGAAGAGCGAGAAGGTGGAACCGTGCCCGAGCGTGCTCTCCACGGTCAGCCAGCCGCCGTGCTGCTGGGCAATGCCAAACGCCGTGGCCAGGCCCAGGCCCGTCCCCTTGCCCACTTCCTTGGTAGTAAAGAATGGCTCGAAAATGTGCGGCAGGCAATCCGCGGAAATGCCGCTGCCGGTGTCGGCCACATCGACCTGCACGAACTCTTCACCATCGACGCGCGCGGACAGTTTGCCCGGCAAATCCTCCGGCGGAACGACCCGCGTGCGCAGGGTGAGCCGGCCACCGTGCGGCATGGCGTCACGGGCATTGACCGCCAGATTGAGCAGCACCTGCTCGATCATCGCCGAATCCGCGTGCACCGGGGTCGGGGTCGACGTGAGCTCGGTCTGCAGGGTGATGTCCTCGCCGATCAAGCGGCCAAACATGCGCGAGGCTTCGGTGACGATGGTGTTCATCTCCAGGTCACGCGGTTGCATCGGCTGCCGCCGGCTGAAGGCGAGGAGCTGGCTGGTCAGTGCCGAGGCCCGCTCGGTGGCGGTGACGATATCCTGCAAAATGGCGTGCACTTCCACCGGCGGGAGCTCGGCCATCAAGGCCAGCGACGCGTTGCCCTGGATGACCATGAGCAGGTTGTTGAAGTCATGGGCCACGCCGCCGGCGAGCTGGCCGATGGCGTCCATCTTCTGCGACTGGCGGTACTGCTCCTCGAGCTTGCGTTGCTCGGTGATGTCGTAGCTGAAAACGGTCACGCCGGTGATCTCGCGGCCATTCGAGATCGGGCTGAACGATTCGGCCAGAATGTGCGGACCGCTCTTCAGCGTGCGGTGCACTTCCCAAGTGAACCGCTCGCCGGCCAGCGCGCGATCGTAGAGCGGCTTGCGCTCGGCCAATTCCTCCGGCGACAGAATCTCCGCGAGCGCCATGCCGACTACCGGCGGGCGGCCGAGGCTCTCCTCCACGAGGCGGTGAAAGTGCGAGTTGAAGATGATGTAGCGCAGGTCCCGGTCGACCGACCAAATGGACGCCGAGGTATTCTCGATGAGCGCGGTGAGGTTCCCCTCGCTGAGCCGCACGTCCCGCGTGCTTCGCTCCACCTTGCGGCGAAGCTGCACATTCCAGAGGAGGACGATGCCACCGATGAGCAGGGCCAGCGCGAGCACGCACCCCAGACACCACAGCAATCCGGTATCCATTCCCGGCTCGGGCTCGAAGAGGAAGCCCCGGAGATTCTGCTTGTGCCGGATGAATCCGGTCTCCTGGAAAATCTGCTCCATGCGCTGCCAGCGCCCGGGGTTCATATGCCCCATGTCCACGAGTTCGGGCAGGATCAGCGGCCGCATCTCCTTCGCCTCGGTCTCGAGGTTTTCCCGGCGCAAGCCGCGCCGCTTCACCTCGGGCATCTTGAGAATGAGATCGATCATCTCCTGCGGGTGCTCCATCGCGTACTCCCAGCCGCGCCGCGTGGCCCGGACGAAGGCGGTCACCTGGGCGCGGTCCTTCTTCACCGTCGCCTCGGTCGTGAAGAGCGTGTCGCCATAGAAATCCACGCCATAGTCGGTCACGCGAATCGTCGCCGGCTCGACGCCCGCCTGGCGCATCTGCATCGGCTCGACGGTGCTGTAGGCCGTGACGGCGTCGACGCGCTTCTCGATCAAGTCGCGCAGGTCCCAGCTGTGCGGGACCAGCTTCACCGTCTTCAGCGGGATGCCTTCGTGCTTCAGCATCGCCAGGAACTGCACCGACGCCTCCGGTGAGGCCATCATCAACGTGTGCCCGGGAAGGTCCGAAGGCTTGCGGATACCGCTATCGGCGCGCGTCAGGACGACGTAGGGCGAATGCTGGAAGATCGTCGCGCAAGCCACCAGCGGCTCACCGCGCAAGCGCGCCAGCAGCACGCCTTCATTGCCGATGCCGAAATCGGCGCGGCCTTCCAGCACTTCCTGGATCGCCGGACGCTTCGGCGAGCCTTCGCGAATGATCACCTGCAATCCCTCGGCGGCGTAGAAGCCTTTCACATCCGCCGCATAGAAGCCGGCGAACTGGAACTGGTGGTACCACTTGAGTTGCAGGACGATGCGCTCCTCGCCACGCGCCACCGTCGCCAAAAGCCAGACCGCCAGGATGACCAGCCAACGAACCGCCATCGTCTGCCGGGCGGCGGACGGACGGCGGAACATGGACTGGAGGTAAGCGGCCAAGGTCATGCGTTCGGAGGCATATTTAAGCCAAGGACCCTACTTAGCAGAAGCCATTCTTGTCGTAAATTTACTTACTGTTTCCTCTGTATTTCAGGCCGAAATACTGGAGGAAATGATAAGTAACATCCGAAAACAAACGTTTCCGCTTGTCGACATTTGTCGAAGTTCGCCCCATGGGGGTCTCACACCTGCAAGCCTGCAGGCACGATTGGGAAACTCTGTAAGAAAAATTCTTACAGGCCGGTGCCGGCCTTCAGCGTCTGGCGACCTTCGTAGATGACATCCTTGTAGGTCCCGCCGCTCGGAATCATCGGCAGCACGTGCTCGGTGTAGGGCACCATTACATCCAGCACATAGGGTTCCTTCGCCTCGAGCATGCGTTGCATGGCCGCGGCCAGATCCTTCTTATGCATCACACGTTCGCACTTCACGGCGAAGCCTTCGCACATCTTCACGTAATCCGGATAGATGCCCGTCGGATCCTCGAGGCTGCCCTCGTAAATTTTCTTCGGGTTGCCGAGGAAGGTGTGGCCGCGATTCGACTTATAGAAGCGGTCTTCCCATTGCATGACCATGCCCAGCCACTGGTTGTTCAGGATCATCACCTTGGCGTTGATCCCTTCCACATGCGCCAGGGCCAGCTCCTGCACGTTCATGAGGAACGAGCCGTCGCCGTCGATGTCGATCACTTCCTTGTCCGGGAAAGCCACCTTCGCGCCGAGCGCCGCCGGGTAGCCGAAGCCCATCGAGCCCAGGCCCGCGCTGGTCAGCAGCGTGCGCGGCTTGTTGTAATCGTAGAATTGCGCGGCCCACATCTGGTGCTGGCCCACGCCGGTGGTGATGATCGCGTCGCCCTTGGTCATTTCGCAGAGCAGCTTGATCGCGTACTGCGGCTGGATGACGTCCTCGGTGTCGTTGAAGGTGAACGGGAACGCTTCCCGCCACGCATTGATCTTCACGTACCAATCCGGGAAGGCCTTGAAGCCCGTCTGCACGCGCTTGGCGCCCGATTCCTCGAGCAACTCGTTCAAGCGGCGGAGCGCGTACTTCACATCGCTCAGAATGGGCAGCTTCACTACCTTGTTCTTGTTGATCTCCGAGTTGTCGATGTCGATGTGAACGATCGTGCCGTGCTTGGCAAACTCGCTGATCTTGCCGGTCACCCGGTCGTCGAAACGCACGCCGATGGCCAGCAGCAGGTCGGCTTCGTTGACCGCGTTGTTCGCATACACGGTGCCGTGCATACCCAGCCACTTCAGCGAAAGCTCGTGCGTCTCCGGGAAGCAGCCGATGCCCATGAGGGTGGTCGCCACCGGGATGCCGGTGCGCTCCACGAACTCGAGCAATTCGCCCGACGCTTCACCTGAGATGATGCCGCCGCCGCAGTAGATCATCGGGCATTTGGCCTGTTTGATGAGGCCGACCACTTCGTTCAGCGCCACGTCGTCCGCGTGCTTGATGGGATCGTAGCCGCGCAGATTGATCTCCGCCGGGAAGACCGGCTGGGTGGTGGCGAGCTGGATGTTCTTCGGGATATCGATGAGCACCGGTCCCGGACGGCCGGTCTGGGCGATGTAGAAAGCTTCCTTCACGATCCGCGGGATGTCGTTCACATCCATCACCAGATAGTTGTGCTTCACGATCTGGGCGGTCACGCTGAACACGTCTGTTTCCTGGAACGCGCCCTTGCCGATCATCGCCTGCGGCACCTGGCCGGTGATCGCCACCAGCGGGGTCGAGTCGAGATAAGCGTCGGCGATGCCGGTCACGAGGTTCGTCGCGCCCGGGCCGCTGGTCGCCATCACCACGCCGGCCTTGCCGGTCGCGCGGGCATAACCTTCCGCCGCGAAAACGCCGCCCTGCTCATGGCGCGGGAGGTAGGTGCGGATCTTGTCCTCACGCTTGGTCAGCGCCTGGTGCATGTGCATCGAGGCCCCGCCCGGATAGGCAAAAATCGTCTCCACGCCCTCGCGAATGAGGCACTCGACGAGGATCTCCGCACCGCTCATGGTGACGCCGCGCTCGGCTTGCGGAGCGGCTTTCGTCGAGGTATCGGAGGTGGTAGTGGGAGTGCTCATGACTTGGATAAAAGGGCCGCGAAGCTAGCCGCATTCGGTTTGTACGGCAAGCGGGGAATCAGTGAGGCGCTCCAGAGACCGCTCCGGCCATGCCGAAGCCCCGTCTCCCCAGGTCAGGCGCCGGGTTTCCCGGCGTCTCGGACGCGCAGGTCCGTCGTCCAGGGCGAAGGAAAGGACATGAGCACTCCCGTCTCGGCCCAACCCATCACCGACGACGTTTGGCTCCTCGCTTTTCCTCTAAAAGTTCTCGGAGCGGATTTGCGGCGCAACGTCACCGTCGTTCGCCTGCTTTCCGGGAAATTGCTCATCCACTCCACTGCCCCCTTTTCCCCGGCGGACGTCGCCGTCATTCGCCAACTCGGCGAACCGGGATGGCTGCTCGATGGGGTATTGCGGCACGATACCTTTGCCCACGAGGGACGAAACGCCTTCCCCGGCATTCCCTATCTCGCGCCACCCGGCTTCACGGAACAGGCCGGCGTCGAGACCATCCCGCTCGTTCCCTGCCCGGACGAATGGCTGGGCAAATTGCGCGCCCTCGAAATCCAGGGCATGCCGGAGATGCGCGACACCGTAATCCTGCACGAACCTTCCGGCACGCTCATCATCACCGAGCTCCTCTTCAACTTTGGCGACGATCAACCGATCTGGACCGAACTGCTGCTCCGCGCCGCCATCGGCGGCGAACATCACCCCGGGATGTCGCGCCCGTTCAAACATGCCGTGAAAGACGAAGCGGCCTTTATCGCTTCCGTCCGCACGATCCTCGAATGGAATTTCGATCGCATCATCGTCGGTCACGGCGATGTCATCGAAAGGGACGGGAAAGCCAGACTGCGCGGCGCCCTCGGGCACGCCGGCTTCGCGGTTTGAGCACCATGCTGATGCGCTTCACCAAGACCAATGGGCCAAAGGCGGTGGCACTTTCCGTCGCGTCTGGACTCCAGGCTCTGCTCCTCTTCGGCGGTTGTGCCGCGATCACTCCGCCACCCAAGGGCGAATCGATTCGCCAGAATCTGGTCTACGCGCAACGTCCGACGGGAAATCTCCACCTCGATCTTTACCTGCCGGCGGGACCGGCGCCACACCCGGTGGTGATATGGATTCACGGCGGCGGCTGGAAGTACGGCGACAAGGCGTGGATGCTCTTCATGCGCAAATTGACCGGGCAAGGTTTTGCCGTGGCCTCTGTGCAATATCGCCTCGACGGCACGGCCAAATATCCGGCGCAGAACCAGGACTGCCTGGAGGCCTTTCGCTGGATCACGGCGAACGCCGCCGCGCAAGGTCTCGACGCGCGCAATGTTTTCCTCGCCGGCGCCTCCGCGGGCGGTCATCTCGCCGCTCTGGTCGCGCTCGAAGAGGGAGGCAGCCGGGTGCGAGCGGCCGCCGTGATGTATCCCGCCACCGACCTCACGGCCTTTGGGAACAACGATTCGCACCGCGGTTATCTGCCGCCGTTGCTTGGCGGAACGGTGAATGAGAAATACCACCTCGCCGAGTCAGGGAGTCCGGTGAATCACATTCATCACGACTCGCCGCCTTTTCTGATCTTCCACGGCGCCCGGGACAAACTGGTCCCCGTCGCTCAAAGCCAGGAATTGCAAAAACGCCTGCACGCCGCCGGAGTCGAATGCCGGCTCATCGTCCTGCCGAACGAAAAGCACAACTTCAAGCTCACTGCAGCGCAACTGCAAACCGTAGGCCGGTTCTTTTCGTCGCATCTGCGGAAATAGGGACTTCCATTTCGAACATTGCCTCTGGTTTTGTCTCATTCCCAGAGCGCTTCACTCACTTTGGCAATAAGAGGCGGAATTTTCGCGGCCTGACGCGCAGTTGGATCGGTTTCGAGGAACCGGCTGTTGCCTCTACGCCAAAGGCAACGGTTACTCGGCGTTTTTCGGATTATTTGGGCTCACCATCATTGGCCTCCTCATGCTGATGCTGTTGCCTGACCGTTTTCCCGAAGAACCGGGTGACGACATCTGAAAGCGCTGACCAACCACGTGAGGGGCTAGTTGGTCGTGAAGAACATCAGTTTATATCACTGATCCGGGTTCGTGTACTTCGTCGTCGATTTGAGGATCTTCACCCGGCCGCCTTTGCCAAAGCCCAGGATCACGGTGCGGTTTGCCTGGATCGTGCTGCCGTTGCCGTCCTGAATCGATTCGATCTCGACCTCGAGCGAACCGTCCTTGAGCCAGCGCTTCGCGCTTTGTGAACTCAGTTCGACGACGTGCGGATACTCCTTGCCAGCCATCACTTTCTCGGGAATTTCCGCCGCCAGCTCGGGTAATTTCAACTCCTGGAAGGAGGCACCGTCGCGGACAAAAACCATGACGGTACTCCCCCGCTTCCAGAATGTTCCCGTGAGAGCAAACCGCACCGAGTCCAGTTTCCACAGCACCTTCATCTCGAACCGGGCGCTGGGGCCGAGGTCGGGGTCGGCTTTGGCGATCTGCTGGAGGACTTTGCCCGACTTTCGGTCGATGAGCACATAGGCCTCGGGCGCATCGTCCGACTCTCCCTTGTAACGAAAAGCAAATCGTCCATCCGGCGAAGGCGCTTCGACCTTCTTCCTGGCGCCGGCATCCTCCGCAGCCGCGTCTGAAACCGGATGGCAAAACGTGACGAGAAGAAACAACGCGGGAAGATATCTTTGGAGGTCCATGCTGTGCTGGCGGGTGAGGCGAGAGATGAGGAGTCTCTGGCGGGGGGAATCATTTCACAGCGATCACTGATGCGCCGTCGGCTTTCTTTGTTCGCGGGTGCTTATATTGGCAAAAATCTTCTCCGGGAAGCAAACCGGAGATGCATGGAAAGGGTATCGGTACCTCGCTGATGCGTGATGACGCCGCGAACTTTCACCGGCCACGATCCGCACCTGGCACCGGCGGGGGCGGTACGGGAGGCATCGGCGGCACGGATGGGGGCAGTACAGGCGCCGGCGGAATGGGTGGCATTTGTCCCTCGGGCCGGGCCAACAGCCAGATGAGCAGGCCGAGCGGCCAGGTGAAGAAAACGAGCAGCCCGATGAGGAAGCCCGATTTACCGCGGCGTTCGGCATCACTCCCGGCCCAGATGCAGGAATAGATCTGCAGACCGAAGATGCCGAGCGACAGGATGAGCATCAAGAGGAGGAAGATCCCGCTGAAGGCCCACGCCGCCGCAGCCTCCTGGCCGTTGGCCATCGGCCCATCGCCAGCCGTCGCCAGATGACCGCCCGCGATTTCCAAGCTCAAGTAACCACCCTGCATGCCTACGGCTTATCGCTTGTCGCGTCGCGGGGCAATCCTTCATCGTCCGCGTCCCGGCCTTGACCGAATGGGGCGCCCGGTCCTTCTTCCCGTTCGCGAGGAAGGCGCCGAGCCTGCACGCACACCACCAAAAAATGAATCCGATCGATCTCTTCTCTTTCAAAGGCCGCATGCGCCGGAAGCACTTCGCGCTCGCCCTCTTCATCACCGTCGCGCTGATTTTCGCGATCAACGCGGGATGGCAGATGACCCATATTAAAGCGATCATCCTCTCGCGCTATCTGGTAATTGCGGCATTCCTTCCTTCGTGTGCGCGGCGCCTTCAGGACATCGGTCTCATCGGCTGGTGGGTAGTCGCCGTGTTCGTGATGCCGCTATTTGTCCTGCCGCTTTTAATCCTCCCCAGCATGCCGTTCCCCAACAGATACGGCCCCAGTCCGAAACCGGAAGTGCCGGACGACTTGCCAGAGGAATCCTGAAGGGACTTCCACACGGTCGCAGAGTGATGCGAAAGATCCCGGAGATTTTCATGAGCGTTGCTTTCATCGCCTATTTCAGCACGGGAGCGGCCGCCTATATCACGCTCTATGTCCTATTGAAGAGGGCTGGCTTTTGCGAAGAAGCACGCGCGCTCGTCAGGCGCCTGCTCGTTTTGGAATACCTCCTTTTCGGGCTTCTCCTCTGGCCGGTCGCTGCCGCCCTCATTCTCGCCAGATACTGGGAACTCATGGTCAAACGAAAACGCGTAGGGGAACGGGTCGTCGCCAAGGAGCGGGAAGGCCAGTTTTCCGACTTGAGCATGGACGCTCTGCTGGAAGGGCAACAGCGATTACTACGAGACGCGCAGGATAAAAAGGGCAGAGAGAGCCCACACGTTTAGAATCGAGCCCGGTCCTCGCCCGCTGCCATGACACGAAGGCGTGACGAAACCGAGCCACGCGCTATCCTCTATCCGTATGAGCAACGAGCAGGCGTATCACAGACTGGGAGAGCCAGGTGGCCCGGGTTGCCCGGTGGGAATTTTGCCGGTCACCGCAAAAAACGAGAAAGGCGAGCTCCTGCCCGTGGAACTTCTGAACGCGGGCGAAAACTCCACCGAAATCGAGTTATTGCGAACAGTAGCCTCCCGTTTGGGAGTTCGTTGGGGACAGGATCATTTGGGCTGGTGGGCCGCAGTGCAAGGACACGGATTTCCCGGTTGGGCCGTGTGGCGGCAGGACGATTCGGGGAGCCGGTTCTTGATCGAAGCCAATCTCACCGAAACGCAGGCCCGATCCATGGTCGCAGAATTTGAAGCGCGCGGGCACAAGCAGACCTATTGGTGCCGCGACGAGCGGGTCAGCCAATAAGCGGTTCGGAATGCCCTTCACACCCTTTCACTTCGGGCCCGGAGCCGCGATTAAGGCTGCGTTGGGGAAGCATTTCAGTTTCACAGTGTTTTGCTTCGCGCAGGTCGCGACGGATTGCGAGACCGCCTATTATTTGTGGCAGGGCGAGTATCCGTTGCATCGCTTCTGCCACACTTATGTCGGCGCCACCTTGGTGGGCGCGGGCAGCGTGGTGATCGGCCGGCCGATTTGCCAGTTGGCCCTGCGCATCGTGCGTGATTGGGCGCAGCCCGGAAGGCAACCCCGCGCTCCCTTGGTCATTCCACTCGGCGCCGCGGTGGCAGGCGCTTTCATCGGGACGTACAGCCATGTCGTCCTCGACAGCATCATGCATGCGGACATGACTCCGCTCATGCCTTTCAGCCGGGCCAATTCTCTTTATGAGCTGGTGAGCACTCCCACCCTGCACGCCTGGTGCGTGGGGCTGGGTTTCTTCGGGATGCTCTGGGCGGCGGTGGCGTATCGCCGCGCGACCTCGGTCTCGAAACGCTCGACCGATTCAGGCGAATTCTGAGAGCGTGGGGGCCTCGCTGTGGAGAACTCCGCCAACCGCAATTCGAATTCCGCAATGATCGCTCCGGCGGCGTCTTCGCCGTGGGAGCCGTTGCGCCAGCCGCTTTACCGCTGGGTGTGGATGGCCAGCATCGTCTCGAATATCGGCTCGACGATGAATGACACCGCGGCGGTGTGGACGATGACCACGATGACGCCATCGCCGGTGATGATTTCGCTGATGCAGACGATGTCGAGCCTGCCGCTCTTCCTGCTCGCGCTGCCCGCCGGGGCGCTGGCGGATGTGGTGGATCGGCGGCAGCAAATCCTGCTGGCGCAGGCGGGCGCGCTGCTCACCGCGGTGGGCATGGCGTTGCTCGCCTGGCTGGGCCGGCTCAACGAGGGGCTGCTCCTGCTCGCGACTTTTCAGCTCGGCATGGCGGCCGCTTTCACCACGCCGGCGTGGCGGGCGATGATTCCCGATCTCGTGGGCCGCGCCAAGCTCGCGCCGTCTTTTGCCCTCGATGCCGTGGGTTACAATATCGCCCGCTGTTTCGGGCCGATCCTTGGCGGCTTGCTCGTGGCGGCGCTGGGACCGGTGCCGGTGTTTTCGCTCAATGCCATTTCCTTCATCGCGGTGATCGCGGTGATGAGCCATCGCGGATATTCCGGGCAACCGCGCAGTGCGCAAAAGGAGCAGATGCTCGGGGCGATCACCGCGGCGTTGCGGTATACGCGGCATTCACCGCCCATGCAGGCGGTGTTGGTGCGCGCGGGAGTGCACGTCTTCGCTGCCGTCGCGCCGATCGCGCTGCTGCCACTGCTCATTCGCGAGCGCCATTGGGCGGCTTCCGATTTCGGCGCACTCATGGGCTGCTATGGCACGGGCGCGATCGTGGCCGCGCTGGTGCTGCTCCCGCGCCTCCGGTTGCATCACTCCTACGATCGCGTGCTGACCGGCGCGAGCGTGGTCGCGGCGATCTCGACCGGGCTGCTGGGCATCGCCGCGAATCGCTGGCTGATGGGCCTGGACCTGCTCTTCGTGGGTGGCGGCTGGATGACCGCGCTGAATACCTTCAGCGTGGCGTCGCAGAGCGCGTTTCCCAATTGGGTGCGGGCGCGCAGTTCGGCGATTTATCTCGTGGTGGTGCAAGGCGGCTTCGCCCTCGGCGCGCTTTGCTGGGGACGCGTCACCGGCTGGACAGCTTCCTCGACGGCGCTGTGGTGCGCCGGCGGCTGGCTGCTGGTCTGCGCCGCGTTCGATCGCTGGTTGCCGATCAGCCACGTGGAAAAGCTGGACCTGAGCCCGTCCAATCACTGGCCGCAGATTCATAATCTCGCCGTGGAGCCTGCGCCGGATGATGGTCCGGTGCTCATTACCGTCGACTACCAGATCGACCCCGCCCAAGCCCGCGAGTTTCGCGCCGCGATGCGCGACCTCCGCCGCACCCGCCTGCGCGATGGCGCCTTTCGCAGCTCGCTCTTCCACGATCTCGATCATCCCACGCACTTCCGCGAGACGTTTCTGGTCGGTTCGTGGGCCGAGCATCTGCGCCAGCACGAGCGCGCCACGGTGGAAGACAGACGCATCGAGGAAGCGGTCACGGCGTTTCACCGCGGAGATGAGCCGCCTCGCGTGCGGCATTTCTTGATGACGAATCTGCGGGATTAGAGCCTCTGCCAGAAATCGTTTCCGAATGGGAACTGGAGGGAAGCGCGCCGTCGCTTCCTGGTCGAAGCGAAAGCCCAGCACCGACGGCGCGGTGCCCTCCAGCGCGCTTTCTGTTAGCCGGACATCATTTTGGCAACCGCCCTAACTGGCGATCACGCCGAGGCGCTGAGCATTTTCAAATCCGCGCGTTTTGTCTCGTAGCTCTCGCTGAAGGCCAGCACGCGGGCGTCCGGCTCGATGCCCTGCGTACGGCACCATTCGCGATAGACGTCGGGCCACCAGTTGCGGTGCTGCGTGAGGCCTTCGTCTTTCCACTGTCGCCAGCCGATGAGCACCTTCGACCAGGCGCGGTCGCCCCAATCGACGGCTTCCTTCGGATTTTCGAACTGCGACACGTACCAATCGCGCCCGACGCGCGCATGCAGCACTTCATCCGCCCAATCGTAATCCTGGAACAGCGCCGAGAGCGCATGGTGTGCGGCTTGCGCGGTCTCCCATTCGAAGCGCTTGCCGGTCTTCGGCATGAGCCCTTGCTCGATGAAATAAAGCACGCCGTGCCGTTCCTTGGCGGAGAGCTGCGTATTCAATCCGAGCGACCAGGTGAAATTGACCATCACCTTCGTCCAGTCGACGCCGAGCGAGACAAAACCGACCTCGCCCATCATGGCGTGCCGCGCCTCGTCCCAAAGCTGGCGGGTCATGTCGCGGTAATAGCCCCATGGCTTGCCCTTCGTCTCGCTGAGGATCGAGGCCATCATCTCCGGCACATCGATCTCGCGGATCCGCTTGTAGAACATCATCAGCACCTTCGGCTCCGGCGGCATGACGGGATCGTAGAGGAAGGCTTCCGCGTTCACGCCCATGTTGTAGGGATCGGGGAATCGCGCGTCGCGCTTCGGCACGTGGTCGTAGACGAAAGGTTTGCCGGAATACTTGCGCGGGAAAGCCGCACTGGTGCGGTCGCTCGTGCCATCGAGTCCGCCGGCCGCGGCCAGCGCGCCATCGAGCACCTCCAGCCAGGCCTGGATCTCCGCCTTGCGCGCGCCGATTTCCACCTCGAAGGCATCGACGGCCTGCGCGCCGTAGTCGTCCATCTCCTCGACTTCGAGCAGGGCAAATTTCACCAGCCGGACCGTCGGGGCATCGGCGAGAGGATTCGTCGTGGTGCGATGCTTTTCCAGCGCCGCCCCGAGCACCGGCAGCGCATGTGCATAGATGCCGAGCAACAATTCCTCGGTCGCCGGCGCGGCCAGGATTTCGTTGAAGTACGCCTCCAGCGCCGGGTCGGGCACGATGTCCAGGCCGAGCGGGGGTTCGCGCATTTCGCCCACGCGCTGGCGCAACGCCGCCACGTGCTCCGCGCAATAGTGGGCGTGCAGGGAAAAGGCCATTTTCAGTTCATACACCGGCTCGGCCGTAAGTCGCGCGAGGAAGATTTCATGCAGCCGTTTGAAAGCGTAGTGAAAGCGTTTGAGGCGCCGCACGCATTCCTCGACGGAAAGGCCCGGGTGTTGCGCGGCATCGAAACTGGCCAGGCCGGCGAGCGCCGGCAGGCCACGGAAAGACTGATACGTGCTCATGGCAGTAAGGGGGTAGAGCCAGGAAGCATCCGCCCGGCGTGGCAGCGAGGCAATGACTCATTTTTTGGCGGTGGGTTTAAGGAAAAACGCAGAGGCGCGGAGACGCAGAGGTCGCAGAGGTCGCAGAGGTCGCAGAGGAGGAAGCGCGCAGAGCGGGAGGCGCGGAGAGGCCCAAAAAAAAGCCAGTCATCCTGAGCGCAGCGGGGAAGCATGGGCGGAGTCGAAGGACCTCTGACTTCCGCGGGTTTTCGGGCGGAGCTTCCTCCACGTTGTGTATCAACTTGCGCCTGTTCTTCCCACCACCTTCGCCCGCGGAGATCAGAGGTCCTTCGACTGCGTGCCCCGCCCACCTTCGCCCGTGGGGGCACTTCGCTCGGGATGACGGCGGTTTTTCTGGAAGCGCTTCGCGCAAGCCCACCCACGCGGGATCTCTACTCGAGGTAATTCCGGGCCAGCTTCCAGCCGGCGATGACTCCGATGGCTGACCCGAGCGAACTCACCAGAAACGCCGCCATGATGCCGTACGGTTCGCCCAGCTCCCAGCCGATGTAGCCGCCGACATTGAGGCCGACGAAGATGAGGAGTTTCATGGTAGAAGGGGAAACAAAGCATCATCCACGCCCATCGGAAACCGAAAATCCCCGCGGGCTCGATCTGCACTTTCCCCGCGCCCCGCTTGCGTTGCGCGAGAGTCCGGGCTTTCCTAGCAACCCGCGCGTGACACGTTCTCGCTGCGCCACCTAGATTTTCGCTGCCCCGCATGTCCGTCCTGACTAAAGACCAAATCGCCGACCTCCTCGAGAGCATCGCCCAGATGCTCGAACTGAAGGGCGAAAACGTTTTCAAAATTCGCGCCTACACGAACGCCGCCCGGGCGATCGAGACCTATAGCGGTGACCTCGCGGCCGCCGCCGCGGAAAATCGCCTCGCCGAGATCAACGGCGTTGGCAAGGCCCTCGCCGACAAACTCACCGAGCTCATCGTCACCGGCCACCTGACCTATTACGAAAACCTGAAGGCGGAATTTCCGCCGGGGGTTTTCGAGATGTTCGATCTGCAGGGCATCGGGCCGAAGAAGATCAAGGCGCTGTGGGAAAAGCTGAATGTCACGACCATTGCCGAGCTGGAAAAGGCGTGCAAAGACGGACGCGTGGCCGCCCTCTCGGGTTTCGGCAAGAAGACTTCCGACAACATCCTCGCGGCCATCCAATCGCGAGCCAAGCATGCCGGCCGCTTCCGCCTCGGCGAGATCGCCAAGGACGCGGAGCGCATGGTCGAGGAATTGCGCGGGCTGCCCGATGTGCTGCAGGCCTGCGTCGCGGGCAGTTATCGCCGCTGCAAGGAAATCGTCGGCGATCTGGATTTCATCGTGGCCACGAATTCGCCCGCGGAAGTCTCGGAATTTTTCATCAAGCACGAGATGGTCGAGAGCGTCATCGCCAATGGCGCGACGAAATCGAGCGTGCGTTTGAAATCCGGCATCCAGGCGGACCTGCGGGTGATCAAGAACACGGAATTCCCCTTTGCGCTGAATTACTTCACCGGCTCGAAGGAGCATAACATCATCATGCGCCAGCGTGCGCTGGCCCGCGGATGGACGCTGAACGAATACCGCCTCGGACCGCTGGAAAATTCCCAGAGCGAGCCACCTCCACCCATTCACGAAGAGCGCGATCTCTACCGGGCGCTGGGACTGGATTACGTCGAGCCGGAGCTACGTGAGGACCGCGGTGAATTCGCCGCCGCGGAGAAGCACACCCTGCCGGACTTGATCGAGAAGGAAAACCTGCGCGGTACTTTCCACAATCACACCATCGCCAGCGATGGCCGCAGCACCCTGGCCGAGATGGTGGCAGCGGCGCAGGAGCTGGGGCTGCAATATCTCGGCATCGCCGATCACTCGAAGGCTTCTTTCCAGGCGCACGGCCTCGATGCCGATCGTCTGCTCGCGCAGGTCGCCGAGATTCGCGAGTTGAACAAGACTTTCGGTGGCGACTTCAAGATCTTCGCCGGCAGCGAGGTCGACATTACCAAGGAAGGCACCCTCGACTTTCCGGACGAGGTGCTCGCGCAGCTCGATTACTGCGTGGTCAGCGTGCACAACGTCTTCAACCTCACCGAAGCGGAGATGACGAAGCGCATCATCAAGGCCATCGAGAATCCCTACGTCACCATGCTCGGCCACCTCACCGGGCGGCTGCTGCTCTCGCGCGAAGGATACCCGGTCGATCACGCCGCGGTCATCGAAGCGGCGGCGGCGACGGGCACGATCATCGAGCTCAACGCCAACCCGCGCCGGCTCGACATGGATTGGCGCTGGTGGCCGCTGGCCCGGGAGAAGGGCGTGAAGTGCGCAATCAACCCGGATGCGCATCACACCTCCCATTTGCAGTACCTGCACTTTGGCATCGGCACCGCGCGCAAAGGCTGGCTGACCCGCGCCGATGTCGTGAACACTCTGCCTCTCGGCAAGATCGAGGCTGTCCTTCAAGCCAAGCGGAACGCGAAAAAGTGATCTGGCTCGTCGTCGCGCTTATCGTCATCGTGAGCTATCTGCTCGGCACCATTCCGAGCGGGCTCCTCATTTCCAAGTCGCAGGGCATCGATATCCGCCAGCATGGCAGCAGGAACATCGGCGCCACCAATGTCTGGCGGACGATGGGGAAGAAGTGGGGGGCGTTCGCGTTTGTCTGCGACACCTTCAAGGGCTGGCTGGCCGTGACCATCGGCGTTTACCTCGCCGCGCATCTCGGGGTCACCATTCCGCTCCCGCACGAGCACACCGAGATCAAGCATCTGCCGCCCGATTATGCCGGCATCGCCGCGGCGCTCGGCTGCATCATGGGGCATAACTTTCCGGTGTGGCTGCGCTTCAAGGGCGGCAAGGGCGTGGCTACTTCGCTGGGCGTGATCATCGGGATGATGCCACTGGTCAGCCTGATCATCTTCGCCATCTGGGGCCTCGTGCTGAAGGTCTCGCGCTATGTGTCGCTCGCTTCCCTGGTGGCGGCGCTGGCGTTGCCCATCACGGTCATAGCGCTGATGTTCTTCGGCCCTTCGGAAGGCTGGGCGGCGGTGCATGGCTGGGGAAATTTCTACTTCGGCGTGGCCGCCGCACTGATGGTCTTCAAGCGCCACACCGCGAATATCAAACGCCTCCTCAATGGCACTGAACTGCGCTTCGGCACGCCCAAACCGCAGACCGCAACCGAACCAGCCGCGGAGGAATCGTCCTCGTCCGAACCTCCGCAGCCATGAGCTTTCGCCATGTCGGTATCATCGGTGCAGGCAGCTGGGGCACGGCGCTGGCCGCGGTCCTCGATGCCAATCGCCTGCCCGCCCTCATCTGGGGGCATGACGCCGAGCACATCGCCCGCGTCACCGCCACGCGCGAAAATTCCACTTATCTTCCCGGCTATCATTTGCCGGATTCCTTTCGCTTCACCACCGCGCTCGACGACCTCGCCGCGTGCGACCTCGTGCTGCTCGTCACGCCATCGAAGGCCGTGCGCGAAGTAGCCGCACGCCTTTCCACCACCGCCCTGCCGCCAGAGGCGGTGCTGCTCTCCTGCACCAAGGGAGTGGAGCGCGGCAGCGGCCTGCGGATGAGCGAGATCATCGCGGAATGCTTTCCCCACAATCCGGTCGCGGTGCTCTCTGGGCCAAGTCATGCCGAGGAAGTCGCGCAAAAAATGCCGACCGCGATCGTCCTCGGCTGTGCGCGGGAAGACATCCGCACGCGGCTGCAACAAACCTTCGCCACGTCTTTTTTTCGGCCTTATACCAGCGAGGATGTCGCGGGGATCGAGCTCGGGGGCGCGCTGAAGAATATCTTCGCCCTCGCCGCCGGGGTCAGCGATGGCCTTGGCCTCGGCGATAATTCCAAGGCCGCGCTCATCACCCGTTCGCTCGCGGAGTTGATCCGGCTCGGTGTCGCCCTCGGCGGCAAACGCGAGACCTTCCAGGGACTGAGCGGCATCGGCGATCTCATGGTCACGTGTTTCTCGCGACACAGCCGCAATCGCGCCGTCGGCGAACGCCTCGGCAAAGGCGAGCGGCTGGCCGACATCGTCGCCTCCATGAACATGATCGCGGAAGGTGTGCCGACGACTTACAGCGCCTTCGAATGCGCGCGCCGTCTCGGCATCGAAACGCCGATCATCGATCAAATGCGCGCCCTGCTCGACGGCACCAGCGCCCCGCGCGAGGTGGCGCTCAATCTCATCACCCGCGAACCGAAGGCGGAGTAGGATGGCAGCGGCATTCTGCCGCTGATGGAAAACGAACAGCGGCAGGATGCCGCTGCCACGCTCGCCTATTTGCGTCTCTATTCCCGCCCGAGGACGAAGACCAGGCCGCGCGCCAGGCGATCGGGCAGGTTGTCGCCGTGGCGGCCCGGCGGCTGATAGAAGCGCACGGAAGAGGAGCGATTGCGCAACTCCATGAAAATCTTTTTCGCGCCGATGTTGGCGCCAAATTCATCCTGCTCCGCACCGTCGAGATAAATGCGTTGGGTCGCGGTGAATGCGTCGTCGTTGCGGCGCACGATCATCAGCGGATCGAGGTCGAGCCACTTCTTCCAGACGTCGTTTTGCCACTGGCCTTTGTCGTCGTAGAGCCACTCGAATTTGCCCGGCTTGTCGGCGATCGGGACGTAATTCGCGCACAAGCCCATGACCAACCGCGCGATGCCATCCTTCGGCAGACGGAATTCCTTGGCCGGTCCCATCGCCGCATCGAGCACGGCGCGCGTCACGGCTTTCACACTCGGCTGGTCGACGAGCGGCCGATGGGTCACGTCGAAGTTGCTGTCGGGCGAGAGCGCGACCACGGAATTGAATTTCTCGTGCTGTCGAATGGCCAGAATCAGCGCCCCGTAGCCACCACTGGAGTGACCGGCGATGACCGGACTCGCGCCGAAGCTGGGCGACGCATATTTCGCGGTCAGCGTGGGAAGAATTTCGTTGGTGATGTAATCGGCGTATTGACCGGTCGCCGTTGAATTCAAGTACTGGCTGCCGCCGTAACGCGAGCGCGCATCCACGACCGCGATCCGCACGGGGTTGCTCGGCGCGAGCTGGTCGACGACCTTGCCGAACCAGGCCTTGCCGCCATCGGGAATCACGTCTTCGCAGGAGGAGCCCCAGCCCGGCAGGTAGATGACGAGCGGCAACGGCGCATCGTCCTTGGCGTTGTCCGGCTTGAAGACGGCGAGATGGCGCGCGGGCGGATCGCCGAGCGGATTGTCCTTCAGCGTCTTGCCGGGGATATCCAGGACATCGAGTTGCGCGGCGGAGAGCACACCGGCGGCGACGAAGAGGGTGGCGACAGGGACGAGAGCACGGGCAAGAATCGGGAAGCGCATGGGATGAAAAGGGATTCCGAAGAGGCGCCGGAGTTTCTGCCAGAGCGGCGTCGCCT